>Ga0272440_1000236_pt1 | contig 46430 bp, 8 predicted proteins | sample SSMMMBAug17_FD_192440 | JGI IMG/M metagenome (GOLD analysis project Ga0272440, IMG submission 192440) | Marine sediment archaeal communities from Little Sippewissett salt marsh, Falmouth, MA, United States - SSM-MMB-Aug17 | ecosystem: Environmental > Aquatic > Marine > Wetlands > Sediment ...
ATTTATTTGATTATTTTCACACTTCAAGGTTTGCCTCCAGTCGCTCACCTGAAAAAAAATAAAAATTTTATTGTCAGATTTTTCAAGATCAATACGTAAAACCCTTTTTGTAAAAAAGGTTGTTTAGTAATTCTCGGAAAATAAGTTCCCCATTTAATATACTGAATTCCTATTTTTGAACCTGGATTACGCTGAAGAAGATGAATAAGATGAATTAAAAGTGTTTGATTTCATCTTATTCATCTTCTTCAGTGTAATCCTGGTTCAAAATGAATAGAATTGACTCTTTCAGAAATGAGGAACTTATTATTTAAGTATTCCTTAGCAGAGCAAGTTATATATGAATTTGAAAACCTTACATTCATGACAACGTTCACGTATTTAGCACTAATATTTCACAACTTGTTTTGAAAATCAATGGGAAACTTACATTGGGAAAAAATGTTTCCATTCGTGTTTGTAATGGATTCTATCCAGAAACACCGGAATATACGAAATAGAGGCTTTTACATATATCAACTTTCCAGGATATTTTTTTTGTTGGCTTATAGTTTTTTAATGCCAGAAGATGTGATTGTAAGACATGAGCGACTTGCATTTTTTTACTATCTGCATTGAAATACAGATACAATTATGCTAATTAATTCTGAAAATAATAAATTCACAATTCACATAGGCGTAATTTTTGATTGCGCCTGATTTATAGATACAACTTATAGCGATAAGTAGACATGCATAATTGATTAAAAAAATGACAAAAAATGAATCCCATTGGCCAAAAAAATTTCCGCTGGTCCAGCCATATGCTGTATTACCTTTTTCGCAAATCGGACAGGGTTTGGGGAAACAGCCATACTCGTACTTTGTGGTTCAGTCTCGTCCTGGATTGATCAAAATATTTTAAAAAGATCTTTTAAAACAAATAAAACTCAGCAATCCCTTATTATCAATCAACAACCCAGATCCGCCATTTATCACCAAACCTGAAGCAGATACATAATTCTGAGTCACCCATTCAGTATGGCCTGTTTCGTCTTTGAATCGCCATAATGGACCTTCATATTTTTTTTGCATATTATCCCAAACCTTTAATTCATCTGATTCTTCTATTCTTGAAGCACCTGTAAAACCACTTTGAGCGATATTTAAATCATCCAGAGTGTATGACATTTCGCCTGTTGTCTGATATTCTATGGATACAAGATTTTTTCCAGGGTATATGGGCTTTATCAGTGGAATATCCAATACTTCACCAGATAATGATATATAAACAGTTTTTTCGGGTTTTGGTGTAAAAATAATCATTGCCAGTCCGGGTAATATTTTGAAAGAATCCACTTTTTTATTCGTTGCACTGTTTTTGGATATTTCCTGCCAGCCTTTTTGATCGGTAATATTACCTGTCGACAGCCATAGTGTTGTTTTGATACTATTGGACAAGAACTGAATCTGGCCTGCGTTGTAATCATAGTCGCCAGCCGGGAGTATACTGCCATCTTCTGGAAATAGTTCAATAAGATCGTATAAAGGATGAATCGTGTAGGAATCTTTGGGTTCAATATTTGACAAATCTTTTGTTGATGATCTAGATAAATCAACTGCAAGGTAATGATTTGAATTCATAATTGTTTGACGTTTTTTTTGAGTGGAAACAATATACCAGGCACCTGTCCTTTTTCCGCTTGTTATCAGCAATATGTAGTCATTTTTGGCGTCCAGTGATGTAAATTCAATATCGTTGTCGATCAGTTGTTTGCTTTGTATATTAATATTATCAATATCACCATTTATGATGGATGGCTTTATAAATGGTATACTGATAACATTATACTTTTTTCCAGCATTGATCACGCACATGCTTTGTAAACCTGCTGTTTTTCCGATATAATTGTTTTCAGAAAATACAGGAGATGAAACCAGTATTATGATGCCCATAAGAATGTTTGTGTATTTTTTCATGATAATTTCCTTTTTTGTCTAAATAAAATAAATACAATTGGACAGATCCAATATCTATCCTTCCTCAACAATCACCTGTAAAACATAAATCAGTTCTTCAAAGTCTACTCTCATATTGCCATTGATATCGATATATTTTATATGGTTTGAAATACTTACGTCTATATTTGAAAAAATTTGCAATATAAGAATGACATCTTTCAAGTCTGCCTGACTATCATTATTGATATCTCCTTTTGGCTTTGACAGATAGTTATTGCAAATGGCCGTGTGGTCAATATTATTATCAGGCCGAATGGCATCTCCAAAATCTGCATCGCCATAGGCTGTGGCCGGGATTGTTATGTCTCCATCAACAAATAAAGGCAGTGCGGTGTAATTGCTTCCTTTAACCGGATGATTCCACTGAAAGGAATTTCGATCCCAGATAATTAAATAGAGTCGATCACCAGACAAAACACCATAGGATGCCATCGTCTGGCTTGAGACATTTGGCGAGCCGCTCATCCATAACAGACCATTATCAAAGGCCCAACTGACTGCAAGTATGATATTGACATTTTTGCCATCGCTGATGATTGATCCTGGAGTAACCCAAATATCACTTTCTTCCAGAGATTCCTGATCCATGCGGATCAATTTCCCCTGTCTGACTGCAACCAGTGTTGCCAGGCCGTTGTAGGATGTTAACAATGTTTGATCTTCTGCGTGGAACATAACATTTCCACCGCCCCATTCGATGTCTGCAAAGGCTGTGGCTGCAACAAGATTTATAATAATTGCCAGCTTTAAGATTAATTGTTTCATATTGAGTGCTTTTATTTTTTGTTCTTAATTTCAAAGAATTGAGAGACCTTTCTTCGTTCGGAGACGCACAGCCGTGCGTCTCTACCATGAGAAAACCCATTAATTATTCACTTTGCATACTCTCCAATCGAATCCTCATAAATTGTGCCTTTCCAGGTAAAACTGATTTGACTGATTTCCAGGTCTCCCATATTCTGTTTCCGAAGAACTCTTCTTTGACAAACTTTATATGCGTGTTTCCTGTTTGCCAATGCTGCAAATCTTCCGATATTTCAACCTGAAAATTTACACCCGATGTTATCAATGATCGCCCAAATTCCAGGGTCAGGTGATTATTTTCAATATGAATTTTTTGTTTCTCCTGCTGTCCTTCCCATTGGTCGGGTTCAAGGCCATAAGCATATTCTTCAAAATTGCTGATGCCATCTGCATCAGGATCTTGTTTCATGATGTCGTTTATATTTTCCTTGTTTTCTGGAAAATATCCGGCTGCCCAGTCCCTGAATGATAATTTTTCATCTATGATATAAATCGTTGTTGTTTTAGAAAAACCACAGACATATGGGCTTTGTGGAAGTATTTCCAGACACAATGTCTTGATATTGTTCTCATCAGTGCTGTTTGATGCTTTTGGCTGGATTGACAGGCTTATCGTGGATAATCCAGCACCAAAATTGATTGTGTCTGACATCCACTCAAAGTCACGACCATTAATTGCGCTGCCAGTCAGTTTGAGCTGCACTGAAATGTCTGTATCCACAATGGTGGAACGTACCAGCTGCACTGCGGCAGGAATTTTCCAGTTTCGTTCTGCGATATTGTTGACTGTTTTTAAATGAATTTCAATGGGCAGATCTGTAATCTGCATGACAGAACGATTGTTGATACTGTCCACCTGATAGTCATCAGATTGAGCGATGGATATATCAATTATTTCATGGGGATTCTCAACAAAACGATCTGTGTAGGGAATGACATCAATGGTGACACGATCTGCATTTGCGGGCATTGTCCATTCTGATGGTATATATTGATAATCAATCCCATTGGCTGCTGTTCCCTGTATGTTCATTTTTACGACAAGAGAATCATCTAATGCACCTGTTCGTTTCAAAATAAATGCTTCTGAACTTGTGTTTTCTTCTGATATTTGTGTGGATGTGTTTTCAATGCTGATCACATCCGGACCATCTGAAATTGTCATAGAAATGGCGGCATTATCATCAATATCGTAAAATTCCTGATTCTCAGAAAACAAGATATTTAAGGTTTCAATATCTTCTTTGATATTGTCCGATTTGGGAGACATATGGATTTCAATATGAGAATCTCCTGGCTTTAGCTGGACAGGTATGTTTGATTGAATATTTACAAGTTCATACTGTCTGGTTTCGTTATTATATCGTTTGGCCAGTAATTGATAATCTTTTTCATATTCTGCTGTTCCGGAAATGGTTATGGGGATTAACATTCCTTGAGGCAGTCTGGATTGTGAAAAATATATGCGCGCGGTCGCATCCTGACCCATTGTTTCTATGCCTGAGCTGTTTATTTCCTGAACATAAAGGATCAGTTCATGACGAACGTTTCCAGTGATTAATTGTTTGTCAGCCCACAGTTCATAGGCATCAGCATTTATCAGAAGCGTATTTAACAGTTTAATTTCCTGAACATAATTCTGATTCCCTTCCGGATCAATTTTTAAGCGGGTGTGGATACCATCATTTTCTATAAAAAGATAATTTTCCAGATTCCTGTCTTTGCCGACCAACAGTCGTGAAATATCAATCACATCCTTTTCAGAACGATTAAAATCTGTAACAATATCTCCATTGTCTGCAATAAAAATGTCTGATCCGGATTTGCCTGATAATGTATCTTTGCCAGTCCCGCCAAATAGTATATCATTTTCATGTCCGCCTGTCAGTTCATCATTTAATTGCCCCCCCACAAAAAGATATTGTTCATCACGTCCATATTCATTGATAAATTGCTCTTCATATTCCCCTTGATCAATACTTCCTGATGGCGCTGTTCTTTTTACATACTTGGTCTTACTGTACTTCCCTGATAAAACGTAACCAGACCATTGACTGGCATTATTTTCTCCAGTAAACTCTGCCAGCGGTTTGATATAAACAGAAATCGAATAGCTTTTAGCCGCATGAGATGTATCCTGATCCCACAGCTCAATCATAAACAGATCTTCTGCACAGTCACCAGAATGTGCGTAATGTATCCAGCCATCGTGAATCTGCCTGGCAGATATGGACATGCCCGAATTCCATATTGTATTGTGGCTGTCCTGATCATTCAATTGCCCTTTGATGATTAAATTTCCGCAAACCGGCGGATCGGCCATTGAAACCAGAATATCTTCCAAAGCCGTATCCGAATCAAAAATATCTGGTGAAAACAGGGTTTTTTCAGATTCTGCTGCATAAAATACTTTTCCGGATGGCAGCAGGCTGGCAACAGTATTTTGAACGAATGGATCAGTTCCTTTGTTAAATTCTTCTAATGATGTCCATCCATCCTGATCATTATCCAGAAGTGCATCATCTGCCAGGTTTTTGTTAAAGCCATTTAATTCTTCCCAAAAATCAGGCATACCATCACTGTCTGAATCTTCCGGCAAATCAGTCATTTCAAGATCCAGTTGCATTGCCTGTCCCCTTTTTCTCTGACTGGCTATCATGTAAGCTTTACCTGGTTCTTTGATACGTGCATTTTTTCCATTTATGGTGATATTGATATGGTCATATTGTCTGTCAGTGGATCCAAGGAGAAGTTTGTTTGATTCATTGTCTCCATTCAAGTGATTTGGAATCATGACTGCGGCTTTTTCCGGAATCGCAAGTTTGTATGAATATTTGCCATCCGATAATGATTCAAGGCTTGTTGTAAACACAAAGGTTTCATTTCCCCTGCTGATTTGCCAATTCAAAATACCATCATAAAGAATCTGTTCATATCCATTATAATGATTTGTGATTTTTCCATAAATAATACTGTCAGGCTCAGTTAAAGCACTCAATGCCACACAAGAACCTGATATCCAGAGAAAAAAGCATAATATTACTGTCAGTTTTTTCATGATGACCTCTTGTTTTTTTTGTTACATCCTGTTGTTTATTGATAGCTGACCGGAATAAATAATCTTGTTCCGGCATCATCTGTAATTTTTAATACACTTCTATTCATACTTTCTGAAAAAGAACCTGATTTTATTGCCAATGAAAGTTTTTTTACTTTCTCCGGCAATATGTTGATAATGGCATCTTGAAACTGCTTATAATAGATTTTTCCAGAATTGGATGACAGTCTTCTGAGCAAAGGAAAACTTGAGTCAGTCATCAATTGAAATTGAACTTCAAGGGGATTTTGTGTCCGGTTGAAGCAGTGAATGTTTGAAGACAATTTTTCAATGTTAAAGTTTAAAGTGCTTGAAAGATCAATTTTCAAAGGGCCATTATAATCTGAGCCGCCTTTTGAATAAATCCAGTAGGCTTTTCCTGATTCAATGGGGGTGTTTTCTATGTCAGTAATTTGCTGCCAATGGGAATTGATTAGACTAAAAACAGTCAGTGATGCGTGTGCTTGTGAATATTGAAAATAGCTTGCAAAAGTTGGCGGTGCTTCCGGGTTCACATAAAATCCTTTTAAATTAAACGAATCTGGCTGCCATACTTGTTTTGTTAAATGTGCATTACCGGTTAACTGCCAGATATGATCATTTGTTGCGTGAATTAAATATGCCTGCCCAGGAAAGATATTAAAAATATTGTTTAAAAAAGCATCGTTTTGTTGGGCAGGCACCCATCGATTCCAGCCGTCTTTATTAAATTCAATTTCATCGGGTTCCTGTATGAATTGCACACTGGTTTTTTGCGTGTGATACGTAAAAACCTGGTCAACAGGGAGATCTTTGAATAGTATGTCTGGTTTTGGGTGAATGGGGGCTATTTCAATAAATACCGCATTCCAGCCTGTTGATAATTTTATGGTTTGTGTTATTTGACTTGCCTTGGCATGGGTTGCGATTAGTATGATCAGGATGATGAATATTTTTTTCATTTTATTTTATGCTCCTTTTGTTTGTTATACGTTCAATCGTTATAATTTGAATTTGTAGTGACGCACGGCTGTGCGTCTACGAACGAAGAAAGGTTTATCCATTTTTTGAAATTAAGAACCCAAAAAATGTTTACCATTTCTCTGCTCGGAGACGCACAGCCGTGCGTCTCTACATAAGCAATATGTCAATCACCAACATGCCTGCCAGGTATTCCCATCATATACCTTTAGCTTGTTCGTTGTTGCATCAAAATATATTTCTCCTGCCGATGGATTTTCAGGTACTGATATTCTAGGTTCAATTTTTAAAATATCTTTGACATGCAATGCAGTTTCTGGTTCTGATGTTCCAATACCCACGTTTCCATTTTTAAAATTCAAAGTGGATGTATTGTCTGATTCTAATAAGGTAAAGGTATTATTGCCGATATACTGTAAACTGGCAGATTCGTACTGTGTGCCTGAAAATGCTGTTGCAGTGGAATCATCAATCTGCGTGATCGCTGTGGATTCACTTTGTGACGTGTATATATACCGATCTCCTGAACTGCCAGCGATTGCTGTAGCATAAATGGTGGCTTCTGTTGATATATCGATGGATTTATAATTCAGACTGTCCACTGTTAATGCCGCCCAGGCTGCACCTTGATTACTTGATTTATAAATACCGCCATCATATGTTGCAACAATCGTGTTTGCATCGCCTGACATGGCAATGGATTCCCAATACCTGTTACCTGCACTGGTTATTTCTGTCCAGTTGAGACCAAAATCAGTTGATATGTAAATATAACCGCCATAAACAACTGCTGCGATAATGTTACCATCTGATGACATAACAATGTCTTTCCAATTTTGAGACGTGCTGTTTGTTCTTTTTTTCCAGACATATCCACCATCACTGGATGTATAGATATACCGATCTCCACTGGTTCCACCGACACAGGCGGCTGCTTTTGTAAAATCCGATGATGCCGCAACTGCTATCCAATTATTACTGCCTGCATCCATCTGTTCTGTCCAGGTTCCCCCATTGTCCTCAGAAGTATAAATAAAACGATCTCCAGATGATCCCCCCACACATGCAATCAGTTTATCAGCAGTGGATGATCCAGCGAGATCTCTCCACATTCTTTCTCCGCCAGTTGTTTGTGTAATCCAGGTGCTTCCGGCATCAGTCGTGGTTACAATGTATGACAATGTTGGCGCTGCAGAAATCGTTTGACCATCATCCGATATTGATATGCCGACCCAGTCTTTTGAAGGATTAAAAGCATACGATGTCCATGTTTCTCCATAATTCTGGGAAAGATATATATTCCCAAAGGAAACCCCGGCAACAATAAATCGGCCATCAGAAGACATATCGATACACGACCAGTCCAGACTGCCCACAAGACTTCTTTCACGCCATATTTCTCCGGGTTCTGACTCGCGATAAATGACTTTGTTTCCCAATTGTATACTTTGCCCGCTTTGTTGCGCTATTTGCCATCCACCGGTTCCTATAGCGGAAATGTTGATGATATCACCGATATTTAAATCATTGGAGTCAGGCATGTTTAATACAGTGGTGTTGGTATTGTTTATCAGGTAACTATTATTGGCTGTCATAGTATAACTATCTGCTGTAATTTCATTCCATTCCAGAGCAGATAGTTTTTCGTCAAGATAGGTCCGGGTATAAACATTTTCATATTTTGCAAAGGTTGATGATGATGTCAGGTCTCCGCCAACAGCAATGATTGTAAGTGCATCGTCAATATATTGACGTGTATAGATATCTTCACTGTCGGCTTTTAACAATAATGCGTTATCAAGATATGATTTGCTATATACATCATTGGAAAATGCTTTTTGCTGCAAAGTATTGGTAATGTCTGTAATTGCTGCATTGATTGTATTATCGATATACGTCCTTGTGTAGACATCAATAGAATAGGCTTTTTGCTGCAAAGTATTGGTAATATCTGTGATTGCAGCATTGATTGTATTATCGATGTAAGTTCTTGTGTAGACATCTACTAAATAAGCTTTTTGTTGTAATGTATTGGTAATGTCAGTAATTGCAGAATTGATTGTATTATCGATATATGTTCTTGTGTAGACATCTACTGAATAAGCTTTTTGTTGTAATGTATTGGTAATGTCAGTAATTGCAGAATTGATTGTATTATCGATATATGTTCTTGTGTAGACATCAATTGAGTAAGCTTTTTGCTGCAATGTATTGGTAATGTCTGTGACTGTTGAATTGATTGTATTATCGATGGTTGTTCTTGTGTAGACATCTATGCTGTTTGCTTTTGTATTGATGGCGTCTTCAATTTTTCTGATTGCTGTTGCTGGAAAACCAATGATTAACCAGTTTTCGCCAGTACTGATGAATTCGATTTCGTCAAATTGTTCAGTCAGGGTGATCGATTGGGCATTGCTGTCAATAAATTCATTAATTTGGGGCTGAATGACCACTTCGTTGTTGATATCCATTTTTTTAAATGTAAATATTCGGCCTTTTACTGATGACGCTTTTGGGAGTTTTACGATCGTATTGCCTGAAACCATGATAAAGTCATCAGTAGTCGTAACTGTATAATTTTCGTTTACTGAACGAACCAGCTTGCCACCGCAGGTTTTTGCGCGAAAGGACGACCAGGTGGATACCAGGGGGACGAGTTTTCCATTTGATGTCAGATATTCAGGTTCATTGTTTACCTGGACACCTAAATAATAAGGCTCTGCAAACGTCAACGTATAAGGAAATGGTATGATTGAACCCAGCATGACGCTATAAATTCCTCTACTGATAAATATCGTGTGAGGTTCCTCCCATAGTTTATTTGAGTTCGTATCTTCACCATCCCAAAGACTGAAAGTTAAGGTGTAAGTTCCTTCAACTACAGCTACGTTTTGACTGTCGGTGAGCATGCCCTGAAAATTGACAGTGGTGTTTATTTCTGCGAGAAGTGGCGCTTTGTTCAGAAGGATGTAGATAATAATGAGTATGTAGATGTTTTTTTTGAGCATTGTTTTTCCTTTTATTTATAATCAATTCTTTTAAGCAATTGCCAGTAATCCATTTCTTTTGTAGAGACGCACGGCTGTGCGTCTCCAGGCAGAGAAAGGACAAACATTTTTTGTTCTTAATGTCAAAAAAATATTACCTTTCTTCGCCCGGAGACGCACAGCCGTGCGTCTCTACATATTAAACGCACAGCCGTGCGTCTCTACATATTAAACGCTCAGCCGTGCGTCTCTACATATTAAACGCTCAGCAATGAGTCTCTCTGGAACTCATTAATCCCCTGCAATAGCATAGGTTTGAAAAAATACCTTAATGTCTTTCACCCCATTTTGATCTCTTTCTTCTGATCCAGGAACTTTCTGTCCATGAATAAAAATATCCAGGCCTTCATCCGGATCTGCCAGAAATGTTGATCCGGGTATAATTAACAGCCATCGACTGTTCCAGACCGACCGGCCGATTAATCGGGTGTCAAAAGTCATTTCTTCTTCGTTAAAATAGCCACTGTCATGATATGCCCGAATGGTTGTAAATCGTCTGATGGAATAACCGGGGATATCGACACTGTCTATGTTGGATATCCATTGTGGATTTTCTATATCTGTTTCACTGACAGGTATGGGAACCGGAATTCGCTGGTCAATGATATGCCATTCTCGTGTGTCCAGTTCATAACTGTCAGCGGCATACATAACATCCATGCCTGCTGGAACCAGATATGCCCTTGGGGTTTCGGATAATTGACTGTTATCATAATTTTCAAACCATAAACCAACCGATTGGATACGCGTTGCAAAATTACTGGCATCATAGGCGTTATCCGCACTTCCCAGTGGCCATCCAAAGAAATTTTGTCCATGCTTAATGCTTGTTTGAAATGATATGGCAATTCCGGGCTGCGCTCCGGCTGATCTGGGGGCAACTGGACGACAGAAACGTTTGAACTCCGGAACGTCCCATAGATTGTCCACACGATATCGTTCCAATGTATCCTGCCAGAGTTTGTCATTTTCCATACCGGGTTTAATCCTGAAAAGTTCACTTCGAATAGAAAATCGTCCGGTTTCATTCTGGGGGTTGGCGATGCCCATACGTAGTTTTAATGCATTATAATTATTGGCAAGTTTACCCAGAAGTTCTCCCAGACCGCCCATGCCAATGTTTGGCCTTTCATGTTCATCAAACAGACCCAATGTGCGCTCTTTTACTATTTTGGTCAGCAATGGAAGGGCTGATAATGGATGATCATGGCTGAGACTGGTTTCATAATCATAGATTTTTGCAGCAAGATAAACATATCGGGCCGCCGTATCAAACAATGCATGATATTCACTGATCGCTTTATTCTGGCTGACACGTAACGTCATATCATGATAACTTCGGGATTGAATACTTTCTGCAAGGGAAGTGTTATAGATGGATCGTTCTTGTATAATATTCAGCCCTTCAGTTATGGTTGATCTCAAAATATTACCGGCCTCTCTTAAGACTTCCCGCTGTTTGAAAATATTGAGTCTTGCAGCAGGTTCTGCAACTAAAGCCCTGTTTAAATCAATCAGCAGGCTCTGAATATCATTTCTATATTCAGCCATTTGTATTTGCAGATCTGAACTCATCTCCATTAGTTCCTTGTCCGATTCAGTTTCAGCTATTTCAATATTCAAATCATTAATTTGATGTGTTGAATATATTTTTGTGGCCAGTATTCCCAGGTCCAGTGCCGCTCTGGCAGCAGAAGAGGGATCGTTGCTCAGGCCGACAACTGTTGGCAAACCTTCGATTAACGCATCTTTCATATCTTCGATGTATTCTATCAATCCTTCAAAAACTGCGATTTGATGTTCCAGTTCTATCAGTTTATGATGTACTTTTTCCACATAGACGTATAAATCATTTTGCACAGTCATGACTTCAGAAAACAGTTCACTCCGCGCCTGGATTTCCATAATAATATTTTTGATCTCATGAACATTTTCAGTATACTCGGCAATGGTCAGCTCCAGTTCTGCCTGTTCCTGCACCATATTGATCAAGCATTGCTGAATGGCACCCGGGGTTCTTCGGATTCCCCAGTCTGAAGGGGCAATAAATGAATAATCTCCGGCTGTGACAGGGTACTCGACTTCAATGACTCCCTGTCTGAATTCCGCACTGTCCCATGATGCATTGTAACCATTAGGAAAGTCCTGAGGCAGAAAATGAGTAAAAACAGCATCAATATCATTAAATTCAAGGTTTTGAGACTTGTCAACAGTATAAACCAGATTGCCCGGTTCAAACAAAAGCTTTACATATGAAGCTGGTTCCGGAATATTATTGTTGGAGATTTCATTTATATCAATAAAGTTGTAGTAATAAATATCCGGCCCTTTGTAACCGGTTGGATACGTTTTTCCTGAACCAATGGTGCCTTCATAAGGTGAACCAAATATTTCTATTGCTCGAGCGCGGAAGTCCAGATCATCACTGGCGGAGTTGTTTCTTAAGTTGTCAACTTCATTGCCAATTTGACGAATTTGATCGACAAGACTGTTCATATAATTATAAACTCTCAGGGCATTTTCAATGGCTGTTTTTGCACGTTCATACATTTGTTCAAAATGGGTTTCATAGTCCGCTTCAGTTAAGGCTGCCAAAATGTTGTCAATATCAAATGGAACTGTTTCATTTGCAATTCCAAGGGGATTAACACCTGATGAAGCATTCTCAATTTCCTGTTGAATATATTTTGCCCGAAAAGCAATATCAGCCAGTTCTTTAACGTATTTGCGTTCTACTTTTCGGATACCGGTATGTGTCGGATTGGTGTCTTTGGCAGGAAGCAGCGCATTTGCAACCGATGCATCAAAAAAAGCCGCCATGCCCGCTCGAAGTCCCCATTCTTCAACGCCCCATGCGCGGTCTGAATCTGTATCCTGATATCCCTGCCATTGACCATCCGGATCTTCAACATAACTTGCACGATAAGTCATATTAACAATCGCACTGCCGGTTTTTGCACGTGCAGCGGCCGCTTCTGCAAATTTTCTTTCATCAAGATAATCAACGTCAAAAACAACGCCATCAATCTGAAATTTTTCTGATCTGGCTTCATAATTAAATACATCGTGCCGCAACAGATCATAATAGGTTTTCACAGCAGTTAAATAGTAACCCCATGCATCCCCATGCCCCTGAGGATATAAGGCTCTGGCATCGGATTCATCAATAATTCCGTCCAGATCGTAGTCATCAATTTGATAATTAATCACATAAGCGGCTTCTCCATAAGATTTTGTAAAATTCCATATCAGTCGGTTGTATACAGGTTTAGCACCATAGGAATCCTGACCCCTGAGCATGATTAATTCTTCTTCAATTAAACTGGGCACCATATTCATGAATGAAAAAATCGCCGGGGCCAGGATTAAATACTCAACATCATCTGATCCGATGTTCAGGCAGGGATCGACAGCATCATTATAGGCTGCATTTCCCAAATACATATTAAAGTCCACAATGCGTCCGGCTGCCAGCAGTAATGCCGCTGTTACGCCCGAGGATGTGGCCGGCTGGCTTAAATCAATTGACAGTTTTTTGGCACGATTTAACACGGTTTGATAAAGCTCAATCATGCCTAAACTTTCAATTACGTCTTTGTTCGGATTCAGTGCAACATCACCTTCATATCTCGGACCTGCTTTCTGTATCATTGTAACCTTAAATATGGGCGAGTCGCCGGTAAAGTCATCAATGAGAACCTCATAAGGATTAATGCCTAAAAAGACACGTTTGACCCATCCATAAGCCAGCTGTGCCTGATAGATATCCATATGCGGATAATTATTTGCAGCGCCTGCCCACAGGGTCCAGGATTCATCAGTGTCCGGACTGTTCTTATGGCGATAGCGGACAAAAAAAAGATTGTCTACCAGAAGAATTTTGCCTGTGCCGGCCATACAAATTTCATTCATTCCCAGGCCATTACGACCTGAAGTATCCGGAAACAGTCGCCATGTACCCGAAGGCGCCATTCCGGGCGGTAATTGATCCACGCCGTCTTCTTCGCGATACCACCATTCAAAAATCAAATCATCGGGATTACTGCCAAAATCTGAGGAATGCCGCAGGACAATCTTTTCATCAAATACATTGTCTGATTCAATGACTTTTATTGCACCCCGAAAACGTTCTTCTTTATCCAGTTTAATAATATGGAGGGATACTGGAATATCCCCCAGAGACGCCATATTATTTTCTGCCAATACCGCATATCCGCTTGTATAGGGATATGTCGGGCCAACCAGATAGGGATTACAGAATGCGGCCAGTCCAGGTCCAGGTGATGAACTTTGCATAATTACTTCTGTGGTTTTTCCGGATTCTGAATCAGCAATGGTCTGTTTACTGACACCCACAGTAAAATCAGTATTAAATGCATCCGGATCACGAGACAGTTCAAACAGACGTTCCACGGCCTGCCGAAAGGCATTGTTTACTCCTGGCAGTGACATCAGTTCTTCTTTTTCACGCACTGTCATAATATTGGGCTGCAAGACATATAACGACGGCGGCGATGACATCAGTCCTTCGTCTCCCAGGGTTTTATCATTGAGGAATCCGGCAAAACATAGTTTTTTCATGATATAATCATAATAAAGTCTTTTCTTCAGCCCTGCACTCAAGTCTTTAAACATCCAATAATTACCGGATACAGTATTTCCTGATTCCGGTTTCAGGCTTTCGGGCATATGGGCAGCATCAAAATTAACAGTGACTGGTTCCAGTACCTGAGTCAGACGAATCTGGTACATGCTGAAAAATAAGTCCGGATTCATTGTCGGATTGAGTGAATCATAAATAATTTGACCGGCGGCCCATCCCAATACACCAGGAAGTCCGGGTGCTGATGGATGATCAGAACGATATTCGCCCCCTTGAAAGGTTAATGTTTCACCAATTTTCAAAACAGGCACTTCTTCCGGCCAAACTGAATTATACTTTATTTGCTGCGGTGTGACTCCATTGGTCATGGAAAAACAAATGGTTTCTCCGGGCTGTTTTTCAGCATGCCAAAAAGTCGGGTCTAGTGGATAATAAAAGTATGCATATAAAAATGTATTTCCGGATACACACCAGGGAAAGCCCTTGTGATCTTCCCAATAGGATATTTGATTTTGGAGTTCGCCGGCCTCTCCATAAATCTCTGCAGGTGGATTTGCGCCAATGACTTCATTTAAAGGATAGGGTGCGACGACTGGTTCGCCGGCAGTGATTGGATATTCGAAGGTATATCCCATTGATTCATCTTTTACTTCGATGTCGTACATGATCATGCCGGTTTGATTAATTCGGCTGTCTGTATACTGTACCAGTACATATGGCCTGGATGTAAAGGATTCATCTTCAGTGGTAATGTTTAAATAATTCTTTAATGCATAAGCAGCGCGCGGCGGATTGGGATCGGTGATATAGCGAAAAGACGTAAATATGCCGGCATGTTCTTCATTGGGATTATAGCCGCCTTTTTCAGGGTCCGGCTGATAATACAGCATCACATTCTGGTACCTTGAAGGGAAAAATACCAGTTGATCTTTACCGGTACGATCTTTACCTTCAGAGCCAAATCGGCTGGCAATCACGATTCGGTTATTGACTTCTGGCCAGAAAGCAGTAAACTTTTCAGGCTGCCAGGGCCAGTTAATCTGGTCCTGTGACCGATACCATATGATCACTAAATCATCTTCAGGTGTGGGCGTGTACTGCGTATTTACCGCAAAGAGCGGCCCTTTTCGAGTGGTTCGGTCATGGGTATAAATATTGTAGCGGGCTTTTTCCCAAAATATGTAGCCATTGTGTGGCACCTGTGAATCATGAAAGGCACTTTTAATTTCTGCGGCAACTGGCGTATTTGACATGACAAGGTGGTCATTCCAGAAATCAGTCCGCACACTTTTTAAGATCACAGATTCCATAGACAGGTCTCCCATAGCGGGCTGACGTTCAAAATCCGGATGAAACTGCCAGGCCGCTGACAGATCCATATTTTCCAGGCTGGCAATGGGCAGATTACCCGATGCATCAGGCACATAAGGACTTGCCATTGACCGGTTCAAAGGAAACCAGGCAGCCAGACCGGTATCATTGCCGCTCAGACTTGAATTCATGCTGGATGCGATTTCCGCCTGGGTTCGAACAGTTTGATAAATTTTTATATGATCAATATCACCATGAAAATAATAGTCATTTGACTTTGCTGCAAATATATTTCCTTCATGGGTGTAGGGGGCATCCTCCAGGGCATCAGAGACGATCTGAATACTGTCTACAAAAATATAACGTGTGTAGCCGTCAGGATTGAAAGCCACTGCATAGTGATGCCAGTCTGTATCTGAATATGTGATGGGCGTATCCAGGGCATTGTCATCAAAAGAAAATGAAAATGTGTTGTTTTCATTGAATCCGATTTCAAGGCCCATATTTTCAGCATCCTGAGAAATAACAATCTGTTTTTTATTTACCGATGCCCGACGTGCCCAAAATTCAATGGTAAAGGGCGTATTTTTAAGACTGATTTCTGAGCCCATATCAATGGCATCGTCGATGCCATCAAATGAAAGGTAAATATCCAGGGGTTTTGTATCAAAATAGTTTTTTTGTGTATAATAAAGCAGTGAGCTGCCACGTTTCAGGCATTCAAAGGTTTTGTCAATGCCAATCGATGCTTCAGACTCAGTATAAATCAATGATTTAAAAATGCGTTCATCAGTATCAGAAATATCCACCAATACCGGAGGGGTATTGGCAACATGAATATAGTCGGGTTCATCCGGCCATACAGATGTAATTTCTGTAATCATTTGATCGTCAGTCCCCTGCATTTGCCATTCCATAAGGAATTTGCCCGGGCGTAAGGGGTATAATCGCTTTTCATAATCACTCCACAAATACATGTTTGAAGGTGTACTGTCGGGTGGAGATTCAACCAGCGTCGTACTGGCCGGAGACTGGTCTTTTTCTCTCTGGCTGCGAATATCCGGCGGCACAGAAATAAATCTGATGGGATTTCCGATTTGAACAGTTTCGCGAAAAATGCGATCTCCATAGTTCCATGTTAATGTCATTTCTGAAATAAGGGATTGAATATCAATATATCGATAAATGGCGCTATTAAATGTCCGACTTTTCAGGCTGGACAGTTCGCCTTCGCTCAAAATCTGACCGCTGCCATTGAACCACCCGGAAAGTGCCATCAGGTTTTGATGTTCTTTAGCCATTACCTGAACATGTGCATTTGAATCAAACCAGAATTCTCCAATTCCTGATGCCTGTCTGGTGATATTGCCTGAACTGTTCAGGCTGCAAATGGCTGGTAAATCTGATGAATCTGAGCCGGAAGTGCTGACCTGTATGCGATATTGTCTGGCCCAGTAAAATTTTACCAAAGCCGGTTCTGTAACAGTAAACTGTGTGACCTGAAATCGGTCTTCAACAATTTCATCAATGGCAAACAATTGAGCATTTTTTGAGTATTTGGTGACCACATGACGTGTGCCCGGGTTTTCATAAGATTTTACCATGCCATCAATTTGAAGAATCACGCGGTCTTTATTATTATAGTAATGACGTCCCACAGCCGGTTCAGGATTTCCAAAGGCTTCTGAGAGCTTATTTGTATTTTCAAATTGCGTTTCCACAATAACTGCAATTTTCTTTTGCCAGTTAAATATCAGGCGCATATCTTCATTCAGCGTAAACACGTACCGGTTTTCAGTGCCTCCGGTGATACTTCCCTCCACATTAAAGCCTGTGCAAACATAGCGAATGACATCGGTATACGTTTGTCCTTCAATAATTGCATTTTGTTGAATCATTTCAGGCACACTGGCTTCAAAACTGGTTCCTTCCAGATAAGTGGCCTTTCCGGGTTTTGGCAGTACTTCATGATCGACTTCTATCAGTGCATCCGGATTTGAGACAATTTCCAAAGAAACTTCTTTCAGAAAATTACCATCCGGACGAATGCCGCACATAAAGGCATCGGTTTGACCAACCGCATTGATTACATTGGATTCACCTGTACCGCCAAAGCTCAGGCTGCCATTTGAAAAGCTGCCATTGAAAAAAATCCAGTCAGAATCTTTCGGGTCCTGAATTAAATCACCATATCCAAAATCAGAAACAATTCTGGCTGATGTGCTGGCATTTGAGAATTGAATCCAGTCACAATCCAGAGATCCATCCCATCGGCCAATAAAAAAACCTTTATTGCTGGAATTTCTTTCAATAAAAGGGGCAGCATCAATATGTGATGATGCACTTGCATCATAAAAGGATGTCGTGCCTTTTGCTGTTGAGCCAAGCACCAGAAGATTTCCCTCAATATCGGGTTTCATGGCAATAACGCCAGGTAAAAACGTGCTGGATTCTTCTGATGCACTGTCTCCGGCAATGATCATTGATTTTTTGGGTGCCAGCATAATATTGTATGATCGAATCAGGGCATTGGCATCAGATTGCTGGGACAGATACAAAATCCCACCGGAATGACAAATACCAGAGGATAAGCCGTCATCCCAGGTCAGTGCTCTGGATTGAACGACATTGCCATCATTATTATCCAGGCGTATCAAAACTGTCTGAGGCATCTGTTTATTATTTAAAGGGCGATAGCAAACCAATAAATCGCCTTCATTACCTGTCACTCGTTTTTGAAAATTCTCCCTGATTTCTTCCGCTTTTCGTTCAACAGTCCACAGGCGGAATTCATCGATTGTACCATTAATTCGGAATTCACGTTTATCGGTATCCACTTCAATGGGATCGGCTTCCAGTTGGTTAATCAGGATACCATCACAATACATTTTAATATATCGGCCATCAAAGACGGCTGCCCAGTGATGAAGATCAGATGCATTTTTGAGTTCATATTCAACCTGGCCATAGTCATCACCAGAATCATATTCCTGTTCAAATTCAACCATATTGCTGGATTCTTCACCAATTTCAAACTCCATATCTCCCTGGTTGTCTTTACCGCCATAATAAATAGTCACCAGACCTTTGGACCAGAATTCCATTGTATAGGTCATATAGCTGAGGCTGATCCCTTTTATTTTCATATTAACCAGTTTCACTGCTTTTTCCAGATTGAGGGGTTCATTGTAAAGCAGTTCCGGTGATTTGATAATCCCCCGGGATGCGGCATCGCCTTTACCATTGAACATCCCTTTCAAGTCTTTTATTTGCTTTGTACTGCTGTCTTTTACAATAAAGGCGTCTTTACTGCTGTAACCACTTCTGCCATCAACTTCGATCCATACATCATCGCTGTTTCCAACAACAAGATCATTAATTTGCGTATTGAGGTAAACATCACCAATATCGTCGATAGCCACGCCATTACTGGCAAAGGTACCGGTCCCCTCTAAAGAAAGGTTTTTTTGCCAGAGAGGGGCAAATTTATTGTTGTCGATTGTGTAGGTGGAAAGCAGCAGTTGTTTATCATCAACCTGTGAGACCACAGCAATTTGATTATTTTCTTTATGAATAGACAGGCCGCCAGATGCCAGGATTCCACTAAAGGTATTTTGGTCAAGCACCTTGCCATCAAAATTAATGAGAAGTAATTTACTGTGAAGTGCAATAACAACATTTTGAGAACCCACAGCCAATTCACATTTTTTGGGTTTTTGTGGATCAATAAAAAACATTGAATTGGCAAGGTCTGAAATTGATTTAATCCAGATAACACCGCCATGTCTTCCCACTTTGGCGATAAAATATCCGGCAATATTGTATGTATCTGTGCCAATGGTCAATGGTTGTTTGGTGACTGCACCCGAAATAAAGGTTTCGCCATCAGGGTTTGCATCGCTCTGGAATGTGAAAACGCTTGCATCCTGAGCGGCAAAAAATGGTTTTAAGAACGTTCTTGCTGCATGTGCCGGAATGGCGAAACATACAGTAAGGGCTATGAGAATTGATATACATTTTTTGTTCATGTTGCGCACCTTTGGTTTATTTCTGTTTATATTGCCGCGTATGGGCAGGGATTTATTCTTTTGCTCCTACTCATTCAATTGACCAACCAGGCTGACTCTTTCCATCACAAATCGACCTTCACATTTTATCGGGATCTTATGCAGGCCATACATCGATATATGAAACACACCGCTATATTTCAAAACATCTGCATCATTCACCACATAAGCAGGTCGTTCATCAAAGGCCAGCAGAAAATCCTGAACAACTTTAAAACCTTCACGATGATCAGGATGAAACTGATGTTTAAATGGATTTCTTGGATGATCCTTATCAATGACAATATGACCGGCAACTGCCCTGCTGAAACCGATGCCGCCAATGAGCGGTAATTCATTCATGGTGTGATCAAAATCAAAAAATACGCTGGCCAAACGCATCCCCACCAGTTTGCCTTCTTTTCGGGTAACACCGGTGAAGTTGGGGATTAACTCATCATCAGTAATCAATACACTTTCCCAACGATCGGTTTCCGGATTTTTCTTTTTCATCATGGTCACATGCCTGACCAGGCAAACCGCGCCAGTGTCATCTGTGTGTAAAAGCATTTTTAAATCAAAAGGGTAGGGGATCGGTGTCGGTTGATCCACACTGCCATTGACTTCATTTACAGCATTGATTTGAATGTCAACTAACCATAATCCTTTTGATGCTTCATTTGGGCTGACATCCATATCCGGGGTAAATACCGGGCTTGAAAAAATAAGTCCATTGGGCCGCAGGGCATCAGTGTTTTCAGCATATAAGGTTCCAATATGACCATTGCCGGAAACATCCCTGATTTCTGAGCCACTGGCCCGGTTGAAATCCCACAAGGCGATAAGTCCCTCGGTTTGTTCTGATAAGGGGCGATTTTGATAAAATCCGATTTCACTTTCTGTTCGTGCATGATCCCATATGCGTACTTCATCCAGATAACCATGATAGAATTCATCACTGGTTGTACTGCTTTTGCCCTGGTACAGACTGCCAAAGCCATGATATGTCTTGTCAGTTGTGCCATTATCAGTGACCAGTGTGGACTCCAGTAAAATACCATCCAGAAAAATTAGCCGCTCCTGTCGGGTATGATTGTAAACACAGGCATAATGGTGCCAGTCTTCATCGGTTAATGCGGCTTTGGATATGAGATCACTGTGATTAAAGCCAAATATAAATTTGCTGCTGCTGTTGAATCCAATGGTTAGACGACTGTTGTTGTTATCTACCCCCTGACTGATAATGGTATGACTTCTGTTTCTTGAACTTCTTCGGGCATAAAATTCAATGGTAAAACTCTTTTGGCTGATATCAATCTGTGTTCCCATGTCAATATAGTCATCAACACCATCAAAATAGATGCCTCTGTATTCTGTAAAAATGGGGAGTAATTCAATATCACTGGCATCGGTAAAATCAGCAATACTCATGTTGATCATGTTGGCAGTATATCCATTTGTGCTTCCGGAAATATCACTGACTGGCTGATTAAATGAAAATACTTCAACCAATCCGGGTGCATCATTTGATACGTCATGATTATAATGATTTTGTATTAATTCGGATTCTCTGCCAGTATTCCAGATGCGGACTTCATCAATGGTGCCGGAAAATTCTTTGCCTGATGCTGCCGGGTCGCCGCCAATACACAGGTTGAAATTACTTTCTGCTATCGTTCCAACAACATATGCGCTTCTGGCATCTTCCAAGCCATTAATATAGATAATTTTGTCCGAGCCATTCCAGACTGCGGCCACGTGATACCATTGACCTGCATTTAAAACTGTCTGGCTGGTTGTTTCCTGCTGTGAAAGTCCGGCAGTAATAAAGGAAATATTGTTGTCCTGATTTATTTGCAGGGCCCAGGCACTGTCTCCTTTTGACAGAATGGTTTGAACAGCACCGCGTTTGTCTGGTCGGACCCAGGCTTCAAGGGTGATTTCTCCGGTAAAGTCAAATTCCGATTCATTGGCAATTTCAACATACTGGCCTTTTGATGCTTCAAATGTTAATCCCAGACTGCTTTCAGGCGGGCTTTCCAATGGCTGCCCATCTGCCCATGACAGGATTGGATTCATTTGTATGTAAGTCAGGCTGTATCCATTGACTGTGCTGTCAGCGGTTTCCAGGCCAAAGCCTTCATCAAATTGCCAGTTGGCAATCAGACCGGGTTCACTGCCGCGAAGGAGATGTTTACGATTGACTGATATTTCCTCTCGGCTTAATGCGCGGTAGTAAATATGAAAGTTGTCTATTCGGCCATCAAAAACCTGATCCGGAAACATGGGCGCTGCACCAATCCATATTTTTCCAGTGCCATTGTATGCCTGAGACAAGAAGTTTTCTGCAACAAGGGTGCTGTCTCTGTATATGGAACGTTTTTGTGTGTCATGGTCATAAACACAGGCATAGTGATGCCAATCCAGATCTGTAAATAATTCCTGGGTATTCAGGTGATCTCCGCTGATAGAAAAAGTAAAGGTATTGGACGCCCTGTATCCAATATAAATTCCTTTTCCAATATCTGAACTGCCCTGGCCAAAAGCCATGCTGTTTTTATGGATCTGATTTTGTTTGGCCCAAAATTCGATGGTAAAGCTTTTATCGATCAAAGAGATGTCATTGCTTGATTCTGCATGTCCGCTCTGTCCATTGGCATTAAAGGCCAGTTCTCCGGATGCCGGATTTAAAAAATTCAGATCAGAATCATAATACTGATTGTACATAATGCCATTGCCCACAGCGTGAAGTTGATAAATCCCTGAATCAATGAGCCGGGCTTCGTCTGGCTGATCAAAATTCCACCAGGCCACCAGATCATCTTCATTCCCCCGAATTTTTCGCTGATAATGCAATGCAATATCTTCCTGAGAACGAACACTGTTCCAAAGCCTGAGATCATCCATAAAGCCTTTGTAGTAATCGCCGCTTTCATTGTCCGGATTGGCAGCAATAAAGAGTGGCGTGTTGAAAACCTTTAAGGTGCCATTGACCGGACTTTCGGTTTCAAGAACACCATTGATATATGTTTTTGCAGTAAGGCCATCATTGGTAACTGCCACATGCGTCCATTCATCGTAGGGGATTCTGCCTTCGGGTGTATTGACTGTTTTATGATCTGAACTGGCATTATTAAACTGATGAGAAATGGCTGCGTTTTCAGTTAACCACATCTGGTAATTACTGCCGGGCTTACCAATGATGCCTGATGTCATCTCATTGGTTTGGGGTTTTAGCCATACTTCAATGGTGTAAGTGTTTAACCGAAGTGCTTCCTGATCCGCCAGTTTGGCAAAGCTGCTGGTGCCATCGAAAAACAGCGCAAAATTGCCTGATGAAGGCCGATCAATCGTAAACCAGATATTTTCCAGCCAGTTTGATAAGTCAATATTGGTTAATTCTCCTGTGTTGTTGTTGCCGGAATTATCCTGCTCCTGATTATTTCCTGGATAATCAAAACGATAATGAACAAGCAGTCCTGTTTCACTGCCTCTGAGATTATTTTGATAATTGGCTAGCAGCTGATTTGGACTTCTGGCAGCTGACCACAGACGAATTTCATCAAGACTGCCATCAAAACAATTTGGCGATGGACTGATATTAAACACCGCTGTTTCATTGTATCTGACAGTGGTGCTGGTTTCTGATATTTTTTGACTGTTAATGTAAATCGCCATTTTCAGACTGTCTGCATTATAGACACAGGCAATATGATTCCAATCGGTAAATGGAGTGGCGTGACTGGCTGTCAGGCTTGCTGCGTTCAAGGTAAAAGACAGAATATTATTGGCTTGCATGTGAATATCAATATCGCCATCGTTATGAGAAAAAATGGCATCTGTCCGGCTTGAATCATTTCTTTTGGCCCACATTTCTATGGTAAAGCCTGTCAAATGAATGGCACTGGATGAACTCATATATTCACCGCTGCCATTTAAGGATAAGACATAATTCCCTGGCAGCATGTTCATGAGATTTAATTCCGGATTGCTGACAAAGGCGTATTCATCAGAATGATTCAGGCGGGCATCAGTTCCTGAAACCACATGATTTTCAATGCTTGTGCCGGCTGTATCCATTTGAAGGTTAACCAGCAATCCAAATTCAGCACCAGACAATTTTCGGGTGTAAGTATTCAGGATATCTTCACTGCTTCTGCAAATGTTCCACAGACGAATACTGTCCAATTTTCCATTAAAGCAGTTTTCCGGACTGATGGCGCGTTTGCCTGCAAAAAGGGTGATCATTTGCGGCATATCTTTCAGGCGCGGCATGTTGATCACCAATTGACCATCAATGTATATCCGAACATAGCTGCCATCATCAGAAATGGCCAGATGATGCCATTCATTATCTGTAAACGACTGCCCGACCGCAAAGGTTTTTCCGACAAGATTGACGACCAGTTGGGACCCATTAATTTCAACCAGCAGCACTTCTTCATCGCTGGTCGTTGTGGCGGAAAAGAGTGTTTGCGTCTTGTCATCATGTGTTTTAAACCATGTTTCAAGGGTCATCATTTGATTACTGCCCAGATTTATAGGCGCTGTGAAATCAATAAAATCATCAATGCCATCAAGCTTGATACAGTAATCGCCTTCCGGTAAATCCAATGAGACTTCAGTATTGGGCTGCAGGCTGGATTGAAGCATATTGATCATCACTGCGGAACCTGCGCCTGCTTTATTGACAAACTGTGTGCCAGGCTCATTAAAATTAAAATAAACTTCAAGTCCATTTTCATTACCAATGAGGCGTTTATTCATATCCTGATTGATTGCTTCAACAGTTCTTGCAATATTCCAGATGCGAATTTCATCCAGGCTGCCATTCACAAAATCAGCCGTGCGATTCAGGCTGGCAATAACCATTGCTGTATTTAAATCCGGTATGGGAATATTGCTGCTGTCGCGTTCTTCCACCAAAATGCCATCAACATAGCTTTTAAATCCATTGCTTGTGTTTTTCTTCCAGGTCATGGCAATATGATGCCAGTTACCATCTTCAACATTACCCACAGAAATACCATTGTCTCTGCCGCCATCATTGGACAGCACATGTTGGCCATTATATGCAGAAATAATATAACCGGCAGCACTTTCCTGAGAAACCGCTGATTTCAGACCGCTGCCTTTAAACCAATATTCGATTGTCATGGCAGATCCGGAAAGGTCAGTTATGTCAGTAATGAGATGATCATCAACACCATCCAGCTGAATGGCAAATTCTCCGGGCGGATCTCCGGGTTTAAATTCACGGTTGGGAATAAATGAATATATCAACTCGCCGCTGTTTAGCAGGCTGGCATTATTTCCACTGCCGCTTTGATCGGTAATGGTCAGATCCGGTACATTAAAATCCATATAGGTGATCAGGCCGGTTTCTTGTCCCCATAAACGCATATTGTAGTTTTGTTTGATTTGTTCGGCAGTTTTTTCAACAGACCAGATCCGCACTTCATCAATGGATGATATAGATTGATTGCTGGTTGGCATATTGCCGATATATTTCAGATTGCCAATAATTTGAGAAACCGATGTTCCCACAAAATTGCCATTCACATAAAAATTCTGTGTGCCATCTTTGCCAGTTGCAGCCACGTGATGCCAGCCGGATTCAAGATCAGAGATAAAAAAGCCGCATCCGGTAAACAGGGTATTTTCCAGAAGTCCCAGTTCTTTTGTTGCACCATCAATGGCAACAAATGCACTGGTGTCATTGGCAAACAGAATATGATAGTCAAAATCCTCAGTAAATGGGAGTTTGATCCAGGCTTCCAATGACCATTCATCACCTGGATTAACTGATGTTGACACATAATCATCTGCATCCAGAACCAATGCATAATCTTCTGGTGGAAGGGCGGCATCCAGGACCACACCATCTGTCCAGTTGTCTTTGATCAGGGTGATATTCTGAAAATTCATTAAATCCGGCACAATGGATGGATTTTCTTTGTTATTAAAACGATAGTATGAAATCAGTCCCAACTCATCTCCGCGCAGGAGACAATTCATTGTTTCGTTGATTTCATTGGCAAGGCGTTGTTTTTTCCAGAACCGAAGTTCATCAATGCTGCCCATTGCATTGTAGTCAAAGTTTTGCGTGCCGCCAACAAGCAGGAGAGAATCTTCATCTTTAATATTTAAACTGCCAACCGATTCTTCACATACTGGCTCACCATTGATAAAAATGCCAAGGCTGTCATCTGCTTTAAATGTCATGGCCAGATGGGTCCAGGTATTATCCGGAATACTGCCGCCTTCACAGGAATACGTTATACCTGAGGCATCATGAATTTCACCAAAGGCTGCACCCGATAAATTATACAATACATAATTATTGTTAAAGACAATGGCCTGATCCAGATCATTGGGTAAATTGACCCAGGCTTCAATGGTCATTTCAAAGGTGCCGCCCAGAGAATCGCCCATGTAACCATAATTGTTTTCAAAATTTACAGCAAAATTACCGCGGTTACTGTCTGGCGTTTCAAATGCCGGAAGTATTGTGACCCGAATCATGGCCTGATGGGATTCATTGATGCCATCTGTGACCTTAAATGTAAATGAATCACTGCCATACTGTTCCAATGCCGGCGTATACGTGTATGCACCGGTTGATGCATCAGCCAGTATGACTGTTCCTTTTGTTGCATTTTTGACAATGCTGAACGTCAGGCTGCTGCTTTCCGAGGCTGAACATGTCAGCATACCTCTCTGGGGCTGATTTTGTCGAAGGCTGAGTGTTCCGGGTTTTGCCACAGGCGGATCATTAATTGGAACGATTGTCACTGTAATGGTGGCAGGTTCGGATTCATCCACACTGTCATTGGCTGAAAAGGTAAATGTATCTGTGCCAACTTCATCTTTTATTGGAATATATTGATAAATGCCGGTTTCAGCATTAATTACATTCACTCGTCCTTTTGTGCCGCTGGATACAATGCCAAATGTCAGGCTGTCGTCTTCTTCATCAGAGGCAGTCAGGTAAGAACTGATGGGAATATCTTCAAACACATCAATTTCAGAACTGTTTGCCAATGGCGGATCATTTACCGGAATAATGGAAATACTGACTGTTCCAAAATTGGACTCCTTTTGACCATCACTGACCTTAAATATGATTTCATCACTGCCATTGATATTTGCATCCGGAGAATACTGGAACAAGCCATTTTCTTTGGATAAAATAACAGCTGATCCTTTATTTCCTGAAGTAACCAATGTGTATACCAGCGCATCGCCTTCAATATCTGTTGCGGACAGGGATGCACTTTGAGAAATATCTTCGGTAATATCAACTGTCAGATCATGGGCAAAAGGGGCATCATTGACAGGTGTAATAATCAATGAAATCAATGCTGTGTCAGAATCATATTCACCATCATTGACTTTAAATGAAAAGCTGTCATTGCCATTGAAGTTTTCGTTGGGTGTATAGGCAATCATCCCTTCCTGAATGATTTCCAAATTGCCATTTTCAGGTGACATAACAATGGCGAAAGTCAAGCTGTCGTTTTCCAGATCAAATGCAGACAAGGTATAGTAAAGTGGTGTGTCTTCAAGTAAATACTGTGTGGCAGAATAAGCAAAAGGGGCATCATTGATCTGAAGAATGGTCAATGTGACATAAGCAGGGCTTGAAATACTACTGTCATCAGAAACCTGAAATGAAAAACTGTCCACACCTGTTTCATTCTGGCCAGGGACATAGGAGATCAGACCGGTGGATTCTTCAAGAATACTTGCTGTGCCTTTACTGGCATTATTCATGATAGAAAACGTCAGGGCATCTCCTTCAACATCATTGCCATTCAGTGAGAACTGAACCGGTGTGTCTTCAAGAATGGTCAATATTGCATTCTTTCCGGAAGGTGGATCATTGACCGGTTTAATGACAATTGAAACTGTTATGGGAAGAGAATCTGTAAAGCTGTCATTAATCATGTACGTAAATGTATCTTTACCGGTTTCATTAAGTGATGGGGTGTATTGCATTTCACCAGTTGACGTATTTAACAGTCCGATACTTCCTTTTGCAGGCAGTGTGTCAATGGTGTAAGTGATTGGATCATTGTCCGGGTCCTGACCATTTACTGAAAATAAAAGCACTGTATCTTCTGTGGCAGTAATTGAAAAAGGAGATCCCACAGGCGCATCATTGGATTCTTTTATTCGTATGGTCAATACTGCCGGGTCTGAATCCATCACTCCATCATTGGCTTTAAAAATGATTTGTTCATCACCAAATCGATTGTCCCCTGGCGTGTAACGAAAAGTACCGCTGGATGGATCATTCAGGTCAATACTTCCCATTGAAGGGGAATTTACCAGAATATAGGTCAGGTTATCACCATCCGGATCGGTTGCGTTCAGGGTGTAATCTAAAAATGAATCTTCAAAAATACTGATGATTTCTGTTTTGGCCACAGGAGCATCATTCACAGGATGAATCACCAGTGAGATTGTTGCTGGTTCAGATTGCACTTTGCCATCAAAAACAACATAGGTAAAATGATCATGACCAAAGGCATCCGGATCGGGGATATAGATAATTTCTCCAGTGGATGAATCAATGATCTGAACAATCCCCTTTTCAGGATGGGAATCAATGCGCCGACTGACCCAATCGCCATCTGAGTCAAAGGCATTCAGAGAGTAAGAAACAGATGTGTCTTCATCCAGGGTCAGGGTTTCGGAATAAGCCATGGGCGCATCATTCACCGGCGTAATATAAATGTACATCACTGCCAGGTTGGACCGAAGTTCACCATCTGATGCCCGGAACATAAAACTGTCGTCGCCACTGGCACCTTCATTGGGAATATACATAAACAGATTTGGGTTGTCGTTGAAAATGGTAATGCTTCCTTTTTTGGGTTCAATATCAATGGCGTAATTCAGATTAGAGGATTCAAGATCAAATGCTGTAAATGTGTATGTCAGGGGCGTATCTTCCAACAGCTTGACATTGCCATTATACGCAACTGGCGGATCATTTACAGGAATGAGATACACATTGGCCACCGATGGTTCAGATGAAAACCGGTGGTCATAAACACGATAGAAAAAGGCATCCGCCTTAGTTTCGTTTGCATTGGGAATGTAGGTAAAAGCACCGGTGTTGATATTTGTTAGTGTGACTGTGCCTTTTTTGGGCTGTTGAAGGACTGTAAATGTCAGCATATCATTGTCAGCATCCGATGCACTTAACTGGCCGGTGGAAGGATTATCTTCATAAAACATGAAATCATTACCCGATGCAAATGGCGGATCATCAATGGGGTTGATTGTGATGGATATTTGTCCGGGCACTGAATCCATCACTGTATCGTTGAATACAAATTCAAATGAATCATGTCCAAAGTAATCTGGATCGGGTTTGTAAATATAGGCGCCGGTAATGGCATTTTTTAAAACAACTGTTCCTTTTTCCGGCTGTCTGGAAATGCTGAACAGGGCATGCTGGGCGTTCCCCTCAGGCCCGATATTTCCTGTCAGATTGCCGCTGGCAATCATGTCTTCATCAATGGTTAATTCGCCATCATCAGCAACCGGCGGATTTATTTTGACAAGGATGCGGCCGGGCTTTGAATCCAGAACACTGTCAAAGGCTTTAAAGTCAAAGTAGTATTCACGTTCTGTGATGGTATCATAAGGCGTATAGGTACAAAAACCAGTACTTCTCTGAGTCAAGGTGAGTATACCGCCAGCATCAGTATCATTTAAAATAATATACTGAACATCGTCTCCATCAATATCATTAGACGTCAAGGTATAGGTGGAGATGGAATCCCCCTGCATAAAGGTCATGGTGCCGGAATAGGCCTCCGGCGCATCATTGGCAGGCTGCACCACTTGAATAAAATGAACCGCATCTGAAAGTCCCTCAGGATCAGTTGCAATCAGCGTTATATTTCCTGCGCCATAAATATTGTGTGATGGCAAAATAGATAAAGTATAATTGCCGCTATTCTTTGCCACTGAATACGTACCCTGAGAAATAATTTCCTGCGGTGATTCAATATGAATGGTCAGTGATAAGGGCGTTTCCATATCTGACACAGAAAAGGGAATATGATGCCAGCTATCTTCCAGGCTGATTTGATCTTCAATGGCAGATATAATGGGTGATGTATTCCCTCTGACCAGCAGGAATTGTCCGCTTTGCGTGATATTCAGGAAGGCTGCCCGATTGAATAAGGTATCAATACTCTCACTGGCTGCAATCAGCTCCCAGTTTCCGCTGCCATTGGCATTTCTTTGGAATAATTTTACATATAAATCAGATTCCACAAGATTTTCAGCCATTGTAAAGGTCATGTCCACATTCAGATCGCCGCTGCCAAATCGTTCGACAATCCAGTACTGACCGGCCAGGGTTCTGGCACTGGTCTGCGGAACAACTGCCGGGGCCCTGTCCAGTTTTGTAATGACCACATTGGCATTGTTTTGAGCGTTGTAGTTCAGACGAATTCCGCAGGAATCCAGGTCAATGGCGCCAGTTGTTTCAGTATAGGATATGGCTGTACCAGTGGAAACCGGCGCATCAGAAACATTGAATCTCACGTTGTTTGTTGTGCATGTCTCTGCTGAAATCATTTCACTGACAGTGCCTGCACTGCTGAAAGACCAATAAGCGTGCATCGTTTCTGAATCATGATCATGAATCAGATGCATTTGCTCTCTGATTTCTGAAACATTTAATGCATCCTGCCAGATGATCAGGTGTTCGAGGCTTGCATTTAAATGATTTCCAATGATCAGTTTTTCTGAGGCAATGGTCTCATGAATGCTGTCAGATGTCCCATTCAACAGGCCATTTACATATAATTTGATATCATTAACATTTTTCGTAATCGCCACATGATACCATTCATTTTCTACGAGAATTGAATTGCCAGCGATTTCTGACTGGCCTTCTGCGTAGGATAACTTCCCATCAGACATATGAACAACTGCCAGCGGTTCATCCGCTGCATTGACCCAGGAAATGATTTCACCTGCTGTGGTATCGGTAAAGCGAATCCATGCACTGACAGTCATCGTGTCCGGGCGATTGAAATGTTCAGATTCAATAAATCCATCGCTGTCAAAAGAGACTGCATGGCCTGAATTCATACCCAGTGTATAATATGTGTTTTGTTTCAGTTCAGAAACATTAATTGTAAAACGAATTTCCTGGCCAGACACTTGACTTTCTATATCGGCAACTTCTGAAAACAACTCTTCATCATCATTTCGATACAGTAAAACTGCCTGAATGGGTTTTGTGGAAATATTGGCAGCAGAAAGATCAAAAGCCAGTTCTATAAAGCCATTGTTGTCATTAATGTCCACAGCCTTAATATTCCATTGTCTTGACCATCGGCTGTGGATATGTTCTGGCGTGTTATCCGGGGTTTCGATGATTTCATTGCCATTATGTGATGCATACAGATAATCTCCATTATCCTGTAAAAAGCCATAATCCCGAACAATTAAGCCACCTGAGTAGAAAACTTTGTTGCTGCCGTCTGCTTCCAGACCAATTCCGCAAAAATCTGAGGTATGGGTGAGAAAACCCAGTTTGTCGCGGGTATATGACTGATTATATTTGATATTCAAATAAGTTTGAATAATGTTGATTTTTGCTGAAGAAAGGGCGGTATCAAACAAGAAAATTTCAGCAATATCCCCCTTTAAAAAGTTTGTTTTAAAGCCATCCCGACGAATATCTGCACCAATGACCAGTGGGGATTGCGAACCATAATCAATGGGGCCATGCTCTTCCACATAGTTTTCAAATTCCCATTGATTATCGCAGTTGAATTTCATTTGGTTACGCTGCCAGATGGCAGACAATGCAGAAAACGTATTGTCATCCATTGGCTGACTGTGCATAAAAAAGCGTTCCACAGCACTATGATAAGAAATTGCAACCGGCTGGTATGTACTTTCACTGTCCAGACGTCCCATGCGGAAACCTTTTCTCATATGTTCGCCAAGGCTGACAATGATTTGAGATTCATCTTTAATTTTATCGGTTTGAGATCTGACAACTGAAAACAGGCTGAGTTCTTCCAAAGGCAGTGTGCCTGAAAAATTTGTGCTCAGATAATCATCCAGACCATCAAAAGATACCGCCGGTAAACCCTCAATTTGCTGACTTCTGTAAATGGGTCGGTTTCTTTGATCCGGTTGGGCAAGATTGTGCTGGTGTTTGCTGATATCCTGCCAACTGTTGAGTGGGGTTCCATCCAGTAAACCAGTGATTGTTTCAGCTTTTAACCACAAGGCCACACCTTGATTGGTACTGCAAATGCCGCCAGGGCCATTGTGGTAGTCAGATTCAACAATAATATTGATTGGTGTTTCAACGCGCGCATAGCCATCATCAACAACCAGAAGCAAGGTCACCGGACCGGCCTGACAACTTTGTGTGGATACATTGAGAATTCGATTTTCGCCAGTGCCCTGAATTTCGATATCTGCATTTTGAATAATACTTTCATCACTGGATTCTGCATGCAAGCCTAAGTGCGAAATATCTGTGTCTGAATCGGTCAGATGAAAAGGAATGGGGAAGGCGGTTATTCCTTCAGAAATCTTTGTTTCGGCTTGAATCCCAGAAAGCTGCGGCAAGCTGTTTGTAAAAATGGTAATGGTGTAAGCATCGGTTTCCAGTCCATCTGATATTTCGTATAAAAAGATATCTGAGCCGCTGTAGCCGGAATCAACATTATAGTTCAGGCTGATGGCATTATTATCAATATCAACCTGTCCATGAAATGGTGTGCTGAGGAGTGTGGTTTCCAATTGGCCTTCAAAATCATAACCTGGTATGATCGTTACACTGCCATTGGTGTTCACAACCCGCGTTGCCCAGGCTGTGGATGGAATATACCGGACTGTATCAGTGCTTTCAATATCACCATGATATTGATCCGCTGCATCCAGAATATTCATTTCAGAAGGCTGATCCATGCGGTAGTAAGCAATCAGGTCTGTTTCTTCAGTGTTCAGTGGTTGATACATATTACTGCGAATCTTGTCAGCATCATTTGCACACTGCCAAATCCTGAGTTCATCAATTTTACCTGCAATGTCTTTTCCAATTAATCCATTCCAGGGCAGTGATGATGCAGCGCCATCTTTTGATTGAATCAGGGTACCATTTTTATACAGTTTTCCAATGCCATTGTCATAAGTGTATGCAATATGCTGCCAGGTATCGGTTTGAATCAATCCTGCCTGAGTTTCAATTAAAGAGTCTTGATCTGTGCCCACTGTCACAGAACCATTTTCGGATGTATAAAATACAAAGGCATCAAAACCTTCCATAGCACCCATATAAAAAGAGTTTTCTGAATGATCCAATTGTGAGGGATTCATAAACCATTCAACTGTCCAGGCATCGGGTACATTTTCAAAGAGCTTTGGAATTACGAAATTGGTGCCATTTTCATTAAACATCACAGCCTGACCAGAACCAGCAACCGGAAATCCATTGGTTCGACCCAATATGTATTGACCAGAACTTGTAATGTTGTCAAAGCGAACCGCTTTATTTTCCTGGTTGACTGCACTGGAGCATCCGGCAATTTTCCATAATCCACCAGATGTTTCATCCCTTCTGAGCAGCTTGATACTGCATGCCGTGTCCAGGTCTTGCTGAATGATGTTTTCAAGAACAGTAAACGTAATACTGGCAGAAAAATCGGATTTGCCAAAACTGCTGATCACCCAGTATTGCTGAAGAAAAACGCCATCAAACTGGCCCGGCGGGTTGTGTGGCAAACCCATGAACTTGGTGACATTCACTGATGCATGCTGATCTGAATGGTAAGTCATTTGAACATCAGTTTCCTGAAACAGGAAGTCATTTACGGGTGAATATCCTTCAGGGTCAAGCACTGTCCAGGCATTGTATGGCAAACTGATCACTCTGCCATGATGATTGTTTAAAGAAAGATCCGATACAAAATTATCCATACCGGCATTAAACAGCCAGTAAAGCAGGAGATTATTCTCATCTGTTTTCAAGGGGCTGTTCATTTGAGATTGAATCTGCGTCTCTGATAAAGCCGAATCCCAAACCCGAACGTCTGCAATCATTCCTTCAAAATTCTTTCCCACAGTAAATGGCATATCGCTTTGAGTGGGAGCGCCTGTCATATTGGTGTTTGATGCAACAAATTGTCCATTTTTATATGTTTTGATCGTTGTGCCATCAAAGGTGGCTGCCAGATGATACCATGTATCGCGTTTCAGAAGACCAAAGCTTTCAGCAAACACATTTGTATTCTGTTGAAGCATCACTGCTCCGCGATAGGCAACATTGGGATGATCCCATGAAATTCTGAAATTATGTCCTTTGTCAAAAATATAGCTGGTTTTGCTGTCTGATGGCGCTTGCGGGCTTTTTACCCAGGCTTCGATGGTAAAGGTATTGACTGCTTCCTCAAAGCTGCTGCTGACAAAGCCATTGCTGTCAAAAGTCAGCGCGTTGACATCAAAGGTCGTGCTGCGATGCTGGCTGAATAATCCATTAATGGGCAGGATACTCGGTTTTCGATTGACTGTAACATCGTTCATCCAGATCCCTGTGGCGTTATTTCCAGAGACATCAAAAAATTCTGTGCCATTGCCTTCATTAAATCCCCAGCAGGCAGTCAGGCCCGAAATGGAACCATTGATTTTCATGAACATGCGATCCCTGATTTCCGATGCACTCAAGGCTTTGCTCCATAGACGAACTTCATCCATCTGGCCTTTAAAATACCAGCCTTCATTCATGATTGTTCCAATTCGAAAATGAGCATCAACATCAGAGGACAGATAAACAGATCCATTGACAGGCACTGGCATGCCATTGACATATATTTTTCCATTACTATTGTCGGAAATCACCACCGCAATATGATACCATTTGCCCCATTCAATGGCATTGGCATCTGTGTAGAGCAGATGATCCTGTGTTTCAAATACAATGCGTCGGTCTTCAGTTCGCCAGGAGTTGATATACAGCGCATAACCTTTTGTTGCATTGGATGGAAACCCTTTGGCAATAATGGGAAGCATGTCAAAGGCTTCTTCAATATTAACCCAGGCCTCAATGGTCAGGTCTTTGACTGGATCCAGCACAATGGTAGAACCGCAGTCCACAGCACTGGAAATACCATCAAAATCAAGAATATATCCACGACTTGTGCCCAGTGTATACGTGGATGTATTATCCAGCTGGCTTGCATTTACTACAAATGTAATCTGATCGTCTGATGGATTTGAAATTTCAGTGCTGGCTATGATTCGATAATCTTCTCCGGGTTCACTTTGTTTGAGCAATACATAGTGATCAAAAATATTGCCATCATAACCTGTATCACTGAAATCAAAGGTAAAGGCCAATTGACCGCCATTGGTGTTTATATCATTGATCGTAATCTGCCATTGTCGTTCCCATCGTGCGGACACACCGGCCGGAATTTGATCAACAACACTGTTGACTGATTGGCTGTCACTGACAACACTCACTGAATCGCCTGTGTCTTTAACAAAGGTACGATTAAAAATGCTTAAACCATCAGCAGCGGATAATGCGGCATCACTGACTGTCACTGCAAATGTTTTTTGTGACATTTGATCACCATCATTGACATACAAGGTAATTTCAGTTCGTCCGGTAATCGTTTCATGGGGGGTAATTGAAACTGTTCGATTACTGCCAGTGCCTGTGATTTGAATATCTACAAGTTCCGGGTTTGTGGATGCTGCTGTTATACTCAGATGTTCTGCCGATGTTTCCAGGTCATTCAAGCTTATATTGAAATCAGTCGGACCTGAACCTGCTATGAATGTCATATCTGAAAGGGTTTCCTGAATTTCAGGCAGATGATTCAGATGAATCTGAATCTGGGCATCTGTCGTTTTTCTGCCATCACTGAGTTGATAAGAAAAGGAATCATCTCCCACATAATTGGTTGCGGGCAGATATCTGATGCGTTGATTTTTTTCATCAATGATCAGTTCACCATGAGCGGCATCGGTCAATAGCGAAATAGACAAATGGTCATCAAAATCCGGGTCATACCCCGCATACACAATCAGTTCATTGGCATGGCTTTGGTTGAAAGCATCCCAGACATGAGAGGGGACAAAACAGTGGAAGGTATCCATGTTGTATAAAATCGCATGATTGTTTCCTGCATAGTCTCTGGCGCGATTTCCGGAAAATTCATCAAATTTATACCATGCATAAAGGGCACTTAATGCCAGTGGCTCACTGTAAAGGCTGTTTTGAATTTGCATTTGTGTGCGTGCGCTTGTCCATATTCTGAATTCATCTATAACTGCTGAAAAAGGGGCATCCGGACTGCCCAACTGGAGTCCATTCCATGCAGATGGCGCCACCATTGGTGTTTCTGATTCCAAATTGCCATTGATATAAACTGTGGCAGTATAGCCATCATACGTAAATGCAATGTGCTGCCACTGATTGGTTTCCAGGGTATTTGAAGGAAGGGTTACGCCGGTATACGAACCGATATGAAGTGCGCCCTGTGATGTGGCATAGCAGTTAAAATTGTCTTCATCTGACATGGCCTGAATGTGCATGGGAGAATTTCCGGTCAGACTGTCTGAAGTCATCCAGAATTCAATAGTAAAGGCATCCGGAGATTGATTAAAGATATCGGGGAATACAGCATAGTGACCTTCAAAAGATTCATTGAAATCCAGTGCATTACCCGCATTTACCCGTGTGAGTGCGGGATTGACTGTTCGATGCCGCCAGACATTGGAAGCAGTCAGATCCGAATCCATATTAAAAATAGTCGCATCCCTGTGGTGAATACTGGCATCTCTGGTAATGCCATTGGCTTCAACTGTATCAAAGCGATAATATATTTCCAGAGTGGGGTGAATATAGGGATTGACAGGTTTGAATCGGTTTTCATCAATGGTCTTCTGACTGAGGGCCTCTGACCAGATGCGTATTTCATCCAGAGCGCCGGCAAAATAAGCACCGCCAGTCGATTTTCCAATGAGCAGCGTACCGGTTTCATTATAAGTATTGTCTGCAATATCACTGACCAGCAGTAAACCATCCTGAAAAATTGCCATATGTCGGGTTTGTTGATTAAAGACACAGGCATAATGATGCCAGTTACTGTCAATTATACTTTTGGCACTGATGGTCTCATCAATCATGCTAAAATTAAGCGTATCCCCTGCAAAATCGATACTGATTCCAGTTTCACCTGAATAATTGCGATGCGTCAGAATGGTATGATTACCAGTGGCTCGTTTCACCCAAAATTCAATGGTAAAATTCTTTTCAGATAAATCCAGAGCTGCATCAACGCTTAGATAATCATCCAGACCATCAAAATCTTTTAAGCGGAATCCGGAGACTGGAACAGGCGGTGCATTAAATCGTGCCAGCATAAACTGACCAGTTAAATTAACATGTTGGAAGGTTACAGTGTTCAGCAATGGATCAACCAGACAGGCATCAGCAATGCGAATCCAGTCTCCTGTGCCATTGCCATTTCGTTGATAGAGAGCAAACCGGTTTGGATCAATCACATCGCCCGATCTCAAATATTCAGGAATGGTAAATGTCATATCTGCGTCAAAATTGCATTGATCAAAGCAGCTTGCGACCCAATATCGACTTTCAATGGCCTCTGGCGGCAGGTTTCCATGGGGATTACTATCCATTCTGGCAATGTAAACAGGGATTTCCTCGGAATGAAACTTTAATGCCAGTGCCAACTTTCCAGAACCAAATCGACTGCTTAAAGGCGCTGTAGATACCTGCCATTCAGAACCAACCGGAGAAATCAGTGTCGCAAAAAAATTATTGGTGGATAAATCCGCAATGCTTGTACCGCTGCCCGCATTGAGTGAAAAACAGGATTCCAGACCGGTTTCATCCGGATTCATGGCCCGATGCATGTTTTCACGAATTTCTTCGGCTGTACGAACATCGTTCCACAAGCGGAGTTCATCAATCTGACCATTAAATGAACCGCGCGGACATTTACCAATGGTAAATGAACCCGCACCGGTGTAATTGTCTCCAGCGGTGTCTCTGGCAACTTCGATTCCATCCTGGTAAATAATTCGTTCTCGCGTATTACTGTTGTAAGTGGCAACCCAGTGATGCCAGTTTAAATCATTAAAATCCTGGGTGGTTTGTAAGGCATCGTTATAAAAGTCGAATCGGAATTTGCAGTAGTTAAATCCAATGGAAAGTGCGCTGTAGTCCTGTAAATCACTGCCATGACCGACAACAGAATTAAATGCTTCGCAGCTGGTATACGCTCTTTTAGCCCAGAATTCCACGCTGAACGATGTGTTAATAATGTCAACTTCACTGCCAACGTCAATATAAGCAGATGAATCCGCAAAATCCATCATATAATCGCTGGGAAGCAGGCCCAGGGTAATATATTTGTCTGCAATATCCTGTACTGAAACAATAAAAACAACCTGATCCTTGTTGACTTCATAAGCAACTGACACTTTATCAAATTGACTGTTCGTATCATTCCTGGACAGAAGCGCAACATTGGCTGGCGGCAAGGTATAAAAGCCCGCTTTGCTATAATCAAAGGTCAGACGTACCTGGCCATTGTTATCACCAACGTCGGTCAGGTCAACATACCATTCCCTTGCCCAACGGGTCATGCCGGAATCTTCCTGCAGGTCGTTGGTTGTAATGATATTGAATTGGGTACGATGGCCCAACAAGAGGTAATCACCATCATCCTGAAGAAAATCCAGATTGTGAACCAGCAAACCGCCAGATGATGCAATGGTGGAGTTTCCATCATAGTCCTGCCCGATACCGGAAACATCCATATCATAATTGCCGGAATCATCATTATCGCCGAAATATCGATCACTGAGAATGGGAATATCGTATTTTGCTGACAGATAATTTTCCATGATGCGTCTTTTGGCTTTGTTCAATTCATTTTCAAATATGACCAGCTCAGATAAAAAACCTTTAAAGTAACGTGATTCAAATACCTGACTAAGTCTTAGATTGAAGTTTTTTTGCGTGGGACTCAATTGTGTCAGAATGTGATTCTGGCAGTTGTGAACATCGGTATTTTCGCCATTGACTGAACTGAAACCACGATAAGAAAAGTCATTTAAATCTGCATATCTTTGATTGGCCCGCCAGACAGTTACCGGCACATTGGTACGTATATTATTGGTATCCTGATCTTTTTCTGTGAGCAGGCAGGACAGATAAGGGGCATCATCATCCATTTTTAAAACTGCAAATACAGTTCTGGCTTTAACCGCCTGATCTGAGGCATCCATATAGTCGGCATGACCATCAAAATACAGGGCTGGCTGACCATTCATGAAATTGGGTTGAAAATCCGGCTGTGATGATAAATTTTCCTGCAGCAGATGATTCTCATTGCCTGATGCATCCGGCCATATGGACACTGGTGATTGAGGGGCCAGGCGTTGAATTTTTTCAGGTTTTAACCATAAAGCGATGGCATTGGCTGTTGGGGATATGGGCAGTCCGGAAGGTGTACCGGTTAAGTCTTCAATTTCCAGCATGAGATTCATGCCCACACAATAAAAGCCATCTGTGAGGTCGGACACATCACAAATAAAATCCACAGATCTGTCAGTGATAACAGGTGCGGCATCAAGGGGTTCAAATGTACTGTCCACCGAATTGCGTCTGATTAAAAAATATTCTGCATCAAAGGGTTCGCCAAAGCCCACGCCCATGAAGTCAAACTTGATTGTGATATCTCCGCCATTGGTGTTTGTATCTTCATAATTAATATACCAGTCCCGATTCCATCGATAAGCAATAGATTCCGGAAGATCGGTGTTATCCAGAGTAATCTCCGGTGTGTTGTGCCCCCAGACCACATAATCCCAGTTATCATATAAAAAGCTTTTGTTTTCAATGATCAGTCCGGCGGATTGATTGCTGGTGATCAAAAAGGGATCAATTTTATAAATTCCTTTAAAATCAATAATATGATCACCGCTTTCTGATGCAAAATTTTTGACCAGCCCCAGGGTATAAAAGCCATCGCCAAGATCATTCACGTTAGCAGTAAATGCGGTTTCATTTCCTGCAAGAACAAGCTGCGTGGCAAGCACTTCAAAATTTTCAGAATCATTGGTGCGTTTAATTAAGGCATGAAGTCCGGTTGGGGTATCGCTTAAGTCGCCATTGGCATAGTTAAAAGTAAATTTAATATCACCGCCATTGTTGGTTTCATCTGTAAAATCAATAAACCAGGATCGTGACCATCGGGCTTCGATGGATGATGGCAGATCAGAAACCACAATTTCATTTACTGTGGTTTTATGACCCAAAAGCATGAAATCGCCATTATTCAGCAGATAAGAGATGTCTTCAACAGTCAGGCCGGCACTTTGAGCAATGGCGCGAATCCCTTCGGCATCTTTGCCAATGCCTGTGATATCCATGATATATTCATCATTTTCAAAGATAAACCCCAAGGTATAGTAGCCATCTGTCATGGTGCTGGCATCCATCTCAAAAACAGTTTCATCACCAGCCAGAACCAGTTTTGTCTGAAGTACCTCAAAAGCAGAGTCAAGACTATTCCTGTAAATGAGCGCATGTACGCCAATGGGCGATACCAGGCCGGATGCTCCATAATTAAACGTAAAGGTCACAGTGCCGCCATTTTCATTTATATCATCTGAATCCAGATACCAGGAACGTGACCATCTGCGTTTGACTTCGGAAGACAAATTATCGCCGCTCAAGGAATTGATATCTGTATTGTGTCCAAACATGACATAATCGCCATTGTCCTGCAAAAAGGAATCTGTTGACAATGTCAGACCACTGCTGCCTGCCGCTGATATTGAAACATCAGAAGCTTTGCCGATATACTGAATATTTTTTGAAAAATTTCCTTTGGCAAGGGAGTCACCAGCATAAACATCGTTGGTAAGGGGGATATTGTAATAATTGGACAGCCTGCTTTCTTCCTGTCTGCGTTCATAAGTATTCAGCTTTTCTCTGTAGAAAATCAATTCTGCAAGATCGCCTTTGAAAAATGTACTGGATTGAGACTTCCCCAGTTCAAATTCAAAATTGCGCGGATTCATGCTTTGAAGGCTCAGGATATGAAATTCACCACTTTCATAGGCATTGACTGCTTCGCCATTCACAAAAATACTGCCTTTTGAAAAATTACCATCACCGCCAAAGTCCCATAATCCTGGACTCTGAATGCGTATGTTATCATATTCCAGGTTATTGATATCTGATATCAGGGTCGAACCAGTTGGTGCATCGGCATCTACGCGAAGCACTGCAAATATCGTATGGGCAGAAACCGGCTGTCCATGCATGAACTGTTGAACACCATCAAAATGAACCGATGGATAGCCATTAATGGAATTTAGTTGGAATGTGGGCTGATGGACTGTTTCTGATTGTTCAAGATCATTGCTTATGGTGCTGCTGTCCGGCCACAGACTGATTGCATCATCATTATTGAGATGATTCATGCTTTCAGCAGTCAGTTTCAGCTGAAGATTTTCCTCAGACTCAACGTCAATGCTTTTGTAGGTGATTGCAAACTGATCATCCCGAAAAACATAGGCAGCACCGCACGTGTCTTCGTTTTGCATGTGAATGCAGGCATCTGATTGTTCACCAATGATCAATGTATTTCCAGACAGTGCAATGTCACAGGCAAAAGAGGATGAGTTGTATTCTTCCTTATTTTTATCCATCATATTGGATGTTTCAACATGAATACGCGACACCAGAACATATTGACCTTCAGTGCGGCGATATAAAAGCACATAAGGTTTATCTGTGTAAGCATAACTACTATAATTACCAACAGCCATGTAACTGCCGCTCATGGAGAGTCTTAATTGACTATTAGTACTCATAAACTGGAGTTCAGAATATTGTATTTGTTGTGTTTCACCCCATGATCCATCCTGATAAGCATATATATGAATGGGAGCATTTTTTACAGACAATGCGGCATAGTCGCCTTCCAGATAAATACAGTAGATATTTTCGGGAAGTAAAATTTTGTTGACCAGATGCCAGGAATCTTCATTATATTGGTAAAAATAAAGATATTCATAAGAACAAACAGCAAGATGATTTCCTGAAATGGCAACACTTCTTCCAAAAGACTTTGATGGTGTTTCTCCCTCAATTTTTTGAACCATATTCCAGGATGTACCCGATTTTTGATACAAAAATACTGCGCCATAATAAGTAGAATTTATTTTAAAATCATCGACTCCAGCAACAAGCCAATCATTATCAGCATCAAAAAATTCGTGAATGCCAAGGTTTTGTGAGGTGACTTCGGAAACAGGATCAATTGTAGATTGTTGAAAGGCTGATCCATTTTTGGTCAGCAGAATTACATTTTTATTCGGGCTATTGGCAATAAATACATTATTTTCAGATATAACAATGCGTCGTTTCAAATAATTTGATACAGCAATATTGGAAATTTTTTGTTGAAAATTCCAGTCCTGGCCATCAAATTCATAATAATGGAGCGTGCTGTCTGACGCGCCAACCAGCACATAATCATTCCCCGCTGCCACAGTCATACCAAACGAGCGATAAACAACCGCATCAGACCGGGTTAATTTCACTTCTTTTGAACTCGTGGGGGTATATGCATGTAAGGTGATACTGGAAGTGCCGCCGTCCATATCAGTCGCTGTAATGACAATGGGAACATCTGCAAGAAGTCCCCAGCCGGGTTTAATCGCCAGTGAAAGTGTCAATGGTTCATTTGCCAGGGATTCGTATTCAAATGTATTGCGTCCTGTACCATTGATACTGATACCGCCTGTTGGAATAATGGATGGCATTTTAGAAACAGCTTCTAAGGTTATGGTTGAATTATTATGCGTTGTGATTGAGAATTCTGCAGGGGGGTCTCCCAGGGAAATTTTAGTGGAATCAAATGAAACAACAGGTTTTAATGTCAGGTCATAGACATATGCTGTATCTCTGTTATCTCCAACTGCCAGCAGATCATTAGAAATATCCAGACTGTAAGCATCTTCCGGAGAGACATAATCAAACAGTTTCCAGGTATCATCAAAAAGTTTGTAAACAAATACATTGCCATACAACAATACACCAAAAAATTGATCTGTCATACGAACGTAATTATGAATACCATGAAGCGATGTTAATGCCTGGAATGTAAATTCCTGATGAAGATTCCAACTCGTTCCATCATATTTATAAATATACACATAAGGTTGATACAGCCATAAATATTCCTGCGCATTGTCAACTTTTTTCTCATAGGCACAGGTCATGATGAAATTATTGTGCATATCAACATATTTTCCAAAATACATAATATTTGCGGCAGGGGGCGAAATTTTTTGCTGTTGAGACCAGGATTCACCATTGCGCTTGAACACATAAAGGGCGCCGCAATTATTGTCTTTGTATGCAGAGACAACAGCAAAGTCATCCTGGATGACTACTTTTTCAGCAAACTCATCACCATGAATCGTATCGCTGCCCACAAGAACATTGGGCTGTAATTCCCATTGGGTGCCATCAAATTTATAAATAAAGGCTCCGCCAGTAGGAGAACCATCGCATGAATAAGACGTATCACCATAGGCCTGATAACCGGCAATCAAATAATGATCACTTAAATCAATATCCATTCCAAATTGATATGACTTACAGCCGCCATGAAAATTATTATTACCGCCATTGTCAGTAATTGTGTGGTTTAAAAACCATCTGTTATTTTGTTTTTTATAAAAATACAGCGCAAGATCTTGTTTATAACCTTTAGAAACTGCTGTATCTCCCGATATTCTTAAATTTCGTCCATTATATGAGTTAGCGCTGATATAACTGGACTGAAAGTTTGAAAATTCGCCATTTTTGCTATGATGGTCATAAAAATAGATTCGACCGGCTTTTCTTTCGCTGACAGCTGTATATTCGGTACAGCCGACGAGAACAGATTGTCCATCAACTGCGACAGTTTCTCCAAATTTATATATATGACTGTTCAATGGGGAATGAATTTCAGTTTTTCTACTGTTAAAAAAGCAATTCAGCATAAATGAAAAGGTGTTTGATTGGCCAAGAGAATTAGAAACCGTGACAGTCATTGTAATGTATCCAAATTCATTGGCAGTGGGCGTAAAAAGCGTTTCAAAGGTTTCTGGCATTCCTTCCTGTGTTGATATGGTCGTTGTATTTGAACCGGAGCCAGAAATATCAATGCCAGATTCTGGCATAACAGTTTCATTGGCGGATTCTATCAAAATGGTCATATCGCCACCAGATTCTGAATAAATCGTGATGGGAACCGGTGAACTGTAATGCGGATGTGGCTGCACATAAATCTGCGGGCTTGAAACTGAGGTAATGTAAGCTTCGCCGCTATACTTATAATCAACAGAGGCATCATAGGCACTGATAATGAGATCCTCACCATGCAAATCCATTTTATAACCAAATTTATTTTCCGCATTAAAAAACATATGGGGATGGAATTGGGATATGAGGCGCGGTGTATCATTTTTCAATATATAGGTATAAACAGCACCTGCCATTTCTGTAGCCGATGATTTGAGGCCTGACGCGCCAATGGTAATTTTATTGCCTGAAATGGCAACGCTTGAACCAAAGTATAAAGATGTTTCATTTGTAAGGCTCTGAAATTTATATGTTTGCGTCCAGTCGTCGTTGTTGCGTTTGAAAAGAAAAGCTGCGCCATTAGAATAATAACTTCCTTTTTGGTTCAATTGGTAACCAATAACTGCATAATCAGAAGAAATTGAAACATCATTGGCAAAATTTTTGTATTTTTCAGGAATATCTGCTGTAATTTTGGCTGTCTGAGTCCATGAATCATTATTATTTTTAAATATATAAGCAGCACCACTATTGACCAGGCCGTTGGTATCGTGTTGTCTTGAACCGATAATAATGTATTGTGCATCCTCAGAAATGGCGACACTTTCGCCAAAATAGTCAGAAGCCGCACCATCAGAGGGTGTCAGTTTTTTTACCATATTCCATGATTCACCGCTGCGTTTATAAACATATGCGGCTTCTTTAATATGTGCGCTGAAAACAATATAATCACCACTGATCGCAACATCATAGCCAAATTTCGCACTTAAGGGATCATCATTTGGATAAACAGTTGTTTTTAATGTCCAGACATCACCGGAACGTTTAAAAACACTAACTGCACCAGAATTATAACCGGGTGTACCATTAATATAGCGAAAATATCCGGATCGGCCAATAACAGCATATTCACCATCCATATCAATCGAAGAAGGGACATCATAATGAGGGCCTTGCGTACTGAGCGGATAGGTGAGGGTTTGAATTTCATCCCAGGCTGTGCCATTTCGTTTATATGCAAAGATATTCGTGGAATCTCTCCCTGAAACCAGTGCATAATCCCCACATATGGCAATGCCATATCCAAAGCGAATACCTTGATTTTCAGCAGTCGATGCCCCCGGATTTGCCGGATAGAGCCGAACGACTGCATGAGATTGATCATAACAAATAAAGATTAATAGGAGCCAGATGATCAATTGCGTGAATAAAATGTTTTGTTTCATTGTTTCCCCCGATTTGGCTATGGAAATAAAAAATTTTTGGATGATATTAATTTAGAAAAATGGTTAAAGCAATGGGTATTTAATGGGTATTTAATGGGTATGAATATACCCATTATCGTAGTAAATTCTAATTAATACAAGGGGGTAAGAATGGGCATACAGAGAGAAAATACCCCAATACCGGAGAAAATTAGTTAACACTTTAATTAACCGAAATCATGATTGATTAAGGAAAACCTAAAAAAAAATTATTTTTTATAAATAAAAGCTATGACCGCAAAATTCAGTTGGATTTGTTCTAAACCATGTCTTAATTAACATATAGCCTGTCTTTTTATTAAGTATATGATTCCAAAATACTGATCATTCCTCATGAAGCCTTTATTTTGCTGCATGAGTAAAAACTTTTTTATCTTTATATCTTATTAAGTATATGATATATTCAAATTGAAACATATACTTAATATTTTAGGAGGTAAAATGCCAAGAATTACTCAGGAAACTATTAACAATACACAGGTTATACTAAAAAAAACCAAAGTTTTCACTATAGATCAATTAACAGCCTCTCTATCCTGTTCAACACCCAGGCGGAAAAATAGTGTTAATGATCATATTTACTATTAATTTAAGCACTTTAAAAAATATTATTATTTATATTCAGCACTTTTCAGAAATCATTATGAACGATCAATCAATCATTAGAGACGCTCGGCTGTGCGTCTTAAAAGAAAATATCAAAACTATCCCAGAAAATTAAAATTAAAATTGACATTTAAATATTTATTATCTAATTTACAAGCTAATAAATTCAAGAACAAATTAACATTTGATAATTTATTATTTAAGAAATCTCTGAAAACATCTTTTCCATTTGGATCAATATTAGAAATCGGGCAGGTCAGACATGTTTGATTTCTTCAATTGGG
>Ga0272440_1000237_pt1 | contig 46286 bp, 32 predicted proteins | sample SSMMMBAug17_FD_192440 | JGI IMG/M metagenome (GOLD analysis project Ga0272440, IMG submission 192440) | Marine sediment archaeal communities from Little Sippewissett salt marsh, Falmouth, MA, United States - SSM-MMB-Aug17 | ecosystem: Environmental > Aquatic > Marine > Wetlands > Sediment ...
ATCCTGGTTGAGCGCAACCTTGAATTGGCGAATTAAAGCCTTTGTTAAATCTATCTTTGTATCTATAAATTGTGCTTACACTAACTCCAAAGCTATTTGACAAATCTTTTGCATTAGCAAGCTTAATATACATCCGAGCATAAAATTCTTCTGCTATTTGGCGTAACACTATCTTTATAAGAAAAAGCGGCTGAAAGGCTGGGTTCAAAAATGGCTGTTTCTTTATCTATTTGCTCAATGGAAATTTTCAGGTCATACCCTTTGTACTGGATTTCAAAATTATTTTCACACACTTTATGCAGAAGGTTGATTTGAGACAGTGCAAGGTTTTGATTTGCGGAAACATTTGTAATGGAAAAAAAATAAATAATGATTGCACGTATTTCATATGACCCTTAGTTTCATTCATTCGCACGTACTCTTTATTGGTGGAAGAAGGTGGAATGATGCTGAATGAACATCACCATTCCATCAATTCAATTCAATTCAATTCACTTAAATTCAATTCCATTCGATTTATTTATTTCTTTGGGAACGTAATTCGACCAAACGATTTATTTGTGTTAATGACGTCAAATGACTATAAATGGCTGGTAAAAAATTATTTTTGCGAAAATCAAGAAAATCGGCATCTGACAGATTGTTTAGTTTTTCTTCATGAATGGCGTAAGCACCAGTCAGTCGTTTAACTGTTTCTGCTTCCCTGACATTCATATTCAAAGGGGTGAACATATACTTTTCTTTCAATTTCTTGCAGAACTCTGATGTAATAGTTTCCATTTGTTGAAGACCGGTCAGGTATTGTTTCACCTGTTCCATGACAGGAGCAATGGTGCCATCATCATTGAATAATGGCTGACCTTCGTCATCATTCACTGCATTGCTGGCTTCATCAATACAGATTGTGAATTGATCATCATTTGGTGTTTTCGCAAGGGCAAATGGGTATCGACGAATAATAGCGGGGATATATGGGGCCTTCCATCCTCCCTCATGATCAACAAATAGATTGGTTTCCGGCTCCAATCCGAGCAGAGCCATGGGGCGAAAAGTTTCTTGTTCTGTGTCTTCCAGAAATACAATAGGATACACAGATGCTGCATTTAAAAATTCATGCATCATCACTGAAACCATGTGAATTTCAGATGCAAATTTAAATGTTTGCACTGGTTTAATTTTTTTGGTTTGATGCGCTTCCCTTGTGACAGGTACGAAATTTTGAGTCATCTTAGTACTCCTCCTTTAATATTATGCAATTTATAGCTTTCTCAGTCATTAACATAGTGTTTTGATGATTAGCTTTATAAAAATTTGTGTTGATGCAGATATCATTAAAATTAAAAATTCTATTCATATGTTTATATTCAGTCTATATTAACAAAAATTTTTTATTGTTTCAAGCTGTTATTGAAAAGATTTCAAAAAATGATACGCTTATGAAAGCTCTGAAAATAAGTTCCCCATTTATAATTATTGACTGTTCAAGAATTAAACATCAAGCATATAAGTAGCCAACAGTTCAATATTTTTTTGAACCATGATTACACTGAAGAGGATGAAATAAAGACACTTTAAATTCATCTTCTTCAGTGTAATCATGGTTCAAAACACTGAATGAACAATTATTTAATGGGGAACTTATTTTCAGAACTTTCCTTAACATCAATCGCTATTGCCAGAATAAATATATTTTTGCATGGTATCGAAGATTTAAAATTTTTAATGATCTTCTCCCCAGGATTTAAAGCCTTTTTTTACCATAAACCATATGGGGCAAGACTGCCTGAACTTGCAATATATTTTTGAATTTCGGCATGTCAGACATTCTTCACAAAAATAGATGTTGTCTTTCATACAAAAATATTGGGTTTCCCTGTCCGGGTGATTTATACAATGTCCCATATGACATCTCCTCATCTCCTTATATTTATTTTATAAATTCAATGCTTTATTCATGGCACTCATAATAAATTAATAAAATGCCAGGTTGGCACATGATGACTATGATCTATGGAATGCTCGAAAAATAAAATCCCCATTTCAAAATGATTGAATTAAATATTAAGCATATATGGACCAAAATGCCCATTCTGTTTTTTGAACCATGATTACACTGAAGAAGATGAATTAGATGAAATAAAGACACTTTAAATTCATCTAATTCCTCTTCTTCAGTGTAATCATGGTTCAGAAACGAATCAACAAATATTGAATAATGGGGAACTTATTTTCAGAACTTTCCTATGTAACAATTTGAATATCCAGAATACTTTGCTGTGATTTTTTTTGATATTTATTACAAGTCGACCTGAATTAAGCGATGCCGGAAGTATTGCGTCCAATATTATTGAAGAAGACTTTTTTACACATATTATTGATTTTGTTCAGCTTTTACGTTGAGTCTCTGACGTGTTTTATCTTTTTTGGGAACCAGGCTTGATAAATCAGCAGTCGAATTTAACAGGCGACAACCTCCTTAATTAAGAATTCATTGCCGCTGATCATCTCCGGCGAATCGGCCTTGCAATTGGGGCAGGTGGCTCTGTGTTGAATCACATTGAAAACATGTTCACAATCATTGCAGCGTCCATTGGCTGGAATGATTTCAATCTGTAGCTTCGTATCTTCCAGCAAGGTATCTTTCACTGCGATTGGATAACAATTTTCGACAAAGGTGGGAATCACTGGCGACATGGCTCCAATCTGCAGGACCAGAGTGTCAATTTTTGTTAAGCCATTCTTTTGAGCGAAATCTTCTACAGTCTTTACTACATTGATGACAATACCTAATTCATGCAACTGTTACCCCTCTTTTTTAGATGTTGAATAAAAGCAAACGTTAACAGACTTTCTTACGTATTCCATTGCTTAATTTCATCACGAATCCAGTCTAGCCAACCCTCTATTCCTTCACCGGTTTTTGCGCATATGGGAATCACCTGAATCTCAGGGTTGATTTTTACAAGTTTGTTTTTTAGTAAATTGATATCAAAATCAAAAAAATCCATGACATCAATTTTGTTAATCAAAAGGACATCAACAATAGAAAACATGAGTGGGTACTTGAGAGGCTTGTCGTCACCTTCAGGTACGCTTAAAATCATGGCATTTTTGGATGCACCGGTATCAAACTCCGCCGGACAGACAAGGTTGCCAACATTTTCCAAAAAGACAAGATCAATCCCCTGGATCCCAAGTCCCTTCAGCCCTTGCCTTGTCATATCGGCATCAAGGTGACACATGCCACCAGTATGGACTTGAATCACTTTTGCGCCAGTCTCGGAAATGATTTTCGCATCGACATCAGAATCAATATCAGCCTCCATGACACCAATGGAAAACTCGTGTTTGAGGGCATTGATGGTCTGAACCAATGTTGTTGTTTTACCTGAACCAGGTGAAGACATCAGATTGAGCAAGAAAGTTTTTTGCTCTTTTAGCTCATCCCTGAGTAAATTCGCCTGATGGTCATTATTTTCGAAAACACTTTCTTTAATTTCAATAACTTTATACGTATCCATATCCAGTTTTACCTTTTTGTCATTATTTTTTTTTCATTCATCATCATCCTCTGTGAAGATATGGTCAAAAAAAAGCAACTTCTGGCATCCTTCATTCAGAAAAGGCTTTGCTGAGCATTTTAAAGGGTTTGGCTAAAGCAATTCTCACTTTGCGCTTGAGGGCGTATTGAACAATTGTTTTTTTCAAGTCCTTGAATTCCACCCCCACCTTGTCATGAACGCGATGCAGTTTAATGGCATCAAATTTACATTTCGTTGTGCACATGCCACACCCCACACACATGAATTCATTGACAACTGTTACCCCACAGCCAAGACAACGCTCTGTCTCTTTTTTCACCTGTTCGTCAGTAAAAGTACCTCTTAAATCTTTGAACGTATTTTTCGATAATTTGCCATCAATATGCGCTGTTTTTTCTCGCGAAACCCGATCATAACCACTAAGATTGAGCGTATTTTTATCAAAAGAAAGATAATCTCTTTTGATACGACCTAAAACAAGACTTTGTCCAGGATGAACATACCGATGTATTGAAATTGCTGCTTCTTTTCCCATGGCAATGGCATCAATCGCAAACCCTGGTCCAGTAAGCGCATCACCACCAGCAAATACATCTGGCTCTCCAGTTTGAAATGTTAATTCATCCGCTTTGACTGTTTGATTTGGATTGCATTCAACGTTACTTCCCTCAATCAGTTTCCCCCAGTCCATTGCCTGCCCCACTGAAACCAGTATGTAGTCAGCATCAACAAATCTGGTGTTGTTTTCATCGTAGACAGGATTGAATGCGCCACTTTCATCAAATACTGAAACACATTTTTTAAATTCAACGCCAGTAACTTTATTATCTTTTGTCACAATCCGCTTAGGGCCCCATCCATTATTGATGACAATATCTTCTTCTTGTGCTTCTCGAATTTCTTCTTCATGTGCAGGCATCTGTTCAAGGCTTTCAAGACAAAACATGTCCACAGAAAATGCGCCCACTCGGACAGCGGTTCGGGCAACATCAATGGCAACATTGCCACCGCCGATAACAATCGTTTTGCCATCCAGCTTAATATTATTATGAATATTGACTTTTCTTAGAAAGTCTACTCCAGTAATTACCCCTTCAGCATTTTCACCTTCTATATTGAGATTTCGTCCGAACTGCGCACCTATGGCAATATAGAATGCCTGGTAATCTTCTTTTCTAAGATCATCTAAGGTGACATCTTGCCCTACATTAACTCCTGTTTTGAATTCAACGCCCATTTCTTTAAGGATATCGATTTCCGCATTGACCACATCCTTTTCAAGACGAAAAGATGGAATTCCAAAAGTCAGCATGCCTCCTAGCATTTTTTCCTTTTCAAATACTGTGACGTTATATCCATCAATGGCCAGATAATATGCACAAGACAGACCAGCAGGACCAGCGCCAACAATGGCAATTTTTTTGCCATAATCATGCCTCTTTTTAGGAATGAAACGCGTTTCAGCATTAAGATCTTTTTCGGCAATATATTTTTTAATGTCATCAATGGCAATGGGATCGTCAATGTCACCTCTCGTACAGGCAGATTCACATTGTCGAGGACAGACACGGCCACACACTGCAGGGAATGGATTTTCTTCTTTAATTAGTTGAAGGGCCTCTGAATATCGCCCCTGTGATGCAAGTTTTAAATAGCCTTGAATTCCAATATGGGCGGGACATTCTGCCTTACAGGGGCTGGTACCGGTTTCATCAACCACCGCACGATTTGTCCGATAGTCTGGATTCCAATGTTCAGGTCCCCATTCAGTATCGTAAGGGAGATCTTGCTTTTTTTTGGGTGGCAATTGATCGCTGCAAAGCTTTTGTCCCAAAGTCAGGGCATTGGTAGGACAGTTTTCAACACATTCACCACAAGCAACACACTTATCTGGATCGACAACTGCCTGATAGTTAGACTTTAAAAAATCGGGATTCCGCCACATATTGACATTTCGAATCGCAAAACATCCACAACCGCAACAGTTGCATATGGCATGTGTATGACCCGGACCATCCAGGTTGGGAATATTGTGCATCAGGCCATTTTCTTCGGCTTTTTTAATAATCTCAAAGGCTTCATCTCTCGTAATTTCTCTTCCTCTACCGGACTGAATATAATAGTCAGCAGCATGATCGAGTTGAATGCACATATCTTCTTTCAAGTGGCCACAGCCTTCACCCATAACTTCACGAGATGTTCGGCAAGAACAGTCTGATACTGAAAAGCTTTTTGCTTTATTGAGATATTTGGATATTTCTTCGTATGAGGCTCTTCTTGTTTCGCCATTAATTGCACTCTCAATGGGAATGGTGCGCATAGGTCCCACACCAATGGGAAAATTACCTGCTGCAAGAGGCGCTTTCTTTTTGCCATATGCATCAAAGGCAATACCTATTTGAGGGTACTTTTTGTAATTCTCTTTGTTATTGACCACCATTTCCATGTGACCAGGCACCCATAATTCAAGCCAATATTTGTTAACACCATCAATTTTACGATACATGGCAGCACCCGCATCACCACATTTCTGTAGGGTTTCTTCTGTTTTATCAAGAGACTTTCCCCATATTGCTGCGACTTCTTCAGCGCTCTGCGGTTCACGAAATTTAAGGCATAGAGCGGCTTCAGCCATTTCATCGGTTACAACACACTCAAACAATTTATATTCTGGATCATCAGGGGTAATTTCATTTTTCGCACCACGCCTTGTTCGGCTGATTCTGTTGCATAAATCAATGACTTTTTCGTTTATTTTTGGCATTTAAAAACTCCTTAAATATTCCATTATGGCTGAAGCCCCTTCTCAATATTCAGGGGCTGGGTTAAACTGCGACGTGACCTGATTACTCATCAATACCATTTTTTCACTAAGAACTCTCATTTCAGGCAATAATTGTGTTCGAATACCATTATTCAATTGTGAAGTGGATTGATGAAGATCTTTTGTGTTATGAACAATCATGGCTTCAATGGATACAGACAAAGACGTTGACATACGCAACAAATCTTTTTCGGTTTGATGGGTCATGCCTTGCATCCCCTTGAGATACGCTGACGACAAATATTGTATCGTATTTGGAAAAGAATCATTCAGTGTATTTTGTTGTGCGAATGACAAGCCTGGGAAAATGGTTGCAAAAAAAAGAAATGTGAATACAATATTGAATTGATTTATATTTAAAGCGATCATACTTACCTCTCATATTTTATTTATGCAATCATTCTTTCTCATTATTGTCAATCAAAAAACAATGGAGTGTTACCCAAATTGCCCGAGACGAAATCTGAAATTCAATTGACATAAGAAAGCCATATCAGTAAATTAAGATATGCGACCCAACACAAAAAAATTAAATTTTACAATTGTCGGCACAGATACAAATGTTGGAAAAACTGTTGTATCCTTATTATTGATGAAGTTTCTTCATAAAAAAGGATATCAACCCAAATATTTGAAACCGATACAAACAGGATGTCAAACGCCGCATGATTCTGACAGTGATGCCAGGTTTGTGTATCAGCACGTTTCACATCTCAGACAACGTAATCCTGACGACAGTGTTATTTATTGTCTTCCTCCTCCCAAAGCTCCCTGGTTTGCAGCCCGCAATACAAACACAGACATACAAATGAGTCATTTGCAACAACAAATTCAAACAAGACTTCAAAACAAAAATCCTGTTGTTTTGGAAGCTGCAGGCGGACTGTTCGTGCCAATCACCGACAAAGTTCTTTTCATTGAATTACTATCTCCACTGGATGCCATTCCTATCCTTGTCGCCAGAGCTGGTTTGGGGACTATCAATCATACATTGCTGTCCATTACTGCCATGATTGCGGCAAACATGGCTCCGATGGGGATTATTTTATCGAACCCTTTGTCTGTTCCAGGTCAAATGGTTGATGAAAATATTGAGGCGATAGAACAATTTTCCAATATTCCTGTTATGGGCGTTTTAGACAAAATTGAAAATTTTGATCATATTTCAAATGATCATCTGAACATTTTTCGTCATGTATTTCAGCCATAGAACACTACAAACGAGCAATACAGATACGCCAGCCAGTACCAAAAATACCGCCGACATCCCCAAATGTGTTTCAATACCAACGACCATTTTTACAGCCAGGGCACCAACACCAAAGGTTAATATAAACTTGGTTCCATAAGCAGAATGTAAAAATCTTGGTGGCGCCAGCTTTGCGACCAGGGTGTTTTCAATGGGTTGCATTCCTAATAAAAAAAAGAAATAAATCATGGTCACGAATATCAATGATAATCCTGAGCACCATGCCATAGCAATCGCCATTGGAATACATACCAGATGAAAAAATAGATAACAATTCCTCAAGTCAAAGCGCTCAGCCGACCTTCCGCCAGTATACTGTCCCAGCATTCCGATAAAAAATATACTGCTGACTGTCAGTGATGCCACAACATTGGGAGATAAATTCTGAACAAATTGGACAAAATATTCAAATATCCCCTGATTTCGAAGTTCAAAATATGCAGGCAACACTACTGTTGCCCCACGATATGCAATGCCACCCAGCATCATGGCAATCAAAAGAATAACAAATGCTTGAATGGCCTTATGTCCAGAATAACGATCAGGCTTTCCTTGATTTTGATCCTTTGATACAGTTAGACAATACAGAAGAATCGCTCCAAACAGATTGACAACACCAATAAAGATAAAAACCGATTGCACACCAAAAATCCAGTTGATCAATCCAGCAATCAAGGGAGCAACTGCAAGGCCCAGGTTACCAAATATGCCATTAATGGCCATTCCAAAGCTGATTCGCGAAATCGATTGTGATATCCATCCCAGTCCTGTAGGATGATATATCCCGGAAAAAAAGCCAATGCCCCCTAAAAAAAGAGTCATGAACGTGATATTGTCGATCCATAAACCTGCACATATACAACTAAGGCCCGCGCCCATATGAAAAATAAGCATCAGGGGCTTTGCACCCCAACGATCGGCAGCCATCCCCCAGGGAAGTGCTGTGAGACCAAAAAAACAGTACATCCAAAACGTCCGCCCAACAATATCAGAAACATGGGTTCCATAATGATTGGCCATTGGAATGATCAATGCCGGAAAAAAAAGCATATTAAAATGACTCATAAAATGTCCAAAACTGGTCATGGTAATTATTTTTCGCTCATTTCGTGTCATAAAATCTCTTTCACCTTGGCACAAACATGTACCAGTATCTAATTTTTTGACATATTTGTATCTTTTTATAAAAACAAATTTTATGTTATCAAAACATAAAAAATATTTATTTGTCAAAAAAATCAAATCTTTATACTGAAAAATTGTGGTTTTTTACAAAGTGGCATACTCTATGCTCTATTTAATTTTAAATCAACAATTAATTGACTTCAGTTAATTAATCAATCATCTAAAAATAAAATCTTTTAAAGTAAACAGGAGGATTATATGTCAATCATTTGTAACAACAAAGAAGATGTTTTAAAAATTGTTCGAGACAAAAATGTCAGTTTTATACAATTCTGGTTTACAGATGTTTTGGGACTGCTAAAAAGTTTTGCGATAACCCCATCTGAGCTGGAAAATGGATTATCTGAAGGAATGGGCTTTGATGGGTCATCTATAGAAGGTTTTGCACGAATTCATGAAAGTGATATGGTTGCGATGCCAGATCCAAAAACATTTCAGTTCTTACCCTGGCGTCCGGATGAACGACCGGTTGCACGTATGTTTTGTGATATTTTGAATCCAGAAGGGACTCCTTATGAGGGAGACCCGCGCTATGCTTTTAAGAATCTCTTAGACTCTATTGCCAAAAAAGGATATACCTTTTATCTGGGCCCAGAATTGGAATATTTTTATTTCAAAGATTCAAAATCCCCGGAAGGTATTGATGATGGTGGATATTTTGATAGCCGCCCATTGGACATGGGTTCTGATTTGCGTCGTGAAACCATTTTTGCCTTACAAGATTGTGGCATAGAGGTTGAGTACAGTCATCACGAAGTGGCTCCAAGTCAGCATGAAATTGATCTCAGGTACGATGAAGGCTTGAGCATGGCCGATAAAACCATGACATATCGACTTGTTGTTAAAGAAATTGCAAGAAAATATGGATATTATGCCACTTTTATGCCCAAGCCAATATTTGGTGAAAATGGAAGTGGTATGCATGTTCATCAATCATTATTTGAGGGTAAAAAGAATTTATTCTTTGATGGTTCTGATCAATATCATTTATCTAAATTGGGCAAAAATTATATTGCCGGATTAATGAAACACGCTCGAGAAATTATTGCTGTAACAAATCAATGGGTTAATTCATATAAACGATTGGTTCCTGGCTATGAAGCCCCTGTCTATATTTCATGGGCACGACGAAATCGTTCTGCGATGATTCGTGTACCGATGTATAAACCCGGAAAAGAGCTCGCTACACGTATGGAATTTCGTGCGCCAGATCCATCATGTAATCCATACCTGGCTTTTTCAGTGATGCTTGCTGCTGGGCTGAAAGGTATTGAAGAAGGCTATGAATTACCCGACCCCATTGAGGATGATATCTTTGAAATGAGTGATGCTCAAAAAGATGATCATGGTATTGAAACACTTCCAGGCAATCTTTACGAAGCCATTCAAGAAGTAGAAAAGTCTGAACTCGTAAAAACTGCCTTGGGAGAACATATTTTTAATAAGTTTATTGAAAATAAAAAGATTGAATGGGATAAATATCGTACCCATGTCAGCCAATACGAACTTCAACAATATCTACCCATTATGTAACTTTTCCTCTGATGAGGCACAATATTTGTTTTGTGCCTCATCACTTCTTTTCTTTTTTTAATATATCCTTGAGACCATATTTGTGATATAGTATAATCTTTTTTAAAGTTGGCAGTTTATAATGCCAAATTATAAAAACTTTAAGGAGATTATACATGTTAAAAAAAATAGTAAAATGGTTTATTATTGTATTCATTTTATTGTTTCTGTTGCTTGGAATAGGCTACTACGTCTTTGTTAACTGGTTCGCAAAGAGCTTAATTGAAACCCAGATCGAAAATCAGGTTCATCGAAACGTTGAAATCGGTGAGCTGCATATGAAACTCTTTTCAACAACACCGGTAATCAAAATCCAGAATTTGATGATTGCCAACCAGTTATTATCAGAAAAAAAAGAGACGAAAACAAATGCGCATTTTGTTCGAATCGAATCAATCAAACTTCTATTACAACTGACGCCATTATTGCAGGGTCAATTCCAACTTGAAACCCTGTTAATCAAAGCACCGGATATTCGAATTGTTCGCTATGCCAATGGTAAGTTTAACTTTTCTGATCTGCTGGAAGCCAAAGAAACGTCTGCCAGCCAAAAAACGCAAACAGAAGAAACAAAAACGCCGATACCTGAGACGCAAAAACAGGCCCCCCCCCCAAAAAAAGATATACCAGATCAATCAAAACAATTTTGTGCTGACGATCTTCCTGTTCAAATCCGGGTGGATAAACTGGGAATTGAAAAAGCTCATATCCAGGTGTTTGATCAGGAATATCAGCAAATGATCCATATTAATCAATTAGACGTACTTTTTAAGGATATCAATATTAATCCCAAAAACCTTGAAAATGAAAACATTATTTTGTTTGATACCCATATGAACATCAAAACCGAAGGCAAACATCATCGCGGGTGGGCAAAATCCTTTGATATTGATCTCATGTTCGAGGCCGAAATAAACCCTTTCAATTCCAAAACGAGATGTCTGGACCCCCTGGCCATTATCAAAGCAGGGTCTCCATCGGGTGTGATAACTGGTTTGCAAGCCTATGAAACCATTCGTTCCAAATTAAAGAATTTTAAGTTGACATCTCTAGACTTTCTAAAAAAGGAGCTACGTTGGAAAAAAGGCATTATCAATCTCATTGTCAATCAAGATCAGGTGCAATTAAATGAAGGGATATTTCAAGTTGGCAATATGGCGATCAATCTGGATGGGTTATACAAAATTAAGTCAAATTCATTAGATACTGCAATGGATATATTATTAACAAAGGACGAACAGCAAAAGATCGAAAGATCTATTCAATCCTATATCAAGAAACAAATCTCATCTCGGCACCGACGTCATGTAAATATTGATAACATCAGCAAGAATATCCTTGATGCAATCGTTGCTGATGATGGCAATATTCATCTCATTTTTGCCATTGCAGGGCCTGCAAAAAATCCTGATGTACGTTTAATTCAACCCCAGCTGCCAACGATTGATTCTATTGTTGCAGATACATTAAAAAACATCAAGTCTCAACTTCTCAATCAAACCCAAAAAAAGGTGAAGAATGAAGTCAATCGCGCGCAAAAAAAAGCCAGAAAAGAAGTGGATCGATTGAATCAAAAAGCCCAAAAAGAACTGGATAGAATGCCAGAAAGTGAAGGTAAAAATATTTTAAAGGGGATTAAAGATAAGGTGTTGGATAATTTGCCTTTTTCTTTTTAACTCAATTTTGTGCTGAATCATTGTGCCAGTGCTTTTCTGGCACATAAATGTTCCATGAAAACCAGGATTTCAAAATATGCTTTTCATTATAATAACTGTTTATTTCGAACCATCATTTAAACTGTTTTTATAATTTATTTTTTAGGAACGTTTAGAAAATAAGTTCCCCATTTAATTAATGTTCATTCAGTTTTTTGAACCATGATTACACTGAAGAAGATGAAGAAGATGAAATAAAGACACTTTAAATTCATCTTCTTCATCTTCTTCAGTGTAATCATGGTTCAGAAACGCATCAACAAATATTGAATAATGAGGAACTTATTTTTCGAGCATTCCTTCGTTTTTTTCATAAAATCACTTTACAGGTGAAACACAACTTGAGTGTAGCCAAAATAGTCAGAATATAATTTACGAATCATTTGTTCATTTTTTTTGAGTGATAATGACACTGATGTTGAGATAGGGGCATTGCAAAAAAGGAGGTATATTCTTAGCTCTTAAAGGTGTAACATGCTAGCTCAGGGGAAATATAAAATCATGAAATCTTTTTTTAATATCATTGCCAAAACTTATGTCAATCTGACATTGAAAAATAAATTCATCATTCCGATTATCATTGTCATGTTTTTGTTTTTCCTGTTTTTTTCAATATATTTTATTCGCGATCAAAGAAAGAATCTTGAAGTACGTTTAGCTGAAAAAGCTGTAAGAATCACCCAGCTTTTAACCGCTGCAAACCTCGAAAGTATATGGGATATTGATAAAGAAGCACTGAAGTTACAATGTCGATCTTTTTTTGAAGATGAAGAAATCACACAGCTTGTCATAATCGATACAGTATATGGTGATGAATTGATCAACTTTTCAAAACCGATTGTTGGTTCACATGATATCATCAAACAATCTGAGTTTAAAAAGGAAGGCCGAACCATTGCTCAAATGAAAATTGTTTATACCAATTATTTTATCGAGCGAAACCTTAAGCGGATGAAAAATTCGATCTTGAGTCTGTCTGTTTTAGTGTTTCTCGTTATTATCGGGCTGATTGTTGTTATATCACAGATTGCGTTAAGACCTTTGGATGGTCTCATGGCTGGTGTCAGCCAACTCACAGATGGCAACTTGTCCTACAGAATTCCTCAAAATTCTCGAGATGAAATCGGAATACTGGCAAAAGCGTTCAATAGCATGACTGCCCAGCTACGCGGTTTAATCGCTGATATACAAAAAAGGGCCACCGAACTGAATGTTAAGAATGCCCAATTTCAGGCCATTCTGAATAATTCCACAACAGTGATTTATCTAAAAGATATTGAGGGAAAATATATCTTAATCAATCATCAATTCGAAAAACTGTTTCATATCACCCAAACTCAAATTTTGGGAAAAACAGACCATGACCTATACCCCAAAGACATGGCGGATATTTATCGCGAAAATGATGTTCGCGTAATCAAGGCAAATGCACCACTGGAAATGGAAGAATATGCCCAACACGACGATGGATTACATACCTATATCTCAATTAAGGTGCCTTTGCATAATAGTCATGGAAATATTTATGCTGTGTGTGGGATTTCAACGGATATCACCGAACGAAAAAAGTCAGAAGAGGTGTTGAAAAATTATAACTTAAAACTATCCCAGGCAGTTAGAAAGCGTACACAGCAGTTAAAAATCGCCAAAGAAGAAGCTGAAGCTGCCAATCATGCAAAAAGTGATTTTCTTGCCAATATGAGCCATGAAATCCGAACTCCTATGAACGCCATTCTTGGATTGAACCACCTGGCTTTGCAAACCACACTGACTCCCCAGCAGTTAGATTATTTACAAAAAATTGATGTTTCAGCAAATTCCTTGCTTCGCTTGATCAACGATATTTTAGATTTTTCTAAAATTGAAGCCAATAAATTGGAAATGGAATATAGTGATTTCTCCCTGAGCGAAGTTTTTGCCAGTTTGGAATCACTGATCAACGTCAAGCTCACAGAAAAGGCACTGAACTATTCACTTCAAATAGACGAATCCATTCCACCCTGGCTGATGGGTGATTCATTGAGATTAAACCAGATTTTAACAAATCTTGTCACCAATGCGATAAAATTCACCCATGAAGGAGAAATTTCCATACAGGTCCAAAAGGTTGAATCCACAGACACGAATGTGACTTTACGCTTTATAGTTCAGGATACAGGCATTGGCATGAACCAGGAACAGGTAGGCCAATTATTTCAATCATTTCATCAAGCCGATACTTCGATTACACGAAAATATGGGGGAACTGGACTGGGATTGGCAATCAGCAAACGATTAATTGAGATGATGGGCGGAAACATAAAGGTAGAAAGCAAGGTTGGAAAGGGAAGTACGTTTAAATTTACAGCACGTTTTGATATTTCTGATCAGCGAAATTCTAAGCGTTTTGAGTCCATTTCTATTCAGAAAATTTCGTCCATGCTTAAAGATAAACATGTTTTACTTGTGGAGGACAATGAGATCAACCAGCAGGTTGCACGAGAATTACTGGGGCATGTTGGCATGAAAGTAACTGAGGCTCAAAATGGGCAGCTGGCTGTAGAGCTGTCAAAAGATAAGGTTTTTGATTGTATTTTAATGGACATTCAAATGCCGGTCATGGATGGATATACCGCCACAGAAATGATTCGCAAAAGAGAAGCTGAGCAGGGAAGAGATGCGGATCGTCGACCCATTATCGCTATGACAGCTGATGCCATGATAGGTGACAGAGAACGATGTCTGGCCATTGGAATGAATGATTTTGTTGCAAAGCCCATTAAACCAGACGTGCTATATTCCATCTTACTGCGATGGTTAAAGCCCGATTCCTCCCTGGATTTTTCATGCATCAAAATTTTTGATACATCTTCACAGACCAATGAAAAATTTGACTCAATTAAGTGCCTGGATATTGGAATCGGTATTAACAATGTCAATAATAACCGGGAGCTTTACATAAAAATACTTAAGAATACCCTCAACCGATTTCAAAATATTGACACTCAAACTCTGACTGAGTTGAATAAGGGGCGTTTTGAAACCGCACAGCGACTAATGCACACATTCAAAGGGATTTCAGGAACGATTGGGGCTGTAAAGTTGAATACGTTAGCCAGTAAAACAGAAACTGCAATCAAAAAAAAGGATGTTGAACAAAGCCAAGATTTGTTAACCGAGCTTTCCGAAGAAATAAAAATAGTGATGCCCGCCATTGCATTATATATTAAAGACAATGAGCCCTCATCTGAGTCTGAGTCTGAATCGGCCCATGGTGAAACCGTGGAACTGGACAGAAATCTTCTCAAAAAACGCTTCAATGAATTATTCAGTCTGATTGAAGATTGTGATGCGGATGCATTGAAAGTGGTTGCTCAGGTGAAAACATTGCTGGGAAAAAAATATATTTCCAGTGTTTTTTGGGAAATTGAATCGCACCTCAATAGCTATGACTTTGAAAATGCAAAAATTTCACTTGAGGAATTTTCAAAGTCATTTCACAGCTAATGCGACCAAGAAATACTTAACTTTTTTTTAGCACTGCCTCAATAATTCCTTCTGCAATTTTTTCAGCGGACTGACCAAATAAGTCTTCAAGGGGCAATAATTCCAGAAATTCATTTTTCCAGACGATATTACTTTCCTGAACAATATTCTGAATATGCTCACGCTTGTCACCCAACGCCCGAATAATTATTTTTAGATCGACTTTTTGCCTGAGAGAAATATTTAAAAGTAATATATGTTCCATCACATGCGGTGTGTTGGGTGATGCCGATATTACCGGTATGACTAAAATTTTTCGATGATCAGCGCGACCTTTACCTATAAAAACATTTCCTTGTCGAACAATAATCCGCTTGATGCCTTTAAGTTTTTTATCACTTTCAAATCTTGAATCGATATCCTGGGAGGAACCTTTCTTTTCAATCACTTCCAGAAAGGAGTCTTCAGTCGGTTCGCCCAAAACATTGAGTCCCCCCACTTTGTATAGAATGGAACCATCAATTCGATCAACGATATTCTGCAAGTTTCTCAACACAATCACATTTTTAGGGGTGAGTTGATCCAATCTGAATCGTTTTTGAACAGCTTCAAACAAGAGTCCTTCAACTTTTTCGGCAATTCGACTGGTGCCAACAGTGACAGTCTTTGCTTGATGCTTGATCGCATCGATTGGCCGTGCCATGTTGTTTATCGCTTTTCCAAGGCATTCATACAAGGTCTCCAGCATATTTTTGGGTGTACCTTTGATACCAAAATCCAGTTCAAAATCTCTCACAGGAAGGCGATCTGTTAAATATTTCAACAACAGAGTGAGATCTGATACAATCTCCAGGCCCATAATTAAAGGAATACTGTGATCTCTTTTCTTTACTCGAAATTCATTATAAAATCGAGCGATCATTTCACGAAATGATTTTTCGAGCATGATCTCGTATATATCAATCCCTTTTTGTGTCGATGATTCTATGTATTGCGCGACCTCTTGTTTGAAAGTAAATAAAAAGTGAGAGTTATCATTGATTGCAAGGGCTGCATAGTACCCCCATAAATGACCAAAAAGTGTATTCAAAATTGGAGAGAAATGCTGAGGTAGTTTCGGTACATGGAATATCGTGTGAGCACACGCATCAAACCGATCCTCTCCTTCATCAGTAATGACAATGGGAATGGCTTTATGTGCTTTGAAAATAGCAGTGTCTTTAATGATGTCAGAAAGAACAGACGCTTTGGAACCTGATGCACAAATAATAATGAGAGGCTCTGATGATAAATCTATATGCTTTTTGTCCTCAACAAAATCAGATGAAATAATTTTATAACAAAGCTCGCTTAATTTAATTCGAATCTCGTCAGCAGCAGCTTTATTGGGACCACTTCCCACAACAGCCCAATGATTTCGTGTGGTTGCAACAGATTTTGCACATGCTTCAATCTTGTCAGACTGGGACAACACAGCTCGCATATAATCACTGATTTGGGTAAGTGTACGAATTTCATTTGCAATAAACTGAGCATCACGCGCGCTACATATTTTGGATAATTCTAGACCAATTAAAGCGCCTGCAACAATTTGAGAATAAAAGGCTTTGGTGGATGCCACAGACATTTCAATATCTCGGCCAGAACTCGTATACATAACGCCATCAACTTTAAACGTAATGTCTGAGTCCCTGCGATTAACGATGGCAATTGTATAGGCACCTTTTGCTTTTACCATATCAACAGCGCGATTGGTATCAGTTGTCGTGCCGGATTGCGATATCGCAATGAGCAACGTATGCTGCAAAGCGGTTATATCATCGCTATCTTCAAGCATGAAGCCGCTAAATTCTGATGCTTTATATGCAGAAATCTTCATCGAACTGTCGTACAAATAATATGACAGAATGTTGGCACAGGCCAGAGCTGCAACACCTGCTGTCCCCTGGCCAATCAAACAGATATTTTTAATGCGGCCTTCCGATAGCGCCTGTTGCAAATTTTTGGGAATTGTACTTTCCCCCAAATCAATATCAGGCATTGTTTCATCATTGATTTGGGTATATGTCCATCGGTGTTCAATCGTTTTTTCTACAGATACTGGAGATTCGGAAATTTCTTTTAAAAAATAATGAGGAAATGTTTGGCGATCAATATCTCTGGAAGTAATATCTGTTTTTTGCATACAGGCATCATTGATGTCAATGGGAGTCCCATCATAATACCAGGCACGAATGCCATCAAGAACGCCGATAGTATTTTGATCCAGCTCAAATAATTGTCCCTGAGTCAAGCCTTGTTTTCCTTGAACCTTTTTTTCTCCATCCAGTTTGATAAATGACGATGTTTCTTCAACAAATCCATATACTTCAGATGTGGGGATATAATGTTCTTCACCAATGCCAATAAATATGGTTTGACCACTTCCTTTTTGCGCCAGATACATTTTTCCCGGGGCAATATCGGTATGAATGGAAATGGCATGAGACCCCTCAAAATCATTCACCGCTTTGCGTATCGCATTTTCAATAGAATTGTTTTCAAGGAGGTATTTTTCAATTTGCAAGGGAATAATTTGTGTATCTGTGGTGACCATTTCCGGCAATGGTCCCAATTGAGTCTCAATGTCTTTTTTCAATTCCTGATAGTTGTCAATATCTCCATTTAAACAAACATGGATGATTCCTTTTTTAGACTGCATGTCATTTGATACAGGATGACAGTTGCATACAGTTATTTCTCCCACTGATGCCCATCGCGTATGAGCAGAAACTGTGACATAATCATTTGGATAGGACGTCATCTGTTGAAGGGCATAATCATTTTTGATTTGATTTCGGATATATTGAATGTTATCGCCTAGTTTGCCAATTTCAGCCGCTACTTTGTAAGTAAACGTGATTGCAGTGGTCTGATCTGAACGATGAAACACACGAATGTTAGAATCTTGAAGCAAGGTCTGTTTTATTCGGTTCTGATAGGCTTCATGAGATTCATGGCTGGCCATTTGTTTTTCAAATGCATGGAATTGAGTCGTGGGAATGATAAATAGAAAAGAAATGCCAGCAGAATCACGTCCGCGAACTTCAAGCCTATCAATACTATTAAGAACAGTGTTTACCTGTTTGAATAAAACAATTTTTTCTGACGTTGGGTTTGAGTGGCGTGTATCGATCAAATCTACGACCTGATCAACATTCCGCAAAATTTCTTTTTGGATACACCAAACAACATCCTGCATATCTTCAATGGATTCAGAAATAACCATCGCAGTTTCCTGAGAAAAATGACCTTTATTCTCCTCATATGCCTGACGTTCCTGCGCAACCAGGTCATCTAAAGCGTTTCCCAATTGTTTTAATGCTTGATAAAAATCCTGTGACTTCGTGATTTCAACAAATGCAAATTGTTGTTTAAACTGTCTGGCCGCACTCCATATCGCATGAATACGTTTTTTACCACCCAAATAGGTCATATCTTCAGGCGACTCAAAATTCGATATCGTAAACTGAACAATATTTTGGTGAATGGTTTCCATTTCCTGAATCAAGGCCTCAACAGCAAAGGTTCTTGGCTGCTTTTTCTTAAATGCCAATATGCCTGTTAATCCACAAGATAGGCGGTAATCCAAAGGAAAGAGAATCAACGATCCCTGGGGAACAGATTGTAAACTTTTTCCTATATAAATACGATTTTTTATAAAATTCAATGTGCTATGCCAATCAAACACGACAAAATCCTTTATTGTCAAATATTTTTAATTTGTTACATTTTTAAGTATAAATCTCTGATACGCTCGCGCGTCATCAAAGATTTCCAGTCTTTCCCCAGGGCATTTTCCCATAAGGGCTCCAAAACCAAAGCAACATCAATCATTTTATTCATTTGAGCATCAGTGATATTCGCGCATAGTTTTCTGGGTAATTGAATTTCATTGGTTTCTAACATTTTCTTAAACACTTTTACGCCATCGGCATAAAACTCATCCAGATAATCAAAAACAATGCTGTTGCCAATTCCATGATGCAGCCCCAAAACAAAAGAAAGACCATAAGAAAGGGCATGACAGACACCCACCTGTGAATAAGCAATGCTCATGCCACCACAATAAGATGCCATCATGAGTTTTTCATCATCCTCAGGAGTTGTCTCACCGAGAAAGACATCCTCACATAATTGCAATGCCTTTTCACCATAAGATTGACTGAACATATTCAGGTACGTTCCAGTAAGAGATTCAACGCAATGAATATAACAATCCATTCCAGTATAAAAGCGTTGTTCTTTGGGAGCATTGGCGATTAAATCAGGGTCCAGTACGATCTGGTCGAAAACTGTATGGTCAGAGTTGATCCCCAGTTTTTTTTGAGGGCCAGTGAGTACTGTGGTGCGAGATACTTCAGCGCCAGTGCCTGAAAGCGTTGGAATCCCCACATGATAGACCGCTGGATTGTTAATCAGGTCCCATCCCTGATAATCTGCTGATGATCCAGGATTGGTCAACATTAAAGAAACCGCTTTGGCAAGATCCATAGTACTGCCGCCACCAATACCAATGACACCAGCGATTTGATCTCCTGCAGATTTCTTTATAGTTTCTGTGAGAGAATCAACGTATCGGGTTTTTGGCTCGTCATCAACATTGACCCAAACGAGCATATCTCCATCATGTTTGGGAATACGATCAACCAGAGGCGTTTTTTCAAAGACATCATCCACCAAAAATGCCATGATATCATTTTTGGAATGACGTTTATGGGCTAAAATATCGTCCAATTGGTCAAAACAACCACGGCCATAAACGACATGCGATACCATTTTGAAATTTCGAAACATAGTTTCTGTCCTTTATATTATCTAAAAAATAGATCCATTTAAGTTTAATAAGCTCACAAAAAATTCATCATAAATAATGGATAGATGAACATTTTCGTTCCTGCTATTTGAGAGAAACACCTTTCATTTTCAATTTAACGAATCAAGCACCTGTTTCAACTGGTTGGCATGTTCCATGATATCTGTTTCAGCATCCGACAATTTAATTTGAAATGAAAGCGTTCTCGCCATAATTGAATCTGAAACAGGTAATGAGATATTTTGATAATCAAAAGATTCATTTAGAAGAGACACAGTCAGTGGTGCAGGCCATTTAAGTTTTTTTAAATGCTGCCACTGTCGAATATAATGCCAGTTATTGTCATACCAGTAAATCGCACCGGCCACATTCTTTTCGTTCAGGCGGCTCAAGGCATTTCGGGTTTTGGCCTCATTGGGCAACAGAATGGATAAAAATGTTGCTGAGTCACCATTTTCATCAGGCACATCACGAAATTTTACGTTTTCACAATCCTTAAGTATGGATTTGTATATTTGTTTGTGTTTGCGTTGTTTTTCAAGAATTTGATCCAGTTTTCTCAATTGTGCCACCCCAACTGCTGCATTCAATTCACTGATCCGATAATTATAACCTAAAACAGGATGATCATCTTTTCCTCGATCTGTTCCAAGATGATCGTGACCATGATCAGCAAAGGCCTGAGCAATCGTATACAAGTCTTTATCGTTTGTAATCACAGCACCGCCTTCACCGCAAGTAATTGTTTTTACATAATCAAATGAAAAACATCCCATTGCTCCAAAAGCCCCAAGTGATGTTCCTTGAAATGTTGCACCTAAAGATTGACAGGCATCTTCAATAAGAAGAATCTTTTTATCCTTGCATATCTTTTGAATGGCATCCACATGGGCCATAGATCCGCACATATGAACAAGTAGCACCGCACGTGTTCGATCTGTTATTTTATTCTCAATATCAACAGGATCTAGACAGAGGGTTTCGTCAATCTCTGCAAAAACAGGCGTGGCTCCGGCATTGAGGACGGCCTCAATGGTTGCCAAAAAAGTAAATGGGGGAACGATGACTTCATGGCCAGCGCCAATGCCGCTACTTGCCAGTGCAATGTTGAGTGCGGCTGTTCCGCTTGCACATAAGTGACAATAGCCCACATTTAATTTTTGACATAGTTCTTTTTCAAATGAGGCTGCCTTCCAGTGGCCATTTCGATTATTTTCAAAATTATACCGAAACAGCACCCCTGTTTCAAGTACATCCTGAACTTCTTTACGTTCTTCATCAGAAAAAAGTTCAAATCCTGGCATATATGACTCCTGTATAGATTAATTAAAATTGGTTAATTACTTTTTCAAATCCCGGAATTGCGCGAATAATTGTATCATCGGCAACACAAAAGGATAGGCGAAAGTGCCCGGGACACCCAAATCCACTTCCTGGAACACCCAGTATGTTTTCCTTCTGAAGCGCATTGACAAAAACGACATCATCAGCCACTGGAGATTTCGGAAAAAGATAAAATGCACCCTTAGGAACAGTGAATTCATAACCAGCTTGTTTTAAACCATTACACAACAAATCGCGTTTGTGTTGATAAATACCTGCGTCAATATGTTCTCCTTGAATCGATCCGACTGCACGTTGCATTAATGCATTGGCATTGACAAATCCCAGTATTCGATTGGCCATTGCCAGGGCTTGCATGAGATCTGAACGATCAGATGCATTTGGATGAACTGCCAGATGACCGATTCGTTCTCCTGGGATAGACAAATCTTTGGAATATGATGTACAAACAATACTGTTCTCATAACTGGATAGAATGCCAGGGATTTCTATTTGGTCAAAAGCAATTTTGCGATAAGGTTCATCAGAAATCAGGTAAATGGGTTGCCCATATTCGGTCGATTTTTTGATCAGGCATTGGACAATGGCTTCAATATGGGATTGTGTATACACCTGACCCGTTGGATTATTGGGAGAATTGATCAGAATGGCTTTGGTGTTCGATTGAACGGCTTTTTCGATTGCCTCGATATCTGGATAAAAATCTGATTTACAGGGAATGGGTTTCAAAATGCCACCATGATTGTCCACATAAAAGCCATATTCAACAAAATAGGGTGATGGACAAATAACCTGATCGCCAGGGTTTAAGATGGCTTTAAAGATCACATTCAATGCACCCGCAGCACCACATGTCATGATCAAATCATCGGCATTAAGCGTAACGCCTTGCTCTTTTGAAATATAGTCTGCAACTGACTGACGCACATCCGCATAACCCACATTTGACATATAGGCATGTTGACCGGGTTGATTTATATCCAATATTTTTTTTATGATTTGATGAAAACTTTTGGGTGGTTCAAGATTGGGGTTACCAATGCTGAAATCAAAGACATTTTCAGAACCATGAATTTTCTTTAACCGCGCACCCTCCTCAAACATTTTTCGTATCCATGAAGTTCGGGTGAGGGAGGCTTTAAGTTTGATTGAAATGGGCATGAAATTCTCCTTACACAAAAAAGAAGATAAGGCTAAAACAATTGTTTTAGCCTGTTTATCAGTAAGCCATTTAGGCTGGTTCAACTGCCTGAATTTCAGGAACTTCTTTTTTCAGAAATTTTTCAATTCCATTCCGCAATGTCATTTGAGACATGGGACAGCCCTTGCAAGCGCCTTGAAGTTGAACTTTGACAATACCATCATCGGTAACCTCAACCAACTCGACATCGCCGCCGTCTGCCTGTAACATTGGCCGAACTTGCTCTAGCGCGGCCTGTACTTTTTCTTTCATGAATTAATCCTCCGATTTTTATTTTCGACCTTAAGGAAATCTTAGCGTTTTACTCCGCCATTGGCATCAATAAACTGCTTCAACATGAACTTCCTGTTGTGATGATTTCCTTTGATTGATAACATATATAATAGCTAATGGAACCCATTGAGTCAATCATTAAATCTATACCAGTGTTTTTTTCAATATTGGAATATTTGGGGGGATTCATAAAAAAAGGGAGACACCTCTTCAGTGTCATTACAATTCTAAAAATGATGAGAGATGACATGGAATCCAGTTCTCTAAGTAAGCGGTCATAAGTTTTCGGGTAGAAAAAGTTCGTGCAACTGAAAATGTTCAACCGCCTGGGGTTGAAACCATTGCCGTCAGGCTAAGGACGACCGCCTTAAATGTTCGTCCGCCTGGAGTTGAAACTCCAGGCGATTATCTGTCGTCCCTATCGGGACTTATAGTGTCTTGTTATAAGATGCACATTTCGTTCGATTTTAACAGATCATTTAAATATAACACTTTAAGTCCCTTTAGGGACGACAGATAATCGCCTGGGGTTTCAACCCCAGGCGGACGAACATTTTCAGTTGTACGAACTTTTTTCTACCCGAAAACTTATGATCGTCTACTTATTACGAGGGTTAACAAATTTTTTTCTTCACTTTCTCCAGTTCAGTCAAAAGATTTTCATACAATATCCTAAGCTGATCAATGTTAGGATCTTTCATATTTGCCATGTTTTCAATTTGTAAGGCTATTTCTTTACTACTATTTGCACTAATATTTCCACATAATCCTTTCAATGTATGCGCATTAAAACGAATATCATTTAAATTGTTCGTACTGAGTGCTTTTTTTATATTATCCAGGGGTGGAACAATATCAATCATAAAGGAACTGCAGATCATCTCAAAAATATCTTCGCAACCATCCAGACGAACCAATGCTTCTCTCTTGTTTAACACCTGGTTAGAATAATCTTTCTGTTTGGATTCCATATTATCAGCTGTTGAAAAATCTGTTGTTGCATCTGATGATGATCTACTATATTTTTTTAAGACGATCCCAAGTTCATAAAAATTGACAGGTTTTGAAACAAAGTCATTCATTCCAGAATTAAGGCATTCTTGCCTGAATTCATTCAACGCATGTGCGGTCATAGCAATAACAGGTATTTGCGATTTCTTCTCACCAGCTTCCCCTTTTCGTATACGTTCAGTGGCTTCAAGACCATTCATTTCTGGCATTTCAACATCCATAACAACGATATCAAAAGATTCTTTGGAAAGTATGTTTAAAGCTTCTTTGCCATTCAAAGCGGTGACTGAAGTATGCCCCATTTTTTCTAAAAACCGGGTGGCAATTCTTGCATTCACAGAATTATCTTCTACCAAAAGAATTCTCAAAGGGTGAGAGTCTGATTTTAATTGTGCCCAATCACTTGGCTGATTTTGAGGGCTGATTTTATCCTTATCGCCTGGTGTAAATTGAATGTTAAATAGAAACGTGCTGCCAGAGTTTGGCTCACTTAATACTGTGATCTCGCCCCCCATCATTGCCACCAGCTTTTGGCATATTGCCAGCCCAAGTCCTGTACCTCCATGCTTTCTCGTAATCGAAGTGTCTGCCTGATCAAAGCGTTTAAAAATGACCTCGTGTTTGTCTTTAGAAATACCAATCCCTGTATCAGTGACAGAAAAAACAAGACGTGAAGGATTCTCCAGAGAGGCTTCTACTGTAATCCCCCCAGATTTGGTAAATTTGATGGCATTATTAATTAAATTGACTAATATTTGTTTTAGCCGAATTGGATCACCTTTAACATATTGAGGTAAAATTTGAGATCTGTCCAGGTTTAAAAATAATCCTTTTTCTTTTGTCTGTGAAACAAAAAGATAGATAACACTGTCAAGCAGATAAAACAGATCAAAATCAATATGTTCAATGGTCAGTTTATTGGCTTCAATTTTTGAAAAATCAAGGATTTCATTAATCACATTCAACAGATGGTATGAAGATTCTTTGATTACTCTCAGATTCTTTTCCTGTTCAGCATTCAAATCAGACTGAAGGGTCAGCTCTGCCATTCCAATAATTGCATTCATGGGAGTTCTTATTTCATGGGACATCATGGCTAAAAAATTACTTTTAGCCTTGTTTGCAGAATCGGATGCTTTCTTTGCATTAATTAGCATCTCTTCTGCCTGTTTTCGACTGGTAATATCTCTTAGAATGCCCAAGTAATGTGGTTTTCCATTATAGGAAACAATACTCCCCTGAACTTCTGCAATAAAAGTGGTGCCATCTTTGCGGATATCTTTTGCTTCCAGGCATGTAAAACCTTTTGCATGAATGTCACTGGTAAATTGTTTGAAATTCTGTTGAGAATCTGGATGGATCAGTTGGTAAACAGTCAATTGTAAAAACTCATCTTTTGAATATCCATACACTTCAAGAGCTTTGGGGTTTGCATCAACAATATTGGCTCTAAAGTCAACAATAATTAAAATATCAGTGGATGATTTAAATATGTCTTCAAAGTTTTTTTTGCTTTCCAGGAGTTCTTTTTCCACTCTTTCTCGTTCTGCAATTTCTTGTAGCAGTTTTTCGTTTTTTATTTTTAGTTCCTGTTGAGATCTTCGAAGAGCCAGGTGTATTTGAACACGCGCGATCACCTCGTTTTCTTGAAAAGGTTTGTTAATAAAATCGACGCCGCCTACAGAAAAGGCTTTGATTACATTTGATGTATTATTTAATGCGCTGATAAATATGACAGGAATTTCTTGAGTAGAAGGGTCGGATTTCAATTGCATACAGACATCAAAACCATTAACCTTTGGCATCATGACGTCAAGTAGAATAAGATCAGGCGGTATCTTTTTCACTAAAGGCATCACCAGTGCACCATTTTGCAGTTGTTCGATAATAAAACCTTTTTTTTGGAGCAATGATGATAAAATGCGTAAATTATGAAGTTGATCATCAACAATTAATATTCTTCCAGAGGAAACGTTTATGTTATCGTCTTTCATGGCGAGAACCTCTTTTTTTGATTAAAATTTTCTAAAAAGTCGCATTCTAAAAAAGACATCCCGATGGAATAAAATTAAATATCAGATAATGACATCCATAGCACATGGTGGGGCCGGCGTTTTCTTTTTTATGACACGAAATACAAATTTTTTTCATAACATGCTTTTTTTGCAACGTCTGTATGTTCTTTAGTTCTTGGATTACGCCCCTTTTTTGCGGAAATGTTGAGTGGCATTTCTGACAGTTACCTGAAACATCTGCATGTACTTCATGAGAAAAGGATACTTTTCCCATAAAACCGGCATTGATCACTATTTCCTCTGATTCCAATCCTGCAAAAGCGATACCGCTTAGTATCGTTAGACAAATTATTATTTTATAGGTTATTGGCATTTTTTTTCCTTATAAAACTCTGAAAATAAATTCCCCATAATTCAATGGATCATTGTTAAGGAACGTTCTGAAAATAAGTTCCCCATTAAATAAATAAATGTTCATTCAGTTTTTTGAACCATGATGACACTGAAGAATATGAATAAGATGAATTTAAAGTGTCTATATTTCATCTTATTCATATTTTTCAGTGTATCATTGTTCAGAAACGAATCAACAAATATTGAATAATGAGGAACTTTTCTGAGCATTCCTAAGTGATGAACTTATTATTCGAGTATTCCTTAATTTTTAAATAAATTATAGAAGTTTATAGAAATGCGCCCTATAGAAATGGACCCCAAAAAAATCTACACGTTCTTACTCTTACGTGTTACAGATGTTTTTTTTCCATAAATTTCAGTTAATCCACTCGGTTTTCCACATATAATTCGCCCTGGCCCTTTTTTGGCTTCATACATGGCCTTGTGCAATCGATCATTTAACGAACTCACCTGTTTATCTGAAAGATGAGACTGAGTTACTGATATACTGATATTAATAGGAATGACTTTATTTTTATGTGTAATTTTTACTTTGCGTACCAGTTCCATCAAATAAGTACAGGCTTCGCAAGCTTCCTTATCTTCAGTCTCAGGTAATAAAATAATAAATTCATCATTGCCATAGCGTGCGATGTAATCCTTGTTTCTAAGGCTTGTTTTTATTTTTCTGCCAATTTGTGCCAGGCATGCATTTGCTGCTGTATATCCAAAGTTTTGTGTAATGGTTCGAAACTGGTCAATATCAAATAAAATCACTGAAAAGGCCTGCTTATTATTTTTAAAACGTTGCATTTCCTCGGTCAGCCGCCTTTCAAATGCCCGCCGGTTAAAGATACCGGTTTGAGAATCAACAAGTAGCTCAGATTCTAAGAATCGGGTAAGTTTCTGAAGTTGTGAAATATCTTTTTTTATTTTTTCAATTTCATTATGCATGAGTGCTGCATTTGATGAGGACTCTGGTAATTGAATAAACTGGGTAGCTTTCACATGAGGGCTTGTTTTTTCAACATCTGTAACACCCACTTTTTTCTTCAGGTTGCTCCATAATTGGGCCATTTTTCCGGATGCTTGTTTTTCGGACATATTCACCCCCTGTTTTCGATTTTCATCAATCATTTCCTCAGCGATTCTAATGAGGCTGGAAGATTCCTGATTGTCTGAAGGCATGGTCTCATTATTATCATCAGAAATTGTGTGAGCCGATTGTTCATTTTCAGGCGACATTGTTTGTGCTTTTTCGTTTACAATACTGGCATATTGTTTAAACAAGTCCAGATAGGATTGCACCAGAATAAAAAAATTGGGCGAAAAAATGGATTGACGAATACTTTGTGTTAATTCTGAAACCTTATGACCTTCAGTTTCTGAAAACACCATTTGGAATTCTGCCAGAGTTAACAGAAGTACTTCTTTGAAGGCATCAAAAATATTTTTATGCTGAGTGCTGTCTGGATTCAAGTCTTCGGCGCCTGTAACAATTGGAGCATCTTCTTGAAGAGATACGTTTTGAATGGTAGTAATCACTTTATTCATACGTTCAATACTGGCACGCTCATTCATTAGTTTTTTCAAACGATCAAATAAACCATGAAAAACACGGTTATCAGGTGTTCTCAATAGGTTCATTAACAGGTTGATGATGCGAATAAAAAATTGTTCGCGCTTGAGTGCGTCGTCTTCCTGTTTTGCCAGTTGTTTTTCAAATTTATTTCGCTGGGCTGTCAGCTTTTCGGCATGCTGTTGAAGCTCATTGTAAGCTTTTTGCATGCGAAGATATTCTTCCTTTCGTGATACAACACCGCCCCCAGAGAATCTTTCTTCCTCCCATAAAGCAATTTTTTGAAGCTTTCCTAATAGGCGGTCCATTTCTTTAATATCGTCAGCCGGTGTCAGCACAGCGCGAAGTTGATCCAGGGTTTCAAAATAAGCCTGATTATCTGGTGTGCGCAACATACTGATTAAAACAGCCATGCCGCGTTTTAAAAATTCAGTCAGCTCAAAATCTAGATTTCTTAAAGATGTCACTTGTTTTTCAAAAAAAGTTTTTTGACTGGTAAGGGTTTCAATATTCTGGGTAAGCTCTTTTTGCTTTTCTTCATGTTTTTGAATTTTAGTTTCTAATTGATCAAATTGTTTTTGGCGGGCGATCTGATTCCATATACGTTTAAATTTGGGATGCTCACTAAAAAATGACACCAGAGTTTTTGTGTTGATCTTGTCCCCCTGCGAATCAATTCGCCTGTAAGCCTGATTGATCAATTCCATTAGCGGAGTTATTTCTTTTTCCCAGGGGTCTTTTTTTTTCATAGTTGTTACTTATTCTTTTCTCTGGCTATCACCAGCCCATAGGCAATACTTTGTTGGGACTGTATTGCCGATTGAAAGAAAGAAGGGTCGGAAATTGTCGTTTTTTTTATATAAAGAGCGGAAGCCCTATTTTTTCAAGATGTCATCTAGGGCTCCCAGGTTATTCCACCCCATGAAAATGGTAAATATATGGGGTGTTTTTTTAGTAGCGTCCCGAATCCCTCTTTCGAGAATACTTTTGAGAACTGCCAGCGTCGTCATCGTATGCAGCTGCTTTTTTGCTTAATCGTATTTTACCATCACGACCGATTTCTATGACTTTAACCGAAATCATGTCGCCTTCCTTGACAACATCGCGCACTCTAGCCACGCGACGATTCTCTAATTGTGAAATATGAACCAGTCCCTCAGTTCCTGGAAGTATTCGGACAAACGCACCAAAATCAGTAATACGAACAACTTCTCCCTCATAAATGGTACCAACCTCGGGATCTGTAACGATTTCTTTTATACGATTCAAGGCAATATTGGCATCCTCCTCACTCAATGCAGATACACGAACTGTTCCGGAATCATCAATGTCAACCTTACTACTGGTTTCACTTTGAATGGCACGAATAATTTTTCCGCCCGGTCCGATAACATCCCGAATTTTATCCGGTTTAATCGTAAGACTTAACACACAAGGCGCATAAGGTGAAAGCTCAGATCGAGCAGAATCTATGGTTTGCATCATTTTGTTCAGAATGAATAACCGGCCTTCTCTGGCCTGTTCCAGAGCCTTTTCCAGAATATCTTTGGAAATGCCATGAATTTTGATGTCCATCTGAACCGCTGTAATACCATTTTTCGTGCCAGCCACTTTAAAGTCCATATCGCCCATGTGGTCTTCATCACCCAGAATGTCAGACAAAATAACCACCTGGTCACCTTCCTTAATCAACCCCATCGCAATGCCAGAAACAGCTTCCGTAATAGGAACCCCACCATCCATGAGTGCCAGACTGGCAGCACATACTGTACCCATTGACGACGAACCATTTGATTCTAAGACTTCTGAGACAATTCGAACTGTATAATCAAAATCTTCTTTTGAAGGAATCACTTTATTAACTGCCCGGGTCGATAAACCACCATGCCCAATATCTCGACGACTCGGAGCCCCCAATCGTTTGACTTCCCCAACTGAATAAGGCGGAAAGTTATAATGCAACATAAATGGTCTAAACTCATCTCCGCTAAGTGTTTCAACACGCTGTTCATCCGCACTGGAGCCCAATGTCAAGACACCCAGAACCTGAGTTTCACCGCGTGTGAATAAGGCTGATCCATGAGGCCTGGCAAGTACACCGACCTCAGCACTGATGGGACGAATTTCGTCAAATTTTCGAGCATCTATGCGCCTGCCTTCATTTAAAATCATGTTGCGTAAATAGTCACGTTCCATGTCATGCAAAACAGTATTTATTTTTAGGGACTGATCTGCATATTCTTCTCCAAGTAACTCAAAAACTTCATTTTTTATATTAAATAATGCTTTATGACGTTCTTTCTTGTGGGCTATTGTCAAAGCTTCTTTTGTTTTTTCTGAAGCAATATTCTTAATTTTTTCAATGAATGCTTCCTCAATTGTTTCATTAATGATTTCACGTTTCTCAACACCTGCAATTTCACGAAGTTTTTCTTGTAGATCAATCACCGGCTGCATGGCTTCATTGGCAAAAAATATGGCATCCAGAATTTCCTTTTCTGGAACAATTTGACCTTCTCCTTCAACCATCACAATGCCTTCTTTAGATCTGGCAACCATAATATTGATATCACAATTACTCAAGACATCGATATGCGGATTGATGACAAAGCGGCCATCCAAGCGAGCCACACGCACACATGCAATGGGGCTGGCAAAAGGAATATCTGAAATGGTCAATGCTGCAGATGCGCCAATCATTGAAAGGGTGTCAGGATCATTTTCCTGATCCATTGATAAAACAGTTGCAATAACCTGTGTTTCATATCGAAAATTTTTTGGCAGCATCGGTCGAATCGGTCGGTCAATCAACCGTGCAGTCAATGTTTCTTTTTCACTGGGGCGTCCCACTTCCCTTCGATAATAATTTCCCGGAATACGTCCGGCAGCATAAATCTTTTCTTGATACTCCACCGACAAGGGGACAAAATCTATACCGGTACGTAATTCATTTGAGGCCACTACTGTGACCAATACCTGTGTTTCGCCGTACTGAGCCAAAACAGATCCAGATGCCTGTTTGGCCATTTTTCCAGTGCGGACACTTAAGGTTCTCCCGCCTATTTCCGCTTTAAGCTCTAGTTCCATTAATTTCTCCTAGACATGGGTTGACAACAACGTTTCTTAATTATTGCCATGATACTTTGTTCCTAGAAACTCTTACTTACAATTTTTTTAATCGTCCGGTCAGCCAGGTGCTTACAGATTAAACCACATCGTTTGGATTAATTTGGTGATTAGCCAAAAACCGGAGGTCGTTCCCGCAGCTTTGCTTCATATTTTTAGATCCATCGCTGCCTGACGAAACTCGTCTGCTTGAAGCAGCTACGAATTTTCGTTCTTTTCGTGTGAACAATATGAAGGCTTTTCGCTAAGCCAGGGAACGAAAAAAAGTAAAAACTGTTTCTAAGAAGCTATCTTCTGAGACCCAAGCTTTGAATGAGTGAACGATAACGATTCACATTTTTTGATTTGACATAATTTAATAAACTTCTGCGTTGTCCAACAAGTTTCAATAAACCTCTTCGAGAATGATGGTCCTTTTTATGTGTTTTGAAATGTTCGGTTAAATTTGTAATGCGACGTGTCAGAATTGCCACTTGCACTTCTGGTGAACCGGTATCTGAGTTATGAATTTTGTATTCTTCGATCAAACTATGTTTGTCATCTCGGGTAATTGACATTTTTAATCACCTCCCACGGCTTTTCGCCTACTCCCTATTTCCCAGGGTTCTTGTAGTTATTGTCTGATAATCCCATACGAATGACGTTACATTCATTGCTATTTTCGTTAAAACGAATGACTGCCAAAAGTATATTATCAGGGGTTATTATTTGCAAGATATTTCCTTGATCCAAAGTATCTTGACAAAAATTGTTTCGATAAATTTTTCTGCCATCTAAAATTTGTTTTTGAATGCCTGGCGTCGCAACTATTTTGGGCACTTTTTTAAGCGCATCAGCTACTGGCACAATGCTGGACTTAAGGATACCTGTTGATTCTTGCGCTGCAATTTGTTCATAAGACAACGTCTCTTCAATAGAATATCCACAGCATTCAATTCGGCATAGTTCTTTTAAATGTCCGCCACATCCTAATTTTTTACCAATATCTGCACACAAGGTTCGCACGTAAGTTCCGGATGAGCAACGAACTCTGAAGCTCACGAATGGCATGTTCACCGATAAAATGGTCAAATGATAAATATGAACTTTTCTCGGTGGCTTTTGTACAGGTTGACCTTTTCTTGCCAGGCGATAAATAGGAACACCCTTGTGTTTTAAAGCTGAAAATGCCGGTGGGTATTGTTCAATTTCTCCAGTATACTGCTTGAAAGCTGCCGAAATTTCATATTCTGTACATTCTGGATTTTTTTGATTAATAACATTTCCTGTACGATCTTGAGTATCTGTTACAATTCCCAAATGAAGTAAACCTTCGTATGTTTTATCTCCTGCTAGAAAAAATTGCGATAGTTTTGTCGCCTGATTGATACAACAAATAACAACACCTGTGGCAAATGGATCCAGCGTACCGGTATGCCCTACCTTTCTGGCGTTTAACGCTTTTTTTATTGTTGCAACAACCTGTGCGGATGTCTTTCCTTCGGGTTTATTTACCACCAGTATGCCTGCTGGAATATCCGGGTCAAATTTGTTGCGTTTGCGTTGCATATGAAATTTTTTCAAAAATCTGGTCTATTCTCGAACCGGTATCCAAAGATTCATCAAAATAGAATTGAAGTTCAGGCATATATCGCAAATCCAGACGACTTGCCATCTCTCGCTTAATAAAACCCATCGCGCTTTTAAGGCCCTGGGCTGCATTTTGTTTTTGAATATCATCACCTGCAAGACAGTAATAAATTCGTGCTTTTTTGAGATCATTATTCATTTTGACATCAGTGATTGTCACATTTTTAATACGAGGATCTTTAACATCCCGCATCAAAACCTGTGAGATTTCTTCTCGAATTTTACTGCTGACCCGCTCTGATCTTGGATATGTTTTCATACTTATTAACAATGCATTATTTCAATTTGTGTATCAACTATTTCTGCCAAGCCCATATCGTCTACCATATTGATGAGTTTATCCAACTTTGAATTGATATGAGCGGCATCATTACCCACCATCGAACATCCAATTTCAGATTTTCGATGGGTATCATTTTCATCAATTTCGGCAGCAGAAACGTTGAACGTATTTTTCATTTTGCCTAGTATGGCTTTTAGGATTTTACGTTTCCCTTTAAGCGTATTATTTTCTGGGAGCCGAAGACTGATTGTTGCCAATCCAAGAACCATACTCATTATGATGACTCGTCAATCATCGGTTTAATTTCTTTTAAATGAAAGCACTCAATAACATCACCGACTTTGATATCATTGTAATTTTCTATCCCTATTCCGCACTCATAACCTGAAGCCACTTCTTTGGCATCTTCTTTAAATCGCTTGAGAGATGAAATTTTACCGGTATAAATGACAACGCCTTCTCTAAGCAGTCTGGCCTGTTGGTTTCGTTCAACTCTTCCAGATTTTATATAAGATCCGGCAATAATCCCAATTTTTGGAATAGAAAAAATTTCGCGAACTTCAGCATGACCTAAGACCTCGTCTTCATAAGTGGATTCCATCATGCCAACAACAGCATCTTTGATATCATTAATTAAGTTATAAATGATATCATAAAAGCGGATATCCACATTTTCTTCATTGGCCAATTCTTGTACACGTGATGAAGGACGTACATTAAATCCAATGATAATGGCATCAGAAACCGCTGCCAGGGAAACATCCGATTCAGTGATGGTTCCAGTGGCGGAATGAACAATTTCGATTTTAACCTCATCACCAGACAACTTGTTAAGGGACTCATTAATGGCATCAATAGATCCATGAACATCGGTTTTAACAATAAGATTAAGAGCTTTGACATCCTGGGATTGCATTTTTTCAAAAAAGTTGTCCAGGCTGATTCGATTACTTTTTGCGAGTTCCATCATACGTTGTTTTTGTGATCGATGGTTACTGACCTGCCGGGCGGTTTTTTCATCAGCAACAGCAATCAGTTCATCACCCGCCATAGGTACTCCTGTCAATCCTAAAATTTCTACAGGAATTGATGGACCCGCAGTTTTGACTGGCTTATTCCGGTCATTAATTAAAGCGCGTACTCTACCAGAATGAACTCCACAAACAACAGGATCGCCTTTGTGCAGGGTGCCCTCTTGAATTAAGACTGTGGCCACAGCACCGCGACCAGAGTCAATTTTCGCTTCAACCACATGACCTCGTGCGTGCTTATTGGGATTGGCTTTCAATTCCATGACTTCGCTTTGAAGTAGAATCATCTCCAACAGTTCATCAATACCTTGTTTTTGTTTGGCGGACACATGTGTAAAAATGGTCTCTCCACCCCAATCTTCAGGCATCAGGCCATAGTCCGACAGTTCACGTTTCACTTTATCGGGCTCAGCTCCCATCTTGTCAATTTTATTAACCGCCACAATAATTGGAACTTCGGCAGCTTTTGAATGATTTACCGCTTCGATGGTTTGCGGCATCACGCCATCATCAGCCGCGACAACCAAAACGACAATATCAGTAATCTGTGCGCCACGTGCACGCATACTTGTAAAAGCCTCATGTCCTGGAGTATCCAGAAAAACGATCTGACCTCTTTCTGTTTTTACATTGTAGGCACCAATATGTTGCGTTATTCCACCGGCTTCCGAAGCTGTAATTCGTGTTTCTCTAATCGCATCAAGCAATGATGTTTTTCCATGATCAACATGACCCATGATCGTCACTACAGGGGGTCGATCCTGAAGGTCTTCAGGTGCGTCTTCAGTATGCTCTAAAACGGTGTCTTCTTCAAAAGTCCCTTTTTCTACTTCAAAATTAAACTCTGTTGCAACCAGGACAGCGGTATCATAATCCAAAGATTGATTGACAGTTGCCATTACCCCCATTTCAATGAGTTTTTTGATTAAATCACTGGCTTTTATCCCCATGCGTTTGGCAAGATCTGCCAAAATGATGGCATCATAAATCTTAATTCGACGTTTGATTGCTTTGGGTGTAGTAATCTGCGTTTTTTGTGCCTTTTGAACTGCTTTCTTTTGTCCACCTTTTGATTTTCTGGATTTTCCACGTCCTTTTTTCTCAGAATATAGTGCCGAGCCTTCAACCACTTCCTTTTTCTTGAATGAAATTCGTTTATTAAAGAATTTTTGTTCATCCTGATTTTCATTGGCCTGTTGACGTTTGCGTCCTTTTTTTCGTTTTTTCTTTTGTTGTTCCTGAGGTGCAGGTTGATCAGGGACTTCTCGTGAGGGCTCTTTTGTAAAATCAATGACATCTGACAGCACATCATCATCTTCAGCCTGCTCTTCGGGTTCAATTGTTGAGACAGAAACTGGATCCGCCTTTTTGATAATTTTTGCAGGTTCATCTTTTCTACGTTTTTTGGAACGTTTCTTTTTCTTTTTATCGAGTCCTGCTTTTTTGTCATCATGAACATCTTTCGGTTTATCTTTTTTCTTTTTCTTTTTCTCCTTCTCCTTTTCGTTCTCCTTTTCGTTCTCCTTCTCCTTTTCAGATTCCTTTTCCTTATCCGCTTGAATTTTTTTATCCATTTTTTTATTAGATTTATCTTTTTGTTTGGATTTGTCATCTTTTTTGGGTATGTCTTGTGTGTCTAATGGCATATCCTCTGAATCATCAAAATCTATCTTAGAAAGGTCGTCACTATTGACATCTTGACCTTCCTCTTCTTCTTGTGGATATTCTGCTTTTTTGATTATTTTAGCAGGCTCACCACCACCACCATCCTTTTTCTTTTTTCGTCGTCGTCGTCGCTTGGTTTTGTTTTTATCAGCATCAGCCATTTGTTCGTGTTGTTTTTCATCAACACGATCCTGTTTCGATTTTTCTGAATCCACTTTTTGTTTGCTGCGTTTGTTTTTAAATCTTGATTTTTTTGCCTTTGGCTTGCCTTCTACAGATTGAACATCAACGGGTTGGGCTTCAGCGGAATTATCTTTTGCATCAGGATTCTTTGAAGCGCTATCCTGTATTGCCTTTTTTTTGGAATCAGGTTTTTCAGCTTTTCGAGCGTTATCTGCTTGCTGTTTGGCGCTTTTTTTACGTCGTCTGATCACTGTTGATTTAACTCGTTCTTCTTCAACATTTTTCTTTTTTTTGCTTGCGATTAAACTCTCGCGAATGGACTGTACATCCTTGTCGTCCAAAGCACTCATGTGACTGCGCACGGACATATCCAACTTTTTCATTCGATCCAGAAGTACTTTATTCGTCAAATTTAGTTCTCTGGCAAGTTCGTGTACTCTAAGCTTCGCCATCAATCCTCCTTAAATGACAACAACCAAAATTTGTGTCATTTGAAAATCACCATTTATGAACGAGACCTTCGTTCTATTATGTTGGTGCACAGTTGCCTATCTTTTTTTTTGATGCCAGGGATATGTTTAGGATCATTATTTTGCCTGTATTCTGTTAACATATCCATAACGACGCGCCACTTTGATAAAAATTATTCTTCGTCATCTTTACCATCATCGTCATCATCATCTTCATCATCGTCGTCATCATCTTCATCTTCATCATCATCTTCTTCTTCATCATCGTCATCATCGTCATCATCATCATCATCATCATCATCTTCTTCTTCTTCGTCATCATCATCATCTTCTTCTTTGTCATCGTCATCGTCATCGTCATCATCGTCATCATCGTCATCATCATCATCATCGCCATCATCGTCATCATCGTCGTCATCTTCATCGTCTTCGTCTTCGAAACCATCGTCCTGGTCATATTCTTTTTCTTCATCCTCACTTTCCCGATCTTTATCTTCAGCTTTTTCAATATCGTTTTCTTGGGATTTATCAGACTTTTCTTTATCGTTCACTTGCATATCATTTTCTGTTTCATCCTTTCCATCATTATCATCAATCACGTTATCATTACTTTCGTCAATATTTTTATCATGTGAAAAGATTGTTTCAGCGTCTTGCATATCTTTATTGTTTTGTCTATGTTCCTTGGTCCTACGATCTCTTTTAAAGTGATCATCAATGTTAACAACAACGCCCAGGGCCTCCTGTGCCTCTTTAATAACATTGATCGCTTTTTCTTCGGTCATATCTCTTATTTGAACGAGATCTTTAACTGAGGCACAGCTGATTTCTTCAATAGAATATAATCCTTTTTCATACAGACTATCTGCCATACTGATTGTTACACTCGACAGAGACATCAGAGAATCATAGCCATCTTTCATTGTTTTGCTATACTTGCTTTCACTTTTTACATCAAGATGCCAACTAGTTAGCTTGGATGCCAGTCGAACATTTTGACCGCGTTTCCCGATGGCAATAGATAAGAATTCATCAGGGACAATGACTTCCATAGAACGATTTTCATCGTCAATAATTACCCTTGAAATCTGAGCCGGCGCCAGAGAATTACATACATATTTTGCAGCATCAGCATGCCAGGGGATAATATCAATTTTTTCTCCTCTAAGTTCTTGAACAACATTTTGTACGCGGCTTCCTTTCATTCCGACGCATGCACCAACTGGATCGATATCTGCATCACTTGATGTGACCGCAATTTTGGCGCGACTACCAGCTTCACGAACAGCCCCCATGACCTCAACAATACCTTCACTAATTTCAGGCACTTCTGTTTTGAACAACTGAACCAGAAAACCAGGATGTGTCCTGGATAAAATAATCTGTGGTCCTCTGGTATCCTGCATTACTTCCAAAATATACGCCCGAACTCGGTCCCCACGTTGAAAGGTTTCTCTTGGCACTTGTTCTGATACAGGTAATACGCCCTCAGTTTGTCCCAGGTTGACAACGAGATCTCCTTTATTAACGCGCTGTAGAATACCATTAACAATTTCACCTTTTCGATCAATAAAGCTTTTGTATACTGCATCGCGCTCAGCATCTTTCATTTTTTGAATTATCACTTGCTTGGCTGATTGAGCCGCAATTCTACCAAAAGTTGAAGTATCCATTTTCGTACCAAGACTATCGCCGATTTCACATTCTGGATCCAATTGACGACCTTCGTCAACAGTCATTTGAAGTTCTGGATCACTAACAGTTTCAGCCACTTCCTTAAATTGAAAAATTTCTATTTCACCGGTTTCCTCACTGTATTGAACCTCGACATCAATACGATTTCCATGTTTTTTACGAGCTGCTGATTTTAGAGCTTCTTCAAGTGTCGCAATCAGCACATGTCGATCAATTCCTTTATCGCGGCTAATTTGATCGATGACGCGTTTAATGTCTGAAACTTGCATACTTTTTTCCATCCTCCATCGGATAAGCCGATATAAAATAACTTATGACTCAAGTCTAGCGATGCGAATATTTTCATAAGGAATCGCCAAATTAAAAGAAGCTGTCTTGATCATCACACTTGAGTCATTTGCATGAGATAAAATTCCTTTAAATCTTTTTTGCCCATTAATTGCAGAGTGAACAGTGATTGAAAAATTATTTCCCTGAAACCGAATAAAATCCGATTTCCGGCTGACCGGTCGCCGCTCTCCAGGTGAAGATACTTCAAGATGATACGATGGCAAAAACATCTCTTTCGGTTCAGGACCATGACTTTGTTTCTTTTTGATCCAATTTTCCAGCCATGTCTCAAGAGCCGCGTCTAAAATATCACTCAACATCCGGCTGACTTGAGCACAGTCTTCAATCGTCACATGGCCAGAATCCAAACGATCAATGTAACATCGAATCACCCATCCAACCTGTTCTCTAAGACAATCAACATGAACCAGATCCAACCCCTCAGTTTCAATCATGGAAAGAGTCAGTTCCTGTACACCTCGAACAATGTCCTCTGCTGGATACATTTTTAGTTTATTTTGTCGTTCGTCGTGTAAGTTACTTCGATTCTCTTTATATTTTAAATATTTACCCTTACTCATAAACAAAAAAACGGGCCAAACGCCCGTTTCCACATAATATAAAACATATCCATCCAATTGCAAAGTATTCTATTTCATAGAATTTTCCTTTTTCATAATTCTGGAAAGGCGCAATCCAAAAGCGGGCAACGAGGCTCGAACTCGCGACCCCAAGCTTGGGAAGCTTGTGCTCTACCATCTGAGCTATGCCCGCAGTAAATTCTCATTCATAACTGAGTTTTTTTTATTTGTCAAATAATAAATAAAAAAAATGTAAATATCCCTATTCCACTCTTTCATACTTCATTTTCAGACAAAGCAACGAGAGAGTCACCTTTTTGCAATTCAAATATTTTTGTTTTTGAAGGATTAATTTCTATTCCAAAATTAGCATCAAAATCTTTCTCAAGCGCTTTTATTTTGATACCAATACATATTTCATTTCTTTTTTGCGCAGCATAGATGATATCAGCAAATTTTAATTGTTGCGGAATGGATTGAAAATAAAGTTCAATGGGTTTTATATATATTTCAGATCCAGTTTCTTTCAAAAGTTGATCATAAAGGCCATAGATTTTTTTATTTTCACTGATTTGGGCAAGCATCATGCTGATCAGTCGATTGGATATGATCAAATCGTTGACACCCGTATAAGCAATAAGTTCCATGTTTTTGGAATCTGATACCTCTGTGATAATTTTTGTTTTAATTTCTTGCTGTTTTTCCATTTTATCAAATAAAGATCTAAGTTGCAGCAATATACTGATATTTCTGGCATCTGCACTTTCAGATGTCGCACTGTCCGGACTTAGAATAATGATATTATTATACTGCATTGGATTCAATGAAATTAAGTCTTCAATGCGGATGACATTTTTTTCCCAAACTGAAATTTCAATTCGTTTATGTTTTGATTTGATTGTTTGAATTTCTTTACTGATTTTAGGAGTCAACTCAGAAACGACGATATCTATGATGCTGTTATCCAGTAAATAATCTGCGTACTCATCAAGAATAATTTTTGCTTTTGATGTCCATCCGAGCAATAATTCTTTTTCTATGCGAAGGGAATTCTTTGCTGAGGAAGGCGCATAACTATCAGGTGAAACAATCGGTGTATCTTCAAGTTTAATATTTGAGTCATCATTGGCTAAAATAATGATACTTTGATCATTATCCATTTTGGTTTCAATGTGGGGGTTTAGGATGATATCCCCATGTCGATCACAAATGCCCAGCGGTATGCCATCTTTAAAACAATATGCCAGATCTCCAAATTTTGCATTGTTCCATTTGTTTTTATAGAAATAGACCTCACAGCCAGCAAATGAAAACATTTCGGTGTAGACAATTGAAAGGCCATTTGACCTCGATGTTTGAACAATTACCTTACCTAGTAAATCATTGGAATTTACAACAGTGATCTCAGAGGGCGAAATGTTTGTCACTACTTTTCTCAGTTCGGGATCGAATACTTCTGCAACAATACTGTGCTTTTCAGTCCTGTTACAAAAAGCAACTACTGCGAGTACAGATTTGATAACATTGGCATCACTTGCTGATTTCTCTTTGAAGGATGCATTTTCACTACAACGAGACAATACGATTACCGATTTACATGTATCAATAGAAATGATATTCATACTTACAAGTGATGACGTATTCCCTGAGCGAGTGACAATTCGTGTATTTTTTATATCTCCAAGATTGACAGATAAAAAATCATCCATCTTTTCTTTATCAGTTTCTGAAAGAATTAATACACAGGGTTTTTTTTCACTTTCATTGGCAATGATCAATTCCCTTAAAATTTCAAGAATTCTTTGTTCATCCCATCCCAGAATAACTGTGTGATCAGATTCAATAACTTTGGAAAAACCTTTTTTTAGACGAGATATTTTTCTATCAAGGGCATTTGTAATAAAAGCAATTAACGCGGAAAACATAATAACACCAGCAAGTCCCGCAATAATAGCTGATATTTTAAATATATATGAAGATGTTATATCCTGGGCCATATTTCCAGGGTCTGTTAACTGAAGAAAGGTAATAAAAAAATTCGTCAGGAAATCTTTTGCATTTTGAGATATTGCCTCAGGAAAAAGAGAATATGATAAACCTCTCAATAAGCCAATAATGAGCTGTAGTCCAATAAATATGATGAGCAAACTAAAAAAAATTGAGCTGCCTCCTTTTGACATAAAATTATCAAATTTATATCGAATTATTTCTTTAAGTGTGTTTCTTTTCATTAAATTATTTCTCCTAATATGGTTTATGTGTAGCCAAAATGAATTATCCCAGTGACGATGGACCGATATCATAGGAATCGTTGAAATATGCGTTTCTATCCGGGCGTATTCTAAAAAAAGGGGCATTTTTCTTAGGAATGCTCGAAAAATAAATTCCCTATTTAAAAATGCTTGACTCAAAAATTAAACATTAAGGAACGTTTTGATAAATAAGTTCCCCATTAAATAAAGGTTCATTCAGTTATTTGAACCATGATTACACTGAAGAAGATGAAAAAGATGAATTTAAAGAGTCTTTATTTCATCTTATTCATCTTCTTCAGTGTAATCATGGTTCAGAAACGAATTAACCAATATTGAATAATGAGGAACTTATTTTCAGAGCTTTCCTTAGCCCTGAAATGGCGTTATATAACAGCCCGGGGGCAATGCCCTGGGTAAGACATTCCGATGATTTGAGCAATGAAAGGGCGACACATAAAATAATAATAATAATAATTAAGACCATTTATGTGGCGCACTTACAGGGCTTAAAACTTATTTTGGTATTCTCACAGGGCGTTGCCCTTGGCTGGTATATATAACGCTCTTCAGGGCTAAGAAAAATGCCCCCTTTTTTAGAATGTGCCCTTTCTATCCTTCATATAAGATCAAAGATTCTATTCAACCCGAAAAACGATGACCGGCGTCACTTTTTTTATCTTACAATTATAATATTTTAGCTTAAGGAATCAATACTTTTTTTAATATAGCCAAAAAAACAAACAGTTTCTCAACAAGTTAAACCGCTCTTAAATCATTAACTTTAACAAAATCGATGCGTGTTACAAATTTAAAACTCATTTTTTGCATAAAAGGGATATGTTGATTTTTGAAAATATTCATATTGAATGTATTTCAATTTTAATATATTATAGCTCTATTTTAATAATTGTTGTACAATTATTTTTCAACTGTGTTCATGGCAAGGATTAAAAAATTGATGACCTTATTGACAAAAGAATTGAAACATCCGGAAGTTTTTTCGGATATCATTTCACATAACGAATCAATGTTTTCAATTTTTCAATATGTTGAGTCGATCGCCCCTACAATGCATCCCGTCTTCATTACAGGTGAAACAGGCGTTGGTAAAGGCCTGTTGGCTGAGGCCATTCACAATATTTCTCATCGGAAAGGTGAATTCATACATGTCAATATATCGGGAATTGATCCAAATATGTTTGCTGATACATTGTTTGGTCATGTAAAAGGTGCATATACGGGTGCCAGCAAAGAACGTGTCGGCCTATGTGAAAAGGCGTCATCAGGTACACTTTTTTTGGATGAAATTGGCGATCTGGATAATTTGTCTCAAATTAAATTGTTGAATTTACTACAGGAACGAAAATATTATCCCATTGGACAGGATCAACCCAGATATTGTCAGGCCAGGTTCATTACTGCGACGAATTGTGATATCGAAACCCTCGTTGAAAAAGATATTTTTCGCAAAGATTTATTCTTTCGCTTACAGACCCATCGCATTCATTTACCCCCACTGAGAGAACGACTGGATGACTTACCTGTTTTAGTGGATTATTTCTTAAAGCAGGGCGCTCAAAATTTGAACAAAAAAAAGCCATCGGTGTATAAAGAGGTGATTCAACTATTAAATACCTATTCATACCCGGGAAATATCCGCGAGCTGAAAGCGATGATCGATGATGCACTTTGCCGGCATCAATCGCATGCGTTATCATTGAAATCTTTTAAGTCATACATTAATCGACAGAACCAACAAAATTTTAAAAGTAGTGGTATCAAAGAAAATTTACATCAAGTCTTCAATTATTTTGAAAACCTTCCAACCATTAAAGAGGCCACTGAACAACTTGTTATAGAGGCTTTAAAACGTGCGAACGGCAATTTATCAATAGCTGCTCCCCTCCTGGGAAAATTAGTCGGCAGGCTTTGGGCAAAAGGCTGAAACGACAAAAAGAAAGAATGTAATGAACAGGTATAATTTTTCATGTATGTTTGGTCAAGCATGAAATACAATATTTCATTGCGATTGTCCGCAGCATCGTTTAAATTTTTTACCGCTGCCACATGGACATGGATCATTTCTCATTACCTGTTCGTTTTTTAAGAGTGGCTCTGGCCATCTAAAATACTCATAGCTAATTGCCAATAACACGAGCAATACCGAAATAAATTGGCGTCCTCCATTTGTCAGCATAAACACCCAGAATTCTCTTATTTTTCCCAAAAAAGAATCAATAATCAATCCTTTTTCAGCCTGAGAAATCAAATGAAATGGATGATCAATTATAATGGCAAAAAACAACAATATCAGCCCCAAGCCAATTGAAAACATCCGGCGTTTTATTGAAAGTCCGGGGCAAGCCATGAGCAAAGAAAACATGATGATTGGATGACTATACAACGTACTTGCATGAATACTGTAATTTACATCTCTCCAGTTTCCTGTTTGACCAAATTCATCAGTAAATGGCCTTACAATCGATATATGAACTGAAATTTCACGAGATATTCCATGTTCCTCATAGATCAAGGTGTTTAAAATATAGTCTGAATGAAACCATTGAATTTGTTTTTTGATCAGTGGTAATACAGCTTTCACATAGTAAGGCCCTGTATAGACAAAAAGTATAGTCATCAGACTGCACGCAACAATTAAACGACAAGTAAAAACTGCAATGACATAATTATTTTTTGCTGTTGTAGCTGTCACAAAGTTATCTCCTCGTTCACATTTTCTGTGTGCAACAAAAGCTGCAGCATTCTAATGCATAAATGAAATGTTCGCTGATGATAATATTGAGTTTGATGCAGAATACAAAATCGTGACAACAAAACTATTTAATAAGTACAGGATGACCAACATAAGCAGCGGTGAAAGGTCAAAATCCTCATACTCCAGAGGTAAGCGGGAGCGGAAAAAGTTAAGGCCTGGTTCTGTTGCCCGATAAACAAATTGAACGATTGGATTATAAGGATCTGGGTTGATAAAAGAAAGTATCGCTCTAACGATATATAAAATCATTAATATCAAAATAATGCTTTCCGCGATTCCTGCAATTGAGACAAACAGGTAAGCGAGGATATGCGAGACATGAAATGCATGGTATCCCATTAATGAAGAAGATATGCCATCAATAATTTTTTTAGTCAGGATGTCAATAAATTGAATAACAAAAATAATAATTATCGGCGAAAAATCAATCCCGCCGAATTGTAAGGGGAGTAACCGGCGCGCCCGATCATAAACAGGATCTGTAATTCGATACAAAAACCGCACTGCGGGATGATAGGGATCTGGGCTTAGCCATGAAATGATAGCCCGAATGATAATACACCAGATATAAACCATGAGTCCAATATGGATGAATGAACCCACCATACTTAATAAACTGCCGATTACAGTTTCCATTATACGATCCTTTCTCCGCATTTCTGCGATGATGATTGACTGTTTTTAGAAAAGAGACGATCAGATTAAAAGTTTTAGAACTTAACCCGTTGAATAAGTATTTTAATACAACGAATTTGTCAATTTCGTCAAGAGGAATATCCGCTGTTTTTCAGGAAAAAATAATCATTCTGAACAATATGTTCTTCCCAGTCAATTTCAGGCAGAAAATTTTCAGAGATCACTTTATTCCGAATATCGATTCCTGCTTTGCTCAAGCTCTTGGAACACTTTGATATTAATGGATGCCAATCGGGTAAAGGTAATTTCTTAAATCGTCTACGATACGCACAGGTTTCTGGCAGCCAGCTCAGGTTTTCTTCAATATTGTCAGGGGTCAACACTTTACACAGGCTCTGATTCTTGGATCGATCAAGATAAGATTGGCATGAAATCGATTGAATATCCAAATATTTGCATGCCACATCAGTTAAAAAGAATTCGCCTTTCTGGTTTTCAATTTTATAGATGCAACAGAGTCCACATCTGTCGCATAATTGTTCCCATTGTTTTTCAGTCATTTCATTTAAAGGTTTTAAAAACCAATTGGGGGTTTTGTTTTTCATAAAAATCTTTATTCATTAATAAAAAAAATGTCGTATTAAATTTTAATTGGTCAATTATGTATAATTTATGCGCGTTAAAAGAATGTGTCAAGATGATTCAGTAAGAAAACCTAAAAGTACGTTCATCCTTTGTTAATATAATAACTGTTCATTTTGATTTCTAACCATGATAACTCCGGACGAAAATAAAGATGAATAAATTTAAAATAAATTTTTATTTCATCTTATTCTTCTACCTGAGTATAATCAGGGTTCCACAACAGAAACTGTTTACATATGTGATTGGTAAAATAAAAAATTTCTAGACTTAATTTTTTTTTATAATTACAAATTTTAACAATTAATTTATTGATGATTTATAAAGAGTAAAAAAATAATGGTAAGAGACGAGCTCAAACGTATTTGATAAAAACACTCATTTGAAAACATAACCGATCCAAAAAATCGCTTTTATCCCAGAATTCTTATAATGGATCCATTTAAACAATTTAGGAAGGCTCTGAAAATAAGGTCCCATTAAATAAATGTTCATTCAGTTTTTTGAACCATGATTACACTGAAGAAGATGAAAAAGATGAATTTAAAGTGTTTTTTATTCATCTTATTCATCTTAATCAGTGTTATGTTGTGAGTTTAACTAACATATTGAAATATAAATAAATATAGAAGATTTGTACATATTTAAAATCTCTAGTATTAACAGATGGTTATATTGATCCATACTTTTTTACGAAAAACTCGCAACATAATATTTTTCTTTTTTCGCACATATGCGCCGAGATAACAAACAAAAAT
>Ga0272440_1000238_pt1 | contig 46140 bp, 40 predicted proteins | sample SSMMMBAug17_FD_192440 | JGI IMG/M metagenome (GOLD analysis project Ga0272440, IMG submission 192440) | Marine sediment archaeal communities from Little Sippewissett salt marsh, Falmouth, MA, United States - SSM-MMB-Aug17 | ecosystem: Environmental > Aquatic > Marine > Wetlands > Sediment ...
ATATATACCTTTTTAACGCCCAAAAAATTTGAAATCGTACGTGAACAATATATTGGAATATCAATATCATAACAATAATCAGTCAATGGATTATAATCAGGCCAAAGCATTGCGTATTTATAGCCATTTGGTTCTTGTTGCTTGTGAATCTCTATTTGATCTGAAGTAACAGTTCTATTGCACATTAAACATTTAAAGGTATTAAATTTCATTGCTTTTCGATGTGGTTTTTTATTACAATTGAACACTATTCAGCTTTTTTTTTTAAGTTTCTTTGCATTTCTGAACCAGGCTTATACTGAATAAGATGATTTTTTGTATTTCACGCTAAATGTTTTTAGCCCTCAAAGAGCGTCACATGTTTGTTTTATGTGCGCCTTTTTAGGGCTAAGATTTTAATTAATCTGTAACCCTGGCTTGGTATGTAATGCCTTTTCAGGGCGAAAAAATCAACATCCATCGGAGAATAATGTGCTTCGGGCAACTCAAAAAAGTGAGTATCATATTTTAATGTTATTACGTTATTACATATAAAAAATGTTAGGCATATTCTCTATATTTTTTTTTCTGAAACATACATACATACATACTTACATTATAATTTGCTACGATTTACTCAAATATAAATGACCACTTAATACTTTAAAGAAGAATAATTATAATTATAACAAAATAGCTTATTAATTACTTAATGTTCAAGTTTTTTAGCAAGCTACCGGAGCTCGGTCCCGGGCTCTGTCTGGGAACATATTACCTTGTAGCTCTGTCACCTCTTATAGTGCATTGGTGGCAGAGCCATCAGGTATGCATTCTCAGGATGAACCTGGTAACGAGCTCCGGTAGTTTGCTGGAAGTTAATTCTAAAAAATTTGAACATCAAGTATTACGCATTAAAAACAAGACTATAACAGAAATATTATAAAAAGCAACTCTTTTTAATAGAAGGTGCTTGACTTTATTAATGTAATTAGATACTAAGCTAATATGATATCCTTTATGGATAAATTATCTAAGACAAAAGAAAAATTTGTTTCAAAAAAGAAAGGTTGTGATCTACTGATAATATTTATAAATAATCATTTCGGCTTGCGCTAAAAAAGTTGATGATTATCTGAGTACGATACTGAGGAATGCTCAATAATAATATTCGCCATTTTGATGTTTCAATGTTCACTTTCTTTTTTGAACTACACAGAAATCGATAAATAAGATGAAAGAAGAATCATGAAAGTTTTTTTATTCATCTTTGTCAGTATTATCATGGTTCATAAGTAACAAGTCATAGTTTTATTGGGTATATTGTCGTAATTAATTTCGTAGCCAGGAGTCACAAATATTCAGATTTGTGCGTCAGTTCATTATTTTTTGACACCCATATTTAAAGATTTGGGACTCCAATCTGTATCATCAGGTGACAAACAAAATTATTCTACGACATACCTGAAAATTTATGTTCGCTTACTTAAGAAAAAGAACAATTATTTATTGATGAACATTTTTTCAGAGCATTCATGGGTAATCTTAAGATTATTAGAGAACGCTCCAAGATATTTAGGAGGAATGAAAGAATGCAAAGTAAACCACATGATGACTGGACAATAAAAAAAGCAGTATTTGAAAAAGATAGATTAATAATTGATGGGCATCAAGTTATGATGCAATGGGAAACGCCTTATATGCATAAAATGGTACAAATGCTTTATGATTATTCTTTTGGTGGTGATATTTTAGAAATTGGTTTTGGAATGGGAATTTCAGCTACAGAAATCCAACGTTTTGGCGTAAAAAGTCATACGATCATTGAGCCTCATCCTGATGTATATAATAAAGCATTGAAATGGAAAAAAAATCAAAACAATCCAAATATCAGTATTATTAAAGGTTTTTGGCAAGATGTTGTGAATGATTTATCGCAATATGATGGTATTTTTTTTGATACCTATTCAGCGACTGAAGAGGAAACTAAATTAAAGCGTTTTCATATATTAGAAGTTGCTTCTAGCAAATTATTAAAAGAAAGCGGATGTATTACTTTCTATTATCTTCGTTCGCACCTTGAAAAATCTTATCAGGATCATTTATTTAATTATTACTCAAAAGTTTTACTTGAAAAGATTGAAATTTGCCCTCCTGATGATTGTGAGTATGTTGAACTTGATGGAAAAAATTATACTCCATGTATTTTGGCAATCAAATGAAGATTTTGCTTATTATGTATGTATTTTCAGGGCTTTAAACTTACTCTGTTCTTTACCCATAGCAAAGCTATAGGCTTTATTAATGCGTACTTTCAGCGATAGGAAACAATGTATATATACTTGTAGGTATAAGCTATAACCAATACAACAGTAACGAAGGAAAGAAACTATTATGACAACGCCTTACAATAAAAAAACTCGTTCCCAAAAAAATAAATGGATTACATTATTACCTTATTTAATAATATGTGCCTTTCTGATTACAAGTTTTTATTTTTTTCAAAATATTCAAACCTCAAATATTCAAGGAAATCAAGAAATCCAGGCAGAGTACGAGTTATTGAATACATATAGAACTTTTTTGAATGATATACAAACGTTATTGGTTAAAATATTAAAGACGCCAAATGTTTCCACGCAGGTTATTGTTTTTAAAGAACTGGAAAAAACAATACAAGAATGGAAAGATGACAATGCAATCGTTATCGTTCAATCGTTAAAAAGTTTTGTTTCAGATATTGCTCTTCTCAATCAAGAAATAGAAGAATCTTTTACAAAAATATCGATGGATCAAAAACGAAAAATCGAAAAACAAGAAAGAATAGAACGTCTTAATAAAGAAGTAGAAAAAGATATTAATAATATCAAATCTATTATTTCAGAGTTGTCTCAAAAGGTATCAGGTCTTACGAATAATGATTTTAGAGATATTGAAAAGAGTATTATCCAGGCTTTTTCAAGTATAAAAATCCAAAACCAAACATTATCCAAAAAATTGGAACAGGAATTGAATCAATTAATTACTCTGTTAAAAAATAGCATTGAGTCGATTCAAAAAGTATTGAATTGCCGAATTTATGTTCAGGCGATAAAGGATTTGATTATTTCATCTGTTTATTCGATAGATGCTTCCGATATTATATCAATAAAAAATGATGTTGATGCATTATTTGATAATATTCAAATTGTCTTAAACCAATTCGATAACCAAAATAAATTAAGTCACTTTAGAGTTCAATTTAAAAGTTGTCACGATTTGACCCGCCAGTTTTTTAATTATAAAATCAATTTAATTGAATCTGCTAAAAAAACTGTTCAAATTGCACAAGATGCAAGACTTATCAGCCTTAAAGATAAATTAATTTCGAATATAGAATTGATGGCACATCAGCTAAAACAATATAAAGATGATGTTGAACGTCAAAAATATAAAGATCTCTCAACAAAACTGAATCAATTATTTCGTTCGATGGATGATTCAAAAGTAGATGAAAGTTTGAATGACATTCGGAGCAATCTTAATAAAGTTAATTCGTTATATCATATTCGTAATTTAATCTATGAGTTGAATTTAAAAATAATGAAGATTGTAAATCCAGACAATATAAATGCATCGACATTGACCATCAATGAAACACGCTCACTTTATAATCAGCTGAATAAAGATATCAGACATTCCACCTCATTACGAAAAATATTTTCAGGATCAAATTATTACAACCTGATGGAAGAAGTTAATAGTATCTATAAAAAAATTGAACAGGTATCAAATTTAAGAAAAGAATTAGACGACATTCATAACAAAATAGAGTTTGAATCAAAGAATAAAGAATATGTAATCACAAATACTTTTATAAAAACTAATCAGTCCCTTATTAAAATATTAGAGTCTATTCAAACCATTGAAAAAAAAATAAGCGAATGTCAGTTAAGAATAAAGAAAACGAACAAGCAAGAATACCATCAATATGCATATAAAATGATCATATTAGCAATTATCTTTTCAATTCTGTTCGTTTGCTCATTATTATTTAGGTATCGTTATGAAATAAGAGACATTAAAATTAAAACCGATGGAAAAGTTGCCCGAACGGCATTAAAATCTTCAGTGAATCGAAAATTGATATTTAGTGCCATATTTTTATTAATCATTTCACTTAGTTTTAATGCCTTACTTTCATTAGGGTCATTGGAAAAACTATATGTCAAATCAACTGTATCACAATATCAAATCATCGGTACAGATCTGCAGCGAAACATTGATAGATCATTACGTTATGGGAAAAAATTAGATAAATTCGTCAGAATGAATATAATGCTTTCAGATACTCAATATAGCTTGACAACCAAATATTTAAAAGATCAAACACAGACACAATGGCAAGATATAGACCTTAATGTCTCTATTGCTTTGCCTGACTGGAAGATGATTTACAGTACAAATAAAGATTTTGTTGGCAAATACATTCCTGAGCGTGTGCAAATAAATTATACAGATGTAATAAAAAACCATGAATCGAATAATGAATCCAATTGGACAAAATATAAAGACAGGTACTATATTACGCTTCCTGTTAAAGGTGGTGAGCGCAAAGAATGGGCAGGAACTGTTATTATTGACTTTAATGATACACAAATCAGGGGGTTTCTCAAAAATATCTTTTTTAATAATATGAAAATCATTGGCGCTATTTTAGTAGTCGGATCAATCCTTCTTTTTATTTGTTTGAATCTTATTGTGAATAGAGCGAAAAACGAACTACCTAGGATATTTATTTCAGTTGTTATGTTATTTATTATTGGTCTTTCACAGGCGATTTTTTCATTCATTAATTCATCTGAATTTAAGAAATTTTATCTTCAAATCAATATTCAAAAAGCAGAAATTATGACAGCTATGTTAAAGGAGGATGTTGACTACTTCTTAGATAAAGGGGTAAAAATTAATAAACTTGTTAAAATGGAGAATATACTCAAAGAGGTTATTGATGTATCTCCAGAATTGGAAGATATCAGCATATATGATGAAAACAATGATATTCTTCATCTTGCAAATAAAGATCATGCTATTGATTATGTTAGATCCAAAAAAGAATTAAAGGCACTTGATCTGACTCATTCTGAAAGAGGTTCTGAATTTCAGCTAAAGAAAAATCTTAACCAAACTATCAAAGATGATAATGAATACTCTCAATCGGTTACTAAAGGAAGTATTATAACAAATATTTCAAAAAAAGCTTTATTTGATAAAATATTTGAAATTAGAATTGATTCTATAACTGTTTTAATTATTTCATTTTTATTTATGGTTGAGTTGTTAATCATGATTTTTCGAATTATACAAAGTTCCGATCATTCAAAAGGTGCACAACCAAAAATTGAATTTTCAGATATAAGGCCAGTAATGTTTATCTACTTTTTTTCATTTGATTTATGTATTTCATTTTTACCATTATTTATGGAACAGCTTTATACGCCAATGTTTGGACTCTCAAAAGATATTGTGCTGAGTTTACCCATTGCCCTTGAAATGTTTTTTGCCGGCATTACGACAATTATTGCAGGATGGCTATTAGACAGAATTAACTGGCATCTGCCCTTTATATATGGTTTGATTATATGCAGTATTGGATCATTTTATTCATGGTTATCCCCTGATGCTTATCACCTTCTGTTTTCAAGATGTTTGGCTGGTATCGGTTATGGCTTTTCGTTTATGGCAGCACAAGGATTTATTATCAGCTATACAGACAATAAAACAAAAACCCAGGGATTAACGCAATTGTTTGCCGGATTAATGGCTGGAAGCATATGTGGTGGCGCAGCAGGCGCAATGATTGCTGATAGAATAGGTTATGCACCAATATTCTTTATTTCTGGAATGTTACTCTTTGTAACAGTCCTTTATACCCTATATTTTATGAGAGCAGGATTTAAGAAAAAAGTCGTTCAGAAAAGAACTGATGAAGAAAGTGTTGAAAAAGATAGTAAAGGCTTAAAGCTGATTATGAAATTTATTTTTAACCGAAACATTTTCAGTCTTCTTTTATTGGGAATACTTCCTACTGCTTTTTCTATTGTGGGTTTTATTAATTTCTTTTATCCTGTATATTTAAATCGATTGGGTGAAACCCAGTCGAATATTGGTAGAATATATATGATTTATGGCCTTTGTTTAATTTACATTGCACCACTTCTGAGCAAATTTGTTGATCGATCAGACAACAAAAAATTATTTATTGTGATAACCGGTCTGATTGGCGGTATGGCATTTACCTCCTTTTATTATACAGCGGGATTATGGGCCACTGTGATAACAGTATTGCTTCTCGGTATATCATCAAGTTTTGATGCTTCAAGAACGTATGCCCTCAATTTGAAAATTACAAAGACTTTAGGAGAGGGGGTTGCAATGGGTATTTTCAATCTTGCAGAAAAAGTGGGTCAGGTTGTCGGTCCTTTAATATTTGGCTTATTTTTTATAACAACCAGTGTCAATAATACGATGGCAATCTTTGGGATCGTATATATAATCATTACATTATTGTTCATGGTAACTGCACAGAGTGATAAAAAGATAAAAATGCAAAACAGATAAGGGCTTATATTCATAGTCGCCGGAGAACGAACATTCTATGAAAGCGTCAAACTATGGTCTGCGGCATTTTATGGGTGGTATATGGATAATTATTTCACCCTTTAAAAAATACCTCATTTTATTATTTTTTGGTTTTATTATAGAGCTGTCTTATACAATTATTTTACCACTCGGGCTTCAAATAATTATTGATAAAGGAATTAAGAATAATGATATCACTCTGATTATTCATGTCATCAGTGGGTTGGGTTTATTTTTTGTCGTATCTACCATTATCTATATGTTTGACGCCTATATTACAAGCAAATTAACTGCGAAATCATTAAATAACCTCAGATATCATATGATTCAGCAGGCATATTTTCTTCCTGTCAGTTATTATCAACAGAACAAATCCACAAGCATACTGGCACGTTTTTCCAATGATGTGACGACAATCGAAACTTTCATTATCAGAGCACTTTTTGATATCGCTTTTTTTATTGCTTCAATATTGTGCTGTATGGTTCTTCTGTTTATCGTTCAGTGGCGTCTTGCCCTGGTCGTCTTATTTCTTGCCCCCCTTATGATCATCATATCTCAAAAAGTATCTCAACAAGCAACACGATTCAGTTATTTGTATAAAACAAATCAAGAAGATCTGTTAAATATAATTCAAGAAAATATTAATGGCCAACCCATTATTCGTCTTTATGGATTGCGACAATTTATGATGGATATGTATTTCAGGAAAAATCAGACTGTTATTTCAAATGGTATCAAATCGCATTATTCAAGCCAGCTGGCAGGCGTAGCAACTCATACAGGTTCAGGCTTTATATTGCTTATCGTTATTTCACTTGGCTCTATACTAACTGTAAAAGGGTTTATGACTGTTGGTGCATTTATTGCTTTTTCCACATATTTGTTCAAGATTGCGGGAACCACATCAAGTCTGTCAAATATTCTTCCCATTCTTTATCAAAGCATTGGCAGCATGCAACGAATTGATGAATTTTTAAAACAAGAGACAGTTCCTGCCAAGGATGCGCAACAGATAGATTTTCCGCAATTCATGAATAAAATTTGTTTCAGAGATGTTTCTTTTAGTTATGATGGCAAGAAAACGCAGATTAATAATGTCAATATCGAGATTAAAAAGGGTGCATTAACAGCCTTTATCGGCACCAGCGGTGCAGGCAAAAGTACACTATCCAAATTAATAATGGGATTTCTATTACCTGGCAAAGGTAAGATTATGCTTGATGAATTAAATATTGCCGAAACATCCATAGATTTATTCAGATCACAAATTGGGGCTGTGCTTCAGGATACGTTTTTATTCAATACAAGCATTAAAGAAAATATTCGGTATGGTCGGTTAAACGCATCGGATCAAGAAATACGAGAGGCTGCACAAGCTGCTGAGATTCATGAATGGATTATGACACTCCCTGAAACATACGATACACCGGTGGGGGAATCAGGCGGAAAATTATCCGGTGGACAGCGTCAAAGAATTGCCATTGCCCGGGCATTGGTTCGAAAACCAAAAATACTTATTTTAGATGAAGCTTTCTCGGCCCTTGATCCAGCGACAGAAATGTCAATCAGTAAAACAATCAAAAAACTTGCTAAGAACATGACAATTATTTCCATTACACATAACCTGCCTTCAGTATCTGATTTTGATCATATTTTTGTGATGACTGATGGTAAAGTTCTGGAACAGGGATCGCATCATAAATTATTGTCTCAGCAAGGTTTTTATTACGAATTATGGCAAAAACAAACCGGTTTATATTTTAAAAGTGATACGCAAGAATTTGAGATTACAACTGAACGTCTGGCAAAAATCCCTTTGTTAAGCGCAATAAATCAAACTGATCTGAAAAAAATTAAAGACCAGTTAACAACCGAATGTTTTGAACAAGGAAACAATATACTTTGCCAGGGAGATCCTGGAAAGCGCTTTTATTTTATTGCAAAGGGGGCTGTTGTAATTGAAAATAGAACTTCAGATGGCAAAATACATCATTTGGGTGTAAAAGAAACTGGGGATTACTTTGGTGAAGTGTCATTAATTTCAAATTGTCCAATCACTGCTAATGTGCGCGCACGAGATCATACCATTTGTCTGGTATTATCTCGTGATCATTTTCAACGTTTTTTGAATAGACATCCGGATCTTGAAAAACGAATAAAAGAGATCATCCAGGGATACAAATTTTTCAATGGGGTCGGACCAAGCTAACAAACTAAAATAATAAATAAAATATCCATTTTTATATCAAAAAATCGGCCCATAACGCTCTTTTTGGGGGTAAAAAGAGCGTTATTGTGATAATGGGTTGTTGTAATAGGTTTTTGGATGATACGTTTATATCGCCTTTTCTTTACTCGGAGACACACAATTGGGCGTTACTAATATATAGTCATTATCACCATTTAAGTTTTGAAATAACCCCAAAGCCAAAGGTATTTGCTTCATATTCCAAGATAATAAAAAATTACCGAAAATATGCCATCACACATGACAATTAAGATAATACTGTTCACAACAGCACGTGTCGTAGATTCACCGACTGCACCTGCCCCAGTTTTTGTTTGAAGGCCACATTTACAACCGGCACTGGCCACAAGTAATCCAAAAAAAACAGACTTAAAAAGACCGCTGATAAAATCGATATAATCAACTGCTTTGACAACACCATTATAATAGGTCACAATTGGATAGCCCATTGAAATAATTGGGATTGCACCGCCCATTACACTGATAAGATTCGCATAAATTGTTAGAATGGGCGTAACGATCAAAGCTGCCATCACACGAATAATTACCAAAAAGTTCATTGGTTCCAGGCCCATTGTTGTAAGCGCATCAATTTCCTCATTTACTTTCATTGCCCCCAGTTCAGCTGCAAAAGCGGAGCCTGTTCGTCCGGCGAGAACAATTGCTGTCATTAGAGGACCTAACTCTCGAATCATGGAAAGCCCAATTAAATCTGCAACAAAGATTTCAGCCCCAAATTTTGACATGGGAATAACCGATTGAAAAGCCAGGATTAAGCCCATAAGAAATCCAATGAGACAAACGATAGGAAGCGCATTGACACCCGCTTTTTCAGCAACAATAAAAACCTGTTTCCATCGAATATTTGAAGGATGACGTATGGCATGAACAAAAGAAACAGTCATTTCACCAATAAAAACAATATGTTCATATAGGTTATGAATGAAAGTCTGAAACACGTGACAAGAATATCGTCCTGTTTTTTCAATAAATGGAATATGATCTTTTTTTTGTGAGATTGGATCAAGAGATGACAAATTGGCAAAGCGATTATATAATCGTTGCATTTCAGGCGTAAGGCCAAAAATATCGCATTTTTGGTCGTATTGTCTGGCAAAACTCTGTAACGTAATAAGCAGTGCCACGCCAGACATGTCACAATAAGTTAGTTGTGATGCATCAATGGTTAGTTTTTGTGCGGATACTGTTAGCGTATTAAGAATTTCTTCCCATATTTCACCTGATGTTTTTACATTCAGAGAACCAGTAAGATAAATTTTTTGGCCATCAGGCATTTCTTCGATTCTGAAATCAATTTTGTTATGCATCATTTTTTTGATGGATTCCATTGGCTTGATCGGGATCATCAATTGTTTCTATAAAATCCTTAACACGTTTCAAGGTGGCTGCAAACAATTTTGAGCCTGTTAATATGGCAAAAACATCATCCTTATCGCCACAAAACTGTGAAAATTCAGGGCCTATAATACTTAAAGGATCTGTTTCTTCTGTCAGTCCTTTTAGGGAGTTAAGATAGGCATCAAGTCTCTCTTTCAATACATTGAAATAGTCCACTTTTTTGCCTATGGTCAATTCAGTCGTTGAAGTAATGGTATCTGAAAAAGAATGAACATGTTTCCAAAAATGCTCCGCAACCTCAAATTTGAGATGATGGTCTGCCAGATAAAAAGAAATACTCCATCCGGTACTGATTATTTTAAGTATTTGAAGTTCATACTCCATCGTATCTTTTGATAGTTTATGTTCTTCAGGCGGCTTTGCCAGCAACCATTTTACATCTTCTCTGTCAATGGCAAAGTCAAACAATGCTTTTGCAGCATATTCCGATGGCGACAAGTCTTTTTCTAAGTCTTTTTTGGGTTCAATTGTTTTCATTTATTTATTCCTATATTTATTCCTATTTAAATAAGTTGTTTTTTTTATTCTCGGACATAGCTTTGAAAAATATACAAGGGCAGCTTTGTCCTCCATCCATTGGATTCGTCCAGCACATGTTTCTCAGTCGTTTATGTCTCTAAAAGAGACATCAGTTCGTCATAAATCTGTTCTTTGGCCACAACAACAGGTATACGTGATGGTGAGTTGTACAGTATTTGATTTTTATGAAAATCTGTCACTTTTCCGCCGCACGCTCGAATCAAGACTTCACCTGCAGCAATATCCCACAGATACGTTGAATTATTGATATATGCGCCTAATGCATTTCGTGCAATATAGCTCATTGCAATAAAACCAGAGTTTAATGCATATATACCCGCCGATGCACGTGATAACTTTTCCAATATTGAGTTGTCAGATTGAATGATTTCAAGTAGTTTATCAGGGAGGCTTCGGGTAAAATGAATACCAATAGCTTCCTGAGATAGTGATTTTTTTTGTTTTTGATTCAAACATGTCAAATCAATCCGATGATTACTTGAAATGTGCCACTCCCATGCCTCAGCATCAAGACAGATATCATTGTCAGGTCCAGGCAGCAATGCCGAATAAACTAAATGCTGCACAGGATCATACAAAGCACTGATACGAGGTCTATTATCTATAATAATTGCAGCTGCCGAGCAAAACATTGGAATACCGCGAATAAAGTTACCTGTACCATCAATCCCATCAATAATGATGCGAAGGTCTTCTGTATTTGCAAAAAAATCTGGTGTGGTTTTGATTTTCTGAAATATGTTTTTAGGTAATTTTTTTTGAAACCAGCTTACATTCTGTGTCTCTTCAGCCAGACATGAATAGCTATTAAAAGAAAGTCTTTTTACTATGGGTTCAAGATAGTCATGCAACGCATGAATTATGGCTAAGGTTGCATGTAAATCAGCCTTTGTAGAGGGATTCTTTGAGTCAACTTCAGCTTCTTGTTCGAGAATGTTGTTAAGCGGCTTTCGGTAATATTCCATGGCAGCTGTGCCGCCAGCAATTACTGATTTAATCAACACATCCTGTAAACTGTACCACGCATTTTTATCAATATGTTTGGCTAAATTCATTGTAAGTAATCCTGAAACCTTATCTCTTACGATCAAAATAATCCTTGATAATTTTAATGGATACCTATAATATAAATAGCAATCTTGTATACAAATTGCAAGGTATAATATGTACACGCATCATCTAATTTATGAATCGTTTTTTAACCAAATGGATTACCAAACCTTTGTCTGAGCTTACTGACAAGCAATGGGAGCTATTATGCGACCGATGCGGTCTTTGCTGTATCCATAAAATTGAAAATCAGGAAGGCGAAATATTTTTAACTGATGTGGCTTGCAAATATCTGGACATATCATTCGTTTCGTGCCGATGTTATCACAATCGCGCCAAAAAACAAAAAAATTGTAAAATTCTGACTCCGGACAATATCAAAGATAATGTTTGCTGGCTTCCTGAAACCTGCGCTTATCGACGACGCTATGAAAATAAACCACTACCCGATTGGCACCCCCTATTATCTAAGAATTTGGATAGCTTGCGTAAAGCGGGCATTAATATTCGTAATAAAGTAATTTCGGAGAATCTATTACCTGAAATTGACTGGGAAGACCATATTGTTGACAATGATTATTTTTATAGATCTTTGTGTGGATTCTAGATAATAATGCCAAACAATGCAAAACAGTTACATTGTCTGCAAACAAACAATTGGTCGATTTTCAACTCAATGCAAACGATCGGATTATGCCGATTTTTTTTTCTTTCTCATAGATTGAATGACCGACCGGATCTGTTTTTCCATATTTTCTTTTTTATCTTCATCCAGAAAATTATCATTATCAACAATTCCCCCCAGAAATTCTGGAAGTTCAAGGCCTGCCATTTGTGTGAGATCCTGTAAAGGTGGAAGGCTTTTGATCAAACCTGAGATAAAATTAGAAGTTGTCGTATTGCCTTGTTGATCAATACCGGAGTCCCAGACTGTAATTTTGTCGATTTTGAGTTGCTTGATCGCTTCAACCTGAACCTGAACAATTTCCTGCAATTTTTCAATCAAAAGAAAGTTTGATGCTGCTCTGGCATCCCCACCGCAGCTTTCGATTAATAGTTTATACCCTGCAGCTTTACTTTCAAGAACCATTTGGAGGCCTTTAGCATCTGCATTGTACCTGGATAAAATGGCATCTGCTTCACCAGCAGCCTCGCGACGTTTTTTCTCGGCTTCAGCATCTGCAGCCAATTCGATTTTTTGCTTCTCAATTTCTTGCTGGACAAGGATTTTTGCATTTAATCGCTCTTTTTCAGCCAGATACTGTGCCTTTTGAATTTTAACATCTGCATTATGTTTGGCAACTTCACTTTTTTGTAAAGCATCTGCTTTTTGGACATCCAATTCAGATGTTGTCTGTGCAATGTCAGCCAATGATTTATTTTCGCCGGCAACAGCTTCAGCTTCTTTTTGTTTAATGTAGATACGTCTGTCTGAATCCGCTTCTTTTTGACCTTTGGCAGCTTCAGCATCATTTCGAGCGACGACAATATTTTTTTCCTTAACAGCTCCAGATTCACCAATTGCACCCAGCTTATCTTGTTTGGCAACTTCAATCTTGGCCTTGTTTACAGCCTCTGATGCTGCTTTCTTGCCAATACTTTCAATATAGTCTGAGCTATCTGTAATATCAGTAATATTTACATTGATTAAATATAAACCAATTTTATTCAGTTCGGGTTCAACATTTTTCCGAATGGCTTCTAAAAAACTTTCTCGATCCTGGTTAATTTGCTCAATTGTCAGACTGGCAACCGTCAATCGAAGTTGACCAAAAATAATTTCTTTGCACATGCTTTCAATCTGTTTGCTTTCAAGGCCTAATAAACGTTCTGCTGCATTACTCATGATATTGGGCTGCGTATTGATGCCAACTGTAAATGTACTGGGTACATTGATTCGAATGTTTTGCATGCTCAATGCATTTTGAAGTGAAATTGGGATGGTCATTGGTGTCAAACTCAGGTAAGTATAATCCTGTATTAAAGGCCAGATAAATGCACCGCCCCCATGAATACAATTGGCATGTTGACCTTTGCCCACCTTTCCATACACAACTAAGATTTTATCTGAAGGGCACCTTTTATATCGAGATGCTAAAAAAATAAGTGTGGAAATAATCAGTAAAGCAAAAGCACAAATGGCAATTGCAAAAATTGACATGGATGACATAATAATCTCTCCTTAATAAATTATCTTTCTATTTTTTTTCAACAGACAGGGTGTAGCCATCAATTACGCGAACAACAATGACACGTTCACCTGTTTCAATACGTTCATTATGTTCGCAAATGGCATCAAATATTTGCATTCTCCCCTGGATTGATATTTGAATTTGTCCACTGCCATCATGGGGGATTGTCAAATAAACAACACCTTCCTGACCAATGGCATTCATCATATCCAATGATCCACTGGATTCAAGATGCGATACTGATGAAAGAATTCGAATAAGCAAATATACAGTGAATAAACCAGCAAAACAGGCACATATTAATGATATGATAATATTGATATGACTACGTATCATTCCAAGTCCAACAAGACCAAACATCATAAAAAATGCAGTCAGATTTTGAATGGTAAAAAATTTGAAGCTATCATAACTGTCTGATGAATCATGCGCTGTATGAATTAAATCATGATCTGTATGAATATCGAAATGTATCATGCCTGACAATTGAAGTATCAGGCGAAGCATAAAAAATGATGTTCCCAAAATTGCTGTACCCAGAAAAAACCATTCAAGTAAGTTTTCCATGTTTAATTCCTTACCTTAATAAATAAGCAATGCTATTATGTAAAGTGAACTCAAATCCGACAATCAAATTGACAACCTGGGTTTATTTAATTTCCTTTAATAAAATGCATGGTTTTCTGATCTAAAGCATTTAAAAAGAAAGTTTGAACGTATTTAAATTCTCCACCACCCGCTATTTCAAGTTGATCAATTCCCCGCCGTCCTGGTGAACAATTTTTTATTTCTTTTTGACTCCCCAATTCCTTGATATATCTTGAAGTTATATAGAGCAAGCCTGCTTTATCTTTAGCGACTGAATATGCGCCATATTGACCACATGATCTTCCATATAAGCCACATTCTTCATGACCATATTGTAAAATGGCGACATTGAATTGATTCATTTGCGTGATCAGTTCACCATCAGTGGTGAGTATATAAACATTTCCACCGCCATACCATGAATTTCCGGCACAGGCAAATAGTATCTGGGCGTTATTCTCAAGAAATATCGTATTACCCGGATAATCTGATAAACCTTGAATACCTGTGATGACGCTTTTATTTATGAGATCAATAATATCAAGGGAAGCATAATTATCTGAATAGGTTGTTAAGAAACCGCGGTTACCAGATGGGGAAACAATCATGTCACCAAGGGATTCTCTTGCAACCAGGTCTTCCTCTGGGACATATATTGTTTCGACTTTTCGATCTGTAAACAAATCTACTTTGACAGATATTTCATACAAAAACTTTGATCTGTTTACAGGGTCGGCTATTTTTTGAACAGGTTTATTGGTTTGAAATAAATAACGTTCATCACTTGTAATTGTTGCGTAACGACTATCCACATAAACAGGAAAATGTTGATATATCCATATGCCATCAACAATTTCATGATCCACATAAATGGCTTTCCAAACTTCAAAATCTATCTTGATTGTCCCTGCATAGCAATAATGATCATCAGGAGAAAACAAAGGATAAAAACGACTTTCACCAGTTGATGAAAAAGGTAAAGGCTCTCCAATTGCCTGATGCGTACTGGATAAATAAACCTGCCCGGTATCATCAATTAAAAACTGGTTATCATTAGAACATCCAACAATGTTTACATAGGGAATATAACCCACAATTACACCATTCTTATCATTTGATTTGGTTGCCTCAAGATCAATCACGATGGTTTCGGCTGTGGATGAATCCACTGAATAGCTATATAATAGTTGATGTTCAGGAGTATATTCAATTGGTTCATGTTTGATAAAAAACTTTTTTTCTCCAATCAGCATGTCATAGCGTGTGGCTGTTATCGTAAACATATTTGCTTGATTGGTTTTTAACGTTTTATTCATTCGAATTCCGCCATTGGAATCGGGTATGATTCGTTCCCCATTGATAAAAAGCTCTTCCGGTCGATCAAAATATGCGGTCAGTGGATAATTTACAAAGTGAGTGGTAATGGTATATGATCCAGGACCAGTGTCATCGACTTGATCATCGTCATCATCTTGAACTTCCTGCTCAGCCTGTTTTAAACCTTGTTGAAGGCTTCCTTGGGCATCATTTGCATTTACCAATGTGTATTGGTCGTTTCCTGAACTTTTATTAAGAGACTCAATGATATTATCAGCATATTCTGTAAATGATTTTTTTTCATCTGTGCTTTGGTCATCATAATTAATTACATATTCGGTTGTATTGTCATCATCATCTACAACCTTTGTTTCTTCCTCAATAATGCGGATCACTGAATCTGGAATGATGATTGTATTGCCTGATAAGGTTCCAACAGAGAGCAATAATCGTGTAATATTGGTAACTCTTTGATTTTCAACACTGATTGCGTTGGGAACGATATTCACCGGAGACATATATTTTTCAGCTCTCACTTTTTCGCCTAATTTCACATTACCCAAATAAAACGTAATATATTCCTTATCAATATATTTAAATTTACCTGCCGATTCTGTAACACCTGACTGGGTTTCTGTTGCATAGCGTAACCCATTGACCGTTTGTTTTTGATTTGTTTCGAAATTATATCCAGATATAAATTGTCCCTCACGTACTGGATTAATTTTTTGGGCTTCATATTCAATATCGCTGCAAGCTGCGAAAATAAATACTGTTAAAGCAAATAGGAAATAGTATATGTATTGAAAGATATCTTTATTCATAATGATCTCCTGATAATATACAGCCATAAACACCAGGCCTTGGGGACCCCATCCTTCCAGAGTGGATTCATACGCTACAATATTTCATTGCTTGACATTACAGAGTTTTGGCTTAAAATGATTTAATATCAGTTATTTTGAAATATATTCAAACAAGTTAAAATACAGCAAATAATATGCCATCGTTCAATATTTTTCATCAGAATGCGAAATCAAAATAATTTCAATAATCTAATACTATTTTTTTTAGGACCTCTTATTATTGGACGCATTAAAAAGATGAAGAGGGCATTTTTTTTAGCCCTGAAAGGGATCTCTGCCTGGGGCAACGCCCTGTTTCCTAATGCTCAAAAAAAAATATATCCCAACTCAGACAAGTCAGATGTCGGACATGTCTGAACTGTCCGACTGACACAATTAGGTTCGTTTTTTTTTCAGATTTTTTCTAAATGAATATCTTAGGAGGAATATTGTTGGGACATTTTTATATATCTCTGCTGATAAGGGGCATTAGGCGGTACAAATATTTTTTTTGTTTTTTTCATCAAACATTAAACACGACAAACCAGATATTCGACGTACAGAGATAGATGGCATATAACGCCCTTTAAACCCCATTGCCCGACAGCCATGGGGGAATTCATGGTTCCACGTAACATAATAGTGCCTGCATTTATGACAATCTATTCGGTTTTTTTTCATTGCAAATATTTTATTTAACTTTTGTTTAAATTTTTTGGTTGCCAGTTTTTTATTTATAGATTATATTCACATTTAAATGAAATGCAACATAAATACTGTTAATTTTTACACGAAAAAATTCACTTTTAGTGTCTTAAACCTTCATGCTTTTCAAAAACAAGATAAGGCACTAAAATGAACAAGATGTTCAAAGGCGAATACAATGAAACGACAAATCCTGGCAATAGCATTAATTATCATTATTGGAATGGCCAACCAACCATTGCTTGCGGATGAAGAAAAAAAACAAAAACCAGTCAAACATGTTACCCTGATGGACAAAATGAAGCCTTGGCGACAAAAGGTCAGGGAGCTGATTGCCAAAAAAAAAGGCTTTGTCTATAAATTATTGAATCCTGATAAAGAAGCCCTGGAAGATACAGAAGACACGCAGTTGCTTCAAGGCATTATTGCACGATTTCGTACACGCAAATGGGATGAAGTTATCAGTATTGCCACACGCATTATAAAAGAGTTTCCAGATAGCCCCCATGTGGAAAGAGCCCATTTTATTCGCGCATTAAGTATGGATCATTTTCTCAGACTAACCCTGCCAGTTGATTTTGAAAAAATTGTTTTAAATTATCGTGAAGCCATTGAGGCCAACCCAGGATCATATTATATACCGCATATACAACTGGAGATTGGTAATATCTATTTTCAACTTGGCAAATACTACGATGCCCTTCTTTATTATAAACTGGCTGATAGAAGCAAAATTGATATTCGTCCGGATGTGTTATTGAGTTATGGTATCTCATATGAACTTATTAATAAAACTGAGCAAAGCATTCAAATTTTTGATCGACTTATTCAAAATCATCCCGCAAGTTTACAAGCTGTGAAAGCAAGAGTTGAAATGGCCAAAGCACTTTTTCAACAAAAAGCCTTTACTGCTTCTATGACTTTTTTAAACAAAATTCGAGAAAAAGATCCTGATATCGTTTATGAATACCCGGATATCCTATTATATGTTGGATACAATTATTATGAAATGGGCCAATTTCGAAAAGCTCGCGATATTCTCACGCGCGCAATAAACTATTTTCCGGATATGGAATCAAATCATCTGGTCATGACACGCATTGCAGATTTGTATTGGGAAGATGGCTTAATTGACAAGGCGGTTCATCTCTATAATCAGGTTTATACCAGTTATCCGGATACTGATGGGGCATTAATCAGTGCCATTCGACTGGTTGAACATGCTAACGTGACAGAAAAGGAAAGATATGCGAAGCGAATCATTCATAAGGTAAAATTTAACCGGTTACCAGTTGAAGTGTATGATGATATTATTCAAAATCATAAAAAGAATCCCCTTGCACAACTTGCCCTTTTAAAAGTCGCAATTCAAAAAGAGAAGGAAGGCAATTATAAAGAGTCCATCAAAAAAATAATTCGATTGCTTAAGAATTATCCCTCAACCAGATTAAAAGCTGATGCCCAAGTTGCGCTTCGATCTTCCCTTGAATCATTAACACACAAGTATCACGATCAACAGCAATACAATGAGATTGTTAATGATTTTAACAAATATCTCAGGTACCTCTCTATCAAAGATTTTTCCGGACAGTATATGCTTGAACTTGGCAATTCATTTCTTGCCCTGGAACTTTATCGACGTGCTCAACGAATTTATGTTCGTGCCTCGGAGCGGTTTATCAAAAAAGAACAACCTGCAGATCTTTTTTTTGGTTTGGGGGAGTCTTCCTTTCACTTAAAAGAAACTGAGGATGCGGTGGTACATTTTCATAAATATATTGAAAAGTTTCCTCAAGATCCTCGTCTGAATTTAGTTTACTCAAGACTTGGAAACATTGCATTTAGCCAAAAAAAATATACAAATGCAATTGTCCATTTTGAACACGCCCTTCAACAACAAAAAAGTTACCCTGATCGACTCAAAGATTGTTTGAGACTCGGTCGTGCTTATCGTAAAACACTTCGGTTAGATCGTGCCATACAAACTTTGAAAAATAACATTAATCTGTTTTCTCAATATAAAGATCTGCCCCTTGAACAAATTTTTGATGTATATTATGAAATGGGGGAAGTCTATTTTCAGATTGGAAACAAAAAATCAGCTGCAGTTGCATTTGAAGAGGCACTTCGGTCGGTTCCTAAAGGTCAAAATAGTATCCCTGTCCAGTTTCGTCTGGCAGAATGCTATAGTCATTTACAAGTCAGAGATAAAGCTGAAAAAATACTGACACGTATAAAAAATGCAGAAGATCAATTCTGGAGTAAAATGGCTGAAGCGATGATGAAAGAAATCGAAGTCAATCGCAAAATTGAAAATTTTACCCAAATAAAACAACAGACATCATGAAACGCTTATGAGTAAATGCCGTATATTATTGATAGAAACCCAATACAAAGACCGGCTTTTTGTCATTCAAACATTGGATTCTCAAGGTTTTGATATTGAAATTGTTAGTGATGAGGCAAAAGCAATTGAAAATATACAGCAAAATGAATATCAACTCGTAATTACTGAACATAATTCAACACAAATTGATGGCGATCAAATATTATTGGCAGCGCGTCAACGTCATCCGGATATGCCGGTACTGATTTTTTCAGGGCCCTGTACACCAGAAAGTGCAGTCAGTTCCATGAAATCCGGGGCCTTTGATATTGTTCTTAAACCACTATCTGAGGAACTTGTTAAAAAAGTTGTGGCCCGTGCTTTAGCAGCAACGAAGACAGATAAGATATCAACCAACAACAAGGCTTCATCCAAACATGTCATTGTGACTGAAAACAATCACATGAAACGTTTACTGGCTCTTGCCAGAAAAATTGCCAATAGCAAAGCACCGGTACTGCTTCAAGGCGAAAGTGGCACTGGAAAAGAGCTGTTTGCACGCTATGTACATAATAACAGCCTCCGCAGCCAAAAACCAATGATTGCAGTCAATTGTGCAGCGCTTCCAGATGGCCTTCTTGAAAGTGAACTGTTTGGACATGAAAAAGGGGCATTTACCGGTGCAATTTCACGAAAATTGGGAAAATTCGAATTAGCCAATGAAAGCACAATCTTACTGGATGAAATTAGCGAGATGAACCTGAATCTTCAGGCCAAATTATTACGTGTTTTGCAAGAATCAGAAATTGACAGAGTGGGGGGCCATCATCCCATCCCCATTGATGTCCGCGTTGTGGCTACAACCAATAGAGACATTGAAACATGTATCAAAGAAAAAAAATTTCGGGCAGATTTATATTATCGGTTGAATGTGATTCCATTAAAAATTATACCATTAAGAGAAAGAAAGGCTGATATCCCTTTACTCGCTCAGTTTTTTATCAAAAAATATAATGCCATTGATGACCGAAATGTCAAAGGAATTACTGAAGAGTCTCTTAATGTTCTAAAAAATATGAACTGGGCAGGTAATGTTCGTGAACTCGAAAATGTTATTGAACGAGCTATTCTATTAAGTGATGGCGCTCTTATTCTACCACAAAATTTATTTATTGGTGAACCACATAAGGTCCAGGCTGAAAAAAAATTGCCGCATCAAATAATGAGCGGTACTCTTAAAGAAATGGAACGACAAATGATTTTTCGAACATTAGATGAAACCGGTGGAAACCGAACACATGCAGCAGATATTTTAGGTATCAGCGTTAGAACACTCAGAAATAAACTGAATGAATACCGCAATGCAAATTACGACATCTGATTATGATTGTCGCAATTTTTTTTCTTGAATTATTAATATTAATTGTATATACGTTTAAAATATTTATTTATTTTAAAACTTACAATATTTTAGTATAGCTATAAATAAAAACATAAAGAAATGAAGCCATTTTTAGATAAACATAAAAATATTTGATTTTCAAATGATTACATGATATCTTGATTTAATATTCTAAATAAACACGAAATATGGAGGCCATATGCCAGTACAACCCTTGTTTGGAAAAACATATTCCTATCTGGCCAATTCGTTGGATATTACCCAGCGCCAACAAGTTTTTCTCAGCAGTAACATTGCCAACATGGATACGCCCGGTTATCTTGGAAGAGAAATTGATTTTAAAACAACTTTGCAAAATGCAATGGAAGGCACTGGTGCAATGCTGACGCGAACGCATGAACGTCATTTGGGCGGAGCAACAGATGAACTTACCTACATTATGTCTACACGAGACAAAGGTCATATTGATATTGATGTTGAAATGTCAAAGCTGGCGCAAAATAACTTGAAACACAGGATGGCAACTGAGGCATTAAGCCGAAATTTTAAAAAAATAAACGCACTCTTGGGGGGTAGATAAAAAATGAACTTGTTCCATTCTATGAATATCAGTACAACCGGATTAACTGTAAACCGGTTACAAATGAATATTATTTCGACCAATCTTGCCAATGCAAATACCACGCGCACTGAAACCGGCGAACCTTATCGCAGACAACTACTTCATTTGAGAACGAAAGCGGTTGAGGATTTTCAGTCGGTTCTTGATGGACAAGTACGTGATAAGAATAAAGATATATTTTATGGGGTCAATGTTGATTATATTGATAAAGATCAGAGCCCTTTTCGAAAAGTATACAACCCCGGTCATCCCCATGCAGACAAGCAAGGATTTGTATCCATGCCCAATGTGAATACAATGCTTGAAATGGCCAATCTGGTTATAGCGAAACGATCATATGATGCAAACGTAGCTGTTATGAAAACAGCGAAAGAAATGGCTTTAAAAGCCCTTGAAATTGGCAAATAGAATAAACCTAATATTTACATGAGAGGTTCTTATGAATGACATTTCTATTCAGTCTGACCAAATGTTTCCACTTTTTCCAGAATCAAAAATTTCACAAAATCCAAAAAATGTTGATTTTCGTGAGTTCGTTAAAAATGCCATTTATCGAACGGATTACCGTCAAAAAAACGCCAACATTACCATACAAAAAATGATGCAAGGTGATGCTGGCATTCATGAAACCATGCTTGAAATTTCAAAGGCTGATATATCGTTACGAATGCTCAATCAATTTCGGACCAAAGCCATGGAATCTTACAAACAGATTATGCAAATGACTTTTTAATTTAGATACGAATTTTCTCAGAGTCTTCGGAGAAGGGTATTACCTTATAATACCCGATGGGGATAAAACGAGACAATGCGTTTTATTCCTAATTTATTGACCAACGTAAAGCAAAGCAGTTATCTAAAGTGAATACCTTCATCAAACAGTTTATAGAAGTTTTTCGGTCCATGAGTACCGCACGAAAAGCAATGGTGATTGGTGTCATCATGCTGGTTCTTTTGGGATTTGTCTTAATGTTTTATTGGGCAAATCAACTTGATTACCAGACATTATACACCAATTTAGCCAGTGAGGATGCGGCGGCTATCATTGGAAAATTAAAAGAAAATGACATACCATACAAACTTGAAGGCGAGGGATCAATTGTTAAGGTTCCAGTGGAAAGAGTATACGAAACACGCCTGGCCCTTGCCAGCGAAGGCCTTCCTAAAGGAGACAGTGTTGGATTTGAAGTATTTGATAACACGACCTTCAGTACCACAGAGTTTGTACAAAAATTGAATTATCAGCGGGCGCTTCAGGGTGAATTAGCGCGAACAATCTGTCAGTTTGAAGAAGTAGACCATGCGCGGGTAATGCTCGTTATGCCTGAAGAATCCTTATTTGTTGAAGATGCTAAACCACCATCCGCATCTGTTTTGCTCAAATTGCGAGCAAAACTGCGACAAGATAAAGTTGCTGGTGTTGTACATTTAGTTTCTAGCGCAGTTGAGGGGCTTGAACCTCATCAAGTGACTGTTGTCGATACAACTGGAGCGATATTGTATAAGCAGGATTCTGATGAAGAAGAAGCCATGGCAAAGATGCAAACTGAATATCAACGAAAACTTGAACAACGTTATCATACGCAGATTCAATCCATGCTCGAACGAATTGTTGGTGAAGGCAAGGCGATAGTACGAGTAAGTGCGGATGTTGATTTTAATCAGGTCGATTTAAAAGAGGAATCATACGATCCTGAAATGAGCGCTGTACGAAGTGAACAACATAAGGCTGAATCATCAAAAAAGGAACGTGATGAAGCGCCAGGAAGCACGGAAGTTGAATCTGGATCTGAAAACCAGGAAAAAAACCTTGCCAGCCTGACACAAAAATCTGATAAAATTGTTAATTATGAAATTAGCCGCGTTGAAAAACGTGTTTCAAAGCCATTTGGTGAAATTAAACGACTGTCAGTCGCTTCAGTTGTTGATGGTATTTACAAGACTGTGACTGCTGATGATGGAACCGAATCTGTAGAATATCAAAATCGATCAGAGGCCGAGCTTCAACAAATTGAAGAGCTCGTAAAAAAAGCAATGGGCTATGATGCGAATCGTGAAGATCAAGTACAGGTAACATGTATGCGATTTAGTATTACCGCAGAAGATATCTTTCCAAAAGAGCGAAATTGGCTGGTATATGGTCGTCCATATATACGCCCGATTCTCAATCTGATCCTGGTTCTGTTAATTTTCTTCTTTGTTGTTCGTCCATTTTTGAAAGCATTCCGACAGATGGCCCAACCGCCAGAACCGGAAGAAGAGGACGGTATACCAGAATTGCCAGAGCCCGAAGAGGCAGAAGGCTTGCCAGATATTGCCAAGATGAGCCTGCGAGAACGGGTCATCATGATTGCCAACAACTACCCAGAAAAGACTGAAAACTGGGTCAGAGGATGGATAAATGAGGTAGAGAAAAATGTCTAATGGAGCAGGATTAACAGTAGAAACCCTGACCGGCCCTATCAAGGCCGCAATCTTTCTGATGGTTATGGGTGAGGAATATACAACAGAGTTCTTTAAAAAACTTAATGAGCTTGAAATACGTAAAGTGGCACGTTACATGTCTGATATCCGATACGTACCTCCGGATGTTATGACCAATGTCATGGAAGAATTTTTGGACAATGTTGAAGCTGATGATCAACTCATGATTGAAGGTGGAAGCTTTCTTCAAAATGTTGCCGGTAATTCATTGGGAGAAGCTAAAGCGGCAGCTTTATTCAATGAAATTGATGAAGATAAACAAAAAGCTCCTTTTTCTTATTTTGAGCGGATGGATCCAAAAATGATGATTGATTTTATCAAAAGTGAGCATCCTCAAACGATTGCATTAATTTTATCTCATCTAAAGCCCTCAAAAGCTGCATCCATTCTGATGGGGCTTCCAAAAAATGTTCAAGGTAGTATCTCAATGCGTGTGGCTAAAATGAAACAATTACCATTAGAGGTCGTTCGCGAAGTTGATCAGGCGATTGAAAAGGAAATTATTGGGTTTGGTAGTTCCATGAGTCGTGAAATTGGTGGTCTTGAAGCTGTTGTAAATATTTTGAACGAAGTTGATGGTGCAACTGAAGATAATGTTTTGTCATGGTTAGAAGAAGAAAAAGCTGAAATGGCTGAAGAAATTCGACAAATGATGTTTGTATTTGAAGATCTTGTTAATATTGATGACAGAGGCATGAGAGAAATTCTTAAATCTGTTGATATGGGAGATTTGAAAGTCGCACTCAAAACAGCTTCCGAAGATATGAAACAAAAAGTATTTTCCAATCTTTCACAACGTGCAGGGGATATGTTAAAAGAAGACATGGAAGTTATGGGGCCTGTCCGCTTGGCTGAAGTTGAAGAAGCCCAATTAAAAGTTGTTCGATTAGCTAAGAAAATGGAAACCGAAGGTAAGATTGTTTTAGGAAAGGGAAAAGAAGATGTCCTTGTCTGATGACACCTTTCAGTTTCCGTCGTTTGACGATATTAAAACATCAAAAGAGACGGTTGAAAACGATAAATCAAATCAAACTGGTTTTAAGATTTTTGACTTTTCAGAAGCTGAACAAAGTTCGCTTCAACCAACATCTTCGAAAGAAGATGTATATCAATTTCAATCTTTTGATGATATTGAATCACAACTTAAGGAATGCACATTACCGGAAGAAAGAGCGCTTCAGGCAGAGTTGACACAAAGACTTCAAGATGCAAATAATAAACTTCAAGCTGCTGAAGAAAAATTCAAACAGGCTGACCAGGCAGTAGAAGATGCAAAAGTAAAAGGTGTTGAAATTGAAAAACAGGCACATGAAAAAGGATTGGAAGAAGGAAGATTAGCGGGCAAAGAAGAAATAATATCCCAATCAAAAATCGTTATTGAGGGCATAGAAAATGTTCTTAAAGAAATTACTGCATATAAGGATGATTTCCCTAAAATTTATGAAAAAGAAATTATTGGGCTGATTAAGGAAATTGCGAAAAAAGTTGTTCATGTTGAAGCGAGAATAGATGAAAGAGTTATTCTGAAAAATATATATAAGGCTTTCGACATTTTATCTGACCGAGTTGAAGTGAAACTCAATATTAATCCTGATGATCTTGATTTTGTTAATGAAAATCGGCCAGAGTTTTTTAGTAATGTTAAAGGCTTGCAATCTATTTCTATTGAGGCGGATTCTGATGTTGAACGTGGGGGATGTTTTATTGAAACAGAATATGGCAATGTTGATGCACGTATTCAAACCCAATTGGAGCGGGTAGAATCCTCTCTTGAAGAATTATTGAAAAATGCTTGAAAAAGATTGGCAAAAATATTTTCATTCAGTAAAAGCTACCAGGACCTTGATTCCTACAGGAAAAGTATCTAAAATTACTGGAATTATTGCAGAAGGCTACTGTGCTGGGACAGGAGTTGGCAGTACATGCTTAATTGAAAATACAGAAGGACATCTTGTTAATGCTGAGGTTGTTGGATTTAATGATCGGAAGATCGTTTTAATGCCCTATGGTGAAACCCGGAATATCAGTCCAGGGTGTAAAATATCTTTATCTGATGACCGCCCTTATGTTTCTGTGGGCAATGATTTTTTGGGTCGAGTTGTTGGTGGAATGGGTCAACCAATTGATGATGAAGGGCCTATTCAGGCGGATGATGTCTATCCACTTTATGGAAATGTCGTTAATCCATTGAACCGCCAAATAATTACTGAGTCTGTAGATGTGGGGGTTGGTGCAATCAATTCAATGATTACCATTGGTAAAGGTCAGAGAATTGCCATAATGGCAGGTTCGGGTGTAGGAAAAAGTATTCTGATGGGAATGATTGCGCGGCATACATCAGCAGATGTTGCTATTATTTGTTTGGTAGGTGAACGTGGGCGAGAAGTAAAAGATTTTGTGGAAAACATATTAGGTAAAGAAGGTCTTCAGAAAACAATAGTCGTAGCAGCAACATCAGACACATCACCTCTGGTTCGCATGCGGTCTACTTATCTGGCCACTACATTGGCAGAATTTTTTCGGGATCAGGGCAAAGATGTTCTCTTGATTATGGATTCAATAACACGATTTGCAATGTCTTCAAGAGACGTTGGGCTTGCTGCGGGGGAACCACCAACGCTGAGAGGGTATACACCTTCATTTTTTATTCAAATTCCTAAATTACTTGAACGTGCAGGCAATATTGAAGACAAAGGAAGTATCACAGGCATTTATACTGTTCTGGTAGAAGGAGATGATATCAATGACCCGGTAGGTGACACGGTCCGTTCTATAGTTGATGGTCATATTGTTTTGTCTAGAGATCTGGCCAACCAAGGACACTATCCAGCCATTGATGTTTTGGGAAGTGTCAGTCGTGTCATGCGTGATGTTGTGGATAAAGAGCACTATCAAATAGCACAGCGATTGATTGATGTGCTTGCGACTTACCGAAAATCAGAAGATATTATTAATATTGGTGCTTATGTTGATGGTAGTGACCCGAAAATAGATTATGCCAAAGCGATGATTGGTAAAATTAATGAGTTTTTATGTCAGGATGTGGATGAAAAAAGATCCATGCAAGTGGCAGTCAACCAGTTGAAACTGCTTTTTTTGAATCAATCGCGATAGTGATCAATCATGAAAAAATTTAAGTTCAGACTTGAAGCTGTCCTTAGATATCGTAAATATCGTGAACGCAATGCACAACTCGAATTGGTAAAAGCCAAAAATGCGGTTGTTGAAAAACAAAACCTGATTGAACGACTTAAGCAAAATCGTCTTCAAGCAATATACGAATTAAAAGATCATGAAGACAAGGGGATATCGGTTGCGAAGCATCGATTCTATACCAATTATATCACAGGAACAGATGCGGCCCTCGAAGAAGAGCAAAAGCAACTGGTGGTCTTAGAAAAAGTGATGCGAAAGCATCAAGAGCTTGTAAAAAAAGAACAAATCAAGCGAAAAACGCTTGAAAAAATTGAAGAAAAACAAAAAAAAGAATATATTTCAAACTACATCAAATTTGAACAAAAAACTATGGATGAAATGGTTGTCATCAGGCGGCGGCCTGAAAAGGAGGCAGCATGAATCAGCATGTTTCAGGCAGTAAAATTATATATCGAATCATTTGCAGTGTTCTCATTTGCAAACTGATCCTGATCTGTACAATACTGGGAATCAATACTCAAAAAAGTATTCCAGTAATCGAACCAGAAGAAGCTGTTGCAGAAGACAACGCAGCGCAACAAATGATTCAAAATGAAATGACCCTTTCCATGGATAAAATGGAACAACAGAATAGCTTTTATGCGAAACCGGAAAATAGTTATTTGGAATCCGAGGTAATTCAGCGGGAACGAGAAAAGATGATTCGTGAAAGACAAAAGCTAGAGAATGAAAGACAACATCTTGAAACTGTCAAAAAAGAAATTGATCAAAAAATTGCCAGACTTTCCAAAATACAAACAACTGTTCAAAACAAAATAAAAAAGCAGGAAGACCTTATTGCAGAATACAAATCCATGCAAGAGAGTACCATGGATCGTCAGTTCAAACATCTACTGAAAATTTATACCTCCATGCGGTCAAAAAAATCGGCCATGCTCATTAATAAACTGGACATGGATATTGCAATTCGCTTGCTTTCAAAAATGAAAGGGGAAAAAGTCGGACAAATTTTAAGTTATGTTCCTCCTGAAAAAGCGGCAGCGCTCAGTGAACAACTTGCAAAGTCATCAAAAATTCATTAATCCCTTTCTATGCTTCATTTAATTGCTCTTTTTAAAACTAAATTATGTTCATAATTTTTGCCAGACTCTATTTTTCATTGTTTATTAATTGTTAAAGTTTTTAGAAATACGTGACGAATACTATTTCAAATGATGCAAAAAAAAATGTGTGTTTTGCGAATTCTAGTTTCAACCAACAGGCCTTCAAATCTGTTTTTAATCGTGTAAATAATTATTTTAGTTAAAATTCTGATTCTGTATTTCAGAAGTAATTCATCTTAAGATTTAAGATGCTTATTATTTATTTAGAGCAAATGTACAAGTATTAAGTTGTCAATTGAATAAAAAACAGATTTGGATCAATTATGAAAAGGAAATACAATTATGACAATAATAAGTAATATAGTAACCGGACTGGCAAGAAATAGTGAGAGCAATCAAAAAGCGCCTGTGCAACAGCCAAAACAAATGGTAGATACAGGTAAAATATACGAAGATAGCCAATATAGCGTTTCATTGCCAGAAGATGTGTTGATCAATTTTTCCGATCAATCCAAAGAGGCCATATCGATATTGGACTATATTGACGAAATACCAGACATACGAGAAGAGAAAGTTGAGGCGCTTAAACAAAAATTTGAGGCGGGGTCCTATATTTTTGATTATGAAAATATCGCTTCAAAAATGGTTGATTCATTTTTACCAGTAAATTTGTAATGTTTCAACATTAAAAAAACTATATATTAAAAAAGGCGAGTCTGAAAGGCTCGCCTTTTTTTTTGTGAATTTTTTTTCATCCTGCCATAATATTCTTGATTTTCCGAACTATTTGTATATTATTAGTTTATTCTAATTTTTTACTTGATTGAATCTCAATAACCTGACTACATTATTCCAGTTCTTTTTGATAGGCAAGAATGTTATTTTAATCATCACTGAAGAATCATTCTAAATATCAGGGAACAAATAATTGCCATTATTACCTCAACATGAAGTTGTGTTGTGTATCTTTAATAATGTGAAGATTGGCACAAATCAAAAGATAATTAAAAAAATAAATGATAACCTGTTGGACACAATTTTGCAACTGACAAAGAAAAAATCGTTATTCAGTTCAATAATGTTTTGCAAGGTTATCCGGATTAAAGGAATTGTTAATTTGGTGATAACAGTAGGGGTCGGTGATTTAAAAATTAGCAACAACCCAAAAGATGTGATTATCACACATGCTTTAGGATCATGCATAGGTATAACTGTATACGATCCTGAAGTTAAGGTTGGTGGTATGCTCCATTACATGCTTCCGGAATCAACCCTGGATCGTGACAAGGCTAAAAAAGCACCTTTTATGTTTGCAGACACAGGAATCCCCATATTGTTTCGATCTTGCTATAAATTAGGTGCGGTCAAGCGAAGAATGATTGTAAAAGTGGCTGGTGGCAGTTCAATTATGGATGACTCAGGATTTTTTAATATTGGAAAAAGAAATTATGCCTCACTGCGTAAAATTTTATGGCGTAATAATGTATTAATAAAGTCTGAAGATATCGGGGGGAATGGCAATAGAACTGTTCGATTATTTATTTCAGATGGCAATGTTGAAGTGAAAGCGTCAAACAAAGGTTATCGGCCTATATGATTTGGTTTATTTTATGTCTTAGATACTTTGAGATTTTGTTTGAAAAAAATTTAGTGTTTATGAAATTAATTGATAAAAAAAAAAATTTCAAAGAAAACACTTTGAATTTTTTTAAAAAAAGTGTTATCTATATTTATTAAGTTTACATCGTATTGATTCTATTATGAATAACTTAACAATACGGTTTTTTATTAATGAATATGATTTTATCCCATGTATAAGGGAATCCAAAGTTGTTGAATTCCCAAAACGATTATTTGAATGGAGAAAATGTCATATAACATTCTAATTGTTGATGATTCCCAATCAATGCGCCAGGTTATTCGAAGAACAATTCAAATATCTGGTTTTAATGTGGGACATTTTTTTGAAGTGAGCAATGGGAAAGAAGCGCTGGATTTATTGGATAATGAATGGGTGGATATCATATTGTCAGATATTAATATGCCTGTTATGGATGGCATAACATTTATACGATTATTGCAAAAAGATATCATAACCGCAAATATTCCGGTAATTGTGATAACAACCGAAGGACGTGAAGCCTGTCTCAAAAAATTTTTGGAATTAGGCGTAACGTCTTATTTAAAAAAACCTTTCAAACCAGAAACAATTCGCAATAAATTGATAGAAATTATTGGTCATGAACAGACACCACCGGAGGATAATAAAACCTTAAATGGTTATGATTTTTAGGCATCCAACCAAATATTATATTTTTTGGTTGGACAATAAGTTATGCACGAAAAATAGTATTCCAATTTAGCTAGAAGTCCCAAATTTTTAGATTTGGGTAAAAAAGTGTTTTATGTTCAACTTTATGGGGAGCTTACTTTTAGTGCATTTCTAAGTATGTTTTTAACATATGAGGCAGATTCATGCGTGAAATAAAAGTGCTGGTCGTAGATGATTCTGCGATTGTACGAAAAATTTTTACAGATCAACTATCAAAGGAACCAGGGATAAGAGTTGTTGGAACAGCGCCCGATCCATATGTAGCAAGGGATAAAATTGTTACTCTTAAACCTGATGTAATCACATTGGACATTGAGATGCCACGAATGGATGGAATCACATTTTTAAAAAAACTTATGCGATACCAACCTATGCCGGTGATTATTGTCAGTTCTTTAACGCCAAAAGGTGGTAAACTTGCACTTGAAGCGATTGAAAGTGGTGCAGTTGAAGTTTTGTGTAAACCCGGTGCCTCATATTCTGTCGGTGATATGGGAAAACAGTTGGCAGATAAAATTAAAGCTGCTGCCCTAGCACGAATCAGGCCACCGGATAGATCACGAAAGCCAGTCAAAGATCAACCCAAATTGAGCTATCGAAATCGATCATTACAAGAAACCACACATAAAGTTGTTGCCATTGGTTCATCAACAGGAGGAACTGAGGCGCTCAAACAGGTTTTGATGAAATTTCCTCCGACAATTCCTGGAATTCTCATTGTTCAACATATGCCACCCAAATTTACCACAGCTTTTGCTGAAAGATTGAATGAACTGTGTGATATTACTGTTAAAGAAGCGGCTGATGGTGATCATGTCCTTACCGGGCGCGCCTTGATAGCACCTGGAAATTATCATATGTTGCTTCGTCGAAGCGGTGCACGATACTTTGTCAGTGTGGAAACTGGACCAATGGTTCATCATCAACGACCGGCTGTAGATGTTTTATTTGATTCAGTGGCAGAATATGCTGGCGCAAATGCTGTTGGGGTAATCCTAACAGGTATGGGAGCTGATGGCGCAAAAGGATTGCTTAATATGAAAAATGCTGGTGCAAGAACGATTGGACAGGATGAGGCATCATGTGTCGTATATGGTATGCCGAAAGAAGCGGCAAAAATGGGAGCAGTTGAAAAAGTCAGCCCCTTGTATCAAGTTGCTCAGGAAGTCATCAATGTATTATAATTTATTGGTAGTTTTTTCGCAATAACAGTTTTAATTCCCCTCGATTACTGGCGCATTGTTTTTATCATATGCAGGTATCGAGATAAAAAATGTGGAGTAAGTATCATATGGAAAATTTCATCAAATCTATAAACAAGTTGATAGAAACATTTTTGACAGAAGTTGGTGCAGTGGATTCGGATAATATTCAAGCAATGGGTTCTCTTATGAATATTATGGACGAGATTATTCAACTTTCTCAAGATAATGATCAAACAGATCTGGTGCGTATTGCATCTGCTATTAAATCTATGGCTGGTTCGCTGGCATGGGGAGAGCCAGATCATTCCATTGAACAGCTAAAAGAAGGGGGAGAATTACTTAAAACACTTTCTAGTGACATTGAGGCTGGTACATCAATTAATGAAAAAGTCACAGCGTACATCCAAAAATGTGGTATTCAGGAAGAGACAAAGCAAGACATTGATGAATCTGAAGAAGAAGCTGAAGAAGAGACCGCTGAGCAAGAATCCGAACAAGCCCCAGAAGAAGAATTTGTTGTGGATATAAGCCAGGATAAAGAGCTGATTGAAAATTTTATTATGGAAGCGCTTGAAAATTTTAGAGAAATTGAGGTAAGCATTGTCGATCTTGAAGAAGATCCAGAAAATACTGAAATTATTAATGATATTTTTCGGCCTTTTCATACGATTAAAGGGGTTTCAGGATTTCTCAACCTTACACAAATCAATAAATTGACACATCAGGTAGAAACACTTTTGGATGAAGCAAGAGATCAGAGATTGGCTGTAGATGGAAACATTATTGATTTGATTCTGGCAGCGATTGATCTGACGAAAAACATGATTAATTATCTTGATGAACAAATTAAAACAGGAAATACTGAAAATAAACAATTTGGTGTTAATGCGCTGATTAAGAGATTACAAAATGCATTGCAAGGTAAGTTTGATAATGTCCCTGAGCCTGAATCGAAAAAACCTTCGGACATCATTCCTTTAGACGATGATGCTGATGAAGATACTGAACAAGAACCCATAGCTGCTGCTCCTCCACCTCAACCAAAAGCTGAGCATTCAATGCCTCAACCATCCGCTCAGGCACCGAAAAAGGCAGCCATCCAATCTCCGGCCTTTGTCAAAGTTGATACTCAAAAATTGGATAACATGATTGATATGGTTGGAGAACTTGTAATCAATCAGGCTATGCTCAATCAGGAAGTTGCAGGTATTGTTTCTGCAGATAATCGAAAACTTTATAGCAGCATTACACAATTAACGCGTATTACATCAGAAATTCAGCGAATTTCAATGTCCATGCGCATGATACCCATTAAACAGACATTTCAAAAAATGGTTCGTCTGGTTAGAGATCTGGCGAAAAAATCTGGGAAACAAATTGGACTTAAGATGCTGGGTGAAGAAACTGAAATTGATCGAAATATGGTGGATGAAATCTACGATCCCCTGGTTCATCTCGTTAGAAATTCATGTGATCATGGTCTTGAACCGCCTGAAGAGAGACGAAAAAGAGGAAAAGCAGAAAAAGGTCTTGTTACACTCAATGCCTATCACAAGGGAGGCAATATTGTTATTGAAATCAAGGATGATGGTCGAGGCTTGAATCGAGATAAAATTGTAAAAAAAGCGGTTGAAAAAGGGTTGGTCAAAACAGGTGAAAATTTATCTGATCAAGAGGTTTTTGGATTGATCTTTCAAGCCGGTTTTTCCACTGCGGATAAAATTACTGACGTATCCGGACGTGGCGTTGGAATGGATGTTGTGAAACGAGTTATTGATAATATGCGTGGAAAACTTGAGGTCAATTCCGAACCGAATAATGGAACAGTTATTTGGTTAAAACTTCCTCTTACCTTGGCTATTATTGATGGCATAATTGTTCGGGCTGGTAAGCGAGATTATATTATGCCAACAGCCTCAGTTCTTGAGTCCTTGAGGCCCGAGGAGAGTAACTATAAACATGTTGTCAATAAAGGGGAAATGATTCAAATCAGAGAAAAATTGTACCCGCTTATTCGATTGCATGAAATTTTTGGTTTTGAACCTATGCATTTCAATCCCTGGGAAGGTATTGTCGTTGTCGCTGAAAGTGATGGAAGACATAAATGTATCCTTGTTGATGAAATAGTTGGCAAACAGGAAGTCGTGATTAAGAATCTTGGGGGATTGAAAAAGGTTAAAGGAATGGCAGGTGGTGCTATTCTGGCTGATGGGCGTGTTGGTCTTATATTAGATGTTTCCGGTCTTTTTGAAATTAGTGAAATCTAATATGCACATAGCGCCATTGATTTAGTTTTTTATTAATTACGTGCGTTGGAGTTATTCCAATGATTAAAACGCCAGATTTAACTGACGACAATTTTACAAAATTTAAAGATCTTATTTATAATAAGTGTGGCATATGTCTTCATGAAGGTAAAAAGGAACTGGTGAGGGCAAGGTTAAATAAACGTTTACGCCAGACAGGAATAAAGACATTTTCAGATTATTATAAATATTTGACGCAAGAGGATAATGGCAACGAATTGGTCGTTATGTTGGATGCCATATCCACGAATAAAACCAGTTTTTTTCGTGAGATCAAACACTTTGATTTTTTAAAAGAGCATGTCTTTCCAAAGTACGCTGCTGGTGAATATGGAAATCGACTGCGTTTTTGGAGTGCAGCTTGTTCCAGTGGTGAGGAGCCATATACACTAGCAGTTAGCTTGTTGGAATATTTGGGCAATAAGAGTTTTGATATAAAGATTCTGGCAACTGATATTTCTACAAAGGTTCTGGGTGAAGCACAGCGGGGAGTGTATCCTGAAGATCGTATTGAGGACATACCCGGACCATTAATTCGAAACTATTTTCAGCAAGGACATGGACGACAGAAGGGTTTTTATCGTGTCAAACCAAATCTTAGAAATATAATATCATTCAAACGCTTTAATTTGATGGATAAATTTCCATTTAATACAGTTTTTCAATTTATTTTTTGTCGAAATGTCATGATTTATTTTGACAAGAAAACCCAAGAACGTCTTGTAAACAAGTTTTATCATTGCATTATCCCAGGAGGCTATTTGATGATTGGCCATTCAGAAAGTTTAACTGGCGTCAATCATCCGTTCAAATATATTCAACCCAGTGTATACCAAAAAGATGAATAGAAATGGACTGTGCGAATACTTTAGAAAAAACAATCAATGAAGTTTTTGAAAATATGTATTTTATGTTTCCAGAACATATTGTGAATCCAAGTAGTCACTTTACGTTTCCGATACAATGCTACGTTGCGCATTCAAATTTTATTAATGAAAAAGGGTTGTTATCTATTTTTGGTACAGAGAATTTGGTCAATCAAATGGCTATGAATTTTTTAGGAGAAAAACGAGCATTTGAACATTTTGAATTAATTGATGTTTTTAGAGAAGCTGCCAATGTGATTGTTGGAAATTATATAACTTCTGCAAATAAACCACCTAAAGTCAGTTTTGAGATTCCTGTTGTAGAGACGACAACCATTTTGTCAACTGAAAAAGACTGTCTATATCAAATTGATCGTATCTATGAGATAGAGAAACAATTATTTCGTATCGCATTGGCAGGATAGAAAATGAATCAGTGCGTATGCATTGATCTATACTTTTTTGGGAGTTTTTTATGGATGCACAGTTGATTAATCCCTTTATTAAAGCTACATTGAATGTCCTGGAAACAATGGCTTTTATGAAAGCAGAACCTCAAAGGCCATTTCTAAAACAAGATAATGTCGCAAAGGGTGATGTCTCATCGGTTATCGGTCTTTCAGGTGAGTCCAAAGGGACGATCTCAATTACTTTTACTGAACCTTGTATATTATCGATTGTATCCAACATGTTTGGTGAAACAATGTCACAGATCAATGATGAAGTCATGGATGCTGTGGGCGAAATCGCAAATATGATTTCAGGGCAGGCGCGTCAAGTACTTGAGGGCAAAGGAAAAGTTCTTTACGCAGCAGTGCCAACAATGATTAAAGGAAAAGATCATACAATCAGTCACAAAACAACAGCCCCAATTATGGCTGTTCCATTTAAAACTGAACATGGTGATTTCACCATTGAAGTTTGTTTCGAAGATTAAGTTTAATAGGAGGAGATATGCCTTTAGATTTGAACATGAACGTTTTAGTTGTCGATGATTTTCTGACAATGCGGCGAATTCTAAAAAACATTCTAAAACAGGTGGGATTTAAAAGGATGGAAGAAGCTGAAGATGGTGCGCAAGCACTTGATATGATAAAGAATGCTGATCCAACTTTTGACCTGATTATTGCTGACTGGAATATGCCTAAGATGACAGGTATTGAGCTATTAAAAGCGATTCGTGCGGATCCGGAGCTTAAACATTTACCGGTCATCATGGTTACAGCTGAAGCGCAAAAAAGCCGTGTGCTTGAAGCAGTTCAGGCGGGGGTAAGTAATTACATTGTAAAGCCATTTACTGCTGAAACAGTCAAAGGTAAACTTGAACAAGTCTTTAAATAAATTTGTCCTTATTGTACCCCCATCATACGTACGATATTAAAAAAAATGAATGGGGGTTTTTTTTATTCATGATAAGATTTCCTTTAATTTCAAGGATTGCTCATTAGAAATCTGCTGTTGTGACTGGGCAATAGAAATAGTGTAGTGACCAAGGATATTGTATAGATTTGAATAATCAGGCAATACCTGAGCAATATTGCGAACATGATTTTGAATTGTACGTTCATCGCCACGGGAAATGGGACCAGTTAAAGCATTTGTTACGCCTTGTTTCTCTATATTATTCAATGTGCCATGGATCAGTGGCTTTAATACTTCCAGGGAAATGTTGTCAGAAATACCTGCATTAATATTCAATTGTTTGGCCAATTCAAGTAATGTTACCAAATAATTTGATGCTACTACGGCTGCAGCATGATACAACGATTTCCCATCAGTAGATATTTCAGTTATTTTCGCCTTGAGATCAAAAGCAATTGATTTGCCCAATTCAATAGCTGGTTTATCGCCTTCAACCGAAATATAAATATTTTCAAATGGATTGGGTTGTAAGTACTTAACAGGAAAACTTTGTAATGGGTGAAATGACCCCACATAATGACCAGATTGAATTGCTGATACCAAAGATTTTGATGAAAGTGATCCACTACAATGATAAACAAAGGCACTTTGACGCAAACCATTATTGTATATTATTTCTTTACATGTTTGCTCAATGGCATCGTCAGGAGTTGTAATAAAAATAATATCTGCATTTTTAGTTACTTTCCAGGGATACGTATCAACAATTTTGGCTTTTATCAATTTATTACTTTCCTGAATAGATTTAATGTTTCTGGCAGATAAACCAATAGGGGAATGGCCAGCAGCTTTCAATTGAATTCCCAGGTTTGTTCCCAGGCGACCACAACCAACAATAGCGAAATCTAATTTTTGCATAAATGTTCCTTTCGATATTTTTCATTGTGAAATTTTTTTTATTATTGGCTAGACAGCTACCTGAAGACTATTCATTTGTCAAGAAACGTTCAAGAAGATATTATTTAGTTCGTGTAGGGTGAACCCTTATGAGCGGATTTACAGGCCTTACACGAACTTAATCAAATAATAAAACGTTTGTGATAGCCTGATAGCTACCAGCAAAAACCGCATTTAAACAAATCGCATCGCGTAAATAAGCGGTCATAAATTGTCGGTTACTACTTTATACCCGAAAACTTATGATCGCCTACTGACTAAAAAAATATTCATTGGAAAAAGAAACCCCTTTAATTTTATTTAATAAAAAACAATTGCATACTTGCATATTTTGAATGTTTTTGATAAGTTTCAATATTATCTTAGAAAATATTGAATTTTATTTCTAAATACGGTATGGACTGAAAACAACATATAATTCATATAAGGGTCTTTCAAAAATGAAAGATCTAAGCAAATTAGAGGTGAATAAATGGGTGATATCTTATCCCAGAGCGAAGTGAACAGTCTGTTAAGCGGATTAACCGGTGAAGACGTAGAATCCGATGTAACAATGGACTTTGGAGGTGACACAGAAGAGGAAGATTATGATGAAAGTGTTGCACCATATGACTTTAGCAGTCAGGATCGTGTCATTCGAGGACGAATGCCAACGCTGGAAATTATCACTGAACGTTTCTCCAGAATGTTTCGTGCCAACTTATCAGCTATGATTCGACGTGTTGTGGATATAGAAGTTGCATCAGTAGATATGGTTAAATTTGCTGAGTTTCACAATTCATTACCAGTCCCCTCAAGTATTCATATTTTTCGGATGGAACCATTGAGAGGCCATAAGATTCTCGTTTTTGAAAGTCAGCTGGCATATAATTTGATTGAAAGCTATTTTGGAGGCCAAACTCTCGGTCATATGAAAATCGAAGGTCGTGAATTTACAAATATTGAAACACGTATTGTTGAAAAAATGGTTCATACAGCCCTTAGAGATCTTGATGAAGCCTGGAAACCTATTTATAAAATTAATCCAAATTATATCCGGTCAGAGGTTAATCCCAAATTTGCAGCAATTGTTTTGCCAACAGATCTGGTTGTGGTAATTCGATTTGCATTGGATATTGAAGGTATTGGTGGATTTATGATTTTATGTATCCCCTATGCCTCCATTGAAAGTATTCGTAATTTATTATATGCTAGCGTTCAAACTGATGAAAGCGAAGGCGATGATTCCATTTGGAAAAATAAACTACACAAATGTACAATGGATCTTTCTGTTGATCTAACAATTGAGCTTGGTTCTACCAAAATTACAACTGAAAAATTAATGAGTCTGGAAGTGGGTGATGTCATTGTTTTAGACCAGAGTCCTTCAGAGCCTTTTGTTGGAAAAGTTGGAAAAATTCCAAAATTTTTGGGCGTTGCCGGTATCCGCCAGGGAAATAAATCATTTCGTATTGATTCGCGTGTAACGTCAAAGCAGAAGAAAAAAATGGCGAATAAGTAATCTGAATGGGTACAAATTTATTAGAAATAAAAAATCGTAACCGAACTTTAATTACCATGTCAGCCGGTATGTCAATGGAGGCATGGAACAGAGCCGGTATTATTCATCGAGAATTGGCCTACTACAAGGAGCTGTCGAAACATATTGGCCCATTATCATTTATTAGCTACGGTGATAATTATCACAGTGAGGTTCAGCTGCTAAAACAAAATATTCCAGATGCTCATATTGTTTGGACAAGGTCTTCCCTATTTACACAAATTCCAAGTGGACTTTTCTTGACATCATTTTTACCCCCATTAAGATATAAATCATTTTCGCAAATAAAACGAATACGAACAAATCAAATATCAGGTGCATGGACTGGAGCAATCATTGCAAAACAACTAAAGGTGCCATTTATTATGCGAGCAGGATATGTTTTAAGCAAACATATTGATCACGTATCAACAATAAAACAACATATTATTAAATATCTGGAAAAAATGACTGTCAAGAAATCAGATGCAATGATTGTTACTTATGCAGGTGCAAAATCGTTTTTTGTTCAAAAATACGGAGTTAATTATAAAAAAATTTGGATAATTGGTAATCCAATTGATACCAATTTGTTTTCCCCTTCAGCCCCATCTGGTAAGAAAAGAGATGTTCTTTTTATTGGACGATTTACAGAACAAAAAAACATTCCTGCGATTCTATTTGCTTGCCACAAAGCAAAGGTTTCAATTACATTACTTGGAAGGGGACAGCTAAAAAAAAAGATGACAGAATTAGCTGAATCTCTTAAAATGGATGTACAGTTTATTGATTTCATGCCAAATGAACAAATCCCTCAACTCATAAACAATCATCGCTTGTTTATGATTGCTTCTTTATTCGAAGGCAATCCCAAAGTCCTATTGGAAGCGATGTCTTGTGAGATGCCATGTATTGCCAGTAACATCCCTGAACATTTGGATGTTATAAAGCATGAGAAAGAAGGAATAATCGTCCAATCTACGCCAGATGCTCTTGCAAACGCAATTCGAAATATTCTGCACGCACCCTCATTTGCCAGAAAATTGGGTGAAAATGCCAGACGTAAAATTTTAAAAGAGTATACGCTAAAAGGAAATGCATTAAAAGAGAGTTTGTTACATGAGAGTATTTCACAATAAGAGGATTAACGAATACATTCATTTTCATCATTTGCTCTAATGTATACAGATCATAATTCTATGCCCAAAGAATAAAACGATAAGATTATGCATGATAACAATTTAAAACCTCAAACAGTCGATTGCCATTTTCACTATGAACCCAGAATGTTGAGTCTATCAAATGTCATTCAGGAAATGTCTCAATCCCAAATAGACAAAGTGGCCTTGATGCCTTCAATGATTGATCCTTTTCCAGAACCACCATCCATATTGATTAATATATTACAATTCTTATTAAAACGTAAAATGCTTAGACCATTCGCACAACACCTTTGCACAAATTTTTCTAAAAAGGGGCGTATTCAAATTCTCTTTAATCGCTATTCCATTTATCAAAAACCAGATAACAACCAGGTTTTTAGTCTTGTTGACCAATATCCTGATAAATTTTATGGTTGGATATTTATTAATCCCGCAAGTGATCAAGATGTGGAATCTGAAATTTCAAAATGGATTGATCATCCAAATTGTGTAGGGATAAAAGCCCATCCATTCTGGCACCGCTATGAACCTGTTGCACTGATTCTTGCTGCAAAAATTGCTTACAAAAAAGAAAAACCCATGCTGATTCATTGTGGCTTTAATGCCCATGGAAATTTTTTATCACTGATTAAAGAAGTTCCTGAATTGAAGCTCATACTGGCTCACGCTGCCTTTCCAGGATATTATGATTGTTGGCGTGTTATTCAGTCATATCCCAACATTTTTGTGGATTTGTCACAAACATCATATGTTAATAAACAGACAATTCTAGATGTTGTGAATACCCTAGGATGGCAAAGATGTTTGTTTGGCACGGATGGGCCATACGGCTCCAGAGATTGTAATGGAACGTTTCGCTTTGATATCATTAAATCTCAGATTGAATTACTCTTTCCTGATATGGATTGCCGACAAGGCATTCTTGGCAAAAATTTTTTAAATCTAGCAAATATTTAAACCAGACAGGCGGGCATGTGCCATGCCTGTCCGATAGTAGTTGAAATGATTAGTCATTGGGTTTCATACCCGAACATATCTTAAGTGCCTGGATTGCTTCTTCAATGCCAATACGATTATCATTCTTGACATCCCATTTCATGCGCTCATCAATAACAGCATCATTAAGCTCTTGTTGCGTGACGCAACCATGATAAATCACACGTTCCGCTACAACTGTTGAAAAATATTCATGTGCCCTGGTCATTGGGTGGACAGCATCATAAAATAGATAATCTTCAGGCGGGCCATTTGTTTCTGTTAAGGCGATGATATACCCCGCTTCGTCCAGCTTTAAGTATGATCCAGTTTCGTTTTTAAACATATCTTTTTCAAGAACATCATCCATGATTTGAAATAAATCAAATTTATATACTGTAACATCAGAATAATTCGCTGTCACCAGGTCAAGTGTTGACAATAAGGAGTTGTTGAATGCTGTTGCCAATGCAGTTGCAGCTTCAATTTCCATTTCAGATCGCTGATTATACCAGGGAGCTTTCCCGATATCAGGCAGTGTTAATACAACAATATGCTTGACGCCTAAATTAAAGAGTGTCGTAAAAGCATAAGTCATATCAGTCATCGCATGTACGATCATGTCTTGCGTCATTGTTTGGGTTGTTGCTTGCAAATCAAAATCTGGGTTATCCATATTTTCAATAATTTTAGCTTCTATATCATATCCTAATCTGATTAAATTATTTGCGCCAATCCAAACTGTAAAAAGTGTTTCCGAAGGTTTAAATTCGTTACCTTCTGCAATATATCGGTCAATTTGATCAGTTAATCCAAGCTGAGGTATCGCTTCGTTATCAGACATTTTTTGGATATCATCATATAAATGCTTACTTGTCATTGCACCAATAACCGCATAGTTCTTTAAATCTGCATTTAACTCTTTGCGCAAATAATCCACCCAAACGTCTCCATTTGTTCTGGTTTCAGGATACATTGTCACATACATATGCAGATTACCATGATCAGAAAGACTGTCTCCAAATGTTACAATTTGCTTAAATTTAAGCGCAAATGCTAGTGATGGTGTAATAAAGAAAAAAGCAATAAAAATTGAACCGACAGTTCTTACCTTTTTTGAAAAAACATTCATCTATAAACTCCTTTTGTTTTATGCAAAAGTCATAAGTTTGAAACCTTTGCTGTAATTAATAATAAAAAACTATGTATGATCGTCCAATCTTGTTTTCTCATGGCATCGTTATTGTCATAAAAGGACAGAACAGGGCGTATGATTAAGTTGGGGGGGGGCATGTTTGCCTCAGATTCCCCCCTAAGCATCAAAAAACAGCTGGAATCAAGTCTACCACAATAAATGAATAATAGATAGAGCCAATAAAATAATAAAAGCATGTTGTTGTGTTTTGCGAAGCCATTCAAATCGGGTCAATCGCGTCCCAATTTGTCCACCCATCATAACACCACTGCATGTGGAAAATAAAATTGGCGAATGCTCTGGCCACTCATTAAGTCCCAAAAAAACACAGGCTATTGTAAGCATCAAATAAAAGACAACTGAAAAGAACATGATAACGATACCGGTTGCAACAGATTCGGGGGTCGACATTCGCAATTTTTGTTTCATATGTGGAATAAGCCAATCAGAATTACCAATAGATAACAGACCTGTAAAAAATGAGGAACAAATAACAATCAGCCTGCTTTTTTTCATGGCTCGTTCCTCCAATTGGAGACAGTAATTCCGATGATCAGTGTATAAAGACTGAAGCATCTGAATTAACAAATAAAAAGCAACTCCTACAAAAACATATAAAAGTAATCGTTCACTTTTCAATGACAAAAGACAACTTGCCATAAAACCAATAGTAATCCCAATAAATGAATATGGTAAAAAATGTCGAATTACACGTAGATTGGCGACCCCATCACGAATATAATTAATTGTGCCAATGCCTTTCCCTGCAATTTGTGTGAAAATGGATAATGAAATTGCTTCAGATGGTGGTATCCCAGAAAAAGTGAGTAATGGCAACCAGAGAACTCCAGCGCCAATACCTGTGAACATGACAAGTGTTGCAACAATAATCCCAAAAATATGTGCAATAAAAAAAATATGAACAGGTAGCAATTGAATATCCAAAACTATCCAAATAGCTAAAATATATATGATATCCATTGCAATCCAGAAAACAAGATATTCAGTTTGTTTTGACAATTTATTTATCATTATTTTTCCAGTCACGTTATCGTTGAAATAATCACATTCTTCAGACAGTTCGCATGATTCTTGATTTATTTTTCGAATTTTCCTTATTGTGAACCTCATTGTTTAGCATTAAATAATTGTAAAACAAAAAAAATAAAGTAATCACATTGGCGAGCAGTTGAATCATGTGCCAACTCCACCATATGCCATTCCATAAATCAGAATATTGAAAAAATACTTCCGATATGCCAAACAAAAAACACACAGCTAAAAATAGTAAAAAATAATGATGCCCACTTTGTTGATAAAGGGTCACCCATCTTGGAATGGTTATTAAATATAATATTGCGGCCAGGTTGTTCATTGTAATTGATACAAGTGTAAAACGATTATTATATAAATGAATAATATTTGGTACACCTTCTGGAAAAATAACTGCGCGAAAACCAACAGAAATCGAAATGATTACAAAACCAATTGTTAGCCACCTTTGTTCCATAGCATATCTTCTGATGGTTTGTCGCGGAAGCCATATTAAAGAGAATAAGACTGCTGCTGATAAATTTGATGTGCTGTTCAAAAATATAAACGATTCTCCCGGCATGCACACCGCATGAAAAATATCAAGAATCCCCTTACAGATAAAACCATTGCCGACCAAAAAACAAATATCCGCATCGTCTTGTTTATGATGAAACAACACAACAGCAATCCAAATAGCTGATAGCCCTCCAATGGTCTCTAAGGTCGAGTGTAATGGTAAGTGCATCATGCTTTTTGTGCTTAAATAATCTTTTATCAACAGTAGCATGATCCATGATATTGCAAAGAAAAGGGCCAATATGGTATAAATTACCGATATTTTTATTGATTTATTTGAATCTTTTTTTTTATTGTTTAAGAGCATTTAAACCTCAATAAAGCAAATAAAGAATAATTAACAAAATATGAACAAGATGACAATAAATAAACTTTTTATACTTTTTTTCTGGAATCTGTAAGAATTGGATTGATATGTCAGATGATAATCAGTGATTCAGAAAATATCATGGTAATTAATAATTCAATTAAGTTTGCAGTTTATTTATAGCAAAAAATAATCTTGAATATTTTGATATTTTTGTTGTGATAGTTTTTTTGGGTCAGTTTCACGTACTTTTTCAATAAAAGCACAAATTTTATTATGATCTTTAAAGCCTTTTGATTTTTCAACGCCACTTGAAACATCAACTGCAAAAGGCCGCACTGTTTCAATGGCTTTGGCGACATTATCAGGGGTCAGGCCGCCTGCCAGAATTATCGGCTGTTGAATTGCAATGTTAATTGCTTGTTGCCAATCAAATGTTTTACCTGTACCACCATGCGATGACTTTGAATATGTATCCAGAAGCATAATAATCTTGGGGTCAATGGCTTCAGGAATTGGATTATCAGGTTTTACGCGAAATCCTTTGATAATGCGAACATCTTTTGTGAGTTGATCAATATCTGCGATGTCGTTATGAATTTGAACTGTATTTAAACCACAGTATTCTTTTATTTCGAGACTTTCTTTTGATGAATGAGTAACAAAAACCCCAATATAAAACTTGTCTGAAGGAAGCTGTGAAATAATTTTTTGAGCAGTTTTTGGTGTTATTTTCCGAGGGCTTTCAGCAAATACAAACCCAAGTGCATCTGCGCCATTATCAATACAAACGCGGGCATCTTCTACATTTGTAATTCCGCATATTTTGATAAATGTCATTTTTTTTTCCCATTTGTTGATGGATGGAGCGCCTTCCCAAAAAGTCGGATTTTTTTCTTAGCCCTGAACGGGTGGCAACATACCAGCCCAGGGCAACGCCCTGGGTAAAAAATAAACCTTGTTTTAGTCCTGAAAGGGCGTTACATGTTTTTTTGATCTAACCACTCTATTTATGTAACGCCCTTTCAGGGCTAAGAAATCAGTTTCCCAAAGCATGGAACATAGTGCCCTTCGGGCAAATTTTTGATTAGCCTATATTTTGTGCGTCTTCGGAAAGCCTGTTTGATATTTGCTTTAAGTAAAGTCCCGCTTGCTAACGCGCACGGATCAGATTAAAAGCTGCCGAAATTTTCAGAGCCGCGCGCGTTAGCAAGCGGAATTGCACTTGAACCAATATAAAGCAGGATTTTGTTTTTCCGATACATTTAAATAATTTACTACAATATACCCGAAAATTTATAATCGCTTACTTATTAGCATAAGTGGCGAAATAAATCGAGCGTTATATTTTATGTTTTTCTTTTTTGATATTTTCAGGTTGGTATTTATAAAAATGGGATCATTGCAAAAAACCGAATCAAAAAGCAAGGGTTATTGCTAAAATTTTGAATAACTTATAATATAATATAATCGTCCCATTTTGGTTTTTATTAGCATATTTAATTGTCCTGAAATGGCAAAATATATCAGGAGCTAAAGCTGGGTAAATCTCTAAAATGAATAAAATCAAGTCACAAAAACTGCAAAATATCTATATGAACCCGTTCACTTTGAGAGCGCGTACAAGAAAACCAGTCATTAGGGGATCAAAGGGGATGTTGTGCATAGGTTCACAAATGATTATTGTTTGCTGGGTGAACTCTATCGTTCATTGCCTTAACATTTATCACTATCCTATTGACATT
>Ga0272440_1000239_pt1 | contig 46074 bp, 33 predicted proteins | sample SSMMMBAug17_FD_192440 | JGI IMG/M metagenome (GOLD analysis project Ga0272440, IMG submission 192440) | Marine sediment archaeal communities from Little Sippewissett salt marsh, Falmouth, MA, United States - SSM-MMB-Aug17 | ecosystem: Environmental > Aquatic > Marine > Wetlands > Sediment ...
GATAAACTTGATGTTTTAATATCACTCATTGTATCTGAATTAAATTCAGAGCAGATCATGGATGATTCGGACAGGTCTCTTTATTTTCAAATACTCCAAATCATGGATAAAGAACCTGTAAGCAGTATATTAGAATCTGCTACAGGAGAGCAATTTTCAAAAAAGGTGTCGAATTATGATATCAGGCATAAAGAAGCCATTCGACATTGTTTGCCTGAATTTTTTGATTTATTTTTTCCTGATATCGTTGAACATATGAATTTTGATACTGTTCAATTTTTAGACAAAGAGTTAATTGCATTTTTAGAAGATGCAAACATTGAAGACCAATTAAAAATCGTGGATACACTCATTATGATTGACATCGATTGGAATCAAACAAATGAACGTATCATGATTCATTGGGAAATCCAGGGGAGTAAACAACCTTCGTTTAATGAAAGGATGTTTCACCTTTTTTGCGGAATATATTTTCAATTCCGAAAACGAATATTACCCATTGCAATGTTTATTGATCCGCACCAATGGACAAAGCCCATACCAGAAACATATGATATGTCCATTATGAATTATCCAGTAATTAATGCGTTTACATATCAATTAATTAAACTGAAACAGTATGATGCATCGGAATTCGAACAATTAAAACCAGACAACCCATTGACCTATGCGTATTTACCATTAACAAATTATCCAAAAGATCAAAAATACCTGATAAAGGCCAAATCAATCAATGGGATGATTAAAACTGTCAGAAATGAAAAACAAAAGGCTGTCATATACAGTTTAATTGATATAAGCCTTCCTTTAACGCAGGAAGAGCTTGAAAAGTATGAACAATTAGTTGAATTAAATAAAGGTTTTAAGGAGGTAAAAATGTTTGAAACTGTTGAACAATATATCGAAGCAAAAGGGATGGAAAAAGGGATAGAAAAAGGGATGGAAAAAGGGATGGAAAAAGGGATGGAAAAAGGGATGGAAAAAGGAAGAGCGGGTGCTTTTGCCCAAATAATCAAATCTGGCATGATGACTGTTGAGCAAATAGTTCAGGCAACTGGCGAGCAATATGAGAATGTCAAAAAAATGCTCCAGTCAGTTCAGCAGGAACCGGCTTATTGATAGAAAAAGGCGAAAAAATATCATCCCATTTGAACTTTCAAGTTAAAATAAATTAGAAGAATGCAACCATACCATAAAATCCATATACTGGTCGTTGATGACGAACCGGTTTCCGCAATTATATTAAATGAATTTCTACGCACACTTGGTTATGATGTCTATACTGCAAATTCAGGCTTTGAAGCACTGGAAAAACTGGAACAGATGCCCATAGATATTTTGTTGACTGATATCATGATGCCTAAAATGAGTGGCTTACAATTGGCACAAAAAACAATTGCTCTATATCCTGAAATGGTCATGGTGGCTATAACCGCAGCCGGGACAGTTCAAACTGCGGTTGAATTCATGAAAATCGGAGGATTTGATTTTATTCGTAAACCTTTTGAAACTGACAATATGGAAAAGGTTGTACAAAAGGCAATCAGTCATCTGAATCTTAAGAAAGAACTGAAGACCTCCAATGAAAAATTAATTCAAAAAAATAAAGAACTTGAAGCAGAAATCTGCAAAAGACAGGAAGTACAGGCATCACTGGAAATCAGCAATGATAATCTAAAATCCATTTTTGATGCCATGAATGACTTTGTATTTATTTTAAATCCAAATGGATGTGTATTACAGGCAAACCCAGTTGTCTGTGAACAACTGGGCTTTACCAATGAAGAACTTTCTGGAATGAATATTTTAGAGCTTCATTCGCCGCAACGCCTGGAAAATATCTCTCAAGTTGTAATTGGCGTGTTTGAAGGAAAAACGACGCTTTTTTCTGGTCAATTGGTCAAAAAAAATGGGAGAAAAATTGAAGTTGAAACTAAAATCAGTGCTGGCAAATGGAATAATCAAACTGTTTTAATCGCTGTGTCAAGAGATGTCACAGAGTATAAAAAAGTTCAGCGGAATATGGCAGCCATTATTGAGGCATTTCGAAAAGGTGAAGTGGATGCCATTATCAGACAGCAGGAAGTACTTCTGGTGCGACCTGAAACACAGGTCAAACAAACTGAATCTGATCTACTGGAAAGTAAAGAACAACAGGAATTTTTAAAAAATCTGAACATATCAAAAGATCGTTTTTTTTCGATTATTGGACATGATCTTCGGGGGATGTTCAATTCCTTAAAAGTTTCAACTGATATGCTGATCAAAATTGCAAAAAAAGAACAATCGACTGTGATGACAAAATTTGCCAGTTCTGCAAAAAAATCAACTGAAAATGCCTATGAATTACTGGAAAATTTGCTGACATGGAGCCGATGTCAGCGCGGCATCATTGATGTCAACACTGAAAAATTTGATGTTCGAAAACTGATCTCTAAAAATATTCAATTGTTTGGTGAACGTGCACACCAAAAAAAAATTTCACTGACTCAGATGGTTCCAGAAAATATATATGTGTGTGCCGATAAAAATATTACCAACACCATACTGAGAAATTTAATTGCCAATGCCCTAAAATTTACTTATCCTGGCGGATACATCCAGGTAGTGGCTGAAGAAAAAAACAATTGTGTTCATGTGTCAGTATGCGATAATGGTACTGGTATTCATGTGGATATTGTGGAGAAACTCTTTTCAATTGATTCAAAATACAAGCAAAAAGGAACTGCCCATGAGCATGGAACCGGTCTGGGGTTGATTATGTGTAAGGAATTAGCGCTTAAAAATAATGGGGATATATGGGTAAAAAGCGAACCGGAGAAAGGGAGTACGTTTACTTTTTCTTTACAAATTGAAGGCGAACGTAGTGATAATTAAATACTTAGGAAATCTCGGATAATAAGTTCCTCATTTCAGAAAAAGTAAATGCTATTCTTTTTTGAACCAGGATTACACTGAAGAAGATGAATAAGATGAAATGAGACACTTTTAATTCATCTTATTCATCTTCTTCAGTGTAATCCTGGTTCAAAAATGGGAATTCAATAAATTAAATGAGGAACTTATTTTTCGAGTATTCCTAAGAAGAACAATGTAATTCTGAAAATTCTGTTAATTCTGAAAATTTTGATTCTAAAGAAAAGGTCAAACAATTGTTGATACTATAACTCGTTAGATTCTGTCCATGAATGGATTAAACAAAGAAAAAAAATATAACAAAAAAATATTAATCAAACAGGAGGTTTGTTCATAAATGAAACATGAAACAACAAATGACAAATGTGCCTTGCCAAAGATTCCAACGCGCATTGCCGGCTTGGACGATATTTTACAGGGAGGCATTCCTGAAAAACGCACCACCATTATCAGCGGCGGGCCCGGGTGCGGAAAAAGTATTTTTGGCATCGAATTTCTGTATAATGGTGCAAAAATGGGGCATCCTGGAATTTATGTCACATTTGAAGAACGTGCAGATGCGGTTCGTCAAAATGCTTTGACCATGGGATGGGATCTTGAAGAACTGGAAAAACAAAATCTACTGTTTGTCATGCAGGCCAATTTGGATCCCAGCACACTGATATCCGGAGATTTTTCACTCACGGGCCTTTTTTCCATTATTGAAGGTAAGGCCAAATCCATGAATTGCACCCGCATTGTTGTGGATGCCATTGATATTCTACTTCGCATGTACAACGATTTCAACCGCGAAAGATCCGAATACTATGTCCTTCATGACTGGTTTTCATCCAGAAAGATAACATCCATCATGACAGTCAAAAGCTCACAGGATCATGGGCTTGCAACACGTTATGAATTTCTGGACTTTATGGCCGATTGTGTGATTCATCTAGATCAGCGGGTGAGAGAACAAATCAGTACACGTCGAATCCGCATCACAAAATTCAGAGGTTCTGATTTTGGTCGAAATGAATATCCCTATGTGATTTCAGATAAAGGACTGAGCATTATTCCCATTTCCATGTCAGGCCTTCGCCATAGACCCTTAGGTGATCCTGTTTCAAGTGGCAATGAAAGTCTGGACAGTATTCTGGGTGGCGGCTATCGCAGGGCTTCATGTGTTTTAATTGCCGGTATAACCGGCGCGGGTAAAACCACTCTGGCAAATACGTTTATTGAAAAAGCCTGTGCACGAGATGAATCTGTACTGTTTATTGGATTTGAAGAATCTGAAGAAGCCATTGTGACCAACATGCTCAGTCCGGGCATTGATCTCAGACCTGCCATTAAATCGAAAAAACTGCGTTTTTTAACTTCACTTCCTGAAGCAATGGGATCTGAAGAACATCTCATGCGTGCCTTTAACCATATCAGTGATTATAAACCCGATCACCTTGTGCTGGATGCCATCTCTGCCTGCGAACGTATGGGATCGCAACAAACAGCATTTGAATATTTAATCCGGCTTTTGAATCATTGCAAAGAAAATGATATTACATGCATTCTACTCAATCAAACCACGAAATCAATGGATATTCATCAAATCAGCGGGATGGAGATATCCTCTATGGTGGATTCCGCCATATTTCTCGGCATGGTCGAGGTTGGCGGTGAAATCAATCGCATGATGCTGGTTTTGAAATCCAGAGGGCTGGCACATTCCAATCAATTCAGAGAATATCTGATTACTGACAACGGCATAGAATTATTGGATGTTTATGTTGGTGAAGGCGGCGTTTTGACAGGCGCAGCCAGACAGGAACAGGAAGCCAAAGAATCTGCCACGCAACGCATGCGAGAGCATCGTATCATGCAGAAACGACAGGAGCTAAACCACAAGGAAGCCGCCAAACAGGCCAAAATTGCCGCCTTGCAGTCTGAAATTGATATGTTTAAAGCGGAGCTTGACTCTCTGATGGAAGAAGAAAATATCTGGCATCAGGGAAGAGATATCAGAGCCAGACTGCGCGGTAAGATAAAAGATGACCCAATAAACAAATCTATTTTGGGAAGCGTTTAAGGAGGTAAAAAAATGACTCAGGCACATGAAAGTGACCCAAAATACAAGCTTAAACTATTTATTGCTGGAAATGAGCACAATTCTGTTCAGGCCATTAACAATATTCGTGACATTCTTGATACACGAATCAAGGACAGGTACAAATTGGAAATTGTTGATATTCTAACAGATTTTCAAGCCGCCATAGATCATGGCGTTCTGGTAACTCCTATGTTGATCATCGTTGAACCATCGCCAGAAACGACAATTGTCGGAACATTGAGTGATGCTGGAAAAGTAAAAGCCGCACTCAGATTGTAAAGCCAACAGGCAAAAAGATCATTCGTATTCACTTCCGAGATGAAACGACCATATGGGAACGCCAGCGACTTTTTTATCATTGAGTACGAAATCTTTTATAAAATCCGGCACTAGGACCTCGGAATCCGATTTCCGGAACATTTATACAGGAGATCCTGATGGATAAAGTCTGTGATGAATCAAAGATTCTCAAAACTTCCAGGTGTATGTCCATAGAAAAAGTGCCTACATTTATTCATGGATTGGATGATATTCTTGATGGTGGTTTCCCCAAAGGACGAACCACGATTGTCAATGGGGGGCCTGGCTGCGGAAAAAGCATTTTAAGCCTGGAATGGCTCTATCGGAATGCCTTAAAAGGACAGCCGGGTATGTTTATTTCATTTGAAGAAAAACCTTCTGATGTTCGCCTGAATGCCCTGACAATGGGATGGAATCTATCTGATCTGGAACAAAAAGGATTAATGTTTCTTTTGGATGCCTGTCCCAAATCAAATATGGTTGTTTCTGGTGTATTTGATGTTAGCGGTTTATTGAATATCATTGATGGTAAAGCCAGACAAATGAACGCCAGTAATATTGTATTGGACGCACTGGATATTTTGCTCAGGCTCTATGAAAATCAATTTTTGGAACAAAACGATGTTTACACGATCCATAATTTTTTGACTGCCAAATTTTATACCACCTTAATGACTGTAAAAACATGGCAGAATCCATCTCTATCCAATATATACAGCTTTGTAGATTTTATGGCGGATTGTGTGATTCAACTGGATCAGCGGGTTTCAAATCAGATTTCAACACGAAGACTGCGTGTTTCAAAATATCGGGGATCTGGATTTGGCAGAAATGAATATCCCTTTTCAATTTCAGGAAATGGATGCGCCATTCTTCCCATATCCACCCAGGGACTTCATCATAAAGCATTGGGCGATGTTTTTTCCAGCGGCAATAAACGTCTGGATAATTTATTGGGCGGGGGGTATCGTCGGGGATCAACTATTTTAATTTCAGGGCTGACAGGCTCAGGAAAAACCACTTTATCCGGCACATTCATTAAAAGTATTTGCCAGCAAGATGAAAAAGTCCTGTTTATTGGTTTTGAGGAATCAGAAGGTGCAATTGTCAATAATTTACTCAGCCCGGGAATAGATCTTCGTCCGGCAATTGAGAATAAAAAATTACAGTTTATCACCTGTTTACCTGAAGCCATGGGCGTTGAAGAACATTTGTTTCGTATTATTCAGCGCATGAACAGTATGTCCCCAAATCACCTGATTGTTGATGCGGTGTCTGCATGTAAACGTATGGGCGGCGTACAATCCGCTTCAGACTTTGTCATTCGATTGATCAATTTATGCAAAGAAAACCATCTAACGATTCTATTGATTAATCAGAGTCTTGATGGCAATCAGCTTTATCAGATCAGTGGGATGGATATTTCATCGCTGATTGATACAGCGGTGGTGTTGAATTTTAAGGAATCCAATGGTGAAATCAATCGAACCATACTGGTATTAAAATCAAGAGGTCTGTCACATTCCAATCAATATCGTGAATTTTTGATTACCAATCATGGCATCGAATTAATGGATGTCTATCTGGGAGAGGGCGGTGTGCTGACTGGTTCAGCCCGATTAGAAAAAATGTCGCGTGATGAACAGGATCAACGCTTGCGTAAGTTCAAAATTGAAACCATACAGTGTGACATTGCAAACAAGGAAGCAGCCCTTTTTGCCTGTCGGGCGGAACAGCAATCTGGCATTGATTATGCCAAAACAGAACTGGATACGCTTATTTTTGAAAATCAGGCCATTGAGAAAGGCAGATCTGAGCGGGGGAAATGGCGGAGTAAAGAGGTGTAAAAGGTTTGTCAATTTTTGATCGTTTTAGAAATGAAATTGAAACCAATTATCTTGTGCATTGATTATAAATAAACTTGATAGAATTTATTATCGTGGACCCAGAAACAAAAAAACAATCATACGAAAGCCTTGAAAAAAGACTTTCCCTAGCAGAATCAATCATCGAAGCCATCAGAAATGGTGAGGTAGATGCCATTGTTCGCCCTAAAGCCGTGTCGCTTGTTCGTCCTGAAGCACAGGTGCGCCAGACAGAAGCAGATCTGAAAAAAAGCTGGGCACTTTATCAGGCAGTGGTTGAAGATCAATCTGAATTAATTTGTCGATATCGTCCAGATGGCATTCTTACATTTGTAAACAAGGCTTTTTGCGATTTTTTTAAACAATCCGCCGGACATTGCGAGGGCAAATTATTTCATTTGCCTGTCTACCAGGAAGACAGGCAACTTTATGATAACAGTTTTTCAATACTTGGCCCGAAAACCCCCATATCAACTGTAGAACATCGAGTCGTTGTGGATAATGATATCCGATGGCTGAAATGGAATCGTCGCTGCATTTTCGATGAAAAAGGCAATATCATTGACTATCAGGATGTTGGGCGGGATATTACCGATCGGAAACAAACAGAAAAAGAACTGAAAAAAGCGCGTAAAGAAGCAGAATTGGCCAATCAGGCAAAAAATGCATTCTTAGCCAATATGAGCCATGAATTGCGAACTCCATTAAATGGTATTCTTGGATACGCACAATATCTGGAAAAAATCCTCGAAAATAATGCGGCATGCAGGGAATCAGTTTTGGGCATTATGACTTCCAGTGAACACTTACTGACCTTGATTAATGATATTTTAGAACTCTCAAGAATTGAACCCGGCTCTTTACAGACAGTCAGCGATGAATTTTCCTTAAAGGATTTTTTAAATCAGATTGATTCCTTTGCCAGACTTCAAACGCAACAGAAAGAGTTGCATTATGTGTTGGAAATTTCAGATAAACTGCCGGTATATGTCAAAGGAGATGAAAAACGTTTACGTCAGGTCTTGATTAATCTTCTGGGAAATGCAGTTAAATTTACACAAAAAGGACAGATATCATTTCTCGTAAAACCAGTGGATAACAGTTTGATTCGATTTTCAGTTCAAGACACAGGAACAGGGATCCCAAAAGATCAAATAGAAAACATTTTTAATATGTTTCAAAAAGCATCTGCGATTGGTCAATATGTTGAAGGTGCCGGTCTGGGACTGACTGTATGTCGGCGGCTGATTGGTTTAATGAATGGAACACTGCATGTTGAGAGTAAGGTGAATCAGGGGAGTACATTCTGGTTTGATATTCCTCTAGAGGTCATTGATATAGAAATCAAAAAAGAAATTGTGGATAATCAACCTATAATTGATGATCAGTTTGCCATTCCACAAAAAACTGAAATTAAACCGCTGCTTGAAGCGGCAAAAATGGGTAATGTGTTTGGTGTTGAAAATCAATTGAAATTATTTCTGGAGAAAAAACCCGAATTTTTGCAATGGGGTGAAAAAATTAAAGCATATACTGAACAATTTAAGGTAAAAGAATTGGTTGCTTATTTGTCTGATTGATAACCGATCATATGTTTTTTGGGTATAAAAAGGAAAAAATGTAACTTTAATTGTTTAGGAATCACCTGAAAAAATATGATGCCCTTTTTTCTTGAACGTACAAAAAAATAAGGTCGTGTAGAGACGCAGCATGCTACGTCTCTACAGTACAGTTACCTCAAAACGAACAATATCAATAATGAGGATGTTTTTTTTAGAGCATCCCTTAACATAATAAATAATTTTATCAATGCGCTCATGAAAAAAATTAAAAAAAAATTACCAATTGGTACACAAAATTTTGAAGTTTTAAAGCAATATAACGAGTTTTATTTGGATAAGACCAGGCAAATATTAGAAATAATCATGCTCAATAGATACAGTTTCCTCTCCCGGCCGCGTCGCTTTGGCAAAAGCCTGACTTTATCTGTAATGAAAAATATTTTTTTAGGTAAAAAAGACCTGTTTAAAGACCTGTATATTTACGACAAATGGAATTTCGAAGCGCATCCTGTAATAACACTGAGCCTTGCTGGATACTCAAAAGAAGATGATTTAGCAATGTATATTAAAAATCAAGGACAGATTTTTTATAATGACAACCAGATAAAAAAATTCTATGATTTTGAACAGTTGAATTTGGGTGAAATTATTGAAAACATCAGTAATGAAACAAATATGCAGGTTGTTTGTCTCATAGATGAATACGACAAACCCATTCTTTCGCATTTGAATAATTTGGATAAAGCAGAAGAAATCAGAAATTTTTTCAGTGCCTTTTATGCTTTGATAAAGGATAATGATCGACACATTCGTTTTTTCTTTATTACTGGGCTGACAAAATTGATGAAAATGAATATTTTTTCTTCATTAAACAATCTTGAAGATATCAGCTTTGACGAAGACACCAGTGATTTAATGGGCTATACGCAAAAGGAAGTAGAGGATAATTTTAGCGAAGAATTACAGGAAATTGCCCAAAAATGCAATAAGGAATATGATCAATTTCTAAAAGAAGTAAAAAATGAATACAATGGTTATAATTTTGGCAGCAGAAACTTGCTTTATAATCCCTGGGATATTAATAATTTAATTAAGAAGAGAAAAATCAAATCTTATTGGGCTGATAGCGGCATCCCTGGTGCTATCAATGATTATATTAAAGCAAGCCCTGTTGATATCCAGAGAATTATTGATTCGGTGCGGGAGGATACATTAAAAATCAAAGAGATGCATATCAGAGTAAATAACCTGGTAAATTTAAGACCAGAAGTGTTATTTTTTAATGCGGGTTATTTAACTGTTAAAGAGGAAACATCCAGTTATTATAAGTTAAAATTCCCGAATAATGAAACTGAAAAGGTTGTGATGGATTATTTCTTAGACTTAACCTTGAACAAAAAATTTGATATTGATAATTGGGAAAAAGTTTCTGATAAAATTGTTTCAGGCATCTTAAATAAAGATCAGCAATGCATTCAGCAAGGTGTAGAAGAATTAATCTATGATGTACTGGCAGATATCCCTTACGACTGGGCAAATAAGAATCCAGAAGGTTGGCTAAAAAGTATGATTGGTGTGGCCATCCGCATGAATAATATTTATTTCATCAGTGAAAATCAAAACATTATTGGTAGAACAGATATGCACATTCCTAAAGATGACTGTGTTTATGTGTTAGAATTTAAGGCAAATGCGAAAGCGACAGATGCTATAAATCAAATAGAAGAAAAATTTGAACAAGTTTACAAGAAATTTTTTAAAGAAATTGTAAAGATCGGAATCAACTGGACACGCAAAGAAGGAAAAAAGAGCGTTGAAGTGATTGTAAAATGATAAATATGATCGTCCAACTTTGTTTTTTCCAAACGCGTGATGTGTGTGTCTGTGTTAGTCAGTGATTGTCCTCCTGAATTGGATAAATCAAATTTGGACGATTTTAATTCTTTACGAACAAACAGGACAATATAAATCATGGAAAACATGCAACCCACAGAAACAGTATTAATAGTAGATGATAACCCGGTCAATCTTCGGGTCATGATCCAGCATCTTGCAGCGGAAAACTATGAAACCCGGATTGCTCAATCTGGAGAGGAAGCTTTAGAACAATTGGAACTGGCACTTCCTGATATTATCCTGCTGGATATTATGATGCCTGGGATAAATGGGTTTGAGACCTGCAAACGCATTAAAACGATCCCTTCAGCGCAAGATATCCCGATTATATTCATGACAGCCCTGTCTGAAACAGAAAACAAAGTCAAGGGATTGAAATTGGGTGCGGTTGACTATATCACCAAACCTTTTCAACATGAGGAAGTTTTGGCGCGCATCAATACACATCTGACCATCCGACGTCAACAAATGGCGCTCAATCATCTGAATGCGACAAAAGACCGATTTTTTTCAATTATTGCCCACGACCTTCGCGGTGTATTTAATCCTTTAATGATTTCAACAGATATGTTGATTAAAATTGCAACCAAAGAAGAGTCCTCAAAAATGGTCAAATTTGCAAACTCTGTTAAAAAATCAACACACAATGCTTATGAATTATTGGAAAACTTATTGACATGGAGTCGATGTCAACGAAACAGTATTGAGGTTGCTGTTACGAAAATGGATATTGGCCAGGTGATTGAAAAAAATATCGATTTGTACATTGAAAAAGCACAGCAAAAAAATATTACATTATCCCATGATGTTTCAAGAGGCGTTATTGTTTATGCAGACAGGAATATTACAGATACGATTCTTAGAAATCTCATTGCCAATGCACTGAAATTTACGCATGAAAGTGGCTCCATAAAAATTTTTATCGAACAAAAAGACGATAGTGTCAATGTATCAGTCCATGATAATGGGACCGGAATTGATCAGGAAGGACTCGAAAAATTGTTCAAAATTGATTCAAAATACAAAAAAAAAGGGACAGCGAACGAACATGGCACAGGTCTGGGATTAATTCTGTGTAAAGAGCTGTCTATCAAAAATAGAGGAAATATTTGGGTGACCAGTCAACTTGACCAGGGAAGCACATTTACTTTTTCTTTAAAAACCCAGGAATAACAAAAAAAAGGAGAACTGTGGATGGATGATAAAAATTTTCAGGTTCTGGTTGTCGATGATGAACCCGAAACTGTTGAGATCATTACAGGAATGGTGGAAATTACCGGTCATGATGTTGTCAGCTTTACTGATCCATATCGTGCCATTCAGCACTTTATTAAACATCCGACTGACCTTGTTTTATCTGATTTAAATATGCCTTATATTGATGGCTTTGAAATGATCAAACAAATGATTAACCGCCGGCGAACAACACAGTTTATTATTATCACTGGTGAAAAAAACAGCACCACTGTTTTTCAGGCAAGAAACCTTAATATTTCGGCACTCTTTTTCAAGCCAGTATCATTCGATCAACTGGAGCCAGCGATTGAACAAGCGTATCAGAAAAAAATGTACTGGATTGAAAAATTAAAAGAAGTCTCTAAACATTAATTTTTTGACCAGATCGATTATTATCAATTTTACTAATATCAGTGGAGCATACGATGATAAACGAACAGATGCTAGAAGAATATATTCAGGATAGTCTGTCATTAGTGGATGAAGCCATCGACCGACTCAGCTCGGAAGAATGCTCTCCCAAATGTGTCAATGCGATTTTTCGCTGCTTACATACAATTAAAGGTGCCAGTGGATTTGTTGGACTTGAAACCATGTCCCATTTTGTCCATCAATTTGAGGGATATCTCAAACCCTGGCAGGAAAGTGGCCGTGGACTCAATAGAGAAGAAAGCGTTTGCATTGTTGAAGGTCTCAGACTGGTTCAGGATGCCCTTGTTGAGTCACGAGACACATCAAAGCCTGAAGGCCCTGAATTTATTTCTTTTTTAAACAAAATAAAAGATATTTCCATAAAATATGATCAACTGAGTTTTTCCGGACTTGAATCAATTTTTGGTGAATTAACAAATATTTTCAAGCCAGAACATGATGAATTATTTCAAAAGGAAATTGTCAAAATTGGTAATTACCTGGAACGTATGCTTGAAGATATCCAATCCTCAAAAAAATTCCTTCAATTACCTGTCAGTCCAACACAAATTGTTTCGATAAAAATTGGAGATAACGATATTACCCAACTGGTCAGAACCAATTTAGAAGCATTTGAAAAGGTTATTATTCAAGGCCAAAATGCGTTTGTTCAACTGGATGTTGATCATTTAAGTTCGGAGCTGAATGAAATTCAAACCATTATCAATAAACCCGGTTTTTTATTAAATTGGGATATTATTAAAGATTTGTGTGAAATATCTCCTGAAATTATTGAAGAGGCGTTCAGACGTTTATGGGATGAATGCTTGGTGCCCCTGGCAGACATTCAAATAACCGAACGAAGTGAACAAATAACCGAAGAACCCCAGGAAAAACCGCCGGAACCGCAAGAAAAACAAGCTGAGGAAAAAGAAAAACCTGAAAAAGAAAAAAAGGAAGAATATCTGCGCATATCCAGTTCCGCCCTCCAGGAAATGACAGACAGCACGGGTGATCTGGTTGCCGATAGAAACTCGCTTGAAAACTTGATTCAGGAAATGGGAACACAGATCCCGGCAAGATACCGACGATATCTTCAAGATAATTATTCCAATCTGGATAAACACGTCAATGAGCTTGAAAGACAGTTAAATCATTTATCCAACAGACAATTGAACGATGTTTTTCGACGATTGGGGCCAATGGTCAAAACCTTGAGCGAAACACTGGATAAAAAAGTCAAGTTAAATATTTCCGGGGGCGAAATTGAAATCCCCAGAGATTTACTCAGATCTTTAAATGATCCGCTGGTGCATATTGTGAGAAATTCGTTGGATCATGGCATTGAAACCCCTGAAGACAGAATGAATTTTGGAAAATCTGATGTAGGGACATTAGATATCTGCGCGGAACGAAGTGAAGATCGATTAAACATTCATATTGAAGATGATGGGAAGGGGATTGATGCCGAAATAATTCGCAAAAAAGCACTCAAAAAAGGGCTGATCAAAAAAAATAATGAAATGAGTGATTCTGAAATTATCCAGTTGATTTTTGCAGCGGGCTTTTCAACAAAAGAAGAGGTCTCTGATGTTTCCGGCCGGGGTGTGGGCATGGATGTTGTACGCACTGCTATTGAATCCAAAGGCGGCAAGATATTTTTGAAATCTGAAATTGGAAGTGGTACCATTTTGGATATTTCACTTCCCCTTACAGAAGGTTATCGTACACAGGATATTTTGTTGGTCAAAGCCGGTTGTCAGACTTATGGTATTGAGTACAAATGCTTAAAAGAGATATTGGATTCAGAAAAAGTGGATATTCATTCCTTTCGGGATAAAAATTTTTTTGAATACCGAAATGATTTGCTGCCATATGTCAAACTCGCAAACCTGTTTATGGAGTGTCTGTCTGTTGATGAAGAAGAAGAAAAACCTGATAATGAAAATGACCGAATTATCGTACTTGAAGACGAGCAGAAAAACATGATGGCCTGTCATGTTGATCGGGTTTATCATAAAGTAAAAGTTGTTGTGGTGCCATTTATTCATGAGTTTTTAAAAGACAATCCTTTGTTAAAGGGAAGCGCGGTATTGGGAACCGGTGAGCCATATTTGATATTGGATTTTCGTGATGTAGGGCGAATATTAAATGAAATGTTGGCCAATTGATTTTGGTTATTCGGTTCAAGTCCGAGGGCAGACACAAGGCCTACCCTCGCATTCGGACATATGTTTGTTAACGGTTTGATCTGTAGGGGCAGACCTTGTGTCTGCCCTCATACAATAACCGAAATCGAACCTGTCTGCCGTGTCTTGTGATTTTGATCACAAATCAAGCATGCTTACGAAAGGACACAAAAAACGTTAATCGTTCTCATAGCACCGATTAACATGAGAGATCAGCCCTTGTGGTCGAAAAACCATCATCAATACCATAGACGCACCAAAAATAAGCATTCGGTAATCAGAAAAGGCGCGAAGGTATTCTGGCAATAGGATTAGAATAAACGCGGCCAGAATGACACCCAAAATAGAACCCATTCCTCCCAAAACGACAATGGACAAAATAATTGCAGATTCTAAAAATGTAAAGCATGCTGGATTAATAAAGGTTGTCTTTGCTGCAAAGACTGCACCCATCAAACCTGCCCATGTTGCACCCAATGCAAAAGCCAGTAGTTTTGTTTTTGTTCGGTCGATTCCCATGGCCTGACAGGCAATTTCATCCTCACGAAGGGCCAACCATGCGCGACCAATGCGAGAATGTTGAAGTCGATTGACCATAAAAATTGTAAATATGACCATTATTATCATCAAATAGTACATTAATATTGAAGCCGTTTGAATGTTGGATTCCATACCCAAAAAAGGGGGTCTGGGAATATTTGCAATGCCGCTCGGGCCAAATGAAAATTCATTCCAGTTTTCCAGCACCAGGCGGATGATTTCTCCAAAACCCAAAGTAACAATGGCCAGGTAATCGCCACGCAACCTGAGAACCGGAAAACCGAGCACAACGCCAAAGGTTGCGCTGAGTAAAGCACAAAAGGGTAATAATATCCAGAAACTGATTTGAAAGTGATAATTGATTAAAGCATAACTATAGGCACCCACAGCATAAAATGCAACATAGCCCAGATCAAGCAGTCCCGCAAGACCAACAACAATATTTAAGCCCAATCCCAGTACCACATATATCAAGGCTGTGGTAATAATATTGACCTGATATGTGGATACAAAATGCGGAAACATCAACGTAAATAAAATAAATGAAATACAAATAAGCATCCAGTTTTGTTTTTTGAAAACTTTGTTGGGTAGTATAGTAGGTTTATTCTCACTTGATTGACGATACATAAATTTTTGCCAGATAATTGCCAGAAAGAAACTGATTACACCAATCCACACCATGTTTTTAAAACGCCATTCGATTATTTGATCAATTGTATTAACTTTAATAACCATAATTGGAAAGGTCAGGAATATAAACCATAGGGCAATCCAAAATGATGATATGAATACGTGCATTTGTTTATCCTTTTTTGCGCATGTCATGAACAAGAATCTGTTTATTATTGTTCATGGCTGCTAATTTTAAAGCCCGGAACAATACAATCTCCATAAGTCACTGTCTCCAGTTGGCCATTACCAAGTGCGATTATTAACGCACCTTCTTGATTGATATCCACAGCGCAACCATCAATGATACGATCTATCAAGACGATACGAACCATTTTTCCTAATGTGCAATTATGCACTTTCCATGATTTAAGGACATGGTCAACACGAATGTTTCTAAAGTGATTTGACAGGTTATTACAAAGTGGCTGAATAAAGCTATCCAAATCAACATGTGTGTGAACAAGATCTTGAACACTGATTGCATGGAGGGTATCTGATTTAACTTGATTATTAACATTTATCCCGATGCCAATATTCAAAAAAGAGAATTGATTGTTTTCACATTGAGTTTCAGTCAATATACCCGCAATTTTTTGGGTATTGATCAGCACATCATTGGGCCATTTGACTTGTGCTGTGATATTGAACAACTGATCAAGGGTATGAACAATTGCCAGTGCTGCAGTAAAAGTGTATGCAAAACAGTATTTCGCATTCAATTGGGGACGAACCACCCAGGTCATATACAGACCTCCACAATCGGATTGCCATTGACGTTGCATCCTTCCCCGTCCGGAGTGTTGATGCGTTGCGATGATCACTGTATTATTCGGACAATTGGATCGGGACATGTTGCGTGCAATATCCATTGTGGATGAAACAGCTTCAAAATAATGAATGCATATGTTGTCATGTATGATGGTTTTGTATGGATTTTCTGTCATGCTTAGATCTTATTATGCATTGTCAAATTGTTTTCCACAATTGTCATAACATTCATCAAGAAAAGGTTTCCAATCTACATTTTTAATAGAAACGATATTTTTTCCTTCGTTTTGGGATGCTTGAATCAGTTTTTCTGCTGTTTGAACCATGGCTTTTTTTTCAAGGGGATTGCTTTGACAGGTGACAACCCCGATACTTACAGTAATATTATAAACATCACCACTTCCCGGATAAGTAAACTTATGGGATGCAAAAGTATTGCGAAGTCTCTCACTTACAATGGATGCACCAGTCTCATCAGTATAAGGTAAAATAACTGCAAACACTTCCCCATCGTACCGGACTGCAATATCGACCTCACGTATGCTGTTTGTCAGTATACGCCCAATATCTTTCAAAATGATATCACCAACAGATTGCCTTTCTTTTTCGCAAATTTCTTTATAATCATCAACATTGATCATCATCATGGATAAGGGGATTTTATTTCGTTTAACACGTTGTAATTCTTTTTCCAGAAAGTGAAAAAAATAATTTTGATTGTACAGGTTTGTTAAAGGATCAGTCAGTGCGGTATGAAGGGCATTTTCAAACCGATTTTTTACTTTACCAACAGCATTAATTTTTTCGTTGTCTGTTGTTTCTGCAGCTTCATGTTGAACCGACGCAAATGATTCTCTGGTTGTCTCATATCCCTTGATTTGCTCCTGATAAGCCTTAATCCGAATTAATGATCTAACACGTGCAACCAATTCTTCAAACATAATGGGTTTGTTTAAAAATTCATCTGCGCCAAGATTTAAACCACGTATGCGCTGTTCCTTACTGTTAATCACAGTACAAAGAATGATTGGAATGTCAGCGGTACGCTTGTTTGCCCTTATTGCGCGTATGACCTCAAATCCATCAATTCCTGGCATGACAATATCCAGGATAATTAAATCCGGTAATTCTTTTTCTACAATTTCAAGGGCATCCTCTCCACAATATGCTGCAATCGTATCATAAGAATATTGAGCCAACTGTTTTTCCATTAACTGAACATTCAGTGGTTCATCATCCACAATAAGGATTTTACGACGTTGTGAAAATGCGTCTTCAATATTTTTAATTCGATGATCCAATGTGTTTACTTTTTCAGATTCCTCAGGCAGGGTCTTTGAAGGTTGTGATGGCTTTTTATGTATGGATGTTTGAATGCAATTGTTGAGTGTTGAGATAAACCCTTGCGTATTAATAGGTTTAACAATGTAGCCATCACAACCTGCTGCCAGGGCTTTTTGTTCATCACCATCCATTGCTTTTGCAGTGAGCGCGATAACCGGAATATGCTTGTAGGCTTCCGAAGCTTTGATACGACGTGTTGCGGTGAGACCATCCATGCCGGGCAACTGAATATCCATTAATATGATGTCTGGATGATGATCTTCAATAATTTGAAATCCAACCTCAGCATTTTCAGCTTCAAAAACTTTAAAATTACTGATCAACAATATGGTGCGAATCAATTTTAGATTTAATTTATTGTCTTCTATGATCAGAATTTTTTGTGTTTCCATATGTTGCCTCTGGAATTTGTCATCTCTGATATGCATGCACTGGTTTTCTTTGAATCATAAGTACAAAGCAATATACAAGGGGTGTATCAAGAACAGCGATCATAATTTTGATCACCCATTGTCCATAGATTAATGGCCAGATTGGCATCACGCCATAAAAAGCAATGGTAACAAAAATAAACGAATCCAAAAATTGTGAAACAGCAGTGGATAAGTTATTTCTTAACCATAAGTGTTTACTGTTTGTCATCCGCTTCCAAAAATGAAAAGCCCAGACATCATGCATTTGACTGATCAGATATGCTGTCAATGATGCAATAATAATTCTGGATGTACTCCCCAAAATGGATGCAAAAGCGTCATCATTTGTCCAAAAGGGTGCTTTGGGCCAGAGCAGGCTGATTTGAATCAACACAAACACTGCAAACAAGGCAATAAAACCGCCAAATACAGCATCTCTTGCACGTTCTTTGCCCCATACTTCGCTGATAACATCCGTTGCAATGAATGTCACCGAATAGGCAATAACACCCGCAGGTACAAAGATTCCCATTACTGAAATAATTTTGTTTGCCAGTATTGATGATATCGTTATACAGCCAACAAACAAACTCAGACAGATGGTGTACCAATGTTCATTTGTATTCATGAGCTAACTCCTAAATATAAAATTTCTGAATTTTGATACAACGATTTGGCATTTTTTGCAATACAAAATAAAAAATAAACTTTCATAACAATTTGTTATCATTATTTTGAGGATGATGTGGAATTATAGCGATGTTAGACGCGTTGATATTTTTGATACAGTTACCGGCAGGCAAGGTTATAATGAGGGACTTGAAAAAGGACGAGCGGAAAGTTCCCACGCTTTGCGCATAAAGCGTAGGAACGAGGTTTGAATTGCTTCTTTAAAAATGAAAATTGTTTTATTTTAATGCATTATCCTGGTAATCCGGCAATAATCCAATCTATTCAATACCATATTTTTTCATAATTGTATCATAGATGCCATTACTTTTAATTATACGTAATCCCTTATTAAAGGCTTCAATATATTTTTTGTGATTTGGGTTTGCTAAACCACTTGTCACATACATTTTCTTTGTTGATAAGGAATTTTTTGTAAAGGAAATTTTTTGCAACAAGAGCGGATCTTTTTGTGCGATTAACACTCTGGCAACAATTTCATCTTCAAGTGTCAGATCAATCCTGCCTGCAATTAATTTATTGATATTAATATGTAAATTTGCAACCTCCTGACGCTTAAAATTCGTTGCATTTGTAAAAGAATCGCCATAGCCATATCCTCTTATGACGCCAATGCGCTTTCCTGTCAAACTCTCTAAACCATGAAACTCGAATGGATCATTCTCCAATTTGATAAATTTAATATTATTGGCTGTGTAAGTATCGCTGTACATTAAAAAGGATTTTCTCTCTTCTGTCATCCAGGTATTAACAATTATGTCGATTTCGCCGCGTTTTAAGAGAGCGATTGCTCTTGCCCATGGTTTGTAAGCATGATCTACTTTATACCCTTGCGTTTTATATGCTGCGCGCGCAACTTCTAATGATAATCCTTCTGTGGGATTTTGAGGGTCAACAAATGGCGGCCATGGGTCAGATGAAGACTTTAACACCTTCAGTTCTCCACAAATTACTTGAGAACAAATTGCTGAGATTAGAAATGATAAGATAAAAATTTTTTTCATAACATTTTCCTTTCTTGATTAAAAATTAAAAAATTAAGAATTATAAAACCTTAAAGAATATATATTCTTTATAAGGTATAAGTCAATCAAAAAAGAATAATTTTATTGGGGAGTTATTGAAAGTTTACTTCAGTCTGACAGTTCATATATGTCCAACATGTCCGATTTGGAACGTTATTTTTTGAAAGTTCTCGATAGTATTTTAAGATGAATTGTTAATCAGATATCTGACAGGCCAGATATGAACCGAACCTGTCAGATAATTGGTGGGATGAATTATCCATTTTTTTGCTCAAAGCTTTTCATAAAATCAACCAAGGTTTCAATGGATTTCATTTCACAGGCATTATAGATAGACGCCCGACATCCGCCTACTGACCGATGTCCTTTTAATCCACCCAGACCATTATCAAGGGCTTGTGCAATAAATCTTTTTTCTAAATCTTCTGATGGCAATCTAAACGTCACATTCATAAGGGAACGACTATCTGGATCAGCTGTACCTCTGTAAAATCCCTGATCATGCATCAAGTCGTATAATAAATTGGCTTTTTTGACATTGATATCATGAATGTTTTCCAAACCACCGACAGTATCCTCCAGCCATTCCAAAACCAGTTGAAGGGTGTAAATTGCAAAGCATGGAGGGGTATTATACAAAGAATTTTTTTGAGAAAATGTTGTATATTTAAGCATTGATGGCAGATTGTCAGGAATTTTTTCCAACAGATCTTTTCTGATAACGACCATACAAACCCCTGCTGGGCCTAAATTCTTTTGGGCACCGGCGTAAATCAAACCAAATGGTTTCATATCCAAAGGTCGGCTGAGTATATCAGATGACATGTCAGATATGATTGGGATTCCATTAGTATCCGGGAATTCATGCCATTGAGTTCCTTTAATGGTGTTATTGGATGTAATATGCACGTAAGCAGCATCCGGAGAAAAATTGAAATCTTTGGGAATATATGAAAAATTTCGATCCTCTGATGATCCTGCCACAGAAACCTGTTTGTTTAATATTTTGGCCTCATTAATTGCTTTTGTAGACCATGTTCCTGTGTTGATATAATCCGCCTTTTTGCTGTCAGGCAATAGATTCATGGGAATCATTGAAAACTGAAGGCTCGCACCACCCTGAATAAATAAAACATCATACGTATCATCAATTTTTAACAACCGCCGGGTCCGTGCTTTCGCATCATTGATCACATCATCGAATGCTTTTGAACGATGACTGATTTCTGTAATTGACATGCCGGTATTCTGATAATTCAGAAATGTACTTTGAATTTTTTCCAAAACCGGTAATGGCAACGTGGCAGGGCCTGGATTGAAATTGTGAATCCGATTGTCCATTCTTTCTTCTCTAACCTTTCTACTCGATTCACATAAGTTTATTTAAATACTTTTCGACAGGATCAGATCCAAAAACTTACATGAGCCAAGTTTTTATTGTATTTTTCTTACTGCTTGATGACAATCAAGCGATACCATTAAGACAAACTCAAAGTATGTCATTTTTTAATAAAAAAGTCAAGGGATATTGTTGAATCAAAAGATTGGGTTATATTGAAGAATGCAACAGGTTGGTTTGATATTTTTCCATGACATATGCAACAGCACCATAAGGTGTACACTGGCCTTTGCTGATATCATTTTCCATTTGGGGTAATATGGACTTAACCTCTGGATGCTGAAAAAACATATTTTTTAGTTGATCGTCAATGAGAGAATAAAACCACTGTAATGCCTGTTTTTTTCTTTGTTCAAAGAATACGCCAGAGGCTTTTGTTTTTTGAAAGAACGACATGACAATATCCCAAATATCATTAATGCCATCACCAGTCATTGCTGAACAGGTATACGCATGGGCACGCCATCCGGGTATTGATGGCTGAAGATAATGCAGGGCTCTTTCAAATTCATTTTTTGCGGATTCTGAACGGATTTTATTATCTCCATCAGCTTTGTTAATTAATATGGCATCTGCCATTTCCATGATGCCTTTTTTTATTCCTTGAAGCTCATCTCCTGCATTTGCCAGCATCAGTAAAAGGAAGAAATCCACCATTGAACGAACAGAAATTTCACTTTGCCCCACCCCGACAGTTTCAATTAAGATAATATCAAAACCAGCAGCTTCACAAATCATCATTGTTTCACGGGTTTTTTGGGCAACTCCTCCCAATGTTCCGCTGGAGGGTGAAGGACGAATGAAACACCGGTGATCTCGTGACAATTTTTCCATTCGTGTCTTGTCCCCTAAGATACTTCCGCCTGTAAGACTGCTGCTCGGATCGACAGCCAGCACAGCTATTCGATGCCCTTTTTCCAGCAATAAACATCCTAACGCTTCAATAAATGTACTTTTTCCAACACCAGGTACGCCGGTTATCCCCACACGAATTGATTTGCCTGTGTGTGAAGTTAATTGATTTAATATTGTTTGTGCCATATCTCTGTGTTGATTTGCATTACTCTCAACGAGTGTAATTGCGCGTCCGAGAATGGCACGATCCTGGTTCAGGATACCCTGGATATAATCCGCTGTTGTTAATTTTTTTCGGGGAATAATTTTTGCGGTTGAATGAAGTCTGGATTTATACGTCAGATTTCCATCATGACCATCGGAAACACCTGGAATGATACTGGATGAATATGCTTTGCAGTTATCTTGTGCCCATTCCGGCTTAATTTTTTTGTTCATCATGATAAGCCCAACAATTTACTGATATATACCAACAAAAGACCAAAAAGCATCATGCCAAAACCCATCCCCCTGAGGGCTTCGTCAGGAGCTTCAATTAATTGAGAAATCCAGATTTTTAGTTTTTCTGGTGATATAAACCAAGGGATACCTTCAATAATTAAGATTACACCAGCTATGTAAAGTAAAAAGGCCATATAAACCTTAAAATAATTGGAAATACGTTTAGGGCGTATGTGCAAGTTGGGGGAACATGTTCATGTATCGGAAAAACAAAATTCTGCTTTATATTGGTTCAAGTTCAATTCCGCTTGCTAACGCGCGCGGCTCTGATAATTTCGGCAATTTATGTATCGGAAAAACAAAATTCTGCTTTATATTGGTTCAAGTTCAATTCCGCTTGCTAACGCGCGCGGCTCTGATAATTTCGGCAATTTTTAATCTGAGCCGCGCGCGTTAGCAAGCGGGACTGTACTTAAAACAAATATCAAACAGGCTTTCCGAAGACGCACAAAAGTTAGGCTAATCAAAAATTTCCCGAAGGGCACTATGTTCCCCCAACTTGTACATACGCCCATAAATGGGCTACCTATTATTATTGTTTTTTTGTGTGCGCCCTTTCAGGGCTTAATCCATTGTAATGTCTTACCCAGGGCGTTGCCCTGGGCTTCTATATTGCGCCCTTTCAGGGATAATAAAATGCCCCCTTTATTAATATACTCAACTGTCCAGGACCTTCCTAACAATCCTGCCTATTTCATATTTTGACATCGGTTTCATGATGAAATCTTTAATGCCCATATCAATTGCTTGATCTTTGTTAATCAGTTCACTAAATCCAGTACACAGTATAATTGGAATATCCGGACGTATGGACCATATTTCCTGTGACAGCTCAACACCATTTTTTTTGGGCATGGTCATATCTGTTATGACAAGATCGAATTGTTGCGGATTCTGTTTAAAAACATCAACTGCCTTAAAGGGACACGTATGAGCAACTACCTGATAACCCAAACTGATTAGTTGTTTATTTAACAATTTGACAATAATGTCATCATCATCAATAATCAACAATCGCTCAGCTCCATGTAAATCCTGGTTAAATAATGCAGCATCTTTATCTTTTTTTAAAGGTTGAATGACAGGTAGATATAATAAAAAAGTGGTTCCTTTATTAATTTTGCTGAAAACAGATATATATCCACCATGATTCATAACTATGCCATGAACGACAGAAAGCCCAATTCCTGTACCTTCATTTTTGGGTTTTGTTGTAAAATAGGGCTCAAAAATTCTTTTCATATGTTCTTTTTTTATGCCAATGCCTGTGTCGCTTACTTCTATTCTAATATATGTGCCTTCTTTAAAGTCTGGAAATTCTGATAAATTGTCCGCACAAATATCAATTTCAGACAAAGACACTGATAACACGCCACCTTTATTGCGCATGGCCTGGTATGCATTTGTACAAAGATTCATAAGGACTTGATGCATCTGAATCGAATTGGCATAAATTAATTTATTTATGGGTTGTATGTATACTCTGATTTCAATACTTTTTGGAATAGATGCTTGTAAAAATTTAACGACTTCTTTAACGAGACTTTTAATATTGACTTTTTTCTTTTCTTGCTTCTGGCATCGACTAAAAGTAAGTATTTGCTGAACAAGTTCTTTAGCGCGTTTTGCAGCAGTTTGAACTGTTGAAGACCATCTCCATCCTTTTGAATTTTCAGGAAATTCAGACTTGATCATATCAATGTATCCAATAATGGGCATCAGGATATTATTAAAATCATGTGCAATACCACCAGCGAGGGTACCAATAGCTTCCATTTTATGGGCTTGCTCCAATCTTTCGTGGGCACTGGCAAGCTCTTTTTCTGCAATAATACGTTGGGTGATATCTTGAGCGATTCCTTCAACAGAAATAATTGCACCTGTTTTATCCATAATAGGTTGTTCTGTAATATGCAGACGTTTTTTTTTGCCATTTTTATGATATATTTCGATTTCAAATGGTTCCTGTCTGATACCTTTCATTCCATTGTCTATTTGGGTAATAACAGCGGCATTTATTTCATTATCAGTTAAAAAGGTTTGAAAATGCTGTTGAAATTCTTCAGGTAAATACCCCAAAACATTTTGGATAGAAGGGCTGATATAGATAAAATAACTTGTTGAATCATGAGTATAGAAAAAATAATTATCTCTTAAAGCCTCAACCAGACGACGATATTTACTTTCACTTTTGGAAAGTCGTTCTCGTTCTGTTTCCAATTCACGTACTTTTTTATTGAGTTTTTTGGCAACAATATTGGCATAGTTGTTTGTTAACAATAATTCTTTTTGTTCAAGATCATGGTTAAGATTGGTCTGCTCAATACAATAATTATTGATAACAGTTTCAATTTCTGCAAGTAAGCATTCAATTTCCATTGGTTTAACCAGAAATTTGGTTGCCCCCAGATTTAGAGCCAGTTGTTTATCTTCTTCTTCTGTATAAGTGGCACTGTAAAAAACAAAAGGTATATGGCATAAGGTTTTATCCACCATAATGGCTTTACACAAAGAATAACCATCCATTTCAGGCATAAGAATGTCAGAAATAATAAGGTCAGGCAAATGTTTTCGGCTTAATTCAAGGGCTATTTTACCATTCTTTGCACTGAAAACTTCATATTGTTTTTCTCTAAGGGCAAATTCCAGAAGAATTCTAGAATCTTCATCGTCTTCAACAATAAGTACTTTCATAAATGGCTCCTTGAGTGAATCACATTTTCGATTTGATCCATGACAATCATGGGATCAATAGGTTTTTCAATATATCCATCACATCCTGCATTTAGTAATTTTTCCCGATCACCAGCCATGGCATATGATGTAATGGCAATAATAGGAATTTTATCGCATGCATTGTTTTTTCGAATAATCTTTAAAACGTCTGTTCCCATGAGATCAGGTAACTGTATATCCAGTAAAATAAAGGCTGGCCGATCATTAATTGCCATGTCAATCCCTTGTTGCCCTGTTTCAGCTCTGATCGTTTCATAATTGTTTGCTTCGAGAATAAATGTGATTAATTCCATATTGTTTTCATTATCTTCGATTACAAGCACTTTTTTCATATATATATTATTCTCCAATAAATGGGGTAAGTTAATTTAGAGATATTCTTATGGATTATCATTTTCATTTTCATTTTTCAATGAAATGGATTTCGGAATAATCAATCCAAAAGTACTTCCCTGGCCAATTTTCGTATCAACAAAAACCTCACCGCCCAGGATTTCAGTAACTAACTTACGTATCAAGTAAAGCCCCAGACCGGTGCCACCTGCCTTAATTTTTAAGTGAGACTCCAGACGTTCAAACGCATTGAACAGTTTTGGGATATCATCTTGTGAAATGCCGATACCGGTATCTTTTACAGATACTTTGATTTTATCATCAATTAATTCAGCTGAAATGCGAACGAAGCCTTTTTCTGTATATTTAAAAGCATTGCTTAAATAGTTGATTAAAGATTGAAGTAACCTTTTTTTATCTGTATACAACTGAATGTCATCAGGAACATATTTTTGAAGTGTTAAATTATTAGATTTCAGTTGCGGTTCTATGGCAATAATTGCTTCTTCAATAATTTCGGCCAACATAAACTTTTTGGGATGTACATCAATTTTGCCAGCTTCAATTTTAGATATGTCAATCACATCAGTTATCAGGTTGAGTAAATGTTTTGCAGAATTATTCACCCGTGTCAAGTGGTCTTTTTGTTTATCATTCAAAGGCCCTGTCATCTCCAATAATAAAATGCCAGTAAAGCCGATAATTGAATTTAATGGTGTTCGAAGCTCATGGCTCATAGATGCAATAAACATGCTTTTCAATTGATCTAATTTTTTTAATCTTTGATTTGCCTTATTCAGTTCTCTATCAGCCTGAATTCGTTTTTTAATCTCTTTTTTTAGTCTAAAATTCCAAAACAAAAACAATAAAAAAATCAAGCATGATGCACCAACAATCTGAAGAATATATCGCCAGACAACGCCAGGATCTATTCCAGGTTTATATTCTACATTAACCCAGCGTTTACGAATGGCTCTTTCTTCTTTTTGCGTCAATGATGAAAGCCCTTTATTTATAATTGAAATTAATTCTGGCCAATCGTTTCTTACAGCAAAATGCAAGGTTTGTGCTTCTTGTGATGTTGGGGCAGCAATTTTTAAATTCACAAGATTAAGTTTTCTAATCCAGAATGCAGCGGATGCTATATTGCCAACAAACGCCTGAACCTCTCCATTTGATGTCGCATAAAGTGCTTCCTTTAATGTTTGATATATTTTGGGTTGAATTGATGTTTGATCCAACAAATAGTCTTTATGAGAAGAATTCTCTTGAACAGCGACTGTCATATGTTCAATATCGTGGATACCGGTTAGAAAAGGCATATCAGTTCGGGTGATTATTGCACGATAAAAATGAATATAGGGAGTTGAGAATTTTAAAAATTTTTTTCTTTCATTCGTAATACTCACACAAGGAAGTACATCAATTTTTTTACTTTTCGCGTTTGATATTACTGTATTCCATGACATATCTTTTACAACCTGCATATTTAGCCCCAAACGATTATTGATTAACGATATATATTCAAAGCTTATGCCATTTAATTCATTTTTTTCATTTAAATACTCAAAAGGGGCAAATTCAGGATCAACACCAAAACGAATGTGAGGGTGATTCCGAATCCATTCTTTCTCCGCATGCGTCAATAGGAATACATTATCACCATTTATTGTCTTTTTGGTAAAAATAAGTTTTCTGGGAAAACCCGATAAATAGACATACATGGCTTTGTTATAGATTGAATTTGGATTTTCTTTCATTTTCGCAAGATTATAATCAATTCTATCAATCAGTTTTTGGGCAATGGAAGATTGCTTTGGAAAAGCAAATTTAATATGGCTGGGATTAAAAATAATCGGTGTTTCTTTTACATCATACAGTTTGAAAAACAAACTGCCAAAAATTCTGTTTACAACACCAGCATCAGCTTGATTATTTGATAAGCAAGTCAGTACATCTTTGTAGTTGTCAACCTCTACAAATTCACAATCAATGGCAAATTGTTGAAGCAATTGTTTGATTCCATGCTCACCATCAGTGTGAATACTGCCTTTCATAACAGCAATTCTTTTGTTTTTGAGATCAATTAATGAATTAATGCGGATATCATTTTTTGAATAAACTGTTGCCCAGTTAACCAGAAAAGTTTCTTCATTGAATTTAAATCGTTGAGCCCTGTCAGTTGAAAAAGCAACATCAACCATTATATCAATATCATTATTATCCAAACGTGATAAACATTCGTTCCAACTGCCATAGACATAATTTATTTTCCATGATTCTTGTTGCGCAATATCATTCAGTACATCTGGAAATAAACCTTCTATCTGCCCAAATTCATTTGTATAAATTTTGGGACGATTATCATATGCGCCCACACGAATATTTAATACATAATTATCTTCAGCAATTGAAAAGTTTATATTTAACAGAAAAGTATACAGTATAAAAATTTGCAATATTCTATGATATAAAACCATTTTTTTGTCTTTCATTTAATTATTAAATATATAGAATCAGTTAAATCAAGGTGAGAATCGCTCTGGAAATTAGTTATCTGGCGCAGGCAAAAAAATATCTTGAAGCATACAATATTGAAGGGGGCCTGTTATTCAATTTTAGATCAATGCGCCTGGAAGTGAAAAGATTAGTAAGTAAAAATTACTTCTCATGATGTTGATTTAAACGTTTGACCGGTTTTGTTTTTTCAGTAATTTCAATTAAACCTGAAGGTTTGCCACATATGACTCTCCCTGGTCCTTTTTTGGCTTGAAACATAGCCTTGTGGAGACGATCATTTAAATGACTTGTATGTTTGTCTGAAAGCTGAGATTGGGTTACAGCAATACTGATATTTATTGGGATGACTTTATTCTTATGTGTAATTTTAATCTTTCGGATCAGTTCCATCAAATAAATACTGGCTTCACAGGCTTCCTTGTCTTCAGTGTCAGGTAATAAAATAATAAATTCATCATTGCCATAACGTGCAATATAATCCTTGTTTCTGAGACTTGTTTTGATTTTTCTTCCGATTTGGGAAAGACAGGCATTTGCTGCTGTATATCCGAAATTTTGTGTAATTGTTCGAAATTGATCAATATCAAATAGTATGACTGAAAAGGCCTGTTTATTATTTTTAAAGCGATGCATTTCTTCATTTAATCGTCGTTCAAACGCACGTCGATTAAAAATGCCAGTTTGAGAATCAACAAGCAGCTCAGATTCAAGAAATCGGGTCAGATTCCGAAGTTGCGTAATCTCTTTTTTTATCTTCTCGATTTCTTCCTGTATGAAAGATGCATTTTCTGAAGCAACAGGAAGTTGGATCAACTGAGGTGCAGGTAATGTTGTAGATTTTTCTGAGACTGTTTTGCCCATTTTTTTCTTAAGATTACTCCAAAACCGAGCCACTTTTCCAAATTCCTGTTTTTCGGACATATGCACCTCCTGTTTTCGGGTATCGTCCATCATTTCCTCTGCCATCCTGACAAGATTGGATGGCTTCTGAGTGTCAATTTGAATGGTTTCATTATTTTTTGCATCAGAAATATCCTGAACCACCAATGAATTTTCAGGTGAAGAAGTTTGTTTTTTTTCATTAACAATACTGGCGTATTGTTTAAACAAATCCAAATAAGACTGGACCAGAATAAAAAAATTGGGAGAAAACATGGATTGGCGGATATTTTGTGTTAAATCAGTAACCTTTTGGCCCTCGGGTTCTGAAAAAACCATTTGAAACTCAGCAAGAGAAAACAGAAGAACTTCTTTAAATGCGTCGAAAAGATTTTTATGTTGCGCGCTATCGGGTTCTAAATTTTCTGCACCTGTAACAACAGGCGCATCCTCTTGAAGTGAAACATTTTGAATTGTTGTAATCACTTTATTCATACGTTCAATACTGGCGCGTTCATTTAACAATTTTTTCAATCGATCAAATAAGCCATGAAATACTCGATTTTCAGGGGTTCGCAAGAGATTCATCAAGAGATTAATAATACGTATAAAGAACTGCTCTCGTTTAAGGGCATCATCTTCCTGTTTGGCAAGGTGTTTTTCAAATTTATTTCTCTGAGATGTCAGTTTTTCAACCTGTTGTTGAAGTTCATTATAGGCTTTTTGCATGCGAAGGTATTCATCTTTTCGGGATACAACACCACCTGCTGAAAAACGTTCTTCCTCCCATAATGCAATTTTTTGAAGTTTTCCTAATAACCGGTCCATTTCATTAATATCTTCAGAAGGGGTCAATAATGCGCGGAGTTGATCCAGCGTTTCAAAATAAGCCTTATTGTCTGGCGTGCGAAGCATGCTGATTAAAACAGCCATGCCACGTTTCAAGAATTCGGTCAATTCAAAGTCCAGGCTTTTTAGAGATGTAACCTGTTTCTCAAAATAATTTTTTTGACTGCTGAGGGTTTCAACATCTTGAACAAGTTCTTTTTGCTTTTCTTCAAGTTGTTGAATTTTATTTTCTAATTGATCAAACTTTTTTTGGCGGGCAATCTGGTTCCAAATGCGTTTAAATTTGGGATTATCAATGAAAAAAGCGGTCAACGTTTTTTTGTTGATTTTATCGCCCTGCGAACCAAGACGTCTAAATGCCTGATCCATCACCTCAATCAGTGGTATTATTTCTTTTTCCCAGGGGTCTTTTTTTTTCATGATGAAATATTAATCCTTTAGTGGTCCTAAGAATACAGCAGACATCTGATCCATGTCTAAAATATCTTTTGCAATATCTTGTAGATCATCAGGTGTTATTTTTTCAATGTTTTCAATAATTTCATTTATATGAATATACCGATGATAATTTAATTCAGACTGAGCCAACCGAACCATTTGATTGTTAACATTTTCCTCTGATAGTTGAATTGTAGATTTTGAATATTCTTTTGCTTCTGACAGCCTTGATTCAGAAACAGGATTATAAATCAGTTGATCCAAAGTCTTGTGAAGTACATTTAAAGATTCATGGACTTTTGATGGATCAACTCCCATGTAGATGGTTTGCATGCCAGCATCTGTATACATTATTGGTGAAGAAAACACCTGATAGGCTAGGCCATGCTTTTCTCGTATTTCCTGAAACAAGATGGAACTCATATTTCCACCCAAAATAATGTTGAGCAGTGTAAAAACATATTTTTGAGGGGCGTTCAGATGAAAACCTTTCCCCCCCAGACAGATATGTACCTGTTCCAAATCTCGATATTTCACAATTTTTTGTGGATCAGGTTTGGGTGGCTTTCGGTCAAGGGGCTTTTCTGATGTGTCAAAATTAGCAAAAATTTTTTCAAAGTGACCAACAATCGCATTATGTTCAATCTTTCCTGCCATTGCAATAACAATTTTTTTAGGCGTGTATTGCTGATGGAAGTAAGTTCTAACATGATTGGCATCAAATGATTTTATCGCTTTTTGTGAGCCAATAATGGAACGACTGACAGGATGTTGACCCCAATAGGATTGACCTGCCAGGTAATGAATATAATCCTCAGGATCATCTTCAAACATTCTTAATTCCTGACAAATAACCAGTTTTTCACGAGCGATTTCATCTGGGCTGAATAATGATGACAGCAACATATCACATAATATTGAAATAACTCTTTCTACATGCGTATGATAGCATCTGGCATAAAAACAAGTATATTCCATTGCTGTCATGGCATTGGCCTGGCCACCAATGGCATCAAATTCTTTTGCAATCTGATATGCATTGCGTGTCGCAGTGCCTTTAAAAATCATATGTTCGATAAAGTGTGAGAGTCCATTCTGTTTAGATAATTCATCTCGGGCTCCCACATTTATCCATATCCCCATGGAAACTGTCTGTGCATGGGGAATGTTTTTAGTAACGACCCGAATCCCGGTTTCGAGAGTACTTTTTTTGTGAACCTGTTGAGTCGTCATCGTAGGCTGCCGCTTTTTTGCTTAAACGAATTTTTCCATCACGACCAATTTCGATGACTTTAACCGAAATAATGTCGCCTTCCTTAACCACATCGCGGACTCTGGCCACACGACGATTCTCAAGTTGAGAAATGTGAACAAGTCCTTCTGTACCAGGTAGAATCCTAACAAATGCACCAAAATCAGTAATTCGAACAACTTCACCATCATATATAGCTCCAACCTCAGGGTCTGTAACGATTTCCTTGATTCGATTCAAGGCAATATTGGCTTCTTCCTCACTCAATGCTGATACACGAACAGTACCGGAATCATCAATATCCAATTTACTATTGGTTTCACTTTGGATGGCACGAATAATTTTTCCGCCAGGACCAATAACATCACGAATTTTATCAGGATGAATGTTGAGACTCAACACACAAGGTGCATAAGGAGAAAGTTCAGACCGGGCAGAATCAATGGTTTGCATCATTTTGTTCAATATGAATAATCGACCTTCTCTGGCCTGTTCGAGCGCTTTTTCCAAAATTTCTTTGGATATACCATGAATTTTAATATCCATTTGAACAGATGTAATGCCATTTTTGGTGCCTGCTACTTTAAAATCCATATCGCCCATGTGGTCTTCATCACCGAGAATATCCGATAAAATGACCACCTGATCGCCTTCCTTGATCAATCCCATAGCAATACCTGAAACCGCATCTTTAATGGGAACACCTCCATCCATCAAGGCCAGGCTGGCGGCACAAACAGTCGCCATTGATGACGAACCATTCGATTCCAAAACTTCAGATACAATTCGAACAGTGTAGTCAAATTGTTCTTTTGGTGGAATCACTTTATTAATTGCACGGGTAGATAAACCGCCATGACCGATATCACGACGACTGGGAGCGCCCAATCTTTTGACCTCTCCCACTGAAAAAGGCGGAAAGTTATAATGCAGCATGAATGGTCTAAATTCATCGCCACTTAACGTTTCCACACGTTGCTCATCAGAACTGGAACCCAATGTTAATACACCAAGAACCTGGGTTTCACCACGTGTAAACAGTGCCGATCCATGAGGGCGGGCAAGTACACCAACTTCTGCACTAATTGGACGAATTTCATTAAACTTTCGATTACCAATGCGTTGGCCATCTTTTAAGATCATGTTGCGGAGATATTCACGTTCCATATCGTGTAATACAGTGTTTATTTGTATGGACTGATCCGCATATGTTTCACCAAGAGATTCAAATACTTCATTTTTAATATTGAACAATTCTTTGTGACGTTCTTGTTTGCTGTCTATTGAGAGGGCTTCTCTCGTTTTTTCTGAAGCAATATTTTTTATTTTTTCAACAAGTTCATCATCTATTTTTTCATTAATGATTTCACGTTTTTCAACACCTGCAATTTCGCGAAGTTTCTCTTGTAAGTCAATTACAGGTTGCATGGCTTCATTGGCAAAAAATATGGCATCCAGAATTTCTTTTTCTGGAACAATCTGGCCTTCACCTTCAACCATCACAATGCCTTCTTTTGACCTGGCAACCATTATATTGATATCGCAATTATTTAAAACTTCAATATGTGGATTGATTATAAAACGGCCATCAAGCCTGGCAACACGTACACATGCAATAGGGCTCGCAAAAGGAATATTTGAAATGGTCAATGCTGCTGATGCACCTATCATGGAAAGCGTATCAGGGTCGTTTTCTTGATCCATAGATAACACTGTTGCAATGACTTGTGTCTCATACCGAAAATTTTTGGGTAACATTGGTCGAATAGGCCGGTCAATCAACCGCGCAGTCAATGTTTCTTTTTCACTGGGACGTCCCACTTCCCTTCGATAATAATTTCCCGGAATACGTCCGGCCGCATAAATTTTTTCCTGATACTCTACCGATAAGGGGACAAAATCTATACCGGTACGTATTTCATTTGAGGCCACTACTGTGACCAACACCTGTGTTTCGCCGTACTGAACCAATACAGATCCGGATGCCTGTTTGGCTATTTTTCCAGTGCGGACACTTAGGGTTCTTCCGCCTATTTCCGCTTTAAGCTCTAGTTCCATTAATTTCTCCTAGACATGGGTTGGCAACAATTGTTTTTGCTACCAGGACATTTATTTTAGAAACAGTTGAATTTTTTCTTTCTGTTCAATTTATGCACAATCAAACGTGACAAATCGGACAGAAATTAGCTGTCCGATTTAATTAATATACAGAAGAAAAACAGTTTCTTAAAACTATCGTCTGAGACCCAGGCTTTTAATGAGTGATCGATAACGATTCACATTGCTTGATTTGACATAATTTAATAAACTTCTACGTTGCCCAACAAGTTTCAGTAAGCCTCTTCGCGAATGATGGTCTTTTTTGTGCGTTTTAAAATGTTCGGTTAAATTTGTAATTCGACGTGTCAGGATTGCCACCTGCACTTCTGGCGAACCAGTATCAGTGTCATGAAGTTTGTATTGCTCGATCAAATTATGCTTGTCATCTCGGGTAATGGACATTTTTTAATCACCTCCCACAGCTTTTTGCTTTCCCCTATTTTCTGGGGGTTATATTAGTTTTTTTGATAATCCCATACGTATGACTTTACATTCATCGCTTGTTTGTTGACATTGAATGACAGCCAAAAGTATATTATCAGATGTTATGATTTGCAAGATATTTCCTTGATCTAACGTATCTTGAGAAAAATTGCTGCGAAATATCGCCCTGCCATCAAAAATTCGTTTCGTTATTTCAGGTGTTGCAACAATTTTTGGAATGTTTTTGAGTGCATCTGCAACAGGTATAATGCTCGCGTGAAGATTTCCTGTTGATGCATGCGTATCAATTTGCTCATATGTTAAAGTCTCTTCAATCGTATATCCACAGCTTTCAATTCGGCATAGTTTGTTTAAATGCCCGCCACATTCTAATTTTTGACCAATATCAGCACATAATGTTCTTATATAGGTTCCTGATGAACATTTGACGCTAAAAGCAACAAAAGGCATATGTATCGATTGAATGATCAACTCATGAATATGAACTTTTCTCGATGGCTTTTGAACTGGTTGTCCTTTTCTCGCCAGACGATAAAGCGGAACACCTTTGTGTTTTAAAGCTGAATAAACCGGAGGAAACTGTTCAATGGTTCCTGTAAACAGCTTGAATGCAGCAGATATTTCATATTCATTACATTTTGGTTCTTCCTGAGCTATTACCTTTCCTGTTTTATCCTGCGTATCTGTTGAAATTCCCAAATGAAGTATCGCTTCATAAGTTTTATCACCTTGAAGAAAAAACTGAGAAAGTTTTGTTGCCTGATTAATACAACAAATAACAATGCCGGTTGCAAAAGGATCCAGTGTGCCAGTATGTCCAACTTTTTTGGCGTTTAAGGCCCTTTTTACTTTTGCAACGACTTGCGCTGATGATAGACCTTCCGGTTTATTGATTGCCAGAATGCCTGCTGGAATATCTGGATCATATCTATTGGTCTTGCGTTGCATATGAAATTTTTTCAAAAAGCTGGTCAATTCTTGAACCGGTATCAAATGATTCATCAAATAAGAATTGAAGTTCAGGCATATAACGTAAATCCAGACGATTTGCCATTTCTCGTTTGATAAATCCCATTGCGCTTTTCAAACCCATTTTTGCATTATGTTTATGGCTTTCATCGCCTGCAAGGCAGTAGTAAATTCGTGCTTTTTTGAGATCATTGTTCATTTTTACATCGGTGATAGTAATATTTTTGATACGTGGATCTTTAACGTCACGCATCAACAAATTTGATATTTGCTCTCTAATTTTACTGCTGACCCGCTCTGACCTTGGATATGTTTTCATATTATTAACAATGCATTATTTCAATTTGTGTATCAACAATTTCTGCCAATCCCATATCATCAACCATATTAATGAGTTTATCCAATTTTGAATTGATGTAGGCAGAATCATTACCCACCATCGCACAACCAAGATCTGATTTTCGATGGGTATCATTTTCACCTATCTCAGCGGCAGACACATTAAAAGTGTTTTTCATTTTGCCTAAAATGGATTTCAGGATTTTACGCTTGCCTTTCAGTGTATTGTTTTCTGGTAACCTGAGACTGATTGTCAGCAACCCAAGGACCATGTTCATGTTTATTACTCTTCAATCATCGGTTTTATTTCTTTTAAGTGAAAGCATTCAATAACATCACCGACTTTGATATCATTGTAATTTTCAATACCAATACCGCATTCGTAGCCAGAGGAAACTTCTTTTGCATCTTCTTTAAAGCGTTTTAGAGAGGAAATTTTACCTGTATAGATAACAACACCTTCCCTAAGCAGTCTGGCCTGTTGATTACGTTCTACTTTTCCAGATTTAATATAAGAGCCTGCAATTATACCAATTTTTGGAATAGAAAATATTTCACGAACTTCTGCATGGCCTAATACCACATCCTCAAATGTGGATTCCATCATGCCAACAACCGCATCTTTGATATCATTGATTAAATTATAGATAATATCGTAAAAGCGAATATCAACATTTTCTTCATTGGCCAATTCCTGAACACGTGCTGAGGGACGAACATTAAATCCTATCACAATGGCATCAGAAACAGCAGCAAGAGAGATATCTGATTCTGTGATGGTTCCGGTGGCAGAATGAACAATTTCAATCTTGACTTCATCACTGGATAATTTATTGAGAGATTCATTAATGGCATCAATAGAACCATGCACATCTGTTTTAACAATAAGATTGAGAGATTTAACATCCTGTGATTGCATTTTTTCAAAAAAGTTGTCCAGGCTGATTCGATTGCTCTTTGCCAGTTCCATCATGCGTTGTTTTTGTGATCGGTGACTACTGACCTGTCTTGCAGTTTTCTCATCAGCCACAGCAATAAGTTCATCACCAGCCATCGGAACACCTGTCAATCCAAGAATCTCTACTGGAATTGATGGACCGGCAGATTTGACTGTTTTATTTCGATCATTGATCAGGGCACGTACTTTTCCAGAATGAACACCACACACAACAGGATCTCCTTTGTGTAAAGTTCCTTCCTGAATCAGTACTGTGGCGACAGCACCACGACCTGAATCAATTTTAGCTTCAATTACATGACCTCTTGCATGTTTGTTGGGGTTGGCTTTTAATTCCATCACTTCACTCTGAAGAAGAATCATTTCTAACAAATCATCAATACCTTGCTTCTGTTTCGCAGAAACATGAGTAAAAATAGTCTCTCCACCCCAATCTTCAGGCATCAGGCCATAATCCGACAACTCACGTTTTACTTTATCCGGCTCAGCGCCTGCTTTGTCTATTTTATTTACAGCCACAATAATTGGGACCTCAGCTGCTTTTGAGTGATTGATTGCTTCGATTGTTTGCGGCATGGCTCCATCATCTGCCGCAACGACAAGAACAACAATATCAGTTATCTGTGCACCACGCGCACGCATACTTGTAAAAGCTTCATGACCTGGTGTATCCAAGAAAACAATCTGCCCTCTGTCAGTCTGTACATTATAAGCTCCAATGTGCTGAGTAATCCCGCCTGCTTCCGATGCTGTAATTCGTGTTTCTCGAATGGCATCAAGTAAGGATGTTTTTCCATGATCTACATGCCCCATGATAGTCACAACAGGCGGTCGATCTTGGAGATCTTCAGGTGAATCTTGAGTATGTTCCAAAACAGTGTCTTCTTCAAATGTCCCTTTTTCTACTTCAAAACTAAATTCAGTGGCAATCAGCACAGCAGTATCGTAATCCAAAGACTGGTTGACAGTTGCCATCACTCCCATTTCAATAAGTTTTTTGATTAAATCACTGGCTTTAATTCCCATGCGTTTTGCCAGGTCTGCAAGTATGATGGCATCATAAATTTTAATGCGACGTTTAATCGCTTTGGGGGTGGTAATTTGTGTTTTTTGAGCCTTTTGAACAACTTTCTTTTGTCCGCCTTTTGATTTTCGGGATTTTCCTCTTCCTTTTTTCTCAGCATACAGTGCCGAACCTTCAACAACTTCCTTTTTCTTAAAAGAAATGCGTTTATTAAAAAACTTCTGCTCATCCTGGTTTTCATTTCCTTGTTGGCGCTTACGCCCTTTTTTTCTTTTTTTCTTTTGGGGTTCCTGAGGTGAAGGTTGATCCGGAACTTCTCGTGAAGGTTGTTGTGAAAAATCAATGTCAGCTGCAAGCATATTGTCTTCATCAGCATTAACTTCAGACTCAGTCGGTGGCACTATTGAAGGATTTGCTTTTTTGATAATTTTTGCAGGTTCATCTTTTCTGCGCTTTTTGGAACGTTTCTTTTTCTTTTTTTCAAATCCATCATTTTTTTTATCTTGGGCATTTTGGTGTTTATCTTTTTTCTTTTTATCAATATCACCCTTTGAACTTTTATCGTCCTCTTTATCTAATTTATCTAACTTAACATTTTTTTCAGTTTTAACATCTTTTTCGGGTATTACTTGTATATCAGACGTTTCTAGATTCTTGGAATCATCATCTTTTGATGTCTCTATTTCCTCCTCTTTTGAATCTTCAGCTTTTTTGATTATTTTAGCAGGCTCTCCACCACCATCTTTTTTCTTTTTTCTTCTTCTTCTCTTTCTTTTCGTTTTATCTCCATCAGGTTTTTGTTCAGATTGTTTATCATCTTTACGATTCTGTTCTGATGTTTCTGACACATCATTTTTTTTGTTACGTTTATTTTTATGCTTTGTTTTTTTGGATTTTAGTTTGTCATCTTCTTGTTGCATATCAGATGATTCTTTTTTATCCTTTTGATTGGAGGATCCATCCTGCTTCTTATCTTTTTTGGGTTCATGTTTTTCATCTTTGCGGACTGTATCTTTTCGAACAGTTTCAGAGTGATGTTTGGCGCCTTTTTTTCGTCGTCTGATCACAGTTGATTTAACACGTTCCTCTTCTACATTTTTATTCTTTTTGCTTGCGATAAAACTTTCTCGAATGGTCTGTACATCCTTGTCGTCCAAAGCACTCATATGACTGCGCACGGACATATCCAACTTTTTCATTCGATCCAGAAGTACTTTGTTCGTCAAATTTAATTCTCTGGCAAGTTCATGTACTCTAATCTTCGCCATCAGTCCTCCTTAAATGACAACAACCCGATATTTGTGTCATTTGAAAATTACCATGCATACACAAAAACGATTTTATCGTTCTTTTTCAGTGCACAGTGTCCGATAGTTTTTTGATGCCTTGGGCATGTTAAAATATTTATATTGTACAAAGAGTTTTAACACAACCAGTATGAATGTATCATTATCAGATTACCTAGTCTTTTTCACTTTCATTAACTTTTTCAGTGTCAGTGTCATCGTAATCATCATCGTCATCGTCATCGTCATCATCATCATCATCATCATCATCGTCATCATCGTCATCATCGTCATCATCGTCATCATCATCATCGTCATCTTCATCGTCATCATCATCATCGTCATCATCGTCATCATCGTCATCTTCATCATCTTCTTCTCTTTCATCATCATCGTCATCATCTTCTTCTCTTTCATCATCATCGTCGTCATCTTCTTCTCTTTCATCATCATCGTCGTCATCTCTTTCATCGTCATCGTCATCGTCTTGATCTTGATCTTCATCCTCTCCTTCATCATCATCATCATCATCATCTTTGTCATCATCTTCAACACTGTCATCATCTTCTTCTATTTCATTTTGATCATTTTTATTAATATCATCAGGGTTTCTTTCTTCTTGATCGTTATTTACATCACTGTCTTCACTTTCATGATTATTCGTATCATTATCAGCGACGATAGCTGCATCTTTATCATTGATATCTTTTGATATAATTTTTGTATCTGTTTTAGCATCTTCTTTATTATTTGTCGTAACAACAACTTCCTGTGTATTACGATTTCTATTAAAATTATCATCAATATTAACAACCACACCTAATGATTCCTGAGCTTCTTGAATAATCTTTATGGCTTTGTCTTCAGTCATATCCCTTATTTGCACAAGATCTTTAACAGAAGCGGTGCTGATTTCTTCAATAGAATATAAGCCTTTTTCATAGAGGCTATCAGCCATGCTGATAGTTACACTCGAAAGAGACATAAGTGAATCGTAACCATCTTTCATTGTTTTGCTATATTTGCTTTCACTCTTGACATCAAGATGCCAGTTTGTAAGTTTTGATGCCAGCCGAACGTTTTGTCCACGTTTTCCAATTGCTATAGATAAGAATTCGTCCGGAACAATGACTTCCATAGATCGATTTTCATCATCAATAATTACTCGGGAAATTTGTGCAGGTGCCAGAGAATTACAAACATACTTTGCAGCATCTGCATGCCAAGGAATAATATCAATTTTTTCACCTTTTAGTTCCTGAACAACATTTTGTACACGACTGCCTTTCATACCAACACATGCGCCAACAGGATCAATATCAGCATCGCTAGAAGTAACTGCAATTTTTGCCCTACTTCCAGCCTCACGAACAGCACCCATAACTTCAACAATCCCCTCACTGATTTCTGGAACTTCTGTCTTGAATAACTGCACCAAAAAACCGGGGTGTGTTCTGGATAAAACAACCTGAGGACCTCTGGTGTCCTGCATCACTTCTAAAATATACGCTCGAACCCTATCTCCACGTTGAAATGTTTCTCTTGGTACTTGCTCAGAGGCAGGTAATACACCTTCTGTCTGCCCCAGGTTGACAATCAAATCACCTTTATTAATGCGCTGCAATATCCCATTGACAATTTCACCTTTACGATCAATATAACTTTTATAAACTGCATCTCGTTCAGCATCTTTCATTTTTTGAATGATGACTTGTTTGGCTGATTGGGCAGCAATTCTGCCAAATGATGCAGTATCCATCTTTGTACCAAGACTGTCACCTATTTCGCAATCAGGATCTAGTTGGCGGCCTTCTTCAACAGTCATTTGAAGTTCAGGATCATCAACAATTTCAGCCACTTCTTTAAATTGAAAAACCTCTATTTCACCTGTTTCCTCACTGTATTGAACCTCAACGTCAATACGATTTCCATGTTTTTTACGAGCAGCTGATTTTAAAGCTTCTTCAATTGTCGCAATCAGCACTTGTCGATCAATTCCTTTATCTCGGCTTATTTGATCGATAACGCGTTTAATGTCTGAAACTTGCATACTTTTTTCCACCCTCCATCAGGATAAGTCAATATATAATAGCTTATGACTCAAGCCTGGCAATACGTATATTTTCGTATGGAATCATTGTTTCTTCCAATGATTGTGCTTTGATGATCACATGAGAGTCATTTGCTTCAGATAAAGTTCCTTTAAATCTTTTTTGACCATTAATTGCTGAGTGAACAGTCAATGAAATATTTTTTCCCTGAAACCGAAAAAAATCCGATTTCCGGCTGACCGGTCGCCGTTCTCCAGGAGAAGAGACTTCAAGATTATAAGATGGCAAAAACATATCAGGCTGTTCTTTTGTATCACAAGCCTTTTTTTTTATCCAATCTTTCAACCATGTTTCAAGAGCAACATCAAGAACATCACTGATCATTCGACTAATCTGAACACAATCTTCAATAGTTACGCGGCCATCCAATCTATCAATATAACACCGAAGTACCCATCCAACTGGCTCTCTGATAAATTCAACATGAACAAGATCCAGCCCTTCAGTTTCAATTAGAGAAAGCACCAGTGTTTGAATACCACGAACGATATCCTCTGCTGGATACATCTTGATATTTTTTTTTTGCTTACCGTGCGACTTGATTCGATTTTCTTTATATTTTAAATATTTACCCTTACCCATAAACCAAAAAACGGGCAAAACGCCCGTTTCCATAATTTTTTTAACTGAACCATCCAATTGCCAAGTATTCTATTTCATAGAATTTACCTCTTTCATAATTCTGGAAAGGCGCGATACATAAGCGGGCAACGAGGTTCGAACTCGCGACCCCAAGCTTGGGAAGCTTGTGCTCTACCAACTGAGCTATGCCCGCAGTAAATTTATATAGATACCTCAGCTTTTTTGGTTTGTCAAATAATAAATAAAAAATGTTTTGGTTTTTTATTGGATACACCCTTATTTCATGAATATGATCAGACAATCGAAGATGGAAAGAACAGTGTTTTATACAGATTTAATGCATAACGATCTGTCATACTTGCAATAACATCAGCCACCTGTCGTTCATTGGGTGCACAATTATCAGGACAAGTAGCCATCTCTAAATCCTGCGCTGTTTTTTGGAAAATATCTGGATATTCCAACAGATGATAGTACAATTTTGAAACAATGCCTTTGGCTTTAACAAATTCATTATGCACGCGACTGGAACGATAAACATTATCATATAAAAAACATCTGAGGGTTTGCATGGCTATAAGACATTCCTCGCTAAGGACCAATTCTAGTTTATTATCTTTTTCAACGCTCGAATAAACCAAGTCTTTTATCATTGTGGTAATTCTTTCAGAATGGGTTTTACCAAAAACCTTGACACAATTGTCTGGGATTTGATTGCGATGAATCACCTGGCTTCGAATTGCATCATCAAGATCGTGATTCAAATAGGCCATGATATCTGCAATTCGAACGACCTGACCTTCAATGGTTACAGCACAATCTTTCTGTTCTGATGGAATAATGTGACCATATCCACCTTTGGAATGTTTTATGATGCCATCTTTTACTTCGTAAGTAAGGTTCAATCCTTTTCCACGATTTTCTAAAACATTGACAACCCGAATACTTTGTTCATTGTGGGAAAAATGTTCAGAAAAGATTTCTTTTAAAGCAGTTTCTCCGCCATGACCGAAAGGGGTGTGTCCCAAATCATGCCCTAAAGCAATGGCTTCAGTAAGATCTTCATTGAGACGCATGGCACGCGCGATAGTCTTGGCTATTTCAGCAACCTCAAGTGTATGTGTCAGTCGGGTTCGGTAATGGTCACCCAAAGGGGATAAAAATACTTGTGTTTTATGCTTTAATCGTCGGAATGCATTACTGTAAACAATGCGGTCCCTGTCTCTTTGAAAAGGGGTTCGAATGGGGCAAGGAAATTCTTCAACGCTTCTTCCCTTTGTGTTATCACTCTGGCAACCATAGGGAGAAATAAATGAGGCTTCTCGTTTTTGAAACAATTGTCGAATAGTCATGTTTATTCCGGATAGCCAGTAATTCGACGAATTTGATCATACATTGGTTTCAGATGTTCATACATGCGTTTGTATACAAATTCATACAATTGATTATAGATTTGCTGATTTTTACCGATGGGATCAAATCGTTTGCCAGGATGAACCATTTCTTTGATTGCTGATGAAAAATCTGGATAAAAATTCAAACCAACAGCAGCATCAATGGCCGCACCAAGGCCGGAAGTTTCAAATAAATGAGGTCTTTCAGCTGGTATGCCAAATACGTCGGCTGTAATTTGCATAGCGGTATCACTTTGCGAACCCCCACCAGAAACACGCAATTTTTTTAATGGAATTTGTGTTCGTTTGATAATACGTTCTTTGCCTTCTCGTAATGCATATGCCAGTCCTTCAAGGATTGAGCGATACAGATGTGCCCGTGTATGAACATCACCAAAACCAATAATACCACCTTTGGCTTCAGGACCAGGAAATTTAACGCCCGGGGACCAGAATGGTTGAAGAACCAATCCCATGGAACCTGCAGGAATATCTTTAATCATTTGATCAAATAGCTTTTCTACAGGTATACCACTTTTTTGAGACTGGTTTTTTTCAAAATGACCAAATTCTTCCATAAACCAGCTTACCATCCAAAATCCACGTGAAATTTGAGATTCGATGGAATAGCAATCAGGGATTGCTGATGGATAAGGGGGGATCAGACGTGTATGTTCTTTATATTGATTATGTGTTACATTAATCGTTGCTGTAGTTCCAAAACTAAGGCATCCAATCGAAGAATCAATGCCGCCGGATCCTAAAATTTCACAGGCTTTATCTGCTGCGGCTGCAACAAGGGGTAAGCCTTCTGGAATACCAGTTGCGGCTGCTGCCTTTGATGTAATTTGTCCAAGAATATGACCCGGCGGGTATAAAGTGGGAAGCATGTCTCGTGTAACAGGTAAGTGTTTCCATTGCCAACTCCACGAAGGTGCCCAATTTAAACTTTTATAATCAAATGGAATAAATCCTACTTGCGCACCAATGGAATCGACAAATCGATCAATCAGTCGATGAATTAAATAGCCGGATAGCAATAGATATTTATGTGTTTGATGCCAGATATCCGGTTCATGGGTATAAATCCAGTTGGCTTCAGCTTCCCGCACAAAAAAATCAATCGTTTGTGTTGCCCCCAATGCTTTAAATAATATCGACCATAAGGGATGTGATGATGGTGAAGTATCTATTTTTCGTTGATCTAGCCATAAAATAGCCGGACGTAATGCTTTACCTGAACGATCCACATTGACCACAGTTCCACGTTGTGTTGTTACTGCTACACCTGCAATTCGCGTTTTATCAACTCTTGAAGTTTGCCATAAGGATTGACAGACAGTGCATAATGATTCCCAATATTTTTCTGGTGGAAGCTCTGCCCAACCCGGCTCAGGAGAAAGATAGGGAGGCTTAAACTTTACCTGCTCTTTTGCCAGTAGATTGCCACTTGGATCAAATATCAGCGCACGAATGCTTTGAGTGCCATTATCAATTGATAGAAGTAAATCTTTGGACATTTCTTTTTTCCAGCTTTATTAAAAAGGTACGCCATGTGCGTTTTGCCAATGAGACATATATTGTTTTTTCTCTGTTTCCCATCGTTCATCATCCCAATCCATAACTGGCGCGCATAGGGTTTGAATTCTATCTAGATGTTTTTTCCCGCCATCTGGCAATAACAATCCGATTCGAACTCTTCGAAGCAATATATCAGATAGATGACGAATATTTTCATTTACTGCAACATAAGGTAATTCAGCCCAAAATGTGTGTGTTTGGGGAATCAGACAAAGGGTTTCATCTGTTGCTTGTGAAAGAATTTCTTTTACTTTATTGCCATATCGACCACATAATCTTTGAAAATCAAGCTGTGATATTGATGAAGGCTTTTGAATTGATGTATCCAGTTTTGTAAAAACAGGCTGTCCTTTGGCTGCTGTTGTAAAATTTGATAAAAATGGACGCGCTGCTTTCAAGGCATCCCAGGCAAGAAGTCGAAATGTGGTTAGCTTTCCGCCTGTGATGGTCACAAGACCTTTATCGATCCATACCACATGTTCCCTGGATTCTTTTGATGGATCTTTTTTGTGTGCGCTCAATACAGGGCGAATGCCTGCAATTGTAGAAATACAGTCAGATCCTTTGATATCAAGGTTTGGAAATCGTGAATGAACAGCAGCTAATAAATAATTTGCTTCTTGTTTTGTAATCACAGGTTCTTGGTGTAATTCACTGTCAAAATCAACATCAGTGGTGCCAAACAAAACAGCACCTTCCCAGGGAATTGCAAATACTGGCCGATGGTCATCAGGATGTTCAAAACTTACCGCTTCTTTGACTGGAATTTTTGTCAATGGAAATAGTAAATGACTGCCACGAAGCGGTCGTAAATGGAGACCCGCTTGAGGTGAGGGGTGAAGTTGTTCGGCCCAGGAACCACTGGCATTGATGATTGCTTTTGTGTTGAGGGTTTGTGTGGTTGATGTTTCAGTATCTTCAACGATGAGTCCTGTAACATTTCCAGAATTATCTCGAATGATTTCTTTTGCTTTTGTATAATTTCTGGCAGAACCTCCATTTTGAAGCGCTTCATCCAGAACACGAAGTACCAGACGTGCATCATCAACCTGAGCATCCACAAAACGAAATCCCCCTACAAGATTCGTTTGCCTGATATCAGGAACTTCTTGAATAAAATCTTCGCGTGAAAAATATTGATGTTGTTTTTTCCAGGCTAACAAATCATAAACGCTCAGCCCAATTTTGATTAACCATCGGCTTGCACCATGATCACTGTATATAGGCATCAGAAAGCCAAGAGGATCAACTAGACCAGGGGCTTCGGAAATGAGACGTTCGCGTTCTACAACTGAATGACGCGTTAAAAAAATACGTCCTTCTTTAAGATATCGTAGACCGCCATGAACCAACTTTGATGAACGACTTGAGGTTCCCCAGGCAAAATCATTTTGTTCAATTAATAGTACATTCAAGTTCATCCGGGCAGATTCACGAAGGATACCTGCGCCTGTTATTCCGCCACCGATAACGATTAAATCCCAATCCTTTTGTATGTTCATAGTTTTTCTTTCATGTGCAGCACCAAAACATGCTGAATGAAATGGATATCATCCATATGCATTGATTCAAATTTTATAAGGCCATATACCGAGATTCAGCATGTTTTGG
>Ga0272440_1000240_pt1 | contig 46060 bp, 44 predicted proteins | sample SSMMMBAug17_FD_192440 | JGI IMG/M metagenome (GOLD analysis project Ga0272440, IMG submission 192440) | Marine sediment archaeal communities from Little Sippewissett salt marsh, Falmouth, MA, United States - SSM-MMB-Aug17 | ecosystem: Environmental > Aquatic > Marine > Wetlands > Sediment ...
ACGGCCATTGGCATCTCTGTTTTTGTTACTGCTACCATTGGGTTTTTTCCAGAATTCTCTCCAGCGTATCTTATACTACTCTTTACGCCGCTTATGGCAACAGATGTTGTCTCTGTTGGAGCCATATTTACACGCTTTAATCTCCCTACGCATCTCAAACTCTACGCTGAAGGAGAGAGTCTCTTTAATGACATTACCGCCATGGTACTTTTCTTTTTTGTTGCCCTTCCTTTGGCCCACGGAGAAGATATATTCATAAGCTCTTTAATGACACTCACACTCACTACACTTCTCTTCTCTTTTTTGCTCGGTGTTATCATAGGACTCGGAGGCTATTTTATTTTTAATAACTCCAGAGACAATCTTGAGGAGTTTATTAGTGTCTATCTCATGGCGGCATTCTCATTTTTGTTTGCTGAAAATCTCCATCTCTCTGGAATTTTTGCTGTTATTGTTGCTGTTATAACCTTTAAGTACCTCTTCAATGAAGCTGGACACTATAAGAAAAAAAACATAGCTGCTGCCTACTTGCACTTAAATAAAAAAACAAAATCTTCACTCTCTCTTCGTGCTTACGTAAAAGAGTCTCACTATCTTGGTTTTTTTGCCAATGCTGTTATATTTACGGCTATCGCAACCGTTATAGATCTAGAGTTACTCCTAAAGTACGGTGATGAAATTTTTTATGTTTTTTTACTCACAACTCTCATCCGTTACGTAACACTTCTACTCTTTACATATTATAAAAAACATCCCCTTCGCTGGGCAAACATACTTACCCTTGCTGGCATGAAAGGTGGTTTAGCACTCATTATGGTTATATCTTTAGCTGATGACTTTGCTTACAAGGAGATGTTTGTGACCATCACACTAGGAGTTGTCATCCTCTCTTTGTTTCTTAACACCTTTGCGCTCATGCTCTACTTACACTTTCAAAAAAAGCAACTCTTACTTGACAAAGCAGATGAGCATCACTTACATCTCCTTGATGTCAAAGAGCTTTTTCAAAAAGAGCCAAATACAAACGCGTATAACGAAATAATGTTTGAAGACCTTGTTGAAAATGAGATAGCAAGAGCAAGCAGATACAAACAAGAGTTTTTACTCGTAGGCTTTTATGCAGATAGACTAACAGCTCAAGAAGTTGGAACTCATGTTGTGAGAAGCGGAGATTATTATGGAAAAATCGCTCAAAACAGTTACGCTATTTTAATGCCTCATACATACCTAGAAGAGATGATCAACTTTACGCCCAGACTACAAAAAACCCTCAAACATAAAAACATATCCATCGTACAGTATATGCCAAATGACACAAAAGAACTGCTCTATGAAAAACTTTTTGATGGTTTTAAACACAACAACAAGGTAGCTATAGAGATATAAGTAAAGCTTTGCTACTATTTTGCTTTTAAAAACCTAAAATAGAAGTGAGGCTTCATGGCTTTAATCGACCTGCAAAACATCTCAAAGCACTACTCTGCCCAGCAGATACTCACTGAGATAAATTTTCATGTTGATGAGGGTGAACGCATTGTTATCATCGGTAAGAATGGGAGTGGAAAATCTACACTCATGAAGATTGTTAACGGTACGCTTGAACATGATGGTGGACGTCGTATAACACAAAATGACCTTGAGATAAAGATGCTCGCCCAGCGTCCAGAGTTTGTAGAGGGACACAATGTCCGTCAAGCAGTTGAACATGGACTGACAGAACTTAATGCTGCAAAAGAGCGCTACAATGAACTCTCACTTCTTCTTGCAGAGGATTTTGACAACAAGCTTCTTTTAGATGAGCATGAGAAGCTCTCCCGCTACATTGAACACCATAATGCTTGGAATCTAGATGACAAAATAGAGCGCATTATCCAACACTTTGATTTAAAACGCTACGAAGATAAACCCATAACACTTTTAAGTGGTGGAGAGCAACGCCGTGTCGCTCTTGCCTCTTTACTACTGCAAAAGCCAGATGTACTTCTGCTTGATGAGCCAACCAACCACCTTGATGTTTACATGGTTGAGTTTTTAGAAGAGCTTCTACTCAAAGAAAAATTTACTTTAGTCTTTATCTCTCACGACAGATACTTTATAGACAGAGTTGCGACAAAGTCTGTAGAAGTCGAGGATTGTGCTCTTAGAGAGTATAGCGGAGGCTACTCTAACTACCTTACACAAAAAGAGGAGTACCTAAGAACTCTGCAAAAACAGCATGAGAATCTCTTGGGACTACTCAAACGTGAAAATGAGTGGTTCGCACGTGGTGTTCGAGCGAGACTCAAACGTAATGAGGGGAGAAAAGAGCGTCTGATGCAGTTACGTAACGATGCAAAAACAAACCCTGCAAAGATACGTAAAATGTCAGTGGAGCTGCAACGTGAGGCAAAACACTTCAACCGTGACAAAAGCATAAACAAACAAAAGATGCTCTTTGAGGTCAAAGACCTTGGACTCACACTTGGAGACAAAGAGCTGCTTCGTGACTTCTCTACTCGTATCTTGCAAAAAGATGTTATTGCCATAGTTGGACCAAATGGAAGCGGAAAGTCTACTCTGCTAAAAACACTACTTGGACGCATAGAGCCAACAAGTGGAGTCATAAAACGTGGAGAGTTTAAAGTTGGCTACTTTGACCAGCACAGAGAGATGCTCGATGATGAAAAAAACCTCATAGAGACATTCTGCCCACACGGAGGTGACAGGGTAAATGTAAGGGGAAGTGACCTACATGTTTATGGATATCTCAAAAACTTTCTCTTTCCAAGGGAGTTTCTAGACAAAAAAGTAGGAGTGCTTAGTGGTGGAGAGAAAAACCGTGTTGCCCTTGCCCTGCTCTTTACACAAAATGTTGACATACTTATTCTCGATGAGCCTACAAATGATTTAGATATTCCAACTATTAACATCCTAGAAGAGCAACTTACCAACTTTGCTGGTGCTGTTATTATTGTCAGTCACGATAGATACTTTGTAGATAAGATTGCAAAAAAGCTCTTTATTTTTAAGAGTGATAAGACCATAGAAGAGTCACATCAACTCTACAGTGAGTACCTTGAGCTTGAAAAAGAGCTTCACGAACTAGAAAATATGGAGAGTGAAGCAAGTACAGCCCTAGCAAAACCGCTAGAAGAGTCAACTCCTAAAAATGAAAAACCAAAGGCTCTCAAACTTACATATAAAGAAAAAATTGCCCTTGAAAAACTCCCAGAAGAGATAGCCGTTCTTGAAGAAAAAATAGAAAAAACAAATGAGTGTCTAGCTGATCCGAAGTGTTATGAAGAGATAGGCTTAACACAACTAGCCAAAGACTTAGAATCTTTTGAGAGTGAGTATGAATTAAAATTGGAAGAGCTGTTTGCTATTGAAGAGAAGTTAGAAGAGATAGAAAACAGCTAAAAGCCATTTTCCAAAACTATTACGTAAGCCTTACGTAACACAAATAAAGAGTTACTTTTGTCCCTCTTTGAGTGAGTCTGCAATTAAGAATGCAAGCTCTAAAGCCTGGTCTGCATTTAGACGTGGATCACAGTGCGTATGATAACGTGAAGAGAGATCCTCTTCTGTTACAGTAAAACTACCACCAATACACTCAGTAACATTTTTACCTGTCATCTCTAAGTGAACACCGCCACCAAAAGTACCCTCAGATTTATGTACCTGGAAGAACTCTTTCATCTCAGTAAGTACTGCATCCACAGGACGAGTTTTGTAGTTGTTTGAAGATTTGATAGTGTTGCCATGCATTGGGTCACATGACCACACAACTTTTTTACCTTCACGCTCAACGGCGCGAATAAGTGCTGGAAGTCCATCACCAACTTTTCCTGCACCCATTCTAACTATAACATTGAGACGTCCTGCATCATTGTTAGGATTGAGCTTATCACAAAGTCTCACTAAATCTTCAGGATCCATACTTGGACCAGCTTTAAGACCTATTGGGTTGTGAACACCACTTAAAAACTCTACATGAGCTCCATCAAGTTGGCGTGTTCTATCCCCAATCCACAGCATATGTGCAGATGTATCGTACCAGTCACCAGTTGTTGAATCTTTTCTTGTTAATGCCTCTTCATATGGTAAAAGAAGTGCTTCATGTGAAGTGTAGAAGTCCGTCTCACGAAGTGTTCTATATGTTCTAGATGTTATTCCACATGCTTCCATGAACTTGAGTGATTTTTCAATCTCCTGGGCAAGCTGCTCATACTTCTCAGCAACATCACCTTGATGAGCAAAGTCAAGCGTCCATTTGTGTACCTGATGCAAGTCTGCAAGTCCACCAGAAGCAAATGCACGAAGAAGGTTTTGCGTAGCTGCGGCTTGGTTGTAGGCTTTGAGCATTCTTGCTGGGTCTGGAACACGTGCAGCTGCAGTAAATTCAGAACCATTAATAATATCACCACGGTATGAATCAAGTGTCACATCGCCGATAGTCTCTGTATCACTTGAACGTGGTTTTGCAAACTGTCCAGCAATACGACCAACTTTTACAACTGGAAGTCCACCTGCATAAGTCATGACAACAGCCATCTGCAGCATCGCTTTAAAACTATCACGAATATTAAATGCATGAAACTCTGAAAAGCTTTCAGCACAGTCACCACCTTGCAGTAAAAAAGCCTCACCGTTTGCCACATTTGCAAGTTGACTCTTGAGTGAACGTGCCTCTCCAGCAAAAACAAGTGGCGGATAGTTTTTCAACTCATCAAGAACGCTTTGAAGCGCTGCTTTATCTGGATATGTTGGTTGTTGCAAAATTGGCTTCTCTCTCCAACTTGACGGGCTCCAAATACTCATAATCTAACCTTAATAAATAAATTTGCGAAATTTTAGCAAAAGATACATAAAATAGCGATGAATAGCTCCCTTATTTATAAAAAAAGTCTCACAAGCTTTGTTTATGCTTATTAGAGTATAATAGCGCATTATTTTATTTGGGATAGCTATGCAAAAGTCAGACTTAAAATCCTTAGTAACACAAATGTACGAAGATTTAATTAGTACCATTGACGCATCCGCAACAGTGTCTAGAGAGCAAGTTCTTACGTTTTTAAAAGACTCTACTGATGCGATTAGCAATATTAGTGATGAGAGTCTTGACTCTTCAGAGCATGCTCGTGAGATGTTTAAAACAACTTATAAAGAGATTGCCAAAAAGTCCCTCTCTTCCTATCAAAGTACCAACGGAAAATTTGAACAACTCTCGCAGATGCAAAAAGAGACACTTAATGAGTGTGAAAAAACTCACATAGACTACCCAAGTATCAAACAAAAATTTGATGAAATTCAGGACCATATGAGTCTTGAAGTAAAAAAAGCTAACGCACTTATTTCAAAGCTAACAAAACAAGTGCAAGATCTTGAAGAGAGCTCCAATCTCGACTCTCTCACAAAAGTTTTTAATCGACGTGCGCTAACAACCTACCTTAACAAAGTATGCGACAGAGGAGAGATTTCAGGAACTCTTTATCTGCTCATACTTGACATAGATGATTTTAAACAAATTAACGACACCCATGGACACATAGCCGGAGATAAAATACTTATCTTCATCGCGAATATCTTACGTAGAACTCTACGAGAAGGTGATAAAGTATTTCGTTATGGTGGAGAGGAGTTTATAATTACACTCAACAGAGTTGAACAGAGTGTTTGTGAAGATATTGGTGAACGCATTTTAAAACTCATAAGTTCAAATCAACTTATCTATAAAGGCTCATCACTGAATGTGACAATGAGCATTGGGGCAACACGATATTACAAAGGAGATACTCCGGACAATATTATTGCTCGTGCTGATCAAGCACTCTATAAGTCGAAACATAGTGGAAAAAATCAGATGAATATGGAACTTGTAGATGGAAATTAGTTATTTTGATTTAGTGGTGGGAAGCATCATTCTACTTCTTGGTCTTAAAGGAATTATAAACGGTTTCTTTAAAGAGGTGTTTGGTCTCATTGGAATTATTGGTGGTATATTCATTGCCTCGAGAGTAGCACAGAGTGTTGGAGAGTATCTCAATACGCTTATATTTAACTTTTCAAGTACAACTGCTGCAAACTTTTTAGGTTTTTTGACAACCTTAGCACTTTTTTGGTTGCTTATGGTATTTGTCGGTTTCCTGTTCAAAAAACTCAGTGCTTTGAGTGGTCTTGGCCCAGTGGACAAACTACTTGGATTTGTTTTTGGTGCAAGTAAATTTTTCCTCATAGCTGCGGTAATAGCCCATGCTGCATATAACGTGAAAGCGATTCGTTCTGCTATTGATGGCTCACTAAATCAAAGCATACTTTTTCCAGTGCTTGTTGAGACTGGAAGCGTTATTATGAAAATCGACCCAGTTGATGTGAGCAGTGATATTAATGAAACAATACAAGAGAGTTCAGAAGCACTTTCAAAAAAGACGCAAGAACTTGTAGAGGAGTCTGCCAAAGAGCAGATTAAAGAGATTCAAAAAGAGTTAGAAGAGAAGTAAAAATGGATTCAGTACATACAGATTTTAATGACAAAACAATTGCCTACAAGCAACTACTAAGTGATTTTAAAGAACTTTTAAAAAAGAATAGTTTGAAGTTTACCATTCAAAGAGAAGTTATTTTAGAGACGCTTTACAATTCAGATGAACATCTTACACCTGAAGCGCTTCATCATCTTATTCAAGAGAAATACCCTGACTTAAAAACAGGGATTGCAACAGTCTACAGAACACTCTCACTACTCGAAGATTCAAATGTAGTAACTTCACTCTCATTTGGTGCACAGGGAAAAAAATATGAACTTGGAGCTAAAGAGCATCATGATCACTTTATCTGTACTAATTGTGGAAAGATAATAGAGTTTGTAGATGAAGAGATAGAGAAGCGTCAACATGCTATCGCTAAAACGCTCAACTTTAAGATGGAAGATCACTCTATGCAAATTTATGGTGTTTGCTCTGAGTGTCAAGAAAAATAAGCCAAAAAGGATTCATAATTGATTTTTGACAATAAATTTGTACAACAAAGAATAGAAAAAGCTAAACTACTCAAAGAAGCAGGATTTAACCCTTATTCAAACAATTCTCAACGCAACACTACCATTGCAAAATACCTTAATGTAAATGCAGACATAGAACATACTGAGAGTAAACGTGATGAAAAACGCCACTATGTTGTGAGTGGTCGTATCAAACTTCAACGTATTATGGGAAAAGCATCATTTATAAAAATAGAAGATGAGAGTGGTATGCTACAGGTTTATGTAGCTAGAGACAATATGCCAGAAGGCTTTTACAACGACATTTTTAAAAAGAATATAGAAGTAGGTGATATAGTTGAAGTTGGTGGTTACCCATTTGTAACAGGTAAAGGGGAACTTTCACTACATGCAGAGAGCTTACAACTTCTTACAAAAGCTATTAGCCCTCTTCCTGAAAAATTTCATGGTGTTACTGATAAAGAGATTCGATATAGAAAACGTTATCTTGATCTTATAATGAATACAAAAGCAAAAAAAACATTTCAGACTCGTTCAAAAGTCATCTCCCTTACGCGTCACTTCTTTGAAGAGAAGGGTTTTTTAGAGGTTGAAACACCAATGATGCATCCAATTGCAGGTGGTGCCAATGCGAAACCTTTTGTGACACATCACAATGCACTCAGTGTAGATAGATACCTTAGAATTGCTCCAGAACTCTATCTGAAACGTCTTATAGTTGGGGGATTTGAAGCAGTTTTTGAGATAAACAGAAACTTTAGAAACGAGGGAATGGACGCAACTCACAATCCAGAGTTTACTTCTATTGAATTTTATTGGGCATACAAGACATATAAAGATCTTATAAAAATTACAAAAGAGTACTTTGAGTATCTTTTTGACCACCTTAATCTTCCTACACTACTTCCCTATGGCGATTTAGAAGTAGACTTTGCAAACTTTCAAGAGATTCCTCTTATTGAGTCTTTAAGCACTATTGGTGGAGTTCCAGCTGATATTACAGGTGATGCTCAAAAAATTGTAGAGTATCTTAATTCAAAAGGAGTTACTGTTAAACCTGGTCTCACACTTGGACAACTACAAGGGGAACTATTTGATGAGTTTGTTGAAGCAAAACTGATTGATCCGACTTTTATTACTCAATACCCTGTAGACATATCACCTCTTGCACGCAGAAGTGATGAAAACCCAGCTATTACAGAACGTTTTGAACTTTTTATTGCCGGACGTGAAATTGCAAATGCCTTTAGTGAGCTAAATGATCCTGTTGATCAACTTGAACGTTTTGAAGCACAAATGGCTGCAAAAGACAGTGGAGATGATGAGGCTCACGAAATGGATAGTGACTTTGTTGAAGCACTAAGCTATGGAATGGCTCCTACTGCTGGACAAGGTATAGGTATTGATAGACTTGTAATGCTACTTACTAATGAGCATAGTATTCGCGATGTACTACTCTTTCCTGCCATGAAACCAATCACTTCAGATGAATCGCACAATCTAAAAGATGTAGAAGAGGAGTAATCCTTCTACATCAACATCAACCCCCATATAATAAAATAAAACATAATAAAACTATAGAGTTTTCATAAGATAACCAAAATACCTATTAAGCAAGAGTTTTAGATATCACAATTTTTTACTTTTATCACACTATTATCACAAATAAATATTTTCAAAGAAAAAAATATTTTTTTTTGAAATTTCTAAATATATAAATAAATCTAATCATTTTAGCAATTTTCATGAGTAATTTTATATTAACAAAAGGACAGAGTCCCAAAATATAGGCATATAGTATTTATTCTCAATAAAAATTCATAAGAAAATTTAATAAAAAAATTTAATTTTCTATTACTTTTTATAATTTTCACTACTTCATTTAATCTTCAGTTAATATTACTATTTGTAATATTTTTGCTGATGGAAATCATTTGTATGATTTTTAATAAATGCCAACTAAATATAAACTTTCTAAGGAGAAGTCATGAATATGAATCGTCGTGATGCTATTAAGCTAGGTGCAACAAGTGTTATAGCTGCAGCAGCTATAGGTGTAACAGGATGTCAAAAAAATACAGAGGTACCAAGTAAGCAAGTTGCTACTATGGCAAATGGCAATGTAATCGGTAAACATCAAGTTGTAGTAATTGGTGGTGGTTACGGTGGTTTAACTGTTGCAAGTGAACTTAAAAAAGAGAACAAAGATATAGATGTTCTTGTTATTGAGAAAAATGAAACATTTATGTCTTGTCCTGGTTCAAACACATATCTTGGAAAGCTTAATGGTATGACACTCGATAAGTTTATGTTTGATTATGCACAACCAGTTGAAAAATATGGCTACAGTATGTTACATGCTGAAGTTACTAATATTGATCGTTCAAAAAAACAAGTTCACACTGCAAAAGGAGTTGTCGAGTACGATATTTTAGTACTCTCTCCAGGTATTGCTTATGACTATGAAAACCAATTCCCAAAATGGAGTAAAAATAAAGTTGAGCATATTCGTCGTAGTGCACCAGGTGCGCTTATTCCTGGCGGTGAGCATCTTGCACTAGATAGACTACTCGCAAACATGGATGATGGAAATGTAATTATTACTGTGCCAGCTGGCAAATATCGTTGTCCACCAGCACCATTTGAACGTGCATGTATGATTGCTACATTTATGAAAAAAGAGGATATTCGTGGAAAAGTAATTTTACTTAACCCATCAGATAAAATCTCAAAAGGTGCAGCATTTAAAGAGTCATGGAAAGAGCTTTATGGTGATATGATTGAACATGTGGACTTTGCTACTATCACAGATGTAGACACAGACACAAAAACAGTAACCTTTACGCATAAAGAGGCATTACCAATAGAAGACAAAGACTTTGATGAGCCTCAATTTAAAACTGTAGAGAAAAGAGTTTCTTATTCAGTTCTCAATCTTATTCCAAACAACAAAGCAAATCCTGTTATTACAATGGCTGGTCTTGAGGTTACAGATGATGCATTTCATAAAGTTGTTATGAATGGATGCTCATTTCAGACAAAAACAGATGCCAATGTTTATGCGGTAGGTGATGTTGTAGGACATGCTATTCCACCAAGCGGACAGACTGCAAACTGGGCTGGAAAACAGTGTGCGAAAGAGGTCGCAGCTCAACTTGCAGGGAAAAAGTATGCACTACCTGTAGCAAAAACTCCAGTTTCAGCAGGAAATGTTTGTTACTCAATGGTTGGAGATAACCCAGAAGAAGGAATCTTAGTTAAACATGACTTTTCTTGGAATGGAACCGTTATAGCAGGTAAAGGCTACGTTCCAAAAGATGAAGCTTCTGGGAAGTATCGTTCTAGAGGTACTGCAAAAGCCCTTCGTGATTGGTATCGTGGTATTACTAATGACCTATTTAGTTAAAACAGAGAGGTAATTTATGGATAGAAGAAATTTCTTAAAAGTTACAGGTGCAGGTGTCCTTATGGCGGTTGCACCATCTACTGTTGGTACAAAACTCTATGCAAATGATGGAAGGCTCTTTACTGCTTATGAGAGGGTACAACTCTTAGATGCATCAGGAGCACCAATTAAAGCTAGCCAACTCAAAAAAGAGACAAACTATGTTTTTAACTACCCATACAAATCCACCCCTGCTCTTCTTTTAAATTTAGATGAAGCAACTGGCGAAAATATCACACTCACATCTGAAGATGGTCAAGAATATCTTTGGAAAAGTGGTGTAGGTAAAGAAAAAACTATAGTATCTTATAGTGCCATCTGTTCACATCAACTAGCACACCCTACCCCAAATGACAGTTTCTTGCAATATGTTCAAAAGGATAAAAAAACTATGGCTTATGAGCGTAGCGGTGTTATAGTATGTTCTTCACATCTCTCTGCTTTTGATGCAAAAAGAGGTGCACAACGTTTGTCTGGTCCGGCGGCACAACCACTAGCTTCCATAGTAATTGAAGTTGCAGAAGATGACAGTATATGGGCTGTCGGTGTTTTAGGTCCTGATAAATTTCATGAGTATTTTAAAAGTTTTAAACCTGAGTTTAAAATGTTTTATGATGGAAAAAGAGAAGCAAAAAAACTTGTCTCCATATCGGCTCCAACTGTTACTCTCAACGAGTACTCTAAAGAAATTATCCAATACTAAAAAGGCGTAAATATGAAACTTCTAACAACATTAGCATTAAGTACTTTGTTAGCTACAACGATTTATGCAAAAGAGTCTATGGCTGAGGATATGCGGATTATGCTCAAAGCAATGCAAAATATTGAGGCTGCAGGTTTTTATAATGACAAAGAGAAAATGCAACAAGAGGTAAAAACTCTCAAAGCACATCTTAGTTCACTCAAAACAGACAAAGCTCATAGCTATCTACCTGGTGAAAAAGTGCATGCTAGCAAGTTTGCAAAAAAACGTGCACAGATGATAGAGATGTACGCAGACGATATGCTTGATTCACTCTCCGCAGATAAACTCAACGATGCACTTGAAAACTATTCCTTAATTTTAGGACAATGTACCTCTTGTCATAGTCGTATTCGTTCATACTAAATATTCTTGGCTTAATGCCAAGAAACACTCTCACCTTTACCTTATTTTTACAGCCAAGACCCTCAAAAATACTTTAAAATTTAATTTTAGTAATATTAAAATATATTAAAATAAATTTATTTTGTGATACCAAAATATATTTATTTTCTATTGCTAAAACTTCAAAAAGACTCCTTAAATATGGGATAAATAAGGTATTATTAATTTTTACATAACTATTAAATATTTTCTGTTAATATAAATATTTTTTATTTTTTGTGATATTATTATCACAAAAAAATGCATAAATATATCAAATAATACTTTTTTTATAAAATATAATATTTTTTTATAAATATTAAGTCTCATTTAAGACTCAATACCCAATAATTCTCGCATAACTCAGATAAGATATTCTTATTTGAGAAAATTACTATTATGTAAGGGGAATATATGAAACTAGGTAGATTAAGCTTAATTGCCGCTTTAGCAATAGCTTCAGCAACACAAGCAGATGAAATCAAATATGACAAAACTTTAGCAGTAACAACTGTAGATAAAAGCTACGTTGATAAAGCTATAGAAGCTTCTAAAACATTAAAGTTTGAGGGTCAGTTAAAGTTTTGGTATCAGACGATGGATCATGATGGGCTCTCAAATGGTAAAGCAGATAAAGGGTTATTTCAAAGGGATCCAAACCAACCTAATGAGTGGGGAAATGTTGAGGCACAATTTAGTGTTAGTGGGAACATTAACGAACACCTCTATGCTAAAACAACACTTATGACAGTTTCAACTATGGGTATGGACAGCGCCATTACTGCTGGCCAAACTGCACGCCCTGGGCAATTTGGCTCTTCAAATGCATCTGATGCACAGCCTTTTTGGGTTCATGAGATGTTTCTTGACTACAAACTATCTAAATCTACTGATGTAAAAATTGGTCGTATGGAGCTTGACACACCACTCATTTATACTGAGAAGTGGAATGCTACTGCAAACTCATTTGAAGCAATTACTGCTGCAAACACAGACCTACCAAATACAACACTCTTGGCAGGTTGGGTATCAAAAGGAAATGGTGCAACTGACAACCTACTCTATGCCCCACAAGTTTTTGGTGCAGAGTCTCAGTTTAGTGACTTTATGGGGTATCAGTACAGTACAACAACAAGTTATTATGTTCCGGCTGGTGGTGGAACTATTACAAACACAAAAGTTAACGCTGACGACGTGCTTGTGACTACAAGTACAACAACAAAAAAACTTTCAGACGGCGGTGCACTCTTCTTAGGTGCAAAAAACAACTCCCTCTCGTTTATGCCACTCCAAGCATGGGCTTACTATGCTCCAGATGCAGCACAAGCATTTTGGATACAAGCAGACCCTACAATGAAAGAGTTAGGATTTGTTGATGTAGCTTCCATGCAGCTTATTGCCGCTGGTAATGGTGCAACTGGGGCAACAGATAGCTTTTTGCAAACAGATGTCGAGTCAAATGGTAATGATAAAACACAAATGACACAGTCGCTTGCTGCAAAAGTTGCACTTAGCTCTGGAATGTTTAATGCCTATGCTGCATATTCGGCAAACTCTAAAGGTAACCTTCCAGTTGCAAATATGGGTACAAACTACAAGAAAACAAAGCTTCCTACTGCATCTATATTTAACGATGGTATGACAGCAGCACAACCAGATACTACTGCTTGGAAACTTGGTGTTGGTGCAAAATTTGATGGGATTGGTACTCTGGCACTCTCTTATGGCCAATACAGTGTCGGACAAAACGAAGGGTACCAAAACATAAACAAAAATGCAGGTGGACCTGCATCTATGGGTTACATCGCACAAAACTTTGTTGGTGATGATATGGATGTTAAAGAGCTTGATGTTGTATTTAAAACTAAAGTTTCAGATGTCGACTTAGCAGCAATGTACATTAAGGTAAATCAAACATACGTGCCTATTTTAGGAAACTCTGCTGCAAATGGTGGAACCACACTTAACTATGGTACTTACGGAAACGACATTGTTCGTATTATAGCTACACTGAAGTTTTAATTTTTTCTCTCCTTATACTGCCTCTCTCTACCCAAGAGAGGCATACACTCTTTTTTTGGAATAAATGTAACACCTTTTCAAACATCACAAATTTTAGATAGATAATTAAAATGCTTTTAGATTTCTCATGTAGAATTATAAGAAAGGCTTTTATAAATGTTTAGCAAAATTCTCTTTTTTCTAGGTTCGAGTACAATACTTTTTGCAACACAAACACTTAAAGGTAATAACGAAGTCAATCTTTTTATAGCAACTTTTGCTCTAGCGCTTATAGCTATTCTTGCTCTTTTTTTCGCCTCTAAAAAAACAGAAAAGATTCAAGAAGAAAAAGAGCGTCAGGAGCAAGCCTTACAACAAGAGCATGAAAAACAAGATATAATCATCTCAAAAATTAGTGAAAGTATTTATGGCCTAGCTAAAGAGAGTCTAACACGCTCAAACACGACAAAATCTGAGAATCAGCTCTTAGCAATTACAACAAATCTAATAGACTTTCTACGTATAAAATCACATAAAGTTATTATAGATAAACAGCCACTTAAACTCTCAAACCTTCTTAATGATGTTGCTGGAACACTTAGAACGAACATTAAAGAAAAAGAGTTTGAACTTATTTACAATATTCAAGAGCAGCTTGAAAAAGAGATAGTCTCTGACACACTCAACCTAAGCAAAGTTCTTGTCAATATTCTCCTTTTTTGTGTTGAAAACGACTCTGAGCATCTTATTTTAAAAATAGAGAAGAGTAGTCTTGCAGCCAAAGATGATCAACTCTCTTTTCTCATTCACAGTGACTTAGAGATTGATGCTGAAGGTGAAGAGAATATATTTCAGTTTCACTATAATGAAGAAACAGAAGAGTATGAGAGTTTAGGTCTTTTCATAGCCAAAGAGTTAGCAGAGCTTATGCAAGGTCAGCTCATTGCAAGAAACAACAGTGAAAATAAAACAGAGTTTCTTTTTAGCATTCCTTATATTCAAGCACAAAGAGAACCTCTTGAAGATAAATATACTCTTAGTGAAAAAACAAAAGCGAAAAATATTTTACTTATTGACTCTTCAGAACTATCAGCTTCAACAATAGAATCAAGTCTATTTTCACTTGGACATGATGTTAAAAAACTCTCAAAAGAACAATATACCAGCTACTATGAATATTTTGAAATATACGACTTAATTCTCTTAGACGAAAAACTATTTACAAACAAAACAGTAAGTATTTTAGAAAATACAAACGCAAAAGTTCTTGCACTCTCAAATCTATTTGGGGCACAAGAAAACTATCCAAATGTAGCTATAGCAGATGCAAAAATTTCAAAACCATTTACTATCTGGCAACTCACTAATGTACTCCAACAGCTATGTTCAATAGAACATAATACCTTATCTATTACAACAAACGGCGTAGTAAATTCAGGAACTGCACTTGTTCATCGAAACTCTTTTCAAGATACAAGAGGTATAACGCTCTCAAGTTTTTCAAAGTTTCATAGCAAAAGAATTTTACTAGTTGAGGACAATAACATCAATCAAAAAGTATTTATTGGAGTACTCAATAAATCTTCTGTGAAAATAGATATCGCCAATCATGGTAAAGAGGCATTAAAACTTTTGGAACAACATAGAGAGTATGATTTAATTTTCATGGATATTAATATGCCGATTATGGACGGCTATACAACAGCCATTAAAATACGAGAGCAAGCTGACCTTAACGACATTCCAATCATAGCACTTAGCGCTTTAACATCTAGTGATGAAGTTGCTAAAATGTTTGCATCTGGTATGAATGGATACATGTCAAAACCGCTACAAAAAGAGAAACTCTATACTGCTTTATCCCTCTTTATAGATAATGTTGAAAAACATACACAACAAAATTACAATGAAGAGACTACACAAATAGAGTACCCTGGTCTTAACACTACTTTAGGAGTTGCAAAATCTAGTGCAAATGAAGTTTTCTATAAAGAGATACTTGTAGAATTTATAGATGCTTATGGAACTACTGATGAGATCTTTGAAAAACTTGTCAAAGATTTTAGATACGAGCAACTTCGTATTTTATGTACTGATATAAGAGGATTAACTGGAACTATTGGTGCACAACAACTAAATAAAATAGTCATAGACATCCTACAAAAACTCTCTTACAAAAAATATGAATTTATACCAGAGCTTATAATTAAATATAGAGTAGAGCTAAATAGTGTTGAAAATTCTATAAAAAAATACCTTGAGGCATCAGAATAATATTATCTCTTTTTGAGTATAATCGCAGCAATAATTATTGAAGGAAACCTAAAAAATGAGCTTTTTAAAAGAGTACGATAGTGAAATATTTGAGCTATGTGAGCAAGAGTTAGAACGTCAGACAGACCACTTAGAGATGATTGCATCTGAGAACTTTACACTTCCAGCTGTTATGGAAGCAATGGGTTCGGTTTTTACTAATAAATATGCTGAAGGTTATCCACAAAAACGTTATTACGGTGGGTGTGAATATGCTGATAAAGTTGAACAACTTGCAATTGATAGAGCATGTGAACTCTTTAACTGTAAATTTGCAAATGTACAACCACATTCTGGTAGTCAAGCAAATGGTGCTGTTTACGCGGCATTACTTAAAGCTGGTGATAAAATTCTTGGTATGGACTTAAGCCATGGTGGACACCTGACACATGGTTCAAAACCAAGTTTTTCAGGACAAAACTACTCACCTTTTTACTATGGTGTAGAGTTGGATGGTCGTATTAACTATGATAAAGTTATGGAAATTGCACAAATTGTTAAGCCTAAAATTATCGTTTGTGGTGCCTCGGCTTATGCTCGTGAAATCGACTTTAAAAAGTTTCGTGAAATTGCTGATGCTGTTGGTGCAATTTTATTTGCTGACATTGCACACATTGCTGGTCTTGTAGCTGCTGGTGAGCACCCTAGCCCATTCCCATACGCTGATGTTGTAACAACAACTACACATAAAACACTTGCAGGTCCTCGTGGTGGTATGATTATGACAAATGATGAAGAGCTTGCAAAGAAATTAAACTCTGCAATCTTTCCAGCACTTCAAGGTGGACCACTTGTTCATGTAATCGCTGCAAAAGCTGTTGGTTTTAAACACAACCTCTCACCGGAATGGAAAGAGTATGCAAAACAGGTAAAAGCAAATGCAAAAGTACTAGGTGAAGTTATGATGAAACGCGGTTACGATGTTGTTTCTGGCGGTACTGACAATCACCTTATTTTAGTATCTTTTGTTGGTAAAGAGATTTCAGGTAAAGATGCTGACGCAGCATTAGGAAATGCAGGTATCACAATTAACAAAAATACTGTTCCAGGTGAAACTAGAAGTCCATTTGTAACTTCAGGTATTCGTGTTGGTTCTGCTGCACTTACAAGTCGTGGGATGAAAGAAAAAGAGTTTGAACTCATAGCGAATAAAATGGCTGATGTACTCGATGACATTAACAATATTGAGCTTCAAGCTTCAATTCGCCAAGAGATGAAAGCACTTGCACAAAACTTTGTAATTTACAACCAAGCAACATACTAAAATAAAGAGAGCAGCTTATGACTTCTATGGATCTTAAACTTATTAAAATGATTACAGACCACTACTGGATTAAGCAAGAGACCGTAGTTGAAAAGCTCAATTTCAAGGGTCGTACTTTTTACAATAAGTTTGAAAAAGTCAACGCTCCACTCTCTCAAGCTGTTATAAACCAGCACCTAAAAGGTGAAATAACGGTTGCTCACTCTCTGATTAATAGACACAATAAAGTTGAAAATATTGTTATAGACTACAATGGAAGAGACCCTGAACGCTTTTACCACAAGGCGCAATTACTTCTTCGAGAAGAGGGTTACATAAACTTTACTGCTTATAAGACAAAAACAGAAGGCCATCTTCATGTTTACATTCACAAAGGTCATACAACACTTCAAGAGGCTATCCAGCTTGGTAAAACACTCTCTATGAAACTTGCTGCAAAACAACCAAAACAGTGGAGAATGTTTCCAAATAATGATATGCCAGATGAGTATAATATTTTAACAGTTCCATATGAAGTGTATGCCAAAGAGCGTGGTGCTTCTTGGTCAAAACATATGTAAAAAAAGCTCTTTTAGGCTTAGAGAACTTGCTAAGCATAGAGATTTTAGCTATGATTTAGAATTAAAAATCGAGGTATAGATTATGAATGAAAATAACGAACTTAACGATATCATACTCAATAAAAATGGTTCTGCTAACTCCAACAAAAAGATTATACTTGCTGTTGCGACACTTGGTGTAATTCTTATAATAGTAGTGATGTTAATGAACTCACTCTCTTCTAGTGGAACAGACAACCTACCAAAAGCGGTACTCCCACCACAACCACAATCTCAAACTTCAAATAATGAAGTAACGCAAGAACCCCTTTTTGAAGAGATAGAAGTTACAGAAGAACCTGATACCACAACTACAAATCTTGAAGAGATAGCACAAAAACTCAAAGAAGAAAGTGCAATCCAACAAGAAGCTCCTGCTCAAACGGCACCTACAGAAGTAGAAAAGCAGATGACAACTCCTACTAAAGTAACTCCTAAAAAAGTTTCAACAACACCAAAAACAACTACATCTATAACATATTATGTTCAAGTGGGTTCTTTTTCAAAATATGAACCAAACAAAAAGTTTTTACAATCCATTACATCTTTAGGATTTGATTACAAATACCATAAAACTGGTACACTTAACAAAGTACTTGTAGGTCCATTTAACACTGAAAAAGATGCAAAAGATGCAAGACGTGTACTGCGTGCAAAAGTCGAGCCAGGCTCATTTTTAGTAAGACTCTAAAAACTAAGGCAGTTCTTGATTTACTCTAAACAATTTACACTCGATCAATTTGCACCAATAGCGGTATATGCAAAACTTAAAGCACTTTATCCTCAAGAGATCAGTTATCTCTTTGAGAGTGCTGGAACAACAGAAGGAAACTTTAGCTTTATCTGTATTGGTGCCCGTGAAAGACTACAATATAACAACAACCAAACACTCTACACTGATATGCAAGGTGTCACTCACTCTCGTAGTGAAAATCCATTTACATTTTTAAAAGAGTACTATAAAACAAAAGAGAAAAATCTCTATAAACAAGCGACTAAAGAGCTCAATGTTGGGTACGTAGATGGTTTTATTGGCTATATTGGTTATGATATGGTCAAAGTTTTTGAACCAAAACTCTCAAAAAGTATGGAAAACCTTAAAGATGAACTCCATACACCTGACTTAGATTTAGTACTTCCTAAAATGGTACTTGTTTACTCTCATAAAAACCATCAAATTACGCTCATTTCAACACTTGCTGAGTTTGATGCTGAGTTTGATAAAATACAAGAAGAGTTGAAAGGTTCTTATACTTACAAACATAAAATTCTCAATGTAGGTGATGACAAAGGGACTTTTGCACATTCCAAAGAGAAATTTTTTGAGATGATAGACAAATCAAAAGAGATGATTCGTAGTGGGGATGTTTTTCAAATTCTTATGACAAATCGTTTTACACGTAACATCAAAGTAGATCCTTTTAGTTTCTATAGAATTTTACGGGCTAAAAACCCATCTCCATATATGTATCTACTAGAGTATGAATCTTTTAGTATCGTTGGCTCCTCTCCAGAGGTTATGGTGCGCTTAAATGATGGAGAGCTCCTGCTACGCCCTATTGCAGGTACACGAAAACGTGGAGCCACTAAACAGCGAGACCTAGAACTAGAACAAGAGCTTTTAGCTGACCCTAAAGAGCTAGCAGAACACCTTATGCTTATAGACCTTGGTCGCAATGATGTTGGACGTGTTGCAAAAACAGGTACTGTAAAAGTTGAAGATATGATGCACATAGAACGCTACTCGCACGTTATGCATATCGTCTCAGATGTTGTTGCCGAGCTTGCTGAGGGTAAAGATATGTTTGACCTTTTCATGGCGACTTTTACTGCAGGTACAATGACAGGAGCACCCAAAATTCGTGCTATGGAACTTATTGCTCAGTATGAAGGTTTAAAACGCGGTTTTTATAGCGGAAGTATTGGATATTTTGGTTTTGATGGTAATATGGATAGTGCTATTACCATAAGAACAGCTATGGTAACTGAAGATAAAGTAGTACTACAAGCTGGAGCTGGGGTCGTAGCTGATAGTCAAAATGAACTTGAGTATCTTGAGGTCGAAAATAAGCTAGGCGCCCTCATACACTCACTCGAAGACCTAGATCCTCAGTAGTCTTACGTAAGCATGAAAAAACTCTTCTCTATTTTTGGTGATCCAGTCTCTCACTCAAGATCACCACTTATGCACAATGCAGTTTTTAAACAGCTCAACTACCCTGCTTGTTACACAAGAACACACTTACGTAATGGCGTAGAGCTTAAAGAGACTTTCTTTGCTTTAGGTCTCAGTGGTGCAAATGTGACTGTTCCTCACAAAGAGGCAGCTTTTACAGCTTGTGATGAAGTACGTGGTTTTGCAAAAGAAATAGGTGTTGTCAATACACTTGTCAATGAAAATGGGAAACTTGTTGGCTACAACACAGATGCAGATGGTTTTATGTATGCCATCAGTGAGTTTAAAAATATACAAAATATTCTCATAATTGGAGCTGGTGGTACAGCAAAGGCACTCGCTGCAAAGTTTTTACAAGAGTCTTTATCTGTAAGTGTTTTAAATCGTAGTCCACGAAGACTAGAATACTTCCAAACTCTAGGTACAAAGTGCTTTGACTGGAGTAATTTCAGACTGGACAAATATGATCTTGTAGTAAACACCACAAGTGCAGGACTCAAAGATGAAGATCTCCCAGCACCTCATGAGATAATAGAAAGTATTCTAAATAATAGCCGTTACGTAGCAGATGCAATCTATGGAAAACTCACCCCTTTTTTACAACTTGCACAAAACAAGGGAATACACTTTAAAGATGGTGCAGATATGCTTCTTGGGCAAGGGGTGTTAGCAAATGAGTACTTTACAGATTTTAAACTTGATAAAGAGGCAATTAAAAGAGCAATGCAAGAGAGTTTCGCACTTTAACCTATCTTGAAAAACTAAATCCTATGGAGTATTTACTTAAATTTCTGTTGTAATCTATTAAAGACTCACCATATCCACTAAAGACTTGAATATAAAAATTTGCATCATTTAGAAGTGGGTATGAATAGGTCGCCTCAGCTGCCCCACGAAGAGTAGCAGGATTTGCTCTTCCCATAAGTGTAAACATGTGCTCCTCAACAAAATAGGTAAACTTCATCTCTAAACATCCTCTATAATCCATAATATCAGGATTATCTGAAAGGTCTGAGATTGGAAGTATGAGTTTAAAATCACTTACAAATGATTCATACTGTGTACGTAGTTTTGCATAAAGGTAATTAATACTTCGTGAAAAATTTGCTAATGTTTGATTATTATCAAATGTAATACCCTCTGTGTTTGGCTGACCATTTGATTCATGCTTATAGCCAAGTCTAAGACTACGTAAACGCATCCATGAATCTTCATCTTCTATGGGAAACTCTACAAAAGCTTCTGGAGAATAGAGCGACTCTCTAAATGGAGCAGAGTCAGTGTAAAGCTGCCAGAAAGCCCTTTGGGTGTATGCTAAGTAATATTTTTCATTAAGTTGGAAAATATTTTTAGCAACCGGAAGCTTTAAACTCACTTGCAATTGTGCTTCAATATTATTGTACTCAACTTTTGGGACACTTGAAGTGTAAGGATCTTGGGTATAGCCATAAGGTAAAATATAGTTGACTTCATGGGGCTGTAGTCCAAAATTGCCATCAAACCAATTCTGCATACTCTCTTTTGTTTTTTTATCATTTATACACTCTACATCACATAAGCCATCTGCAAAAGCTATGTATGCAGATAGAACTAAGAAGAGAATTTTTTTCATTTTTATACCTTCACTCTATCTTCAAGTGCTCTTGTAAGGGAAAGCAAGTCAATATTTTCTAAACTTACACCTGTTGGTACACCTTGAGCAATCTTTGTAAAATTAAGATCATACTCACTTAACTTATCTTCGATGTAAAGGATAACTGCATCATTAGCTATTGAAGGTGTAAGTGCAAAAAGAACCTCACGAACACCATCTTGGACAATTTTTTCTAAATGTTCAATACTCAACTCTTCGAGTGAATCTAGAACAAAGTACTTCCCATCAAAGAGACCATTCTCTTCAAGAAGTAAAATATCTTTTGCATTCTCAACTATGCATAAAAGTGTATAATCTCTTCGCTCATCAGAACAGATATGACAAAGTTCATCTTCACTCATACCACCACAATCACGACACTTTTTTAAACTTCCGAGTGCATCTTCTATGGCATGAGAAATTTTCATACCCGTGTATGTATCATTCATTATCATAAAATATGCAAGGCGTGTGGCAGACTTTTTACCTATAGTTGGGAGCTCTTGAAGTGCATCAACCAAACGATTAAACTTCTCTAAAGAACGACTCATCTCTTCTAATTTCTCCCTTCATTTGGTAGTAGTATCCAGAGATTGAGTGCTGACTTTAGATGTCCGGCAATATCCAAAGCTGACTCACCACTGCCTAAAAATAGATCTGCTCTAAGTGAACCTTTAATAGCACCTCCGGTATCTTGAGCAAATACAACCCTTTTAAAGCTCCCTTGCTCTTGCGCAGGCTGCTCTTTAGAAAAAGCCTCCAAATAGAGCATACTGCCTAATGGAATAAAACGTCTATCAACTGCTACAGAGCGTTTTGGAGTGAGTTCTAAACCTAAAGATCCTGTTGCACTTTGATCTCTTTGTTCAAAAAAGACCATAGAGTTGTTGTAGTTAAGCACTTCATCTAAGCGAGATGGGTTTGCCTCTAGCCATGCACGGATACTTTGTAAACTAACCTCTTCTAAAGAGAGTGCACCAATTGAAACCAGATACTTTCCAATAGCTCTATACTTGTGTCCATTTTGATTTGAAAACCCGATAAACATAGTACTGTTATCATCAAGAAGAACTCTACCTGAACCTTGAATCTCTAAAAAAAACCTATCGATTTTTGAGTCTGTATAGCAAATAACCTCAGCATTTAAACCAAGTTCTTTACTCTTTTGACGAGTATAGTAAGGTACTAACTTGTCTCCCTGTAATCTTCCGCGAAGTCTATAGTGCTTGAGTTCAGGATAGATTGAAGAGAGATCAACACTTACCAAATCTTTTGGTTTTGCATAGATTGGGTATGAATACTTTTGAGTTTTTTGTAATGATGCATGTAAAAAAGGTTCATAATAACCTGTTAGAAGTCCATACTCCTGCTCTGTATCACTCACTATTTTGTAGGGAGTAAACTCCTCTTGTAAAAAAGTTTTAGCATCACTTACGTAAGGGGCTTTTCCACAGCTTCTTTGGTAAAGCTTTCTTGTCTTAGAGCTTTTACAACTCTCTTGAAATACCGTGAGTACTTCATAGTAATCTTCACTCTCCCAACCTGCTAAATCTTTGTAACTTCCTTGAATGAGAACTGTATTTGGTGCTTGCGAAATTTTTAACTCTTGTTTTTGAGAACATCCATAAAAAAAGATTAAAAAAAATATTGATACTGTTATTGCTTTCATAATTGCGATTATATCCAAATATTGTGTTTATTATTTACGGGTATAATTCCGAAAAAATTATAATTTTGCGGGGTATCAAATGGAAGATTTAAGTTACTATGAAATCTTAGAAGTTACAAGAGATGCAGATAAAACAACCATAAAAAAAGCGTATAGAAAACTTGCAAAACAGTACCACCCAGATAAAAACCCAAACGACCCAGAGGCTGAGCATAAGTTCAAACTCTGTAATGAGGCCTATCAGTGTTTAAGCGATGATCAACAAAGAAGCATTTACGATCGCTATGGAAAGGAAGGACTCCAAGGTCGCTCTTCAGGACGTTCATCTGGAGGATTTGATGACTTAAGCTCTATGTTTGAAGAGATGTTTAGTGGCTTTGGTGGTGGTGGCAGACGTCGTCAAAATCCAGCAGACATGGATAAGTACCCTCTGGATATGAACGTAGATATTCGTATAAGTTTCAATGAGGCAATTTTTGGATGTGAAAAAGATATAAAATTTACATACAAAAAAGCGTGTGGTGACTGTAAAGGAACTGGTGCCAAAGATGCCAAACTCTCTACTTGTCAGCAGTGTGGTGGGCAAGGTCAAGTCTATATGAAACAGGGTTTTATGACATTCTCACAAACCTGTCCATCATGTCAAGGAACAGGAAGTGCCCCTGCTGAAAAATGTCCAAGCTGTAAAGGCAAAGGCTTTGATGAAGTTCAAGAAAGTGTCAGCGTTAAAATTCCAAAGGGAATTGACACTGGAAACCGCTTAAGAGTCTCTGGAAAAGGTAATGTCTCTAAAAGAGGAAGTCGTGGAGATCTTTATGTAACCTTTGAAGTAACACCTGATAAACACTTTATTCGTGATGATAATGATGTTTACATCGAAATACCTGTATTTTTTACCCAAGCAATAATGGGTGCTACCCTTACTATCCCTTCTTTAAGAGGTGAGCTTGAGTTGCAACTTGATATTGGCACAAAAGATAAACAGCGTTTTACTTTTAGAAATGAAGGGATTGATGATGTTCATGGTCATGGACGTGGAGATCTTATAGCTCAAATAGATATAACTTACCCTAAAAAGCTTAGTGATGAGCAGTTAGAGCTACTAGAAAAACTCCAAGACTCCTTTGGGATAGAATCAAAACCTCACGAGGGTCTACTAGACTCTGCTATAGAGAAAATGAAGGGCTGGTTTAAATAACACTCAATGTTATACCTCTCCCCTCTCCTCTTGCTCCTAACAATTCCTTTTTACGGCTCCAAGATGCTTTGGGGAGCACCTCTTTGGGCTTATATCTCTCTTTTTTTTACACTGCTATACGCAGTTGTTCTTGTAATTATAATAGAGAAAAAATGGAAAAGACTCAAAGATGACAATGAGTAAGGAAGCACTCCTCTCAGAGTCTGGCATTTGGTTTTTACTTCTCTATCTCACCTCTCTCATACTCATTGGATTTGCAGGGAAATTCGCTTCTAAAGAAGCAACCCTTAAAGAGTTTTATCTTGGTGGAGCCGGCTTTGGAGTTGGAGTGCTCTTTCTTACTATGTACGCAACACAATACAGTGGAAACTCACTCATAGGTTTTGCAGGAAGTGCTTACAGAAACGGATGGCTGTTTCTTGTCAGTGTAACCTTTATGATTGCCATAGTTGGTGGTTATCTGCTCTATGCACCAAAACTCTACCCTCTAAGTAAAAAACATGGATTTATAACTATTGGTGATTACATAAGCTTTCGTTATAACTCAAAAATTTTAACCTACACCATAGTGTCTATTGCCATTTTTGCCCTTGCAAATTATATGCTCACAAATCTCAAAGCAATAGGTTACGTAATGAGTTACGTAACAGGTGGCGCTATAGGTTTTAGTGAAGGAATCATTTTTATGGCAATTATTATGGTTGTCTATGAAACACTTGGAGGAATGAGAAGTGTTGCCTGGACAGATGCCATTCAAGGAGTATTACTTTTTGTAGGTGTTATTATTATTTTCACTGTTATTACACTTCACTATGGGACTTTAGCACAAAACAGTGAGCTTTTTTTACAACAGACACCCCAGCTCTTTGCACCAATAACACTTCAAGAACAAGTGCAGTGGCTTAGCATACTAATTCTCATCTTTTTTGGTATTGCAGTATATCCTCAAGCCATACAGAGAATTTATGCCGCTAGAGATGAAAAGTCTCTCAAACGCTCACTCTCTCTCATGGTCATAATGCCTTTACTTACAACACTTCCTCTTATAGTTATTGCCATCATAGGCTCTGCACACTTTACAAACCTAAATAAACAAGAGAGTGAACAGATAATTTTACTGATGCTGAGTGAGCTTAGTCATATAGAGGGCATGCAAATTGTTATAACGCTCTTTGTTAGTGCAGCTATTGCCGCAATTATGTCTACAGTTGATAGTGCAATGCTTGCAATAGCCTCACTCTTTACTCAAGATATTTATCATAAACAAAAACCAGATGCCTCGCAAAGAGAGCTTACTTATGTTGGAAAAGTTTTCTCATGGATAGTGATGGCGGTTATGGTTCTACTCGCCATAAACCTTCCCTCAACCATATGGTGGCTAATTCAGATCAAACTTGAACTTCTAGTGCAGATAGCTCCTGCCATTATGCTAGGCATCCACATAAAAAAATTATCTCCAAAAGCAGTAATTTCAGGTCTAGTTGCAGGTATTTTTATAACTCTTTTATTTCTTCTTACTTCACTTCCAAGTAAACCTTTTGGTTTTCATGCTGGAGTTTTAGGATTGGCAGTAAACTTCTTAATCCTATTTGTGATACACTTTAGAGAAATTAATCGATTTGGAAACCGATAATGAATAAAACTTATGTCAAAAAAACACTCGCTTCCTTAGCTCTCTCCATGTTTAGAAAAGATTTTTTTGGGATCTACCACGGTTCAATATCTGCTAAGACTGAGACAAACAGATTTGTTATAAATACAAAAGAGGCAGTTTTTGATGCACTAGACAATGAGAGTCTTATCCAGCTCTACTACAAAAAAGACTATCGTTGGAACCAAGCAAGTATCGATGCGAGCATTCACTACAGTATCTACTCACAGATTAGTGAAGCAAAATACATCTGTTTTAGTATGCCACCATTTACAACCGCCTACTCACTTGAACATGACACCATAGAGCCAAAAGACTATTTTGGGTACAAAGAGATTGGGTCCATAAAGATTTTTGATCCAAAAAAATTTGACAATTGGTATGATAGAGCTGAAAGTGAAATAGCATACTATTTACAAACTAATAAAACAAATATTATGGTCATAAGAGGGTATGGAGTCTACGCATACAGCAGGGACATTCATGACATGGCTAAAAGACTCTCTATTTTAGAAAAAAGTTGCCGACTCTTAATGCTTGATGGCTCACAGTCCAACATTGAAGAGTAAAGGTCTATCTCTTCACTCTAGATGAGATATGTCAGACCCTTCTTTATCAAGTTTTAATACGAATTTATCTAGAATTACGCACATATCACACAATAAGGTTTTTTAATGATTACTTGGATGCAAAGACACAAAAAGTGGCTTATCATAACTATTTGGATTTCTACGATTGCTTTCGTTGGTGCTGGATTTGTTGGCTGGGGACAGTATAGTTATGGAGACAAGGCTGGCGCCGTTGCTAAAGTTGGAAATATTGAAATAAGCAAAGGTGAACTTCAAAAAGCCTACTCAAATCTTTACATGCAGTACAATCAGATGTTTCAAGGAAACTTTGATGAAGAGCAAGCTAAACAGTTTGGACTTCAAAAACAGGCTTTACAGCAACTTGTACAGCAGGCACTTGTTGTTAACCTTGCACACTCATACGACCTCAGTATCAGTGATGCAGAGTTAGTTGAAGCACTCCAAAAACAAGACTACTTTTTTAAAGATGGTGTTTTTGACAAAGAGACTTACAAAAATGTACTTGCACAGAGCAGACTTACGACAAAAGAGTATGAAGCAGACTTAAAGAAAAACCTTCTTATTGTTAAAACATTAGAGCTACTTCCAGTTGAAGCAGGTCAAAATGAAAAAAACATTTTACAAACACTTGCAAGCATTGCAGATAAAATCAACTACACAGTTCTGGATATCAAAGATGTAAAAGTTGATACAAGTGATGCAAAAGTAAAAGCTTTTTGGGAAACCAAACGTCAAAACTTTATGAGCGAAGTAAGTTATGATATCAAGTACATTACTCAAAAGCCTATAGTTGCTACATACTCCCAAGAGGAACTGACTAAACACTATAATGTTAACAGAACACACTTTAAAGATACAGATGGGAAAATTTTAGACTTTGAGGCGGCTAAAGATGCTGTTAGGGCTGAATTAAACAGTGAAGCAACCAAAGACAAAGCCTTACGTAACTATATTGACTACAAAAAAGGTGAACTTAGCGAAACCATAGAGATAAAAACAGCAACTGTTTCACAAAGTAACAATCCATTTTCAGCTGAGCTTTTAGAAAAAATTACACAGCTGAGTCCTACTGCTCCTTATCTCAAGCCTGTTAGTGTAAACGGTGTCTACCATACAGTTGAACTGGTTAAAACTAACCCATCTGTTATGAAGACATATGAAGAAGCGAAAGCTGAAATTATGCCTCTTTATATTCAACAAGAGGGTTTAAAACAACTCCTTGCGTTAGCAAATGAATCTTTAGGTAAATTTTCTGGAAAAACTACCGATTTTGTTACAGTAGAAGATACAAGTAAAATAACACAACTCACACAAACTGAAGCTAAGGAGTTTCTTGGTAAACTTTTCACAAGTGACAAGAAAAGATCTTTTATTCAGTTGAGTAACAATAAAGTTGTTTTATATAATATTTTGGAACAGAAACTGCTCTCTAACACTAACAAAATAGAGGGTAACGAGATTACAAAATTTAAAAGCGCTATGTTTAATGAAGCTCTCATAAAAGAGTTGCAAAACAAGTACCCGACAGAGATTTATATGCAAGGACTCTAAATTGAGTAGAACAGTTTTAGCCATCGATGTAGGATCTACAAAGATATGTGCCGTTATTGCCCAGATTGAAAATGATAACTCTATAGCAATCACTGGTGCTGGAACGACAAAAGCACAGGGCTTAAAAAAAGGAAGCATTACAAACATTGAGCTAGCTTCACGTTCTATAAAAACTGCTGTTGAAGATGCAAAACGTGTATCTGGTAGTGATGTTAAAACTGCAATTGTTTCAATATCTGGAGCCTACACTAAAAGTCTTAACTCTAACGGCATAGTTAATATTCAAACAAAAGAGATTAGTTTCAAAGAGATTGAACGTGTAATGCACACCTCTCTTTACAATGCCAACATTCCAAATGAATATGAAGTTCTCCACGCCCTCCCATATAATTTCAAAGTTGATGACCAGGACTACATAGAAGATCCTCTTGGAATGAATGCATCAAGACTAGAAGTTGAGACACATATTATTACTACACAAAAATCAAATCTCAACAACTTACGTAAGGCTGTTCAAGGTGCAGGTGTAGAGGTTGAAAATATAGTTTTAAACTCTTATGCATCTTCTATTGCCACTCTGAATGATGATGAAAAAGAGTTAGGTGTGGCACTTATTGATATGGGTGGAAACACAAGCAACATTGCCATTCACTCAGGAAACTCTATTCGCTACAATGAATTTTTAGGTGTAGGTTCAAACCATGTAACAAGCGACCTCTCTATGGCCCTTCACACGCCTCTTAATGTTGCAGATAGTGTTAAACTGACATATGGCTCTTTACTTACTCCAAGCAATGACCTTATAGAGCTCCCGGTAATTGGAGATGAAGACTCGACGCATGAAGTTTCACTTGAAGTAGTTCATAATGTAATCTTTGCAAGGGTTGAAGAGACACTTATGATACTTGCACAATTTATAGATAAAAGTGGCCTCAAAGATCAAATGGGTGCAGGCGTTGTACTTACAGGCGGTTTTTCCAAAATGGAAGGGATTAGAGATTTAGCAGTGGCTACTTTTGGGTCAATGCCGGTACGTTTAGCTCGACCTATTGAGATGGACGGTTTGTTTGAAAATCTTAAAGATGCCGAATATTCGAGTGCTATTGGTTTGATTCTCTACTCTGCATATGCTTATACACCCTATGAGATCGATGTCAACAAACGTGTACGTCACACTAATGAGTTACCAACATCACACCATAATATCAACTTTAATGCAGGAGAACTTGAAATACCAGTTGCACCATCTGAAGAGATAGCAGAGTCTAAAATGGTCAGTCTTGAGGCTTCTAAAAAAGAGAAGAGTGATGAAGCGAGTAGCTTTAGTAAATTTTGGAACTGGGCTACCCAGTTATTTTAAAAGGAGTTAAGTAATGGAAGCGTTTGTAGTTGAAGAAGCACACAATCAAAGCGGTGCTAGAATTATAGCTGTCGGTGTCGGTGGTGGCGGTGGTAATATGATTGGTCATATGCTCAAAGAGGGAGTTACAGGCATTGAAATGCTACTCATTAATACTGATGCACAAGTTTTAAATGAGACAAATGGTGCTTCAAAAATTCAGATTGGTGCAAAGCTTACAAAAGGACTTGGAGCTGGAATGAAACCGTCTGTTGGAAAAGACTCTGCTCTTGAAAACTACGATGAGATTCGAAATGCACTTGAAGGTGCAGATATTGTATTCGTATCTGCTGGACTTGGTGGTGGAACAGGAACCGGTGCTGCACCTGTAGTTGCACAGATTGCAAAAGAGGTAGGTGCGCTTACTATCTCAATTGTTACTAAACCATTTAAGTTTGAAGGAAACAAACGCCTTAAACTTGCAGAAGCTGGACTAGCGGAGCTAAAAAAAGAGAGTGACTCTATTGTAGTTATTCCAAACGACAAACTGCTTTCTATAATTGACAGAAAACTTGGTCTAAAAGATAGTTTTAAAATTGTTGATGGTGTGCTTGCTCAGGCTGTAAGTGGTACTTCTGGTGTTATTCTCTCTAGTGGCGATAATGACATCAACCTTGACTTTGCTGACTTACAAACTGTAATGAGCCACAAAGGTATGGCACTTATGGGTGTTGGTGAACATGAGGGTGAAAATGCAGCGTATGAGGCTATTAAAGCTGCAATAGAGTCTCCACTTCTTGATAATATGTCTATTAATGGTGCAATGGGTGTATTAGTACACTTTAAAATGCACCCAAGCTTTTCAATGATAGAGCTTGCTGATGCCATGGAAGTTGTTCATGAGAGTGCTCATGATGATGCAGAGGTTATCTGGGGAACATCTACTGATGAGTCGATTCCTGAAAACTATATTAAAATAACTATTGTTGCAACAGGTTTTGAAAAAGAGCTAAGTAATAATGATGATTTTGTTGGTAATAAAACACAAGCAGCACCAAGAGAAATAGTTCGTCCACGTCTAGTAGTTGGTGGTGATCTTGATAGTGACTACCTTGATGTTCCTGCATTTATGAGAAGACAACAAGACTAAACCTCCTTGCACTCCTTTGAAAAAATAATGAAGTCCAAATCGCTTCTTGGACTTCGTGAAACCTCCACCCTTAAAGAGATAAAAAATAAGTATAAAAATCTCATGAAAAAATGGCATCCCGATAAACACAAAGACAATCCTGATAAAGCTACGAAAATGAGTATGCAAATTAATGAAGCCTATGAAGTCATTATGCAATACTGTAATGAGTATGAGTATGCTTTTGATGAAGAGAGTGTAAAAAAGAAGAGTTTTACACCATCAGAGTGGTGGCATGATAAATTTGGAGGAAGATAGGAATTTATAGCTCCTCTAACTTTTCCTTTTGACTTAAATTAAGAAAAAAACGCATCTCCCGCTCTTTAAGCACTCGAATCATATTTGTACTTCCCTCTGTACCTATGGGATCACCTGCTGTTAAAACATAAGTCTTCGAAAAATCAAGGACGTTACGCTCTATGCCCTCTGCTATAACAGTAGACATAACAGTGCCTAGAGTATTTTTAGTAACCTTAAATGCTGGAACCACTCCCCAACAGATAGTTAAAAAACGTGCCGCTTTCTCATCATGCGTAACTGCATAAATGATTTTTTGCGGTCTATAACGAGAAATTTTTCTCACTGAATTACCACTTGCAGTCAAACAGATAAGTCCTGTTGCCTCAATATCTTTACATAATTTTACAGCTGCGGCATTTATACTATCTGTGGCATCACGAAGTTTAAAGGTATCATACTTATCATATGGGTAGATGGCCTCTGCACCCTGTATAGCCTCAACCATAGTCTCTACTGCCAAAACGGGGTTGTGCCCTACTGCACTCTCTTCTGAGAGCATCACCACATCACTTCCATCTAAAACGGCATTGGCAATATCACTAATCTCTGCACGTGTAGCACGCTCTTGTGTTGTCATTGAGAGGAGCATCTGAGTGGCAGTTATGACAGGTTTTGAGGCTTCATTTGCTTTTTTAATAAGCATCTTTTGTAAAGAAGGCACTTGATAGTAAGGTACTTCTATACCTAAATCACCACGTGCAACCATAATGCCATCACTCACTGCCAAAATTTCATCTATATTCTCAATAGCGTCAAACTTCTCTATTTTAGCAAAGAGTTGGGCATCTCCTCCAAACTCTTTTACAATCAAAGCAGCATTTTGCATATCTGCTGCACTCTGTACAAATGAGATAGCCATAAAGTCAACTTGATTTTTGACTCCCCAAGCTATATCTTCCCTATCTTTTTTTGTCAGAACTTCTATACCTAGGCGTGTACTTGGAAAGTTAACACCTTTTTTTGAACTCAGGAGTCCATCATTGAGTACTTTGACAACTACTGAAGAGTCTCTACACTCTATAACTTCACAACGAATAATTCCATCGTAAAGATAAACGGCATCTCCTAGTTTGAGTTGAGAAAGTATTTGTGCTTGATTAATAGAAGCTATATATGAGTTTTCACTCAACTGTTTTCCTAGAGTATCCTCTTGCACAAACTCTATAATATCCCCAGTATGGAGTTCAAAGGTCTCTTCAAGCTTTCCAACACGAATTTTTGGACCACTAATATCTTGCAAAACTCCAACAAAAAGCCCTGTTAGTTTTTCTGCTTGGCGAATTTTTTGTAAAACTTCATAATGATACTCATGTGTGCCATGCGAAAAATTAAGGCGAAAAACATTTACTCCCGCACGCATAAGTGCCATTATCATCTCCAAAGAGTCAGACGCTGGACCAAGTGTAGCTAAAACTTTTGTACGTTTTTTCATAACAAACCTTCTCTAGAGCAATACTCCGTGTTTGATGAAGTATAACAGAGGATAGGCTAACACAATAAGCGTATATGATGAAATTGCAAGCATAGAGATATTTCTATACCTCTGTTTGCGCTTTACTTCAAAGTCTATAAGTGTCAACAAAATACCAAAAAATGTCCCCACAAATAAAAGAGTATAGAGAAGATAGCCTATGTGACCATACTCAATACTAAGCATACAAAATGGGCAATGGTGTGTTGGCAACTCATAGATGTATGTTCCAAAAACTCCTATGAGTGTTATGAGTGCAACAACAAGGAAAAGAAGTGAAAAGAGTGCATAAATATGATAATACTCCCTTACGTAAGCAATAAAAAGCACTACAAATGTCAGCAAAAAAAGTGTAAGCTGCATCCAAAATGGAGCACCAATAAGCCAAGCCATATAACTCCCATCACTGCTTGAAAAAACAACACCACAACAATCAACTATACTTTTCATGTCTACAGAGAAATACATAACACTCTCTAAAACAATTTCCACTAGTAGCAAAGATATGAACACTAAAAGAAGTTTAAACTTCATAGGTGTATAGGGGAGATTTACATCTTTTAAATCAACGCTATTGAGAACAAGCCAATAGGCAAATAAATAGAGATTTAATAGCTTTATAAGCAATAAGTAGGGTCCATATACTGTAGCATTGACAACCCCAGTTGCACACATTGCTCCTGGCAAGAGTGTCGCAAGCTTCTCTAGTGAAAATATGAAAAACAAAAAGAGTGGAATCTTAATAGCAAAGAGGTATTTTGTAAGTGTTGTTGCTAGGTAACTCTCTTTTTCAAGTCTGTATTGCAAAGGGGTCGTAGCACTGCTATGAAAATATTTACTGACTCTGTAAGAGATAAAAAAAACTATAAGTGAAAAAAGAGCTATAAGCGTGTTTACAAAGAGTTGTACTATAACTTCAGGAGTCAAAATCAACTATCCTATCTACAAAATCTAAATTAAAAAAGCGTGAATCATGTGTTGCTACAATGATTGTCTTATTTTGTGATTTCATCTTACGTAAGATATTTATAAAGCTAAGTACCAGCTTTTCATCTAAATTTGCAGTTGGCTCATCAGCTAAAATAATTTTTGGATCTGCTACATGAGCGCGTGCAATAGCTACTCTTTGCTGCTCTCCACCGGAGAGCTTTTTGACTAGCTCATCTGCCTTATGCTCTATCTCAAACTGCTGCATAACTTTTTTAGCTTGCTCTTGCATTAATGACTCTTGAAGTCCTAAAGGGACAAGTGGCAAGAGTATGTTCTCTCTTACACTCAAGCTCTCTATGAGATTGTACTTTTGAAATATAATACCAATGTTATCACGCCTAAAAGCACTACAGAAGTGCTCTGGCAATTTAGATATCTGCTGTGAGTCAACTACTATCTCGCCACTCGTAGGCTTTGTTAAACCTGCGATTAATGAGAGTAAGGTACTCTTGCCACTCCCACTTTTTCCCTTTATGATAATAAGTTCACCCTCCTGAAAACTCTCAGTGTAGTTCTCAAAGAGAAATTTATTACCAAACTTTTTTGTAAGAGATTTAATGGCTATCATCGCATTACCTCCTCTACCTCAGTAATAGCGATGCGCCAAGCTGGAATAAGGGTCGCTAAAACATACACAGGGACAATGAATATAAAGAGCATAAAGAGTGTTTGCATATCAAAAACCAAGAGTAGTTCAAACTCTGGTTTAAGCCCTGAGTGACCAAGAAAAACCTCTTTAAGAAGTGGTGCATCAGCAATGTAAACATAGCCAAAAGCGATAAAAATACCTAAAATATAAGCTCCAAAAGAGATAATTAGTGCCTCATAAAGCTTGGCGTGTAAAATATCTTCAACGCGCCAACCAAGAGCTTTAAGTATGGCAATTTCACGTTTATCTGCACTACTCAAACCACTCAATTTCTCATAAACAATAATAAAGTATGTAAAAAAAGCGATGATAAAAAGTGCTAAAAAAATACCGTTTTTATAATTAAAGAGTGCTGCATATGAGAGCGAGACATCCTCTTTAGTCACAATATTGAAGTTTGGATAGTTTTGCGTAAGCTTGAGTGCTATAGTTGGCAGCTCACTTGGATTTGCTACATCAATTACTATATCTGTAACCTCATTCTCTTGAAAACCAAATATCTCTCTTAATTGCTCTTTTTGCATAACAATCATCTCGTTTGACTCTAAGTTTGTTGCACTTGTAAATACTCCGGCTATGTAAACTCGTTTTTTTTCTAAGTTTGGCGTTATAAAGTTAAAGTAATCCTCATAGTAGTTCTCTGCTAAAACTCTCTTTACACCCTCCCCTACATACATAGTCCCTACCTCAAGCTCACTCTTTTGAAGTAGCGAAATAATTGCATTTCTATGCTCTTGCTCGTAAATATCCACACCGACTAAAGAGAAGTAGACATCAGCTTTTTGGAAATAGTAATATCCCCAAATTCTCCCTTTAGCTGAGGCAATGCCTGGAATTTCAAGCATTTCATTGACTAAAGACTCATCAAGGGTGGTCCGCATTCCCCCTCTTGTTTTTTGTACAATTATATCTGGAGTCTCATCAACTATCTTTTGCAGTTCAAACCTCATAGAGTCAGTAATAAAAAAAGCTGCAGCTAAAAGAGTTGTTAAGAGTGTCAAAACTATAAAAAGCGAAAGGTTTTTTACGTAACCACGCTCTAAATAGCGTAAGACATAAGAGAGGAGTTGCAGGTTCACAAAGAGCCACTTTTAAGAGTATAGATAAAACTCTCTTTCTTGTTTTCTCGAAGAGTTGCATCAATTCCGTATATGTCAAACGTACTCATGTTTGAAGCTCTTTTATAGGACGGCGAGTTGCCAAGGGATAGATCAGCAAAGCTTACGTAAGCAGCAAATGCAGTTTTTGCTTCTAGCTTGAGTGATTGTTTTTGATGTTGAAAATAGAAAAGATATATCATCTCTAAAATCAAAAAGAGAAACAATAAAAAGCTCAGTAGAAAAAATGTTTTTACTCTACTCATCGAGTCTGTACACTCTATCTACTGTAATATCATTAAACTCTACAATCTCTTTGCCCTTATGGTCAAAAAGAAATGTCTTTGCATCCTCTTTTTTTTCAAAAGCTATAAGCTCATGTCCCATTGGTCCATACACATCACTTCCTATGACAAAAAAAGCTCTTTTTGCATCTATGGGCTCACGTGAATAGTAATCTTGTACAAGAATTGTAACAATGTTTGCTTGGTGCTCGAAGTAATACTTGAACATATCTTTAATACCATCAAAAGCAAAGCTTTGATCTTTGTAGTAAATACGACAAATCCATTCTGGGTATTTATAGAGAAACATGCCGCAAACAGGGCACTTCTCATCTTTTGTAACAGAGAGTTTACTCTTTTTCTCTAACTCATGCTTATGACGTTTAATATCCCATAGATATAAAGTCAATGCTTCAAGGTGTTTTTGTGAGAGTTTTCCACAGTTGTTTGAAGAGTTTAAATAGTCTTTGAGAGCCTCATAACTACTGAAATTATGCAGGTTCAAATCACCTTTGTCACTACACTGCTTCTCATATATCTTGTGACCCATTGGGTAGTAGGATTTCTCTTTGAGTGTTTGTGATAATTGGGGGTATGCATACAAAGAGAGAGAGCTCAAAAGAAGCATAAAAAGTCTTATAAACACAGTCATATAACCTTTACGTAATGTAAAGATTATAGTAGCTAAAAAGTGTTAAAAAAGCATTAATTGATGCGCAGTAGCATCAATCTTCTGACAAAAAGAACTAGTAAACTAAGAGCAAGAAATTTAAAGTCAATTTCACTTGCAGCATGAATATTTTTAAATGTATCACTCTGAGTTGCTTGGATGCCTATAGCTTGCATCTCAAGAATTTTAGGGGCGTAGACTGCACTAAAAAGTAGTGCTGTAAACACAACACCAAAAGCAGCACCAAAAGTAACTGCATCACGCTCTCCGCTCTTATAGCGCATCGCTTCATAGAGTATCACATAAGTTGCAAGAAAATAAACCCAGTAGGAAAATCTATGAAAGATTTCTCCCATAATTATGCCCGCGTTATAGTTATCAAGAAGCAAATCAACTAAAATCTTATCTGTATGAAATACAACAGGAGCCACAATAGCGCCCAAAACTAAAACGCCACCAAATGTAGCAGCTAAAATTATAAAATATGTAAAATCTATGTAAATATTTCTCTTCACGTTTATACCTTTAGGGTAAACCCTCTATCAAAACCGCTCAAATCTTCATAAAATGTGAGCTCACAAAAACTCTTTTTCGCCATGTAATTTTGTATTTTATCTTTTTGGTCATAACCCATCTCACAACTAAACAATCTAATATTTCGTTTTAAGACTTCATCAAGGAGCTTTTGAATTATCTCATCTCCAATTTCACCCCCAAAAAGTGCGTTTTGGGGCTCATAGGAGAGGTTTTGTTCTAATGGGGCATTATTGGCAATATAAGGCGGATTTGAGACTAAATAGTCTATATCTTCATTTATTGGTTCTAAGAGTGAACCAAGTCGAAGCTCTATGCGATCTTCTAGAGCAAATTTTTTTATGTTTATGGCTGCAATATCAAGAGCTGCTTGGGAGATATCCACAGCAATAAACTTTGCATTTTTAAAATGGCGTGCGAGCATGATAGAGATAATACCACTCCCAACTCCAACCTCTGCAAATTGTAGTGGCAAAGAAGCATCTAAAACATTTTTTTTTACTTCATCAATAAGTAGTTCTGTCTCCGGTCTTGGAATGAGCGCACCCTCTTTAATAAAAAACTCTTGGGAATAAAAACTCACTTTTTCTATTATGTACTCCAGAGGTTCTTGCTTGACCCTTCGTGCGGCCCACTCAAACAGAGTTGTAGTCTCTGGAAGTGTATATGTTGAATTTGTTATAAGCCACAACTCATCTTTTTGAAGATAAGCCATAAGAAGTAACTGCGCCTCTCTTGAAGCTCTTGGAATATGACCTCGAAGTATGTTTGTGAGCTCATTTAAGAGCTCTCTTAGTGTATATGCTTTCAAAATAAATTATATTTTTTCCACATCAACACCAAGAGCTTTGAGACGCTCTAAAACTGGTGGATGTGTATAGTGAAAAAATATATAAAGCGGATGTGAAAGTGGAAAACTTCTATTTTCATTGACCAGTTTTTGCAATGCATTTGCAAGTTCAATAGCTCCAGCAGGGCCACCAAGTTCACTTCCCATTCTATCAGCTTCATACTCGTTATGTCTACTCATAATTCCCATAATTGGCATCATGATAAATCCGAGTACTGGCATAAATAGTAGAAGTAAAATCATTATTACGTAAGGCTGTTGGCTTAGACCCATTTCAAAATAAAGAGACTCTGGAAGATTTCCAAAAACTCCAAAGAGCATAAAGAGCATACCACCAACAAGAGCAATATTTTTATAAATATCACCATGTGCAAAATGTCCAAGTTCATGTCCAAGCACAGCAAGTAGCTCTTTGTGTGTCAACTTCTCTAAAAGCGTGTCAAACAGTACGACTCTCTTGGCTTTACCAAAACCACCAAAGTATGCATTTAAACGTGCATCACGCTTACTCGCATCACTTATGTAAACACCTGAGCTTACAAAGCCTGTCTTATCCATGAGCTCTTTTATACTTGCATCCAATGCTTCATCTTTGAGTGGTGTTAGCTTATCAAAAAAGAGTGCTCGAAAAGTTGGATAAAGCATATTTATAAGAATGATTACGCCAAACACAAAGAGAAAACTCCATAACCACCAAAGAGCAAAAGAACTCATTATGGCGTATATTGCCCAGATAATTAAACTTCCAAAAAGAAGTGTCGTTACAAAAGAGATTAGAGTATCTTTAAGCCACTGTGCTTTTGTAGATTTGTTAAATCCAAAAGCTGTATCAAGTGAGAATTTTTCATAGTATGAAAAAACTAAAGATACCAAAGAGTTAATGACTACAAAGCCTAAAACAATAGCTATGTTTAAGAGTGCTTCATTTTCAAAAAATATACCTGCTTGAAGCGCTTGAATACCAAAACCCATCCAGCCTATAAAAAGTAGGTATTCGACAAAAAGTGATGCAATACTCATCTTCTCTTTTGCCACACTATAATCAGCAGCTTTTACATACTCTGCTCCACTCAAAAGCACCGCGGGTTTTGAACGAGCATCGTTGACATAACCTATCTGCATTATGCTTGTGTATATACTTATGAGTACATAAAGAGTATAAATACCCATAATAGTCATTACCATTCTAAACTCCTAACTTATTTAACAGGTACGCTTTTAATCGTCTCTTGTGTCTTAATTGAATCACTTGGTGTAGCATATATGTTACTGGCCACAACATAAATAGTACCGATGATGATACCAGCTATTATTACAGCCCAAACAATTCTTTTCTTTTCACCTTTTAAAGTGTTGTAATCTTCAATATTTTCTAATGTTGGTTCACTCATTTTGGATCCTTTTATAATTTAAATTCATGTTAATTATAACTAAAGGCTTCTAACCCTAATGACAATGAAAAAAAGTAACTCACTTGTTTAAGTCGACTTTTTTGTTTATTTTATCGTTATTTCTGTTTATGTAGCCAGACTACTCTCTTACGTAATCAACTACTTTAGAATACTCTGTAACACTTTTTATAAACTCTACAACTTTAAGATGTTCAGGATGCACAGCATAGGTCTCAAGATCCTCTTTTGTTTGAAACTCAGAGTATAAAGAGAGATCCATTGCTCTTTGCGCTGTGTCAAAATTAACACCAACCTCTATAGAGACCAACACATCTATTGTGTTACGTAAGGCCAAAAGCATCTCTTTTGCTTTTTCAATATTTTCTCTCTTGTTTTGCTCTTTAAATGTAAACATTACTATATGAACTATCATACTCTATCCTCAAAAAAATTTTAAAAGTCTAACAAAACTTTATGAAAGTACACCTTTCCAAAAAAACTCTGCTATGAGTGCAATAAGTGCTATACCTACAAGGTTTAATACTACACCATAACGTACCATCGATTTTACATCCACAACACCACTACTCATGGCAATAGCATTTGGAGGTGTAGCAATAGGGAGCATAAATGCATAACTTGCACAAAGAGTGGCAACCATCATAAAAAGTGTTGTATTTATGCCTGTTTGCTCGGCAACTGCATAAATGACAGGAAGCATTATAGAGATGAGTGCTGTGTTTGAAGTCACCTCAGTAGTGAAGGTAATCAGTGCTGCTATTGCTAAGAGCAAAAAGATTGGTCGAAGATGTGTCATTGCGACTAAATATGAAGCAACTTCATCTGCTAAACCAGTTTGCATAAAAGCTGCTGCTATTGAAAAACCTGCACCAAACAAAAACATAATTCTATATGGAATATTTCCTTTATCTTCATCCCAGTCAAGAACACTCAAAGGTGTTACAAAAAGGAGAAGTCCAGCTCCTAGTAAAATACCACTCTCACTTAAACCAAGCCCATTCCAGTAAGGTCTTATGGGTGCATTGACAAGCAGTAACACTATTAAGCCTCCTAGTACAAAAAGCACTTTTTTTTGTGCTAAATCTAGAGGTTTCATCTTCTCTTTGCGTTCTATATGCTCTTGATGCGCTCCAATTCCCAAAATAAAGCTTACAGCCAAAAGCATCATAAAACTCAGCGGTGCCACCATCCACATCCACTGAAAAAATGGAATGAGCTCCATCCCTTTTTCCTGCATTAAACCAAGTAAAATGAGATTTGGTGGTGTACCAATAGGTGTAAGAATTCCTCCAACACTTGCGCCATAGGCAATAGCGAGTGCAAAACGTAGCTTAAGCGAGACATCTTTTGTAATAAAAAGCGCAATAGACATTAAAAGGAGTGATGTAGTTGTATTGGAGAGGATTGAGCTTAAAAGAGCCGAGGTAAGAGAGAGTGAAAATATCATGGCTCTAGGTGTGCTAGGAAAAAGAGCTAAGATTTTATCAGCAATCCACAAGTGTAAGTTACTCTTCTCAACTGCTATGGCAATAAAAAAACCACCAAGAAAAAGAAATATAATGGGGTTTGCATAGTTTAGCGCTGTAGCTTTGGTACTAAGAATCCCAAAAGCAGGAAAAAGAACTATGGGTAACAAAGAGACTACAGCAAGCGGAAGCCCCTCATTTGTCCAAAGTGTTACAAGAAAAGCTATAAGAGCCACAAGAGCAGCTTTTGTGCTATCTACAAAACCTATGCTAAGAAAATAAAAAGTAGCTGCAATTCCAAGCGCTATAAATATCTTTTGAAGCTGCAACCTATCAAAAGCAATCATTGTGATAACAGATCTTTGAGACTTGCTTTGGGACTCTTGCCTTCAAGCATCTTGTAAACCTCTTTGGCAATAGGCAGATAAAGCCCATTATGTTTACTAAGCTCCTCTATAGCGTAAGTTGTTCCTATTCCCTCAGCAACCTCTCCTAAATCTTCTAAAATCTGCTCTTGTGTAAGACCTTTTGCCAACCCAAGCCCTACTCTAAAGTTTCTACTCATAGATGATGAAGCCGTTAAAAATAGATCACCCGCTCCAGCAAGACCCAAAAAGGTATCACTCTTTGCGCCATAGGCTACTCCAAAACGGTGCATCTCTACTAAACCTCGAGCAATTAATGCTGCAGCTGCATTCTTTCCTAAAGCTAATCCCTCACAAATTCCTGCTGCAATAGCTATAACATTTTTATACGCACCTGTTATCTCGGCACCAATAACATCATCAGAGGTGTAGGTTTTAATAAATGATGGAAAAAGAGCTGCTATTGCTTCTGCTGTCTCTTTTGAGAGAGAGTTAACAACAAGAGCTGTAGGCAAGGATGCCATAACTTCTACTGCAAAAGATGGACCTGAGAGAAAAGCTATCTTCTCATCAGGAACATATTGTGCATATATTTCATTTAAAAATCTACCACTACTGGCTTCTATTCCCTTAGAAGCTACAAGTATTTTTTGGCCTTTATAAACAAAATTCTCTTCTAACCACTGCGCTATCTGCTGAGCTGGAACAGTTATGATGAGATACTCACACTCTAAAATCTTCTCCAATGAGACAAAATTGGGTAAATCTCTTGGAGTACGTGAACTAAGCAGAACATCATTTTTCTCGCTCATAGCATACTCCAAAGCACTTCCCCATTTACCAGCACCTATGACACCTACTCTCATTTACAGACTCCCTATATGTTTTTTAAACTGAACAATGTCATACTCAAACCCAACAACAACCAAAATATCACCCTCTTTTATAATATGGCTATTGAGTTTAGAAGCATAAATAAACTCATGACTCATATCCTCATGCATGACCGAAAGAATCACTATTCCTTTATATCTGCTCCAGTCAATATCAGCTATCATTTTATCGTGAAAATAACTCGCATCACTTACACGTACCTGTTCTATTTTTAAATCGCTCTCTTCATAAAGTATACTATGAAGTACTCTATTTGAAATAGGCTTCTCTAAAACATTTGCAATAATATCTGCTGTTGTTTCTACTATAGGAATTACTTTATTTGCACCTGACATCTTCAACTTATTGGCACTCTCATTGTTAGATGCTATTGCAATAATTATAAGGTCTTTAAAGTGTGCCCGCAAAGAGATTGTTAAAAATATATTTTCTGCACTATCTTCAAGGACACAAAAAGCGATAGAGTTTTCTACATCAATACTCTCTTCGATACTGAGCCAATCATCACTAAGGTCAAACTTTTCAGTTTGAATACTCTTACCACTTACTTTTTGTCCCTCAAAAGCATATATTTTAACACTATCATAACGACTCTTTACATTTGATTCTATCTCAAGTGCATACTTGTTAAGACCAAAAATCATTGCTGTAGTATTAGACATCAAAAACCTTTGCATGGAGTGAAGTTTCAAACTCCGCTATAAATGCTTTATATCCAACCACTAAAAGATAGTCCCCTGTTTCTAAAAGTGTTGAATCAATTGGATTGAAGTAAAACTTATCACTATTCCCTTTTGAAACACCCAAAATAATAACTTTATAGCGTTTATTATGCAGATCACCTATAGTTGGAAAATTTTGCACTATACGAGGGGTGAGCATTATTTCATCAATATCTACATTTGTGTACTCACTTCTAAACTGGTGAATTACCTCAAAAGCTGCTGGTTTTCCAACAAGCTCTTTTGTAATGAGTCCAACTAACTCTTGAGGATAAACAATATGGTTTATTCCAGCAAACTCGAGTTTTTTACGGTTAGAGTCTTTCATAAGTAGAGAAAGGATAAATACCTCTTTGTCAATTGAGCGTATAGTAAGTGCTGTATAAACATTTTCGACATCATCCTCACGCAAGCAGAGTACTGCTTTAACCTGCTTTGAAATATCAATTTGAAGTTTTTCATAACTCTCTATACTTCCAGGAGAATAGTGCATAGCAATATAACCATCATGTCTTGCAGATGCAACTCTTCTGGCATCTTCATCCAGAACAATAATTTTGTGTGAGCTTTTTGCAAGTTTACGTGCTAACTCTTTTGCAATACTCTCATAACCACAAATAAGATAGTAGTTACGTAACTTCGTGATGTCTTCAATATTTTTAACTTCTTTAATCTCATCTAGCTTCTCTGTAAAAGCTGAAACGACAAGTGAGGTTGTAAAAGCAAGTACTGCTATACCCGATGTAATGACAATCATAGCAACAATTCGCCCTTCTGGAGTTACAGGAGTTACATCACCGTAGCCAACAGTTGAAATGGTCACAATAGACCAATACACTGCTTCAAAGAGTGTATTTACGGGAGAGCTAGGATTATTGGCCTCCATTACGTAAATGAGGACTGATGAAACAAAAATTACAATAGAGGCAAACATACTCAGAGTGATAAACTCAAACTTTTTTGTTGCTAAAACACCTGCAAGCGTTTGAAAACTTTTCGCATAGCGAAAGAGCTTAAAGACACGAAAAAGGATGAAAGTACGCAGTAGACGCAGCTCGTGAAAGAAAGGTAATATTGCAAGAAGATCAATAATGGCTCTTACGGAAAGCATATAGTTGAGTTTTATGCGAAAAACTTCTTGAAAAGCTTTTGAAAGTCGAACCTCACAGCCCAGAAAACTATCGTGTTCAGAACGCTTTACAATCACCTCACTCACACTACTGTGTACCCAAAGTCGAAACAGATACTCTATGAAAAAAACAATGGAAACTACATAATTACTAAAATAGAGAAGATAATCATTTACAGGGTGCTTTACTTCACGTATGAGTACACCGACACTTATAAAAATAAGTGTAATCATCAATATATCTATATACTTTTTGTATTTATACTGATCATTTTCAAGAAGATTATAAAAGAAGCGTTTTCTTGCCTGATACGTTTTAGAAGTTTGCAGCGTGTAAGCGCTATCGAGTATCAGGCGTCTGAGCATAAATACTATCCTAGTTTTGACTTTAAGAGCTCATTAACTGTTTGTGGATCAGCACTCCCTTTTGAGGCTTTCATTACCTGCCCGACAAAGAAGCCAAAGAGTTTCTCTTTTCCACTCTGATACTCTGTAACTTTATCTTGATTCGCAGCTATAATCTCATCACAAATAGCTTCAATTGCACCTGTATCTGTTACTTGTTTTAGTCCAAGAGTATCTATGGCAGTGTCTACATCAACATCATTTTCCATCAAATAGTCAAGTACCTCTTTGGCAGCTTTTCCTGAGATCGTTTTATCATCAACTCTAGCTGCCAACATTCCAAGTTTGTTTGCACTTACCGGTGAATTAGTAATGCTTAATTCCCCTTTGAGACGAGCCAATAGTTCTACGGTTAAAAGCGATGTAGCTGTTTTTGCATTCACTCCTTGAATGCTCATCATAGTCTCGAAGAAATGTGCCAACTCTACCGAAGATGTAATGACACCCGCATTATATTCATTGAGTCCAAACTCTTTAACAAAACGTTCACGCTTCTGATCTGGAAGCTCAGGGATTTGAGAATAGGTGCTTAGCATGTCGTCTGTAACGACAGCTTTCAAGAGGTCTGGTTCAGGAAAATATCTATAATCAGCAGCCTCCTCTTTTCCACGCATCGAGCGAGTCTCTTGTTTCACCTGGTCAAAAAGACGAGTCTCTTGGAACACCTCTTCATCATAGACTCCATCTTCCCACGCTTCACTCTGACGTGCCACCTCTACTTGAATTGCTTTTTCAATAAACTTGAATGAGTTAATATTTTTAACTTCCACACGAGTGTAGAGCTTCTCATCCCCTTTAGGTCTAATAGATACATTTACATCAACTCTAAAAGATCCCTCTTGCATATTCGCATCCCCAATATCTAAGTAACGAATAATAGAATGAAGCTTTTTAAGATATAAAACTGCCTCCTCCGCACTTCTCATATCAGGCTCAGAAACAATCTCTAAAAGCGGTGTCCCAGCACGGTTTAAGTCAACTTTTGAGATATCTCCATCGTGAATATTTTTTCCTGCATCAGCCTCAATATGCGCACGGTTTATTCGTATCTCTTTATGGGTACCATCTTCAAAATCGATTTGGAGCTTTCCATGCTCAACTATTGGGGTATAGAGTTGCGTTATCTGGTAAGCTGATGGAGAGTCTGGATAAAAGTAAGACTTTCTATCAAAATATGATGTTTTATTGATTCTTGCATCTATGGCAGTTCCAAGCATAATTGACTTATGAAGTACCTCTTTGTTTAAAACAGGTAAAGCCCCTGGAAGTGCAAGACAGGTAGGACATGTATTTGTATTTTGTGTATGGTTAAAACTTGTTGGGCAAGAGCAAAAAAGTTTAGTGGCTGTATTTAACTGTACATGGACTTCAAGACCGATTACTACTTCAAACATAAATTTCCTTAATCGTAATAAATTATAATCAATTTATTTTATCTTATTTATGCTTTCATAACTCATAAAGAGTAAGGATTTTACGCCTGGGTCTCTTTTTGAAAAATTTTTTCAAGTAACTCAGTCTGTTTTTTTGCCTCTTCAAGTCGCTCTTTGTTTACGGCAAAAGCATCAAGCATGAGTATTAAAAAGAGTGAGATAATTATAAAAAGGATGGTAAAAAAAACTGCATAAGCAGTTCCAAAAGAAATTGAGGTTTTAAAGGTAAGATACGCGCCAAAGAAAATAATTCCCCAAGACGCTCCTAGCAAAAAGCTTATGATACGGTCATAAATATCTTTTTGCATTACGTAAGAGCTTAGTGCTCGTCAACTGCTATAGCACCACCAAGATACACATATGTAAGCATCATGAAAATGAATGCTTGTAAAAATGCCATGAAAGTTAGAAGTGCAAATGGGATCATTGGAAGTAACCAAGGAGCAAGCATGAGAATTACCATTAAGAACATATCATCACCCTTTACATTTCCAAAAAGACGGAAAGAGAGTGATACTAAACGAGAAAAGTGAGATACTATCTCAATTGGCAGCATTAACCAGTATAACCACCAAACAGGACCTAAAAAGTGTTTAAAATACTTAATAACACCTTGACGACGGATACCTTCAAAGTTGTAGTACACAAAAACAACAAGCGCTAAAG
>Ga0272440_1000241_pt1 | contig 46021 bp, 29 predicted proteins | sample SSMMMBAug17_FD_192440 | JGI IMG/M metagenome (GOLD analysis project Ga0272440, IMG submission 192440) | Marine sediment archaeal communities from Little Sippewissett salt marsh, Falmouth, MA, United States - SSM-MMB-Aug17 | ecosystem: Environmental > Aquatic > Marine > Wetlands > Sediment ...
AGAAAAAAGAAGAAAAGATAAAAAATTTGGAAAATTCTGCAAGTCAGTCATGAAAAATAAAAAATATCGAAGATAAGTTAAGATTAGATCATTCTTGCGGCATAGCAAAAAAAATTATTGATATACTTTGCGCTGCAGTTATCTTGAAAAGCCGCTTTTATGATCATTACATTTAATCATTAGAGTGTAACCAAAATTGTAGGTCAAACCGAAATCAAGCCTATGAGCAAAACCAATGTGGGGGCGAACCTTCTGTTCGCCCTCCGAACAATAACCAGAAACAAACCTATGACCAAGCCCCATACATTTCCAGACATAGGTTTGATTCCGGTTATTGTTTGGAGGGCGAACAGAAGGTTCGCCCCTACATTGGTTTTGCTCATAGGCTTGATTTCGGTTTGACCTGCAATTTTGGTTACACTCTAATCATTATAAGGAATAAAAAAAATGCCAAACATTAGAACACGTTTTCCCCCTAGCCCTACCGGTTATTTACATATTGGTGGTGCCAGGACAGCACTGTTTAACTGGCTTTATGCACGCCACACAGGTGGTGAATTCATATTGAGAATTGAAGATACCGATGTTGAACGTTCTACGCGTCAGTCAGCTGATGCAATTATCGAATCACTGAAATGGATGGAAATCACCTGGGACGAAGGCCCTTACTATCAATCAGATCGATTGGACATTTATCAACAATATGTTCAAAGATTGTTGGAAACCGGACATGCATATTATTGTACATGCCCACCTGAAATACTTGAGTCCAAGAGAAAAGCAGCATTGGAATCAGGCCAACCTGTCAGATACGATGGTACATGCAGGGAAAAAAGTTTAGACAAATCTGATGATTCAGTTGTTCGTTTTCGTGCGCCTCAAACCGGCACAACAATTGTTAACGATCGTGTGAAAGGCGATATTGCATTTCAGAATCACGAAATGGATGACTTCATTATCCAACGCCAAAATGGAATGCCGACCTATAATTTTGTGGTGGTGGTGGATGACATTGATATGCAAATCAATACCATTATTCGTGGAGATGACCACCTGACCAATACTGCCAGACAAATACTACTCTACCAAGCATTTGATAAAACTTTGCCTGAATTTGCCCATGTGCCAATGGTGTTGGGATCGGATAAATCCAGATTAAGTAAACGTCATGGCGCCATGTCAGTTCTTGAGTACCGAGACATGGGGTATCTGCCTGATGCACTGATCAATTACCTGGTTCGCCTGGGATGGTCTCATGGTGATCAGGAAATTTTTAGCAGAAAAGAGCTGGTTCAAAAATTTTCACTGGATCACATCGGCCGATCCGCTGGAATTTTTAATCCGGAAAAGCTATTGGCAATTAATGCTGAACATATTCGAAATAATTCACCGACAACGACCTACCATTATTTAAAACCATTTTTAAATAAATACAGCGATTACCAGATGTCTCAAACCTATGTGGAAAAGGTGGTTGAAACCCTAAATAAACGAAGTAAAACGCTTGTTGAAATGGCTGATAGTGCCTATTTCTATTTTCAAGACAATCCTATGGAATATGACCCAAAACCAGCGAAAAAATTCCTGAATGTAAATGTGGTTGAGCCTCTGAAGTTATTGGTACAAAAATTGTCAAATATCAGTCAGGTTGATGAGTCATTGTTCGAAAACATGCTAAAAGAGATTGCTTCAGAACAGAATATTAAAATCGGTGCGATTGCACAGGCGATTCGTGTGGCTTTGACAGGACGAAAAGTCAGCCCAGGTCTTATAGAAATGATCAATGTGTTGGGCCTGAAAGTCGTTATTAAACGTTTGAATGATGCCATTTCATGGATTCATGACAATAATAGACAATAAAAAATAATGGACTTGATTTGATTAAATCAATCAAGTCCATTCAAAACCTGATTGTTCCTAATTAAAAAGGAACATCATCCAGATTCCCTTCTGCTGGTGGCGAGCCTGCCATTGGTGGCGAAGGAATGTGATCCGCATCTGTAGGGCCGGGATCTTCATGAAATGCTGTTGCCGAAGATGCCGCACCTTTACTTTCCAACATTTTCATTTCTGATGCGACAATTTCAGTCGTATATCGTTTCACATTTTCTTTATCGACCCATTCTCGCGTTTGAATTCGGCCTTCAATGAAAACCAACCGCCCTTTTGCAAGGTATTGCCCACAAACTTCACCCAAACGCCCAAATGCAACGATTCGATGCCATTCTGTTCTTTCCTGTTTGTTACCTTCCTTGTCTTTCCAGACTTCATTGGTTGCCATTGTAAAGACCGCAAAAGCCATGCCGCCTTGGGTGTATCTCAGTTCTGGATCACGTCCCAAACGACCGATTAACGTTGCTCTATTAAACATAATGATCTCCTTTCCAATTCACAAATTTGAAATTATGTGATGCATGATTTATTAAAAGATAGTGTATGCATCCATAATAATAGAGGCACATTTTTTTTGCAAGGAGTTTCCATGAAATAATTTGAGTGTAAAAAAATAACCGGTGAATACAATTTGTTCAAAATTTTATTGAATCTTTTTTGACTCAGCAAATCGCTTCATAGATATTCCCCATTTATTTATTAGGCTGATAAATTTTATGCAATTAGCACCAAATTTACCATATTAATTTGGTGCTATGGACATGAGACAAATAAGTCTAATAAAATTAAATGGTTACTTATTCTTTGGCCCTCGTCAGAAAGGGAACAGCACTTATGTTTGCAGTGTGATTTAATAACATGACTTGTATATTGATCAATTGCCCAGCGAACATTTTTACATTATGCCCAAACGCCAGGTTTATTGCGCGAATAAATTCTGGTCCATTCCCCAAAAATATAAAAATTCATTTGTGTTGCTAATGAAATAGTTACTTATTAGGAAGGAATGCTTAGGAATGCTCGGAAAATAAGTTCCTTATTATTCAATATTTGTTGATTCGTTTCTGAACCATGATACTGAAGAAGATGAATAAGATGAAATAAAGACACTTTAAATTCATCTTATTCATCTTCTTCAGTGTAATCATGGTTCTAAAAACTGAATGAACATTTATTTAATGGGGAACTTAATTATTCAATATTTGCGAGATATACTGCTCCTTTTCAAACAGTGCGATGACCTTTCGTACACCATGTCACCCATAACTGTCTCAAAACCTTTTCCAATGAATCTACAAATTGTTTTCTATTACTGATGTCGGATGTGTTTATCCGGGATCGCATATTTTTTCGTAAGGTATTCAAAGCATGATAATCCTGGGAGAACAAAACAGCCTTTTTCACAAATTCCTGAGTATTTTCTGCGATCCAGTCCTGCAAATTAATCGCGTGTAACAACCGCTGGCCAATTCGTGAGGCATGCCTTTTGCCCGCAAGTGTTAATATTGGTATGCCCATCCATAGGGCATGACATGATGTTGTATGACCTGTCCAGGGTTGAGTATCCAGCATGATATCTATCTGGTGGTGTAATTTTAAATATTGTTTAAAAGGTAGTGTCCCAACACACTGAATTCGATGTCTTTTGATGCCATATTTTTCAAAACAGGACTGAAAGTATCGTACAATATCAGGATCATCATAGGCTGCCGCCTGAAGCAATATTTTTGACCTTGGTATATTGGCAAGCACATTGGACCAGAGTTTTATTGTCGTATCAGATACTTTTGATGTATTGTGAAAAGCACCAAAACAAAGGACGTTGTTGTGTAATGCAGGCGTATCAGAAATTGAAACTGTGTTACCCAGAGATGACAGACAAAAAAAATAAGGGTCAATAAACACTAATTTTTCTGTGTAACAGGATTCTGAAGTATCTTCAGGATCAATAACAGCATCTGTCAACCGATAATCAACATGTTTCAACCCACTGGTTGTTGGATACCCCAAATAGGTGACCTGAATGGGTGCAGGTTGGTATGTCATAACACGTAAACGGCTATGTGCAGTATGGCCAGCAAGGTCAATCAGAATATCAATACCATCTTTTCGGATTTGATTGGCCAGGTGAATGTCATCCATTTGATGAATATAATAAAACTGATTAACATGATTTTGAATCGTTTGTGTGGTTCGATCTGGACTGGGAACATGCCCATAACAGTATATTTCGAAGTGTTTGACATCATAATGAATCAATGCAGGTTCAATAAAATATCCCACTGAATGACCTCGAAAATCTGGTGAAATATAAGCCAACCGGATGGGTCGATTCGGATCTGGAATATTTGAAAAAAACAGTTGGTTTTTGGGTTTTACTGGAAACGCACTTCCCCATTGCTGATGGTATGCAAAGAGTTCTTCAGATGAAATGTCCGAGCAGTAATTCAGATATAGTAATAAGTTACTTTGAGCAACCGCCGAGTCCGGTTCAAGATCAATAACTTTTTTTAGATGATTAACTGCATCTGGCATGCGTCCAACAAGTCGATAAGCCTGGGATAAATTCGTGTGAATCCCCGAATGATTGGGGGCAAGCGATAGTCCAATTTGAAAATGTTCAAATGCTTTTTGCCACTGTTTCAATTCAATATAGCATGTGCCGAGGTTAGAATGAATGGTTGCATTTTTGCTGTCAGCACAAAGGGCTTTAAGTAAATAATCATGCGCTTTAAAAATATTCTTATTTTGAAAGGATTTTTGAGCTTTTGATATTAATTCAAATGTTGACGACATGGTCGATGTTCCTGTTCGTTATAAGCATAAACGATTGTTTCGGCAATAGGGGCAACCCAAATGTATTAATGACAGAAATATCTCTTCCAGACAATAAAAAAAATGGTTTCATATGAAGGGTAATTAAAGTGGAGGTGCAAATATTTATTTCAATAATTTTTCGGAATATTCTTTGACATAAGGAATTTTTTTCCATATACAAAAAGGTATTTTTATAGAGTTTGTTATATTTAAATTAATGTTCAAGTCTTTTGCAAAATTTTAGTATCGATCGTTTTCAGGCAGAGCCTGGGATCGAAGCCGTATTAATTTGAAAAAGTCAAGATAAAAAAAACTTAAATTCGAGTTTAATTTTTTAAAAGGAGAAAAAAATGTATTTCAAACAAATCACAGTGGATGGAATGGGATGCCTTTCATACTTAATTGGTTGTCCAATGTCAAAAGTTGCCTGTGTGGTTGATCCCAAAAGAGATGTTCAAACTTATATTGATCTTGCGCGTGAAAATGGTATGCGTATCACACATATTTTTGAGACGCACGTGCATGCTGATCATGTGAGCGGTAATCAAGAGTTGCAATCTCGAACCGGTGCTGAGATTTGCTTTATGGAGGACACGCCCATTCAATTCAAACACTCCCCATTGAAAGAAGGCCAAACAATGACTTTTGGTAATGTTCAACTACAGTTTTTGAAAACACCCGGACACACACCACATTCAATGTCAATTCTGGTTACCGATATGTCAAGAAGTCAGGAGCCCTGGATGGTTTTAACTGGTGATTGCTTATTTGTTGGTGATATTGGGCGACCGGATCTGGCAGGCGATGAATTAATTGATGAACAGACGCTTAATCTCTACGACTCTTTGTACAATAAATTGGGTACGATGGCAGATAACCTTGAAGTGTTTCCTGCTCATGGGGCAGGATCTCTTTGTGGAAAAGGGATGAGTGCAAAATCTAGCTCCACCATTGGTTTTGAAAAAAAAACCAATCCTGTTTTAAAAATGAATAAAGACAGTTTTACAAACCAAATGAAACAAAGTTTTCCTGAACGTCCAAAAAGCTTTTCCAATATCATCAATATGAACCTAAATGGTGCGCCATTAATGGATCGTTGTCCAATTGTACGAGATATGAGCCCAGCGCAGGTAAAACAAGAAATTGATCAGGGTGCGCTTGTTTTGGATACGAGAGATACAGCAGCATTTGGGGGTGTTCATATTCCAGGTTCTATCAATATTGGCTTTGCCAAGCAAACAGCCAACTGGATTGGAATGGTCATTGAACCCACTGCCAAGTTGATTTTGTTGGTGTCTGATGAAAGAAAATATGAGTTGATGAAAACGCACCTTCACCGAATTGGCTATGACAATATTATTGGCTATCTTTATGGCGGAATCGCTGCATGGCAGGAATCCGGGTATCCCATTAATCAATTGTGGCAAATTTCAACTGAAAAACTCAAAAGCAAACTCGAAAAAGGTCGATACGACTTTTTTTATGATGTTCGCACTCAGGCAGAATGGGATAATGGACATATCGATGAGGCCACACTTTATCCTTTAAATACGTTGCTTAAGCAAACACCAGAAATTCCAAAGGATAAGGAGGTTATTATTACATGTGGCGTTGGTTATCGGGGGAATATTGCAGCAAGTTATCTACAAAGCCAGGGCTTTCAACATGTCCACAGTCTTGCGGGTGGGATGATGGCCTGGAGAAATAGCGGTTTAACAGTTGTTTCTTAGCTTGGACGCAAAAATTTTTGCTGTGTCTGAAAATTTGGATATCAAATAAGTAAGCGGTCATAAGTTTTCGGGTAGAAAAAAGTTCGTCCAACTGAAAATGTTCGACCGCCTGGGGTTTCAACCCCAGGCGGTTGAACATAGCCCGGAAAGTTATACTTTTATATACCCGAAAACTTATGATCGCTTACTTAGTCAGTCATTTCATTCTTCATTTGAATTTTTTGAACCAGGATAACTCAACAAAATGAATAAACATTGTGGCTCCGGTAATTTAGATACATTCATTCGATTTTATGAAACATCATTAAATAAATTAGTTTTTTTCAAATAGTTATTGATTCTATTTAATTCTGATGTTATAAATATGAATATTTTGTTAGGAAGTCTGGAATTTATTCACTTGATGTTTATTTTGTATGCAAACGAGAGACATCATCTTGTCTGGATAAAAAAAATATGGATGTTAAGTATATTAAATGACTTCCATGATGTATAATTAAAATTTATTTTTTAGAAAGGAGAAGAAAAACAATGACGATTTCAAAACTAATGCAAAGAGCAATGATTTTAATGTCTCTGGCCGGTCTTGTCTTACTATCAGCTTGTGCTGAAAGTGATGATGATTTTGATTTAAAAACAGGTCATTTTTATGACAGTGCGGTAAAAAACTTAAAATACAAAACAGCCACAGGTGATGGCACGACAGATGAAAAAGGTACATTCTGGTATATAGAAGGTGAAGACATTACCTTTTCGGTTGGAAATCTTGCAATTGGAGCAACAGTTAAAGCTAAAAGCATTATGACACCAGTGGATCTGGTTCCTGAGGCGACTTATGCCAATTATGATATCAAAGAAGTTAAAGACATTGCGCATTTTTTGCAAAGACTAGATACGAACCAAAACCCCGATGATGGAATTATCGAAATCTGTGATAAAGTACATGAAGAATTGGAAGAAGATGCGAAAAGTTGGCATATGGGCTTAACAAGTGTTGCCCTAAAAGAATTATCTGATGCAAAAGTGATAACACCTTATACTAGAACTCCGGATGACGCTTTAAATCATTTAAAAATACAAATAAATGAACTTAAAATAAATGATCCAGATGAAGCTTAATCACGCAAATTCTTTTTGAGAATGTCTTTTGCTATGCTGACAATTATTTAACTTGTTATCAATAATTGGGTAAGTTATACTGGAACATGTAAAAAAAAAGATATGAACTTACCCAATTGGCTGAAATGGAAGTAAGTGCACTAAATAACGATATTTTTCGATTTTTCCAATTGAATGTTCAAACAGTAAGAGCATCATTTTAATAATGATCTATTCATTTTTTATTTGAACCATGATGACACTGAATAAGATGAAATAAAAACAGTTTAGATGTATCCTATTCATCTATTTCAGTGTCATCATGGTGTAAAAAAATAAGGGTCAGAAAAAAAGTGAAATGAGAATTTTATTGTTAGAGCATTCCTAAGGGATGCTCAAAAAATAAATTCCCCATTTCAAAATGCTTGACTCATTAATTAAACACCAGGCATATGCGTACCAAACTGTTCATTTACGTTTTTTGAACCATGATTACACTGAAGAAGATGAATAAGATGAAAAAAACACTTTTAATTCATCTTATTCATCTTCTTCAGTGTAATCATGGTTCAAAAACAAAATGAGCAATTATTAAATGAGGAACTTATTTTTTGATTATTCCTAAGGATGGAACATCTTGATTGTATTTTAGAATAAACAAATATATTAATTATAATAACGATTAAAAAATAGCATAAGGAGATTGCGTAAAATGAAATCAAACTTTAAGAAGAATGCATTTAAAATGGGACGAATTATAATCATATTCGGAGTGATGATATTGTTGTTCGGCTGTGCGGAAAATAACCAGGATGACTATGCTTTACAAGAAGGTTATTTTGAAGATAGTGCTGTAGAAGGGCTAAAATACAAAACCATTTCGAATGATGGCAAGACAGATAAAGATGGCAAGTTTTATTATTGTTCAGGAGAGATGATTACTTTCTATGTTGGCGATATCCAGTTGGGAGAATCTGTCCCCGCAAAACCTTTTATGACTCCCAGGGACTTGGTTCCTAAGGATAAAGGTGATCCTGAAAAGAATAAGCTTTTAATTGCTCGATTTTTACAAACCCTGGATGCTGATAATTCCCCTGATAATGGAATTCTAATTACAGAAGATATTCATAACAGTGCTGTAAAAACAGATTCTTTTGATCCAAAGTCAGTTATTTTCATTGCTGATGCGGAAATCGGAATCACACCCACCTCCACGACAGTCACCCTTGAAGCCTGTGAACAAAGCCTGAATAATGCACTTAATTATTTTAAAGCAAATAATTCATTACCTATTACAACCCATTTTGTTAATGAAAATCAGGCGCTAAGACACTTAACTGCCGCTGAAACAAAACAAGATTTAATTGAAAAAGGGGCCACAGAAACATCTTCCAACATTGATCCAAATATTTCTGTCCATCGTGATGAAATGGGCGTATGGTTTCTAACAGGACCTGCTGATGCTGATCTTTATAGTGTCTTTTACGAGGTAGGTTACCAGGTCGCTAAAGATAGACTCTGGCAGCTTGAAAAATACAGACGCATCGCAACAGGAACATTATCAGAAGTGCTTGGAGAAAAATATCTTAAAAATGACCTTATCGTAAGAAAAACAGGTTATTCTCAAGAACAACTAAATACAGGATATGAAAACTTAGACGAAGACTCCAAAAAGATTATTAAAGGATATGTTGATGGTATCAATTGTTGGGTTACTTTTGTGAAAAAAGATGAGAATATAAGCAAGCTCCCTCTGGAATTTGTTGCTCTATCGACACAAGCAGGTACAGATATCGAACCGATGGAATGGACTGTCGCTGATCTATTGGCGGTAAATGTCTTTGTTCAACGACAATTTGACCCGGAAGCCCTTGAATTTGACCATGGCCAGCTAGAAAATATCCAATTATTAGATCGGTTAACTAAGGAACATGGTCCTTCAGTTGGAATGACCATGTTTCAAGATTTGCGTTGGACTAATGACCCTGAAGCGCTCACATACATAAAAGAAATGGATGTTCCTAATGAATGGAAAACAAATACACAAAAACGAATGAATCCCGCTCTTTCAATGCACCAAATTCCTGATTATTCTGACACGATTAATGGACTGCAACAATTTATGCGGAAGGTAAAGAATAATTTAATAGATATCAATGCCAATATAAAAATGGGAAGCTATGCCTGGGTGGTTGGACCAGGTAAAACAAGGGATGGTAAGCCAATCATTTATGCAGGACCACAAATGGGGTTTGATTCACCAGCAATTTGTATTGAGTGCTCCATTGATGCTGGAGGACTAAAAGTATCTGGTATGATGATCCCGGGTGTACCAGGTGTTATTCTGGGACGAACGCCTCACCATGCATGGTCTTTGCAAGTGGGACATGCACATACGACTGATTTTTATTTTGCTTTTGACACTTCAAATGTAGTTGAGGATCGTGAATCTGAAACAATCAATGTCGCTAATGGAGAACCTGTAGAAATTATCTTTTATAAAATCAATAATCGTCCAATCTTGTCTCCTTTGTCTTTTAATCCGGATTCTTATACACATTTAAATCATTCAAACCCAATTGTATCATGGAGATATTCCCATTTTAATCATGAATTTAATATGGTCTCAGCAATGCTTGATATTGCTCGCGCAGAAAGCATTGATGCGTTTGGTGAAGGCATTAAAAAAATGGGGGTAAGTCAGCATGTTTGTTATGCTGACAAGGATAAAAACATTGCTTATTGGATGTCCGGTCGTGATCCTATTCGCCCTGATGCACCTCATACTTTTGGCTATCAATTACCACAGGGGTCAATTCCTCCTGGATATACGCCAGTGGAAGATTTTGGCGAACCCAAAGAAAATCCTCACCTGATAAATCCATCCTGTGGTTACTTTGCTGGATGGAATAACAAAGCCTATCCTGGCTACCCTGGAACACCCAATAATGTGGACTACAATACTGGTCCATTTCACCGCTCTCATGTCATTGATGATTACCTGGCCAATAACAATGATCTTACCTACGAAAACGTTCGGGATCTGGCAATAAATATTGCAACCACGAAATCAATCGGAAAAGCGGGGAACCCCTGGATATTTGTGAAAGAAATCTTTTCAGAAGCTGTTGAATTGAGTTCGACAAATGAAAGACAAAACGCACTTGACATATTAAATGCCTGGGATGGTCATTTTGTTAAGGGCCAAGAAAACCGAGCCAGTGGAATGGATTGTTCTGATGGATGGATGTTAATGGATAAATGGATTCGAAAAGTGATCAAAAAAACATTTACGCCATATTTGAGTTTGTTGTCAAAATCTGATAATTCAGGCACCGATAATAGTGCAGAAGGCGATGATGAATCAGACCTACTCTTTGGAAATGAATATCAACGCCGATTATTCAATGTCATTATTAGAAGTTTTAAAGGGCAATGTGGTTTTGATTGGTTTAACAATACCGAGTTGACTCAGAATGCTAACAATACCGAGTTGGCTCAGAATGCCATGAAAAATAAAGCCTATAGTATTATTGTTGAGGCTCTTGATGAGACACTTGCTGATCTGGGAGCTCGCCCATGGGGAACAGATAAAAGGGAAAAAATTGAGATCAACAATGATGTCGTCACAAATGTCAAAATTTTTACCATTAAAGAAATATGTAAAGAATTAGCAGCGCTATCGAGTGACCCTGATGTCAGAGCATTGACCTCTTTGGTTGATGGGGCCAATATCATTACACTCACCAACATTATAGCCAAAATGCCAGTTCCTTATAATTCAAATCTCTTAGGTCTTTTGGACGCCAATTTTTACGAGATTCCTTTTTCTTCTCGCTCAACATATGCGCAGTGTGTTCAGATGGGTAGTGATGGACCAGATCGAATTGAAAGTTTTTTTCTTTTCGGCCAATCCGGACATATTCGCTGGCCAATGATGTTGCTCGGAGCGACAGATCCTCAATTCAAACATTTTCTGGCGCCTTATTATTCAAGTTTTTATGATGAGCACTTTTTTGATATGTCGACTCAGTACTACGACAAATTTATTCATCGAAACTTTCCACTGTTCTACAAGTAATCAATCAATAAATAGTACAGCTGATAAGCAGTTAATGGGTGTAAAGCCCATTAACTGCTTTTATATTTTGACCTCCATAGGGATGCCAGCCACCATATAGTCAACCTGGTTTGAAATTGCAGCAATCTGTTGATTGGCAAACCCAGTCAGATCGCGATATAAGCGGGCCATCGCATTATCCGGTACAATTCCCAATCCTACTTCATTTGAAACAATAATTATCGGACATTTTATTTTTTTTAAGGCATGACACAATTGTGCAATCTGTCTTTTTACTGATGCTTCATCCATATCCTGGCACATCAGATTGTTGATCCAAAGCGTGATGCAATCCAAAAGAATCCCATTAAATTGATGAGATTCATGTTGTATGGTTTCACAAATATTGATGGGACATTCTATGGTATGCCAGTCAGGGCCACGTTCGTTTTGATGGTGGGTTATTCGTGACTGCATTTCTGGGTCAAGGGGTTCACAGGTCGCAATAAAACATTTTGGAGGCTGCCAATGGTTGTTTGCATATGTGAGCGCATGCTTACTTTTTCCACTACGACAGCCTCCGAGGATAAATCGGATGGGGTTCATTCGTTTACAATATCCTGAAAAAGAGGTTATTTAACAATATCCAATAATTCTACCTCAAAAATGAGTGTTGTATTGGGGCCAATCATATTACCTGCACCCTGCTCTCCATAACCCAATTCTGAGGGAATAAACAATTGGTATTTGCTTCCTGTTGCCATCAACTGAAGCCCTTCCTGCCATCCTTTAATCACTGCATTGAGTCGAAAGGTTGCAGGGTTGCCCCGCTTATAGGAACTATCAAATTCATTGCCATTAAGCAAGGTGCCACGATAATGAACTTTGACTTTGTCTGTCGCTTTAGGTTTTTCTCCATCACCTTTTCTTAGAACTTTATACTGTAAACCACTTTTAGTGGTAATCACCCCTGCTTTTGTTTTGTTCTCGAGCAAAAAGTTCATACCTTCCTTTTTGTTCACATCTGCCATATTTCCTCGCTTTGCCTGTCTTTGCTTTTGAATACGTTTTAAAAATTTTTCTTTGACTGTCCGGCTTTCGGTCTCAGTCATTAATAATTCACGACCATGAATACTATCGGACAAACCTTTCCATAACGTATCCATGTCAATTTCTTTTTTGTTTTCACTAATTAACTTATTTAAATAACGTCCAATTTCAGATCCTACAGCATAGCTCACTTTTTCTTTTTCTGTTTTTAATTTTTTTTGCTGTTTTGCATGGGCAATGCTTACAGCAACAAGTAGACACATCAAAAAATAGAAGAAACTTTTTTTCATAAAAATACCTTTCCTTAAATTGATCCAGATTATGGATTATTCTTTTGAGTGTAACCCAACTTGCCGGTAAACCGAAACCAAGCCGATGATTAAAACCAATGTAGGGACGAGCCTTATGTTCGCTCCTACATTGGTTTTGCTCATAGGCTTGGTTTCGGTTTGACCTGCAATTTGGGTTACACTCTATTCTTTTTCTGCTGCGAGATATGCCTCATCAATACGATCTTGAATATAAGCAATATTTTCATCACTCCCTTCTTCGTGATCAAAACAATAGCCATCCTCGCCCAGTAAACCGCCAGGAATCAGATCACCTTTTTCTTCAGGGTCTGTAATCATTTCACCATAAAAACAAACAGATAACCATCTATTTTTAGGATCATCGTCAATAATATCCACCATCACAAACAATGATCGCTTTTTTTGGGCTGTATGCGCTGCTCTCAGGGAATATGAAACACCTGGCCGCGCAATTAGCTCCAATTGAAGATTGGACTTATTTTCAAAATTGTTTTTTAAAATAAGGAAATCCTTTTTTATATTGTTTGTATCTGCATGCCATTCAGTTAACAATTTTTCTAAAGCTTGAAGCGCTGATGTTGACATAAAATCTCCTTTAATCAATGGGAGAAAAAAGGTGCTTCATCATATTTTTTCTCCCATTTGTTGAATGTTTTATTGTCCCATTTCCATCCAGCACATTTTTTGAGCCCAGTAAGTATTATCACTCTCATAGGCTTCATTAATTGCGTGCGCTGAATCAATCATAATGTACCAGGAAAAAAGAACTCCAGAATTCAATTGTTCGGGCAAGTCAAATGTTATAGAAAAGATATGTTGACTGCCTGGAGCCACCGGATGTTTTACCTCCGGATAGTTGCTGATTCGATCTTCCAGGCAAAGAATATAAGCATGTGTGGACCAATTATACGCCATTATCTGAAATTGATAATCCTCAATGGTTGAGTTACCATTATTTTCAACTGTCAACTCCATTTCAAAGGGTTCCATCAATGCGCCGGTATCATATTCTACATGGACAATTCTTAAATTGGGTTGGTTTAATGGCAGCTGTATCATGTTGCTTTTTTGACCGATTCCAGAGACTCCTTCAAAAACGCAATGAACATCATATCGATAATTAATACCGGGATGAACGGTTGTATCTTCATACGAATTAAGTGTTGATAACACTGTATCCAATTTGATCCATATAGGAGATGATGACTGAATATCAAACGTTCGCCAAATATCGAGATATTCTACATTGTCTCCGGTCAACGTCCATTTGAGTTGAATGGATGGAATATCAGTCGTTTGAACTTCCAGGCTGCTCACAGTGGCCATCTGATTTTGTGGTTCGATAGGTTTTGCAACTTGCTCAGCTCGTGAGGCCATACTGAACCCTAAAGATTGTTTTTCAGCAACGACACGCACATAAGGTTGATAACCTGTCCAGACATTATCTCTGTGCCAATCAACAATAAATTTGTTTAATGGATGAATCCAACCTAATGTTTGCCAGGGGCCATATTCATTGTGAGAAACAAATACTTGAATACGACTGGTATTTTGATCAATTTCTGCAATATGAAACTCGCTTGGTCCGGAAGTGGATTCAGGCGCAATTGAAAGTGAAGGTGTTTTTAAGGCTGTTCCACTGGCCATTCCTTTGGCAATGTGCGGTTCAGTTTCATCAAAATGATTTACATGATCAGATGAATCCAATTCATTGACAGCGACAACCGCATACAGATAAGAATCACTGGCAGCAGGATAGTCACGATATGGAGAATGCAAGGTCGAACCAATATATTCATAGTCATACACTTCATGCAATGTTGACAGACTGGCTGCTGGCGCTCGATATATTTGATAATATTGGGCATTCGTAACGTGTGACCATTGAATATCTACAAAAGGCCCTGTTCCTGTTGTCGCATGGACATTTTGTGGTTTCTCGAGATGATTCGTTTCAAGCATTCTTGATGTAGGCTTGCCGGGTAAGGAATGAAACGCCAAAGCCGAAACAACAATTTTATGAACATCAGCATATTTAATCCAAGACATGCCTTGTTGTGCCCATTCCTGCCCCCAACTATTTATAATTTTGAGCGCGCCATCATTAAACTTTTTGTTATCATAACCAATACATAATACCGCATGTCCCACATCAGATCGATCGGAATATGTGAGAAAGTTTTGGTCATTTGATACAGGTATTTCAGGCAATGTAGGATCATAATGATTGATAGCCAGGACAACCGGACTTTGGGTCAACATCATACGAATCTGGCCGAGATCAGTCAGCATGATGGGTGATCCCATTCTATATTTCAAAGCTTCGGATGTCAGAAGATTATTCAATGGATAATTGGCATATTCAGCAATTTCTGTTTCATCCATAAAGCCATCAAGATCTTCAAATGGCAAGGATGACCATAAAGCACAACCATATTGTTGAGTGACTTTCCAGGTTTTAATTAAATCCCAGGGTTCAGTTGTTTCATTACATTGATGAACATAAGTGTACATCGGGCTAAACATATTTTCATGAACCGCATGTTGTTTTGAAATACTTTCCTGGAAACTTTTTAGATAATATACCATTGCCCACGCATTTCCAGAACCAGTTGTCTTTTGATGCTGCACTGCTGGAATTTGATTGGACCAGTCGATATTTTCGGAAAGCAGAGCGTCTGTATCAATTGATAGGTTTAAACTTAAACGATTGGACGCCAGGGGATCAACCTGTATTGCATTTTCAATATTAAATTGCTGGTTACCCAGCGGCACACTGAGTATATCTTCAACAATGATTGTCACACTGGCAGAACTTGATCCGCCAGCACCTGTCGCTTGAATTGTGTAAGTGGTTGTCTCAAGCGGGGATACTTCTTTTGATCCACTGCCAGGCACTTCACCAATCCCTTGATCAATGACAAGGGTGTCTGCGTTTTGGGATCCCCAAGATAGAGTAGCGGTTTCATTGGGTTGAATTTTTGATGGAATAGCTGAAATGGAAACAACAGGTGGCTCGGGTATGGCGACATTTATAGTGACCGAATCCTGGGCATCGTGACCATTGAGTGTCGCATAAATAGTATAAGTCGTTGTTTGTTGAGGGTAGACAGTCATTTTTCCGGTCAATTCGACATCACCAATGTCAGGCTCTATCCAAACATGTGTGGCATGGCGTGTTGTCCAGGAAAGTTCTGATGGATTTCCGGCATAGATCTGAGAGGGCTTTGCCTCAATGCGAACAAAAATATCCATTGGGTCATCAGAAACAATGATCGTGACTTTGTCAGTGGCTGTTCCTCCCGGGCCAATGGCACTAATTGTATACGTTGTCGTTGTAATGGGAGACACTTCTTTGGAATTAAATTGCGTGCCATCACCAATGTCCGGTTCAATAATAACAGTATCTGCATTGGTATAACTCCATTCCAAAAGTGATACCCCACCTTGTTTAATATTTGTGGGATTGGCCGTGATTTCAGCAGTGGGAGGATCGGACATGACATTGATTGTCACTCTGGAGGTCGCTTCACCACCCGGGCCGTATGCAATAAACACATACGTTGTTGTCACTTCCGGACTGACAGTTCTGGAATAGTTCAGGGGCACATTGCCAATACCATTATTGATGGATAATGTGTCCGCGTTGATAGTGCTCCACGTTAAAACCGATGATTCTCCCGGATATATTGTGGTAGGGTTGGCGGATACTTGAATTTCTGGCTCAGGGCCGGTATACTCGACATTGACTGTCACACTACTTTCTGCTGTGCCATCTGCATTTACTGCTGAAATGGTATATGTGGTCGTACGATAGGGCTTGACAACAGTGGTGCCCCTTTCTTCAACTGTACCCACACCATTATTGATTGAAATAGAATCCGCATCATGGGATGACCATGTGAGGATGGCTGATTCATCAAAGTTTATCGTATCAGGAGATACTGATATGGAAACACTGGGGCCCTGATCACCACAACCGGTCAGGAAGATGATAACGCCCGATAATAATAGAAAAATACGATAAGTGTATTGTATTGCTTTCAATCCTTTTTTCATTATTCACTCCTTGTCTTGGTGTTAAATCTTTTGAGAGTAAGCAAAATAGCCGGAACGATTCTTTTTTAAATATAATGATAAGCAAATTGTATGTACCGACTATTTTGATGACACTCAAATCTTTTACAAAATATAAATGTGAAATTTTACCCTATTGCAACGCATTTGTAAATGATATTTTTTTCTTATGGAAATGAATTTTATGAAAACAATTGACAGAGGGCACCAGACATTATAATTTTAATACTATTTTTCAGATTTATCCCAATCTTTTAAGGAGAAACAGATATGCGACGCGTGATATTCAATCAAAAAGGCGGGGTGGGGAAAACCACAATCACCTGTAACCTGGCTGCGATATATGCTGCGCTTGGCAAAAAAACATTAGTTATTGATCTGGATCCTCAAAGCAATTCAAGCCAATACTTACTCGGGGAAAAATCGTTTTCTATAGAAAAAACATCCCTGGACTATTTTAACAATATGCTTTCATTTACACTGTTTGGCAATGACCCAGACGACCTCCCCAAATTTATTCATTCAACACCATTTGAAAATTTGTATATTATGCCATCTCATCCTGACCTTGATGATCTGCAAAACAAATTAGAATCGCGTTATAAAATGTTTAAATTAAAGCAATCTTTAGATATGCTTTCCGATTATGAAAATGTGTTTATTGATACACCTCCGGCACTCAATTTTTACAGTCGTTCGGCACTGATCGCATCAAATACATGCTTAATCCCTTTCGACTGTGATCATTTTTCCAGAAATGCACTCTATCGTTTGCTGAACAGTGTTGCTGAAATTCGCTTTGATCACAATGCTTCTTTGGAAGTTGAGGGGATCATTGTGAATCAATTCCAAACCCGGGCAAAGCTACCCAAAGTCATCGTTCAAGAGCTAATCGATGAAGGTCTTCCGGTCATTAAACCCTTTATTTCGTATTCGATCAAAATAAGGGAATCTCACGATGATGCAAAACCTATGATTTATTTTGACCCCAATCATAAAATTACTGAAGAATATATTCAACTTTATGAGCGGCTGAGTCAACACGAATAAATTCGGATATAAACCATGAACAATCAATCATTGACACAACAATCCCAATGGATTACATCTCTTTCTCATTTTCTAAAAATAAAGCGCGTTTTTGTTCTTTCAGGAAATATTAACGATACAGTTTTGTATAAGTCAGATAATTCTGTCGAGAACATGGATATGAATTTGTTTTTATTACATTTTTTCATTGACCATGATTATCGTATAGTGGCGTTTTGTAATGAATTCGATGGTTTTGTCATTCCTGATGTGTCCCATCAGAAATTATTTACCCCAGACAATCACCTTGTTAAAGATGTCAATCGTTTTATGAATCAGGACACATATCCCGGCGTTTTAATTATACGATTTTTGACTGATGAATCCCATGAAATGCGTACATTATTACAAAGTGCCCTCATGCAGACTTCATTCAAAGGACAGCACCATAATATAATTGTTTGCCTGTTTGATCAGCCCAAATCAATCCCTTCTTGGTTGTATCAAAATTATGCCACAGTTCATACCATAGATATTGGCTTACCTTCGGAAAATGATCGTTATCGATATCTTTCACTGATACAAAATAATTTTTATTCTTCAGAAGCGTCCTTTTCACCATCAGATCGACGCAATTGTATTCAAAAGTTTGCGCGTTTGACTCGGGGGTTAATGTTAAGAGAGATCGCCACATTACAAGTTATTTCAAAGCATTATCAAGTCAGTATTGATAATTTTCACCAACTGGTTCGTCAATACAAGTTTGGTTCACAAAGCCAATTATGGAAAAGCTTTGATTCTCAAACTTTTGAAAGGGCTGAAGAAATACTGAAACACCGGATAAAAGGGCAGAATGAAATCATTTATGCGATTTTAGATACCTTAAAGCGTGCTGCAGTGGGATTATCAGGAGTTTCAAGTGGATTGCAACATAATTCACCAAGAGCGGTTCTTTTTTTTGCAGGGCCCACAGGGGTTGGAAAAACCGAAATGGCCCGATCGATCGCAGAAATTTTTTTAGGAGATCAATCACAGTTCTTTCAAATGGATATGAATGAATTTTCAGAATCCATTGCTGAATCAAAATTATTTGGCGCCACAAAGCAAAAACATCAAGATGCAATAGATGGTTGTTTGGTGAGGCAGGTCAGCCAATATCCGGCTTCAATGCTTGTATTCGAAAATATTGAAAGTGCACACCCTTCAGTCCTTGACCGGCTTCCCAGAATACTCACTGATGGCTACATGATTGGGCCAAATGGCAATACCATCTTTTTTTCAGAAACGATTATTGTGTTTACCAGCAGTATTGGTTCTGCCCAGGGCAAAATTGGCGATAAAAAATATGATTTTACAGAAACCGGTTTTATGCCCAAGTACGAAATCATAAAAAAATTGGTTCACATGACAGTTGCAGAACATTTTAAAGTCAGACTAAAGCGCCCGAAATTATTCAATTGTCTTGGAGACAACATTTTTGTATTTGATTTCATTCGTGGACCGGTGATTCCAGAAATTATTGATAAAATGGTGCAGGATGTGTTAATTGGTATTTCACAACGTATTGGAATGACAATAAAGTGTTCTGATCAAGTAAACGAAACGATTCATGAGTCTGTTTTACGAAAAGATGTTCATGGTGCACGCGGCATTGCAAATGTGATTGAACATGTCCTGGTAAATCCTTTAAGCCGCTTTGTATTTGATCATGAATATCAGAACAAAAGCCTTTATATTTCAAGTATTCGACGACATCCCAACCCGGCATTTGAATTGTATGACATTGAGGTTGGAGATGACGATATTTCACATGATATTGATCTGACAGATATTTAATGATGCGCATCGGGGACTATTTGAATGAATCTACGAATAAAAACACAAAAAGCACTTCCTGTAATGATAGTATTGTTGATGATTTGTTTTGTTTTGATGGAGGGATCCGGAGGGCATTACGCTTTTTCCCAAATAGATATTCCTAATAAACAGTCATCAGCATCTTCTGTGCGTATTATTGCGGCCTATCAGGCTTCGGGTCTTGTAAAAAAAACACAATGGACGAAACGCGGCAATCGGTCATGGATCGGTGAACTTTATAAATTTACCATTAACAAACAATTTGGCACAGATGAATCTCAATCTTATGATATTACAGGATATTATCCACACATTCAGAAAGAGGTCTTTGTGCATTTGTATGGTAAACCCCATCAACGTGTGTCTATGTATATTAATGTACATGGCATTGCTGGCCGACCAGATGATTTACTATTTATTCAACCTCCTGCCAATTCTCCCAAGTTTATTCCATTGAAAGCCAGTCATTTTTACATTCAAAATGCGCATCCAACCTGGATTCATGCCGGTAAAAAGCAACGAGATTATTTCGGGTATTGGCATCCGGTTATTCACCTATATTTTTTAGGTTCTGAGTTCGATCCGCCTAAAAAAAGCTTAGAACCAAAATCATTAACGCAAACAAAAGCCACTCCGAGATCTCCATTAACCAGCGATTGGAATATATTTGTTCCACAACAGTCTATTATTATTATGGATGCCACTGATGATGATCGTCGCTATATTTCATTTAAAAAAAGTCGAGAAGCTATTTTGAAATATCTGACACGGATTCGTTGGGATCAGGATCAAACCATTAGCAAATACTTAAAGATTGCATCTGCCTTTGAAGGTCATTTGAAACATTTGACTTCTGTTGATGATATCCAGTCTGAACATCCAAAAATTATGGCACCAAGCTCATTAAAAGATCAATTGAAAAAAGCGTTTTCATCTTTTGAGGCCATTGATGGCCCCAAGCATGTGATTTATATTGTTTCTGCAAAACGTGCAGATGTTATCACGCCAATCAATCTGAAAAAACTGGAACTGAATATAAAAAATCTTCATAACGAAGATAAACGATTTCACTGCATTGTTGTCGGTGATTATGGTGGAAATTCTTTAAAGAACTTGACAGATTTGCTCAAAGGCGAATTTTATCGTTGCAATCAACAAAAAGATATTGTTAAAAAGCTAAAAGTAATTTTACACAATAAGGGTTAATTTTTTTATGAACTTTCATTCGACATTCTGCATGCATTAATATAGTATTCAAAATGTGATTATTTACGTCAGTGATTGTTTTGGAATGCTCGGAAAATAAGTTCCTCATTTTTCAATATTTGTTGATTATTATCTGAACCATGATTACACTGAAGATGATGTAATAAAGACACTTTAAAATCATCATTTTCAGTGTAATCATGGTTCAAAAAAAGAATGAACTATTGGCTACGTAAATGCTTGATGTTTAATTCTTGAACAGTCCAACATAATAAATGGGGAAATTTTATTCAGAGCTTTCCTTTGCAATCATCGTATGGATTACAAAAAAAATAACATTAATTTCGTGCGACTGGAGTGACCAAAATGGAATTACATTATGAGATGCCCTGGCCCAGAAATTGGCTAAATTTAAAGCCGAAATGTTAAACGAGAAGTAAGACACTTGTTAATCAATAAAATAAATATTATTAAGGAGGTATCGTGATTAAACGATTAATCAACCAATTAAGTATTGTGCTGGCAGTTTTAGTATTTTCAACACCCATTCTTGCCAGAATGAATGCCCCTGATCCATATCTGTACAAACGCCCTTCAGAGATTTGGGATAAAGATAAATTCGAAGGAATGATGATGAACCCATGGATCGTATTTGCTGCACGTGAGGGCCTTCGCCTGTATCAACAGGCAGATGAAACCAGCAGGGTTACTTATACAGCTCTGTTTCTGGATAAATTTGAAGTGATGCAGAAAAAAGGACGTTATGTTTTTGTCGAAAACGATGCAGCACCTGAAATCAAAGGATGGGGGCGCATTGAACAGTTCATTATTCTTCCGCATGCAATAAAGACAAAGCATTCTATTACGCATAAAGCGGTATTAATTAATAAGCTCAAACGTATTCAAGGGAGTATCAATATTGTCAACCCACTGAATGCTCCCCATAATAAAGCAACACCTACAGGAAAGCAGCTCAAAATTTTAGAGTTTGCCAATATTTATTTGTATTATCCATCAGAACGAAACCCGACTTATGTGCTTTTAGGAAAGAAACCCTTTTTCTATCCTTTTGAAGAGAACGCCATTGGTTCAGTTGAAAATACAATCCTGGGATGGGTTCCAGCTGAAAGAGTTTTTACATGGGACACTCGGGAAGCCTTTCAGCCAAGCAAAAATCGAAAGCATCCCATTTATTATTTTTCTAACAAAGAAGACATGCTGTCTTATTATAAAGAACATCCCGGTGACAATAAATTTCCAACCTGCGAGAATGTTCCCACATGTAAAAAGAATAAAGACAAGGAATTACTTGTCATCAGTCCGGATATTGACAACAAGATTGACCGGTCTCCATGGCCGCCTGAAGCCTTTCGTTATGCCATTCTTGAGCAGGGGACTGATTCGGGGCAACCATTTCTAATTGGTGTTCCCGGTGCAACGCCTGATATTTCTAGAATTACACAACATATTGAAAAACAAAGCAAAGTATCTGAAGTTCGTGATGTTGTTTTTCTTATTGATGCAACAAAAAGCATGGAGCCTTATCTGGTATTGGCTGGAAAAATTGCCAAAAATATTATGGATAAATTTCGGCTTAAAAAAGAGAAATTAAAAGAAATTGGCGAACTGCGATTTGGTGCAGCCATATATCGAGATTACGCAGACGAGCTTCCTTATCAATATGAGGTGGTTGAAGATTTAACCACCCAGGTGCGTCTGATGAAAAAACGATTGGCAAATATTTCTGTTCGCAGAAATTTTGAACGTCCAAATGACCCGGCTTACTACCCTGAGGCGGTTTTCCAAGGCATTGTTCATTGTGTGCGCGGTATGAACTGGAAACAGGGGGCAAGAAAACTGGTTATTCATATTGGTGATGCCGGAAATCATAGCCGGGGTCAAGATCGATTCAAAGAAAAAGATATTGCCCGGATACTGGTCGATAATGATATATCATACAGCGCCATTTTGATTACAAGTGAAACAATCAATAAAGGTCGTATTGCGGCGCGCAAATTGTTTTGCAAGCAAACACGTACCATTATCAATGAAACGGCCCAGATTTGGTGGGAAGAAGTGGCGAAGATGGAAAATGATCGCATCTTACCGGTTGAAAAAGCGATTGAAATTAAAGAGGATTTGGAAAAATTGATTGATAGTGCCGGTGCTCTGGATTGTTGTCAAAGTGACTTGTCTTGTTGTCCTTGTGGTGATCGACGATGGACACTTAGATGTGTTAGCACTGATCACGATTATGAAAGAACAATTTCAAAACAAATCGATAAATTGGCCAATCAATTATTTGAAGTAAAATCCATGCTCGAAATTTTTAGAACCGGACGAATTCCATCATTGGCCAAAAAACAACAGGTGAAAAAAACAGAAAAACCCCAAGAAACCAGTGTTTCATATCGTCCTCAACTAATGCCAGGTGTGGTTAAAAGCCTTGTAAAACGTATTGGTGAAGATCTCATCAGTCGATTAAACGATAAAAATGTTCGCCATAAAGCATCACTGATTTTAGGCGCTGATATGATGAAAAATTTGACCAACCCGACTGTCCGCAAAGAAGCGGTCAGCAAGCTGGGAACCCATGAGTTGAGCAAATACCTCAAAGCTGATGCACAATTCTTTACACGGGCTTATGTCATGTTGAAACGACCTGGAAAAAAATTCAAAAATGATCCAGATCAGATGACCAAAATGGTGATCTTTCAAAGAAAAGAACTGGAAAGATTACTTCAACCATTAACCATTTTTAAAGAAAAATATCATTGTCAATTACATCCAGGCAATATTAAACGTATCTGGCGTGATTTCATGCTCGCTATTATTGGTGAATCTGATGAAGAATATATTGATCCGGAAATCAAGAATGCGAGTTTTGAAGAGCTTTACAAGCAGCAATATGGCATTGCCCTTCGAAAAAATCATCCATTGTTAAAAATATCATACGTCAATATTGATGCTGGAATGATTCCATCAGGAATTGATATCGGCGCATTGCAAAAATATCTCTGTCATTCCCAACGCCAATTGAAAAAATTGTATGACAGCAGTGAACGTTTCTTTAAAGTTTTTGGTGATGAATATATTTGGGTTGAGGCAGATCTCTTACCATAGTTAGATAGTTAGATTTTTTTATCATTGTATTTTTAATCGTAAGAAAGGAGTCATATGAAAACAAGAGTCGTAACAATTTGTATGTTGGGCTTTTTAACAATCGCCCTGAACTGTCAATCACAAGAATTGATTTTAGACACACAGGATTTTGCACCCTACTCATTTCTTGAAAATGGTCAGGTTTCAGGACCAGCAGCATCTGTTATCAAGCAAGTGTGCGCTGAAATGGGCACAAAATGTCAACTGAGATTGTTGTCATGGACAAGAGCACAATATAACGTGCGTAAAGGTAAAGCAAATGGCTTATTTGTTGTGGCAAAAAATAAGGAGCGAGAGGACTGGCTTCATTTTTCACTGCCGATTTTTCAAGCAGAATATGGCATATTTGTTCGTGAAAGTGACACAATGAAATTCACTGATGGGTCTCAACTCAAGGGGTATGTCGTTGGGGTCTATGGACCATCAAATACATCCAAGCAGTTAGAATTGATCAAGAAACATGTACCTGAAATGAAAATTGATTTGCGTCGTGATGATGTCGTTGGCTTTAAAAAATTATTTCATGGTCGTAATGATGCGGTTTTTTCAAACAAAGATGTGGGATGGATGATTATCAAAAAAAATAAATTTAAAGGCATTCGGTATGCAGGCACCTATAAGAAAACATTATATTATATTGGCTTTTCAAAAAAGACGACCGATGAAAAGACTGTTAAAGCCTTTAATGATGCCTATCTCAAATTGTATAAAAATGGCTCAATTAAAACGATTCTGCACAATTTTGACATGACACCGCTAGATCCCAGCGAAAGAGAGTTAAGCCAATGAAACTTGCCCAAATTTATTATCAAAACCGGTTATATGTATCAGAAGTTGATGGCGAAGAGTTGGTTCCTTATGATTTTGATGGCGATATGATTGACTTGATGTTAGACGATCTATCGCCAGGCAAAAGAGAGGATCTGAGGATACCAGTTCAGTCAGCCACATTTTTACCATCAGTGCTGCATCCATCTAAAATAATTGCCATTGGGTTGAATTATTTAGATCATGCCAATGAAGGCAATGCTGAGATTCCCAAAACGCCCCTGGTATTTACCAAGTTTTCCAATAGTTTGATCGGCCACAATCAAGAAATTTGCTGGGACCAAGACATTACGAAACAGGTTGATTATGAAGCTGAGTTGGCTGTTGTTATTGGAGAAGTCGTTCATAAATGTTCAGTGCAAGAAGCAAATGATTATATTTGGGGATATACATGTGCCAATGATGTGAGCGCAAGAGATCTTCAGTTTGGTGATGGTCAATGGGTGCGAGGGAAATCTTTGGATACTTTTTGTCCTTTGGGGCCCTGGATTGTTAGATCAGAGGAAATGGATTTCCCGAATTCTCTGAAAATTCAATGCCGGGTAAATGGAAAAGTCATGCAAGAATCAAATACCGAAAAAATGATTTTTTCAATTCCTGAGCTCGTATCTTTTTTATCCAATCATTTTACCTTATTTCCAGGCGATATTATTTTAACAGGTACACCTGATGGCGTGGGCGCATTTCGCAAGCCGCCAGTCTATTTAAAACATGGTGATACTGTTGATGTTGAAATTGAATCGATTGGCTGTCTGTCAAATACAACAGTCGTAAAAACGAAAAATAAAGATGACGAATGGGCCAGACTATGATATGTTTATAAATTTAAGAAGTTCATGGCATTTTTAAACAAAATGCCACTTCATTAATATCTAAAAATGTGTGAATGGTAGCATCTTATGGCTGAAACACCTTCAAAAACAATACAATCAAATGATACGCAACAACTGGCTGGTGATATCAAAAATGACATGACATCATTGTTGGATTCCATTGATCAGGAATTTGGACAAACTGTTCGTCCGCAACCTGAGTCTCAGAAAAAAAAAACTGAACCCGATCCTGTTACCAGCCCGAAAAAGCCATCTCCCAACAAACAAAAAGAACAAACACCCACAGAACGTCGCCGAAATCCATTGACGTTGGATCAATCGGCTGAAGAAATTACCCTTGCGAATATTGAAACTTACCTTCGTCAATGGCATCAACTGACAGAGATGCTTTATGAACACTTTAATACAAAAACTGTCGTTATATTGACATCAACAATCTCAGACATTACCAATGAAGATCTCAACAGGGATCGATTTCTTTTGCAAAAACATAACGATATTCTTTTTCCATCCATTGAACGACATGGCGGTAAAATTGTGCGGAGCAGCGGCAACACTGTTTTGGGCACTTTTGGTGATCCCATCGCAGCATGCCGATGTGCACTGGATCTTCAAATTGAAATTAATGAATACAACTGCTCCAAACGTGTAGAATTCAAAACACGTCCAATTCGAGTCAAGATTGGAGTGACAATGGGGCAGGTCATGATGGATGGTGAACAAATGTATGGTGATGCAGTGCGTCAGGCAGCCATATTGCAACATCAGCTGGATAGCGAAGAAATTTTTATTTCCGGGAAGGTGCATGAAGCCATTCAACATGTAAAAGGCTTTACCTGCGAATTTTTCAAAAAGGTTAAATTAAGAGGACGCAGGCGGACTATGGACATTTATGAAGTTCTGTGGCCTAAAATCGAATATGATGAACATTTGCCAGAAGAAGATGAGTATCCATACATGTGGGTTGAGGAAGTGAACTCTCCTTTATTTGGATCATGGGTCATTCTGGCTGCCATTCAAACGATAATTTTGATTTTATATTTGTTGTTGACTGGATAGTTTTTTTACGCGATTTTATCTGAAAACTGAGTGCTTTACTTATTTTTCAGAGATTTCCTTAAAGGAATATCATATGAAAAAAACAGGTGCAGAACTTGTTTTATTTGCTTTAGAGCAAATTGGTGTTCAATATACCTTTGGAATACCAGGTGTGCATAATACAGAATTGTATGACGCTCTCAATTCATCAGATCAGATTACGCCAATTCTTGTGACCCATGAAGGCGGCGCTGCATTCATGGCTGATGCGGTCAGCCGGACCACCGATCACATTGGTACGCTGATTGTTGTACCTGCAGCCGGGGTGACTCATGCGATGAGTGGTATTGGAGAGGCTTTTTTGGATGGTATTCCAATGCTTGTAATTGTTGGAGGTGTTCGACGAGATACCGGTAAATCATATCAATTGCATCAGGTGGATCATCACAAGCTGGTCAGTGGAATTGTCAAGCAAGTATTCTTGGCCCAGCATCATCGAGATATTATCAAAGTCATTTATGACGCTTATGAGGTTGCGACCTCCGGAACTCCAGGGCCTGTATTTGTTGAAATTCCATCAAACTTGTTATTATTTCAGGACTCAGTTGATGACATTCCTACGTATAATCCGCCGACCCATAAACGACCTCTGGATTTCGTTAAAATAAAACAGGCCGCAATCCTTCTCAAACAGGCGAAAAACCCAGGCTTATATCTGGGGTGGGGGGCTGTCCATTGTGTTGAACAATCCATTCAGCTTGCTGAAAAGCTACATATGCCTGTATCGACAACATTACAGGGATTGAGTTCCTTTCCAGATTCACATCCTTTACATACTGGCATGGGGTTTGGTCCATCGGCAACTCCGGCAGCTCAAAATGCCTTTGCCAATTGTGATTGCCTTCTTGCTGCAGGCGTTCGATTCAGTGAACTGGCCACCGGGAGTTATGGACTACCTGTACCCAAGAATTTAATTCATATAGATATCAATTCAGAAGTCTTTGATCGAAACTATAAGACCCACACATCGATACAAGGCGATTCAAAAGACATTTTTAATGAATTGATAAAAGAATTGGAAAATCAAGTCATTTCCAATGACAATCTTCAAACCAAAGAACAAATTGCATTGGATAAGGCATCTTATCAAAAAGAATGGGCCAGTTTTCCGGAAAAAAATCGAGTATCCCCCTATCTGTTCTTTCAGGCACTCGAAAAGAAATTATCCAAATCAGCTTATATTGCTGTTGATGATGGAAACCATACCTTTTTGACCATGGAGCTTTTCCCCATTGAGCAAGCGCGTCATTTTATATCCCCCTCAGATTTCAACTGCATGGGGTATTGCATACCTGCCGCCATCGCAACCAAATTATGTCATCCGGAGGATCAGGTGATTGGGATTGTGGGCGATGCTGCATTTTTGATGACATGCATGGAGATCATAACAGCATCCATTCATCAACTGGGAGTGATTTTTTTTGTTTTTCATGATGGAGAACTCGGTCAAATCAGTCAATTTCAAAGCATTCCATTAAATCGAAAAACCTGCACGATTCTAGGCGATATTCAAATTGAGGGCATTGCACAAGGAACGGGTGCTGCATTTGTTGAAATGAATACCAATAGTGACATTGATTCCGCCCTTGACAAAGCATTGCAAATATCAACGACCGGTCAACCGGTTATTGTGGATGTGAACATTGATTACACCAAAAAAAGTCGTTTTACAATGGGGGTTGTAAAAACCAATCTTGGAAGATTCCCTTTGGGTGAAAAAGTGAGGTTTGTGGGGCGGGCAATTAAACGACATATTTTTGGATAAAGAAAGGACATATCAAATGCAACAATCAAAAAATAAAATGGATGATATTACCGCTGAAAATGATCTGCCACCATCAAAAACAGTCTATTTCATGGGTGTGTTTGTGATGTGCTTAATTTCATTTGCAATCGGAATATTTATTGATAATTTTTTTAATACAAGACAACTGAAAGAAAACAATTCACCGCAACAAAAAGTAAATACCAACATTACGAGATTACCTTCGCAAAGCATTTTGCCTAAAACTGAAGAAAAAAGTTCAGAAAATAATCTTCATTATTACTTTACAATGGCTTATGAACTGGGACAATCCGGACTATACGATAAGGCAGTAACGTATTATAAAAAAGCGCTGGCCTTGAAACCAAACGATACGTTAATTCTTCATAATCTGGCAATCAATTTACTTCATGCAGGCAAACGTAATGAAGCCATTGTTCGGTTTCGAAAAGCTTTGAGATACAAGCCTGAGGATCCAAAAACGTTGCGCCATTTGGGGTTTGCATTTGCAGAATCAGGACAATACGATAATGCCATTACCTTCTATAACAAAGCACTTCATATTGACCCCAATGATGCACAAACACATAAATGGCTCGGATTTGCCTGCATCGATTCAGGCAAAATTGAACAGGCCATTTCTCATTTTAAAAAAGTCATTGAATTTGTACCCCATGACGCTTTTGCACATGATAGTCTTGGGTTTGCGCATTTTTTACTGGGGCATAAAGAACAAGCCATGAATTATTGTCAACAGGCGATTACCCTGGCCCCCAATAATTTAATTCTAAAACTGAACTTTTCAGAAATTGCTCTGATGACAGACAACTGGGATCAGGCCATTGAAATGGCCAAAGAATCTTTACTACAAAATGGATTGTCCTCAGCGCATCATCTGGCAATGCGAATTGTTAAGATGATCGCTCTGGTATGTCTCGGAAATCGCCAAAAAGCGCATAATGATGCCCAGTTATTCTTAACGATATATCCAACGATTCAGTCTTTTGATGACTCCCAATGGAATTATTCGGGTATAAAAACCTATATTAAGCAGACAGATGCCCTTTCTGAGTTAGACAGACACTTTTTCAAAGATATGATTCATATGATCCAGCCCAAAATGATTGAAATAAAGACAAAATCTTTGGTTTTAAATCCTTATGATCTTTTACCTGAAAAAAACGTTGATTTAAATGATGTCCAATAAGACTGATGAAAGGTATCATCATGTACCGGTAATGTCAGACGAAGTGATAAAGTATCTCCAATGTGAACCCGGAAAAATATTTATTGATTGTACATTGGGAGGCGCCGGTCATTCAAAAAGAATTGAACAAACCATCTTACCTGATGGAAAACTAATTGCGATTGACCAGGATATTGAAGCCCTTCACAATGCGAAGACCATACTGAATAAAAATACAATTCTGATACACGATAACTTCAAAAATATTCGAACAAAACTGGATCAACTTGGAATTGATGCGGTTGATGGTATTATTGCAGATTTGGGCTTATCATTGTTTCATATTCGACAAAGTAAACGTGGTTTTTCTTTTCAAACATCAGAACCGCTGGACATGCGGATGAATCCGCATGAAAAAATTACAGCAAAAGAACTGATCGCCAGTTTATCAGAGCAAGCCCTGGCAAACATATTTTGGAAAAATGGTGAAGAACGTTATTCCAGGCAAATTGCAAAAAAAATTGTTCAAAGACGAACATTAAATCCCATTGAAACAACAACGCACTTATGCGATATTATTAAAAATGTAATTCCATTAAAAATTCAAAAACGCATGCATATTCATCCAGCCACACGCATATTTATGGCGCTTCGCATTGCTGTGAATGCGGAATTGGATTGTTTAGACTTTTTTTTGAAAAATGTCCTTACCTGCTTGAATCCAGGCGGTCGATTGTGTATGATTTCATTTCACTCTTTAGAAGATCGTATGATAAAGCATTGCATGCGCAAATGGGAAAACCCCTGTTCGTGTCCAAAGGATTTGCCTGAATGTGTCTGTAAAAAAGAGCCGCAGGGAAGCTGTATTCAACGCAAAGGAATTTCGGCATCTCCTGATGAAGTGAAACAAAATCCAATGGCCAGATCTGCCCGGTTGCGCGTTTTTGAAAAACGTTATACATAATTTTGTATAGGTCTAAATTAAGGAAAGCTCGGAAAATAAATTCCTCATTATTCAATATTTGTTGATTCGTTTCTGAACCATGATTACACTGAAGAAGATGAATAAGATGAAATAAAGACACTTTAAATTCATCTTATTCATCTTTTTCAGTGTATCATGGTTCAAAAAACTGAATGAACATTTATTTAATGAGGAACTTATTTTCAGAGCATCCCTAAGGTGTTTAAATCAATCGAGTGTAACCCAAATTGCAGGTCAAACCGAAATCAAGCCTATGAGCAAAACCAATGTAGGGGCGATAAGGTTCGCCCCTACATTGGTTTTGCTCATAGGCTTGATTTCGGTTTGACCTGCAATTTGGGTTACACTCAAATCAATCATTCAATGAATCAACAAAGTAAAAGGATATTATTATGCCAGGTATAGCAAGTGTCAATTATACCGCCATGCAAGGCGATTCTGCACGAGAGATGCAAAATATCAAAAATATGGTTCAGGATGCCAATCAAAATGTGATCGCTGCGAAGGTTGAAAAAAATGAAGAGGAAAAAAGAGAGACTGTTCAGGAATCTGAAGATTCAGAAACCGCTAAGCTAAAAGCAGACAGGGAAAAAAAGGAAAAAGAAAAACGTCGCCGCCGCAGAGATGGCGCCTCAGAAAATGACAATACATCAAACTCCGACAAGCAAGCCGCCGCTTCTGCCGGACGACGATCAAGATTGTTGGATATTGTCGCCTGATCGGTTTATAATTAGTTTTTTACTTGAAAAGAGTCTATATATATGACACTATCAAGCTTTACGACCTTGGATATCAAAAGGCATTGAGAGGGAGTTACAATGAAGATCCTAATCGTGGATGACGATTCTTTAATCCGAAAAATTATTCGTAAAGAGCTAGAACCTGCTGGTTTTGAAATTATCGAGGCACATGATGGTAAAGAAGGTCTTGAGAAACTCAGCACGGTTAAAAATATTGATTTGGTAACACTTGACATGGAAATGCCAGTTATGAATGGCTTTGAGGTCCTGTCATGGTTACAAAAAAAAGAATTCTCGTCAAGGCTTGAATTTGCCAATAATACTGATGTTCCAGTGATCTTGGTGACTGCGAACGACACACGAAAGGTTCGTGATAAAGGATTCAACCTGGGCGCCTCAAATTTTGTTGTCAAGCCTTTTTCAAAAGGTGAATTGCTAAATGCTGTCAATAAAATTCTCAAACCAAATGATTACTTCCAAGATCTTTGTGTTTTAATCGTTGATGACAGCAAAACCACGCGAAAGTTTATTGTTTCAAGCATTCGGGAATTGGGAGTCACCATTTATGAAGCCGATGATGGCGAAACCGCATATAGTTTACTAAAAAAACTTAAAAATCAAATTGATTTGATTATCTCTGACCTGAATATGAAACGAATGGATGGCGACGAATTATGTCGAAATGTTCGAACAAAGTTAGGCTTGACAAACCTGCCATTTATTTTTTTGAGTGCAAATGAGGATCGAAACGTTATTTTGCAGCTTTTTAAAGTGGGTGCAACAGATTATATCAGCAAACCATTTATTAAGGAAGAGCTGCTGGCGCGAATGAATGTGCATCTTGCCCATCGCAAAATGAATAAAATGCAAATTCAAACAATTTCTGAGCTCAAAGCCATGAAACGCTTGAAATCAGTTGTAACATCATTGTTCACAAAGGATCTTCGGCCACTTTTGCAAAGTATCATTGACTCGGCAAAACATGTTGCTCATCAGGATTATAAATCTAATAACCTGGATAGCATCATCAAAAATATCTCCTCCTCCTCCCAGGCCCTATTGTATAAAATAAACCATATCTATGATGAATTAGATCGCACCATTGGGGCAAAGGTAATCTCAAGAAAAGGTACCCATTCCAATAATCAACGCAAGGTATTGATCGCTGAATCCAAAAAAATGGATAGCCTTTTGTTGTCAAAGCTTATACAAAACTTTAATTGTACCATTGAAATTGCGACAAATGTTATGCAAACAATTGAAGCGGTTCAGGCCTCATTAAACGATGTTCCCATAGATATGATTTTTATCGATATAGATGAACCTGAAATCAACGCAATAACAACCCTGAAAACGATAAAACAAATGTTTGAAGAACATCAAAAGATTGACAAAACAATTATTGTAGCAATGACAAAAACGCTCTCTGAGTCAGTTAAGCATACCTGCGAAATATCAGGCATCGTTGATATTTTGGTTAAACCCATCAAAAGATTACAGTTAAAGTCTGTAATGGACAAACATGCTGTTCCTTTATGCAATTCGTCTTGATCACTGGCATACAGTTTGCTAATATCTAATAATTGATAAAAAACATTTTTTTGAAAGGGAAAAAATATGTCAAAGATAAAAAAAATTCAGGTGTCAACAGGTGTTTACTGGGTTGAAATCTCAGAAGCAGGTGTTTATATGTTATGTGGGTGTCCGGCAGATGTTGTCAAACATCTGATGCGCCGGGGTTTCATTGTGACAGCCGAAAAAGATGGGGTGTCTTATGAAACAGGTCCGAATATGATTTTATTGTCCGACGTTCTGGTTCAAAATGGTGCTTTTGCAAATCTGGCCGAATTTCCAGTTCTTCAAATGCTTTACAGGCAAGGAATGATTCTTCCTGGACATCCTAACAATACAGGCGAGAAGCCAATGATTATTGGGTCTAAAGCTCAGGTACAGTCTCAAATGGAGTATATCTACAGAGGGAACTATGGACTGATTTCCAAGGAAGAGATAATGGAATCCGGTATTTCTCCAGAAAAAGCCCATGATATGATGCGTGTGAAAATGAAATTTGCTTTTGGAAATATCCGGCCTACTGAAGAATTACTTGATCATATCATTGTTGCCAAAGAACCGATTGAAATCAAAAATAATGCTTTTATCAAACGTGTTCGGGTCAATATATTTGAAATATCCTATAATGATGAACATGTCACCATTGATTTAAACATTCCACCCCATGCCACATATGAGTCACCCTATCCCCTGGGCCATTATCATATAAAAAGAGAATACTTTGGACTTATCCATTCTGGTGAGGGAGATGGCTGGGATATCAATCGTCCAACAATGTCCAGCATACTCATGTTTCAAGGACGAATATATCTCATTGATGCAGGCCCTAATATGCTTTACATTTTGAACAGACTTGGAATTGGTGTCAATGAAATTGAAGGCATTTTTCATACCCATTCCCATGATGACCATTTTTGTGGAATTCCTACATTAATGCGGACGGATCAAAAAATTAAATACTATGCCACCCCTTTGGTACGAGATTCAGTTATCAAAAAAATGTGCGCGCTATTATCTATGGATGAAGAACAATTCTATGCCTATTTTGATGTTCATGACTTGGAGTTCGACACATGGAACAATGTCAATGGCTTAAATGTAAAACCCATATTCTCGCCACATCCTGTTGAAACCAGTATTTTTACGTTCAGAGCCATGTGTGAGAATGGTTATATCAGCTATGGTCACTTTGCAGATATTGCCTCCTTTGATGTTCTTCAAGGGATGATTACCGACGATCCAAGTTCGGCGGGTATATCACAAGAAGATTTTGATATGATCAAAAAGGAATACCTTGCAACTGTGAATATCAAAAAATTGGATATTGGCGGTGGTATGATTCATGGTCGGGCAGAAGATTTTAAAAAGGACATGTCTGAAAAACTTATTCTGGCCCACACTGCCCATGAACTGACAATCAGTCAAAAAGCAATTGGTTCAGGCGCACCTTTTGGCATGACTGATATCTTAATACCAGCAATTCAGGATTATTCATTTCGTTCTGCTTATCAGTATTTGCGAAGTTATTTTCCTAAAGCGCCTTTTCACCAGATATACATTTTGTTGAACAATGATGTAATCACATTCAACCCTCAATCTATTTTAATTAAAGGAGGGGTTGTAAACACTGAATTATTTTTAATCATTTCTGGAAATGTTGAGATGATTTATGCAGATGCCCATTCATCAAGCATTCTATCTGCGGGTGCTCTTCTCGGAGAAATGTCTGGCCTGATTGGCACGCCATCAAATGAAACTTACAGGGCAACAAGTTTTGTTCAGGCCCTGCGGTTGCCATCAAATTTATATCTTGATTTTGTCAAACAAAATGGTCTTTATTCATGTATAGAACAATTACAGGAAAAACGAGAATTTCTTCAAAAAACCTGGCTATTTAACGAGGCAATCTCATATCCCATGCAAAATAATCTGGCCAATGAAATGGTGTATAATGTTTATTCAGATGATGAAATCATTCCAAAAGGAAAAACACCCGGGATCAGCCTGGTCAAATCTGGAAAAGTTGTGCGATATCTTGAAGATAATATTTTTGAAACACTGGGAGAAGGCAAATTTTTTGGTGAAGAAACCATCTTGTTCAGCATAGACGACATGTTCAATTCAAGAGCAAGCGGCAAAACTGAAGTATATTTTATTCGCGGTAGCATGCTTTCAGATGTTCCGGTTGTTCGAATCAAGTTTCTTGAAACATATGAAAAGAGAAAAGAACTAATTTTACACCCCGAGTACAGCAACATTCCTGTTTTTGCCTGGCGTGATGACTATTGTGTTCATATCGAAGAAATGGATCATCAGCATAAAGAATTGTTCAAAGCTGCCAATGACTTGTATGAAGTTGTTTGTGCGGACCCTGAAAAATCAGTTTTTATGGATACATTGGATTTTCTCATTCGGTATACAGAAATTCATTTTCAGGAAGAAGAAGAATTGATGAAAAATTCAAATTATCCTGATCTTGAGTCCCACACGAAAAAGCATTCATATCTGCTTGATAAAATAAAAATATTTCAAGGACAGGTCAACAAAGATGAAATTGAGATTGGTTCAGATCTGATTGAGTTTATAAAACAATGGATTGTCAACCATATTCTCAGAGAAGACCGACAGTATGGGCACTGGATTACTTCGCAATAAGGATCATCAATTTTTGGGTAGAAAAAAACGACGATGAAATAGGGCGTATTATTCACATTTGAATGTAACCCAAATGGCAGGTCAAACCCAAATCAAGCCTATGAGCGAAACCAATGTAGGGGCGAACCTTATGTTCGCCCTCTGAACAATAACCATAAACGAACCTATAACAAAAAAACCGGAGTTCAGCCCCTGGAACTCCGGTGTAAAAATGAAATGCAATCTATTGACTTACTCCATATCGTCCAAAGAGTAATCCTCAACAAACCAGGTATCCTCATCATCATAATCTGTTTCCAACCATTCTTCCTCGCCATCGGTAATTCCGATATTGGCAATTAGTTGAGTTGAATGTTTGGCAGGAACATGAATGTCCTGATTGACAGTATGATAGAATATGGATGCTGGTATCACCTGCTTTTCAATGGAATCACTGCTGTAGGACAGAATCAATCCTGCCCAGCCTGTTCTTTCAAAATATTCTATCCGAATATGATGATACCCCTGTCCGAGCTCAATCATGGCAGCACGTTCTCTCATGGCGTGAAGTCCGCTGTTATTGATCACCAGTTCGCCATTGATCCAAAGCTTGGAGCCATCGTCTGAATTCAAATACAGGGTATAGATTCCTGATGTTTCAATATACATATAACCGGTATGTCGACTCACAAAGTTGGATTTATAATCTGATGTTAATCCTGACCATGCCTGAGTGGAATTTTTGTAATTGACCTGGGCATCTGTTCTAGTGATATCTGGTGTTCTGTTAGTCAGGTCAGGCAGTTGTCTAATTCTTTGGGCTTCATTGAAAAATTCTGCCCGGACACCTGGCAGATAATCATTATCTCTGTAAACTGTTATTGTCAAGTTTGCAGTATCAGACGCTTGAGGTTCTCCATCATCGGTCGCAGTAATTTGAAGGTGAAAATTCGGATTGACTTCCTTGTTAATTGCCCGAGGGTTCACTATGCTGACATCACCAGTTAATGAATTGATTTCAAAGGCACTATTGAGATTGCCATTTGTTATGGCATAGGTGGTTTCATCACCAAAGTTGCGGTCAAATGCTTCCATTTTTGCGACAATGGTCCCAGTTTCTTGTCCTTCAACGGCCAAACCTGTCTGATCGACAAGCGTTGGTGCTATATTCTTTGTGCTTTGGAACAATACTGATGACGGCACCACGCATTTGTTAAATTCCTTGCTTTGGTATGAAAAGACCAACCCAGCACCGCCTCTATTTTCAAAAAATTCGATGCGGATGGTATGAAATCCTTCTTCCAGGTTAAGGGTGGATTTTTTTTCACGCATGCCATGAAGTCCATCATTGTTGATCAGCAATTGATTGTTCATCCATAATTTGGAGCCATCATCAGATTTCAGGTAGAATGTGTATGCTCCTGATGTAGAAATGTATATACAACCCGTGTGTCGTGACGCGAATGTATCTTTGAAATCATCAGACAATCCATCCCATGCCTGCCGGGTGGAAATATAATTGATTTGTTCATCAGTCCGAACAACATCGGGTGTTTTGTTGTTCAGGTCGGGCAATGACCGAATTTTTTCGTTATAGTTGAAAAATTCTGCACGTATCCCTGGTTCCATATCTTCAAGAAATTCAATTGATATCCATGCGGATGCGATATCTGACAATTCAAACTCACCATTGTCTGTCACCTGAACGCTCAATTGAATCGTGCTGCCAGTTTTCTGACGAATAGACTCAGGATCATTGACATAAATTTCACCTGTATAAGTATCAATCGCAAAGTCATTATCTGGTTGTGAAATGATTGAGTAAGTTAATTGATCCATAAGATTGGGATCAATTGCAGTCATTTGACCAATCACTGCGCCCTGTACCTGTTGATCGAAAATTGTGAATGATTTACTGATAAGCACCGGTTGCATGTTTTGCGTACTATGGAAAAGTACTTCTTGCGGTACAACTTGTTTACTCATGTTTTCACTTTTGTAAGAAAGAATCAAACCTGTATGACCTCGATTTTCAAAAAAGTGAATGCGAAAGTGATGATAACCTTCCTCAAGTGTCACTTTGCCAGACTTTTCTCTCATACCATGAAGTCCATCATTCTCGATAACCGACACACCATTGATCCATAATCGGGAACCATCATCAGATTTCAGATAAAAAGTATATTCTCCGGTATTTTCAATGAATATGAAACCATTATGAATGGATGCATAGGTATCCCTATATGGTGATTCCAGATCACTCCACGCTTGCCTGGTTTTATTATAATTGATATTATTTTCAATTCGAACAAGGTCAGGAATGCCATCAAAATTGGGAAGTGATGCCAGTTTGTGTTGGAAATCATAGTAGGCAACTGTAATTCCAGGTTCAAAATGGGTGGAATCTGAGTCCTTTACTGTAATCATGAGCATTGCTGTATCAAAAGCACCGGCTTGGTCCATCACTTTGATTTCAAATGTTTGGTCTCCAATCTCAGTGGGGGTTCCATCAATTGTTCCATCTGTCGAAAGATTCAGCCAATCTGGGCCATTTTCCTTTGTAAAGACCAAGATATCATTTACATCAGGATCTATAGCAAAGTCAGCTACTGAAAACTGATAAGATTGATCCAATATGGCTGGATTGCCTGTCAATGCCTGAGATGTAAATCTTGGGGCATCATTGACATTTTCTACATAAATTTCAAAGGTTGCATCATCCATGGCATTCATACGATCAATCACGCGAATAATAAAAGTATTTAACCCCACATCTGCATTGGATGGCTTTCCTTGAAGCACATTATCAGGTCCAATTGATAACCATGCCGGGCCGGTAACTTTTTCAAATGTAAGGGTGTCATTAATATCCGGATCAATAGCATGGTCACTGATATCCAGATAAAAAACAGAATCTTCGTCAATCGGTTCAAGCGCATAAAACTCTTTTTCAAAGTTGGGAGGTTGATTATGTCTTTTGAAAATCGCAGTGACAACACTGTCATTGCTTAAAACAACTGTTGTTGTTTGTGATTTTGGATCGGCAATGATTGCACCGATTGATGTTTCCCAATAATCAAAATCATGTCCATTTTCAGGAAATGCTTGAATGAAGATGTCCTGATTCATCTGAAAATCATGGCTGCCCATCTCTGGTATTGTGGCTCCCTCACCTTGAATGTCCATCGTCAGGATCGCATGAGGTTGTGTGTTGTCAGGAAGTGAAACATTATCGATCCATGCCGAGTCATCACCTGATGAACCAGAATAGTCTTTGGCATAGATCCAGGAAAGTGTATGAACACCCTGGCTGATTTGGTACTCAACTGTTTTCCATTGATCCCGCGAACCAGACCATGATTCCATCTCCTGGCCATCGATAAAAAATGATAACAGATCAAAACGTGCTTCAGATGATACAAACAAATCAAATTTCACAAGACCTTCAGAAAAATCGGCCATAAATTGAATGCCTGCTGTTTGCATATCACTGATTGAATCCGCTTGAATGCTGAGTTTGCCACTGCTTGCTTTTGAATCACAAACATGCCACCCTGAATTACCTGTTTTAACCCAGTTTTCTGGAAGGTTTCCATCTGGTGGAAATTGTTCGGGAATTGTCTGGATTGAAACCGGATCGCTTACTTCTGATGTATTTCCTACAGAATCATATGCCTGAACTGTATAAGAATACAAGGTTTTGGGCATCAAGAATGTATCTGTGTATTCAGGTTCTTGAGATTGGAATATATTCTCATTGTCCCTGAAAACATAATATCCAGAAACCTGATTGTTATCGATTGACGGAGTCCATTGGAGCCGAACCTGACCTTCTTCCTGAGCATGTGCAACAAGATTTTGTGGCCTTGTTGGAGGTTCGTTATCAACTGCTTGAACTGTAATATTTACTGTAGCGATACGCGAATTCTGTTCTCCATCACTGACCTGATATGTAAAACTGTCAGCCCCCAGATAACTTTCATGGGGAGTGTACATTAAATCCTTGTTAAAATCATCTCCAAAACTGCCATTTTCTGGGCCTGAAATAAGAATAAACTCCAGGAATTCACCATCCGGATCATAGGCATCAAGTGTAATTGGGGTCACTGTGTCCATATTGACAACAATGGATTGATCTTTTGCTTCAGGAGCCTGATTATCTGAAACACCTTTAATTTCTATTGCCGGGTCTCCCTGTAAATTCATTCCAAACTGGACCCATCGATATGATCCATTATATGATGACGATGGACTATAGACTGCTTTATGCGCGTTAAAAGCTTCTCCCAAATTGGTGGTTTTTTCTTTGAATACATTTTCATAGAATTTTCGTTGATACATGATGGATGTGCCACCATGGTATGATCCAGGAGAGCCCCATCCATAGCGACTGCATCCCAAATAAGCAATTGCGCCACCATCAGGATTTCGGATAAACCCTTCCGACAGTGATCGTTCTCGGTCAAATGCACCAGTAATACAGGCAATTGTATAGACAAACGCTGTCAAATTATCGAGTTTCATGGCATGAGAGTCTTTGAAGTGACTGTTTTCTGTTGCCCAGATACTCGTATTACCATGCGTGCTGTAAGTCATGAAATTCCAACCTTCATTAAATATTGAAATCATATTATCTCTACTACTCGCGAAACTTCCTGCATTACCGGAATCCCATGATGACAATGTGTCAAAAAGATAAGAAATCTGGTTGTCTTGAAAATAGTTTGCTACAGAGTCGCGATACATCCGACGTCCCCAAATTTCTGCATCACTAACATTTTGATGATTACTGTCACGAAAATGCATATGACCATCAGTCATATTTTCATCAGGCCGACTATCACCCGAATATTTATTCCATAGTTTCATGCCAGCAATGAGCATTTTTTTCAAAATTTCTGTTGATGGTTGTGTTTCATAAGCAATGACTTTATTGATATAAGCTTCTGCCTGGCTTGCGTTTTGGATGGGAATTCTTCCCAGCAGAACATCAGCTGACAAATCACCTTCATTTTGACTCCAATTTGAATTGACATAGGCCTCACCATAGGTGCCATCCATGTCCCATTCATCCCATGTACCATCAAGACCTGCATAATATAAATCTGTGGGCATTTGACTTTCTTTATATCGCCCAACTGAAACATAAGTGTCCCGATCTGGAACAATTGTATTGTCACCACCCAAAACCACATAAGTTGTACCATTGTTCTGAACATAATCGGCAATAGCGTTTCGAATTTTCGTTTGAAGATCTTCTTTACCATCCGGGCGGGTGCCATCATATTGTTCATTTATTTCATCAATTGTTAGAATTTTCACTGTAAACGCGTTATAATTTTGACGATGATCTGCGAGACTCTGAAAAGTACTGACCAGTTCAGAACTGGTGATAATTAAATAGTCATAAGGCATAACTGTTAATATATCTATAGATTCTGGATTATAGTCAAAAATTGTTGAATTATCTTCAGAGTTTTGCTGAATTGTTTGAAATGAAACATTTGAAAAACCCAGTGGAGAATCAAACAATTGTTCATTTTTTATTTCTGTTGATGCGGGTGGGGTTGCCGGTGTCAAACAATTTATGGTGACGATGATTGATGTTGCAAGGAACAGCTCCTGAGTTTTTGGAATATATCTAACTGGATTGAGACGAAGTGTGACATAAGTTTTTCCACGAACACGTTGGGTGCCATCTTTAATGGCAATGTTTGACGGAAACTTGGAAGCACTATCATAAATGACCGGATCAGGTTGAACAAACTCTACTGAATGATCCTGGCTGGTAGGAGTTTGTGGCTGTGTTGGAAAGATTTCAATACCTGCCTTGAAAATCGCCTCATCACCCTGAGCTGAAACATTCACAACTGTTGCACCTGATGGAATTTCAATTGAAACCAGTCGGGTTGGCAAAGATGGACTTCCAGGTGAACTATCACCAGGAACACTATCAACCAATTGCACGACATCAAAATCCTGCCGACGCTCAAAAGAAACCTCGCCGGGATTGACAAAAAACGTGTGCGTAATTTGTAACTCCTCTGGTTCCTGAATTTCAATGTTCTGTTCGCTTTGGATGCTATCATCAGCAACAGCCATTAGATTACCCAAAGCAACGCCCTCAACGGGTTCTCGATCAAAAACTGCCTGTTCCAAACGATTACCATATACAAATGCATTGAATGTCTGGCCTTTGATCATCAAAGTCCGAAGGTTATTTTGGTGCGGTTGATTCCCACCAGCTGAAAACATACTGTTGCTTGCAGAATTATTTATTTGACGTTCGATATATCGCTTGATTTCTTCAGGTAAGTTGTCACGAACAGCAGCGTCAATACCCCATTTGATTGCCATTTCTGGATTGTGCCGAATGGCATTTTCCATTTTTTGTTTTCTGATTCGTGCGATCTTGATAATTGATGCATGATCATCATTGTTTTCAATGGCGTCAAGTAAGCCTTGTGTCAACTCACCCAATGATTGATCTTCCAGGTTGTCTGTTTGTGAAACAGTTGTTTTTGATACCTGATTGTAATTCTCAGGCATTACGTTCTTATACGAAATGGCTCCAGTTTCTATGACTGGACCTTCTTTTTCCTCAAGTTTTGAATAATTGGTGAAATCAATTTGTTCATTGACTGTATTATGTATTAATAGGGGAGAACCCAATACAATCATATAAACAAGAATGAGTACACCTGATAATAATAATTTTTTCATGATTACCTCCATTTTTTTTGTTTATTAAAAATCAATACTGAGGTTCTTATAGAGCATGAGGTGTGCCAAAACTGAAAAAATATTTAACCATCTGAATATACTATACATACAAAAACAATTTAACGATCACATGTGTAAAATATCTATCAAAGTTTACATCTAGCGTAAGAGGGGTGTAAACTTTGATAAGTAAGGGTCAAAATATCTCGAGAATTCGAGCTAAAGAAAAAAATTAAACAAATCGGTTGGTTTCTTTTAAATGACGATATAAGGCTTGTAATACAGTGATTTTTCCAACCTGTCGTGCGCCAATCAACAGGGTAATTTTTTGATTATATTTATGGGCAAGTAAAGCACTGAATATCTGTCGCTCAATATACATGCACTCCTCCTTACTAAAATGAAAAGATATTCCGGGAATAGTTAGACTATTCCGGAATATATGTCGAGAATAGTAAGAAGATTTGCGTGATGATCTGCACGTTTTGACTTGCGACTTGAGGTTTCGCTGACCTGAATTACATTGCAATATAAACGCCTTAAGTAAGCGGTCGTCCCTAAATGGACTTAAAGTGTTATATTTAAAAGATTTGTTATAATCGAACGAAATGTGCATCTAACAAGGCACTATAAGAAATGAAATTTCCAGGGACTGATTTGCAGATATTATACGAAATGAGGTCATAGCAGATTATCCGAGGTCAGGATATCTGAACCATGTTTAGTTTCATCAACAAAAATATCCTATTTAGATGTCAAATGGATAGCTCTTTTGAAATCAGAGAGAGTGCATGGGACGTTTCTTTTATCTGAATGATCCCTTCCTGGCTGCTATTGATTTCACTACTTACCAGGCGAATATTTTTTGCAACATCATGTGTCCCCTGATCAATTTCATTCACAAGTCTGGAGATATCGTTTGCAACATCAGAAATATGAGAAAAAGCTTCAGAAATAACCTTTGCATGGTGTTTCGATATAGAAACACTTGACTCAACTGTACTTGCAGTTCTGATTTGGTGCTGAATTGAGGTGAACATCTCCCCTGACGATAAATGGATTTGTTCAATATTTTCTGTCACATCATAAATGACATGCACGGCTTCTTTTGTTCGAGACTGGACATCAGAAATAATTCGGAAAATATCATCCGCCGCAGATGAACTTCTATCTGCAAATTTGTTAATGGCATCTGCGACAACAGAAAAACCTTTTCCAGCTTCACCTGCAGAAAAGGCTTCGATTGCAGCATTTGATGAAAGTAAGTTTGTTTTATCTGAAATACGTTTGATCAATTCAGTGACTTTTCCTATTTCCATGGCCGATTCTTTTAGATCATTGATGGTATGAAATGTTTTTTGAGATAGCAATTTTGCACTTTTTGAAACATTCGCGCCCTCATGTGCATTGATTTCAATTGCTTCCATAGCTTGAGACATATCCTCAATGGACTCAGAAACTGACTGGATCAACTTGGATAATTCATTTGATTCAGATAATATATGATCAATGGATTCAACTATTTGATTGATAGAACCAGATATGTTCGATACATTAACAGATATTTCTTCGGAAGTCACACTCACATTTTCAGATTGCGTATTCATTAAGGAGAAATTGTTTGCAAGGTCATCTGATATGGTGGATAGTTTTTGAGAATCTTTTTCAATTGTTTGTGAATTCATTTTCTGTCTACTTTGAAGATCATTTTGAATTGTCAATAGTTCCTGGTTTGAGTTAAGCGTTTTTATTTGTTCCTGCTCATTTTTTGAACGTTCAATATTGATAATATCCACTATTGTCATTGATAATTGTATGATCAGTAGAATACTTCCCACATGAAGTGCATATTCTGTTAAAAACACTGAAGGTAAGATACCAAATGATTTTAGAATTAATAAAAGTATTCCAGCGATCAGTGTCAAGTAACCCAAAATATAAAAACGTAGGGATCTATTCCCTTTTCCATATGATATCATCGCAAGTATTAACAAAACGATGCTTGATATTATGGTATAAAGAACAGAAACTTGAATGGCATAAGAATACTTAATAGAAAGTAGAAAAGGAAAGGTCACTGCACCTGAAATCAACATCCCCCAGAGAACCCAGTTTAAATAAATATGATTTCTCTTTTTTGTGATTAACACCTTCGAAAAAGCGACAGCACAAATGAGTGTAATCAAAATCGATATTGGAAGAGATTTATGTGCCAATTCTGGATAATTTCTCCATAAAAATTGATATGAGTAACCTGTTAAGGTCATTTGAAAGAAAAAATATGAAACAATGGTCACGATATAGTATATAATTTTCGTATCTTGAATAGACAGATAAAGAAAAAAATTGTATATAACAATCAAAACCAAACTTCCAAAAAATATTCCCAAAAAGAACTCTGTATGTATCACATGTTGAGCAAACTCTATTGGGTCCCATATGACAATGGGGACTTGCATCGTACTCTCAGTATCAACTTTAATATACAATCTAACCTTTTCATCAGGTTGAAGTTGGATATGAAAAGTAAACGTTCTGTAATTTGTTTCTCTCTGATGAAATGGCAGACGATCGCCTGCTCGACGAAATTCAACGTTGCCTGTTTTATGGACCATATATAATTCAATATAATCCAGATGCGGATATGCAACTTCCAAAAGCCATTTTTTCTTTTGCTTACCAGTATACAATAAATCAAATTGGATCCAACAGTTGTCATCAGTAAAACCGAGATTGAGAATAGACGAATGACTCTGAATAAAATTATTTTTTTTATGATTCGATTGAATGTCTTCCAGTTGTAAATAATGATCAGGGTCAAGTAAATAGTAAATATTGTTATTTGGTAGATATTTTCCATGATCACCATTTAAATGAATCACGTTTTCATGATGTTCATTCGCATTTAATTCAAATGGAACAAGAAAGACAATTGCTGTGATATGGATAAAAATTAATGCGATGGAATTTTTCATTTGTCAGGTTCTCCAGACATGTTATTGGATAAACTGGATAACGCTTTTGATGAAAGTGAAACCTGACCGATTCGCTGTCTGCAATTATCCAAAGCCATACTGACATGTTTCATCATTTTGGCAACATCGTTTGAACCTTCCGCAATTTCGCTGGAGCTCCGAGAAATCTGCCTGACATTTGCCACGAGATGATCTATCGAAGATAAGATTACTCCAGTTTTTTGCCTGACATCATTTGTATAAGATGCAATTACTTTTGCCTTTCCCATATGGAAATTTAGTATGCAATCAGGGACATGATATGGATTACATGGGGGTTAGAACAAAGACTGAAAGCTATATTTATGGCCCCCCAAAATCTGATGATGGATCAATTATTTGTAAGTTATGTG
>Ga0272440_1000242_pt1 | contig 46013 bp, 36 predicted proteins | sample SSMMMBAug17_FD_192440 | JGI IMG/M metagenome (GOLD analysis project Ga0272440, IMG submission 192440) | Marine sediment archaeal communities from Little Sippewissett salt marsh, Falmouth, MA, United States - SSM-MMB-Aug17 | ecosystem: Environmental > Aquatic > Marine > Wetlands > Sediment ...
GCCGGTTATCATAGCCCATATGGCCTGACTGATAAAAGATTGCAATGCTGTCATTGTGAACAACGACGCTGCACTTCCTGAAGTTACAATAAAAAACGTGTTTTCGATCAGTGTTCCCACCGCCACCATAAATATTAAAAGAATGGTACTATGGGCATGAATATAAGTGGTCATCCAGCCCACAATGAGATACATCCACATGTATGTGATGCAATAAAGTCCGAAAGCGCCCCCTGACAAACAATCCATAATAAATCCAATGCTAAGAATCAGTGGAATCCCTTTGCTCAGTGGTCGATGCGCAGATAAAAATAACACCATTGGTAAGAGTAGATCATAAAAACGACCCAAAAAATATATAAATGGAATAATGGTGGTTTGTATGATTATTAAACAAAGGCCAAGGCCAAAATAGAACAGGTATATCATTTTTTGATTGCCGGGTGAGGGGGTTTAAAAAGAACGAATACCTCCTCTAGTTTTTCAAAATCAACGTATGGTGTTACCTTGATTTCTTGAAAAATACCTGAATTGGATCTTAATATCTCAGAGACTGTTCCCACTCTTAGCCCTTTTGGGTAAACACCATCCAGCCCTGAAGAAATCACCATATCTCCAATTTCGACATTTCCTTTTCGTAAAACATATTCAAAAAAGAAACTTTTTGCAGAGTCTCCCTTGATTATGCCGCGTACTCGGGTTCTCTGAAGCAAACTATCCACAGCGCTGTTTTGATCAATAATCAACAAAACTTTGGAATAATGTCCGGTAGTATCAATGATTTGTCCAACAATTCCGCGATGAACGACAACTGGGAATCCTTTTTGAAGTCCATCCATTGAGCCTTTGTCAATCATCATTGTTTTGGACCAATAGGACGGATCCCTACCAATCACTTCTGCTGCGACAAGCTGAAACGCTTTGTTTTTTTCTTTAAAATCCAATAATGCGCGAAGTCTTTTATTGGAACGTTGTGTTTCCAGGCACCGGTTATTCAATTCATAAGCTTTATTGAGTGCGCTTCTCAATCGTTCGTTTTCATACGCAACTGCGACCAGGCTGAAATAATTTTTCCAAATTTGTTTACAGGTGCGAATAGATGATGAAACAAGCTCTTGAAATGGCGATACACAATTGATTGCCAATCGACTTAAAATATTTGGGTGGCTTCGATATTGTGACGTAATCGTCAATAACATAATTGTTAAAACAATTAGAATTAATACCCCGGCAGTTGTCGCCAATCTTTTAGAAAACATAGCCGCTGTTGCTCGATAATGGGTTATTAAGCCTTAAGGCTGAATCATCACCTGACGAAGCATTTCAATATTATCCAATGCTCTGCCAGATCCAAGTGCCACAGTTGTCAAAGGATCATCAGTAACTGTTATAGGTAATCCGCTTTGTTCCCGAAGCAAACGATCCAAATTTTTCAATAAGGCGCCGCCACCGGTCAATACAATCCCTCGATCAACAATGTCTGCCGCAAGTTCGGGAGGGGTTTGTTCCAAAGCAATCTTAACGCATTCAACAATCGCATCAATTTGTTCTGTAATTGCTTCCCTGATTTCTTCCGAATCAATGGCTAATATTTTGGGAATACCAGATACCAGATCTCGACCTTTGACCTCAATTGTTTCCAAATTTTCTGGATCAGGATAGGCATTACCAATTGTTGTTTTAATGATTTCAGCGGTTCGTTCACCAATTAATAAATTATATTTTCGCTTAATATACTGAATGATGGATGAATCCATCAAATCGCCTGCAACGCGCATGGATCGGCTATAAACGATACCTGCCAAAGATATTACAGCCACTTCTGTTGTACCGCCACCAATATCTACCACCATGTTGCATGTGGGCTCGGTAACCGGAAGTCCGGCTCCAATTGCTGCTGCCATAGGTTCTTCAATCAGGAAAACTTCTCTCGCACCAGCAGATTCAGCAGATTCACGAACAGCCCGGTTTTCAACCTGTGTAATACCGGATGGAACAGCAATTATAATCCGTGGACGAACAAATTTACGACGATTATGGGCTTTTTGAATGAAATGTCTGAGCATGGCCTCAGTCACTTCAAAATCGGCAATGACACCATCACGCATGGGGCGAATCGCAACAATATTGCCTGGGGTCCGACCCAGCATTTTTTTGGCTTCAATACCGACTGCCAGAACGCTATTTTTATAGCGATCATCTGTTCGTACTGCGACAACCGATGGTTCTTCAAGAACGATCCCTTTTCCCTTGACATAAACCAGGGTATTGGCTGTGCCCAGATCTATCGCCAGATCACTTGAAAAGGCTCCAAGTATTCCATCTAAAATCATACCTTTTGCTCCTCTTGTAAGTCATGCCTGACAACCCTGTCACCAGACGAATTATTGTGACTTATTGATCATCAGTATATAATTTTTTGAAATATCAAAATTATTCGTTTTTTACAAGGGAATTGTTTTTGTTTTTTTCTTCATTCATTTTTTATTTGATAAGATTCTGCATGATTATGTCGTGAATTTGGGGCCTGAAGTGTCGGATTTTGATATTATTTCGACTTGGATGCACCCTGTTTGTTAATAAAATGATAATGATTGATTTTTCTAAATCCATCCAAAAAGAGGTTCCAGTAAAACCCAGGTGCCCCACACTATTTGTTGAAAAAAAATTGCCGCTGCTTGATTCTGGAGGCGTGGGAATATCAAATCCCAAAGGTCGTTCTGCGCCAGCCGGAATTTGAAAAAATGTGTGTAGCCATTCTCGATGGATCACATGGGCATACTTTTGTGTTGAACGATTATGATATATTTCCAGCAAAATGAATAATAATTGGTAAACATCCCAGGCCGTCCCAAACAAGCCGGCATGCCCGCAAATGCCACCAAGAACGTAAGCATTATCATCGTGAACTTCAGCAATAAGATTTTTTTTGCGCCAGGGACAAATTTCTGTTGCTGCAAAGTTTTCTGTTGAAATCGTTTTTTGTTCAAACAAATCGATAAAAAAAGGTGCTTTTAATCCAAGTGGTTGATAAATATGTTTTAAAACGTATCTATCCAGACGATATCCGGTGATACGCTGAATTGCAGCATCAAGTATCATAAATCCCAAATCGCTGTATTCTGTTTTGTTTCCAGGCTTATCAACCAAGGGCTCATTAAAAATCATGTTCAATATTTTATCAGATCTTGTGTGTTGAGGTTCATTAATTAGTTGTTCAAAATAGGGACGATGTGCCGGTAGCCCCGATTGGTGGCATAGCAATTGACGCACTTCAATATCCATCGTTTCAGATGACATCTGTTGTGGAAAAATTGACGAAATTTTTTGATCCAGTTGAATAAAACCTTTCTGGGCCATATGTAAAATAGCAAGGCTTGTTGCCAATGGTTTGGTGAGAGATGCCAGGTCGAAAATAGTTGTTTTATCTACCGGTTTTCCTTGAGATTGAGTTTGTCCATAATGTCCAAAATGAACAATTTTGTATTGACTTGAAACCAGCAGAGACGCCCCAGGAAAAACACCCGCTGCAATAGCAGATGTCATTTGGCTGTCAATGATTTCTTTCATGATTTTTAGACTTTGATGATCCACGTTTATGACAAAAAATATGTCAGGAATGTTCGATAATTAAACGAAACATAAGGTTTCGGGTGTATAGAAGTCAATTTTTCGGTTTGTGTTTGTTAAGACGAACCTTATTGATGATTTTATTTTCAGAGCTTTCCTATGGAAGCCAAAAAAAGTAGAGCCGGTCCAAAAAAGTTTTAAAATATTATTTTTTTTCTGTTACACAGATCAAATCTTTTATTTTGGCGTAGGTTTTCGTACCTATTCCTTTGATATTCTGAATGTCCGATTTTTGCTTAAAGGGTCCATGTTTCTCGCGATAGGCAAGAATTCGTTTGGCAAAGACTTTGCCTATCCCTGGAATTTTTATCAACTCCTTTACAGAAGCTGTGTTGATATCAATAACAGCGTCAGTCGCCCACGAACTTGATATAAAACATAACATGAGGCCAACGGCAAGTGCAATGATTGATTTTTTTTGAACGATTGATTTTTGAATAAAATTCATGTAAAAAATCCTCCTATATAAACGATTTTAGACCTGACCCTACTATTTATATAGACACATTTTTTTGGATTTTCTTACACTTTTTCTAAAATTTTTTTATTTTTTTTGAGTGTCACCCAAATTGTCGGTGCTAAAAATTTTTCATCAGATATTTGGTGGTTGATAATTTTTGTTTCGGCAGCCAGGATGACAATCGTTTTTTTTTATTAGGGAGGCTCGAAAAATTAAGTATTCCATTTAAAAATGCTTGGGAAAGCTCTGGAAATATGTTTCTCATGATTCAATAGTTGTTGATTCGTTTCTGAACCAGAGTTACACTGGAGAAAATGAATAAAATCAAAAAAAACACGTTGATCAATTATTATAATGATGAACTTATTTTAGAGCTTTCCTTATTTATAATTATATGGAGGAGAAATGAATCAAAATATTGTGATAGAATCATTAACAACCTATTCCGAAAGCATTCAAAATGCACTTGATACATTAAATATTGAAGGGGTCATCAATAATCAAAAAGCCATTATGATTAAACCCAACCTGGTCAATGCATCACCATACCCTGTTACGACGCCACCCGAGTGTTGCGAGGCCATTATTTCTTATATTCGAATGTTTTCGGATATCCCCATTGTGATTGCTGAAGGCACGGGTGATGCCTCATTGGAGACCCAGGATGTTTTTCAGTCCCTGGGATATCAACATCTATCTCAAAAGATGAACGTTCCGCTCTTGGATTTAAATCATGCGCCCCTTAAACGACTGATAAACAAGAATTGCAGTGTATTTAAAGAAATGTATTTACCTGAATGTGTTTTTGATCATTATCTGATTTCTGTCCCAGTCTTAAAAGCCCATTCCTTATCCGAAATAACTGGAACATTGAAAAACATGATGGGAATTGCTCCCCCAAAATATTACAGTGGCAAGTATGGGGTGTGGAAAAAAGCGGTATTTCATAACAAAATGCATGAATCCATCGTAGATTTGAATCTATATCGCACACCAGATCTTACTGTTATGGATGCCGGTATTGGTCTTCCTGAATTTCATTTAGGTGGACGAGAATGTCAACCGCCCATCAAAAAAATTCTGGCAGGATTTGATCCACTGTTGATCGATCGTACTGCTGCTGGATTATTAAATATGGACTGGCAATCTATCAAACACCTGGCTGGATAAATTGAATGAATGATGTCATTATTATTTTTCAGTCAATAATGGCCATACTTGCTTTACTGCTTGCAGTCAGTTTGATGCTTATTCTGTGGCGTTTCCGAGGCCTGATGCAATGGCGAAAATCTCTGACTCAAGAAATAAAATTACTGAAAAAAAAAATTAAATTAATGGATAATGATGAGAAAAATGCGCACAAAGTGGTGATTGAAACCTGTGAATCCATTCAGTGGGCATTTATCTCAGATTTGACAGAATTTGAAAAATTGCCAGATTATTTGTGCCGAATTGCCGCCTGCTATCATCCGGATAAAGCACATCCAGAACAATGCATTAGCATTGGAAATTGTCTATTTATTGTTCAGGAAATTGCATTTCGTATCGATAAATTACTCAAACAGCGAGGGCTGGATCAATTTCGATCATTGCGGATTCGTCATATCAATGAAATATACAAACGAATCAAAAGAATTCAACAAAATCCAATAATGGCTGTATATTTGCGATATCGAAAGCTGCTCCAAAAAATAAGTCTGATTCGGTTAATCATTTTGCCTGATCCTTTTTCCTGGATTTTTTATATATCTAATCAGTTTACAGTGGTTACGTTAACCCGATACTTACTTTTAGAAATTTATTTGTATGTTGGGCTCCTGGCTGTTCATGCTTATGGTCAGACAAATAAAGCAAAGCAGGTGTCTTTTTCACAAGAAGAACTGGAAGCTCTGATGCATGATATTGAACAATTACAGATGATTGATTCATCGATGCAATCCGAGGTTCCTGAACTAAAAAAAATTCGTAAGAAAAATTTGGGGTTTGGCAAAGGGTTATTTTCAAACCTATCTCTGAAACAATGGAAAACAGCTATATTTGAATCAACGAATGTGATTGCATCAATGCATTTCCCAGATGCAGACAACCCCTTGATGGAAGTCTGTGTTGGGCCGATGTTGGAGCGAAGTCGTTACTGGCTCAAAACAGTCAATACCATTCAAACCATTCCAGTGGTTCACAAAGTGGCTGATGTTAAGCTGGAAACAATCATTGGAGCTAAATTACTGATTGACAATTTGCCAGAAAATTTAAAGCAAACTTTATCAACGTCAATGAAGTTTTACCAATGGGCCAAATGGCCCCTCACAATTTATCGTATTGCAAAAAAAACAACCCCCATTGGCATGGCAACATCCATAGGGTGGATTGTCACTCGAAACTGTATTGTGTTTTATATCTATCATTATACTTTTTATTTAGCGTGTAATGAAATCAATGCAGTATACAAATTTTCTTTGGACAAGTTTATTGCTCAACAAAATGCAGGCGAGCAGGATACCTTGAAAGACATCGAGAAGATCAGAGAAGATTGAATAATGAGGAACTTATTCTCAGAGTTTTCCATAGGTTTATGTTTTTGCATCAGGCTGGTTTTTTGTTTTTTTCAGCGGCAATAAAAAGGGTTGCGTTAAATTCAGAGTTTGAATAATATATTTTGGAAACATAAGGGCTAAAAAATACCCCCTTTTTTGAAATGCGCCCGGGCATATCTTGATCGAAAAGATGAAGGAGGCATAAAAATTACGCTTTTACATAAATGTATTTTACAGTTTTACTTTTATTTGCACTTTTTTCGTCTAATAAATAAATAAAAGGTTAGTGATCATCCTGCACAGTTTTTCATCGCATCATTATTGTTCTCAAAGGGCAAAACTTACTGGCCCTAAGTTGGACGATAAAAAAAATATCTAATTTACATTTTTTGAACCATGATTACACTTAAGTAATGATAAGATGAAATAAAAACATTTTAAATGCATCTTAATCCATCAAGCTTAAGTGGCTATCATGGTTTAAAAAATTCATGAACACATTGTACATTCATTCAGCCTATTTTAAGTTTCACTCGAATCATTTGATTTATGTAAATATTGTTTTGGCATAAATTTTGCCCTGAATAATAAATCAATGTAACTCAAAAAAGCCTGATTGCATGTTATCATTCGTCAATTAATATGCATCGAATTCATGTTTTTCAGTGTAACGATGATGTAAAAAAATACTGAGAAAAATGTATTCATCGGCTATTTGGGGTCCACTCAAATCAGACAACATAAAAACAGGAGGTGCGAATGCATCTTTATTATATAAATAAATCCATTCAAGCAATCAACCTTGCCTTTATAATACTGATTTGTTCAGTTCATTTAGTCATTGCGTCCAATAGTCCACCTATCATACAACCCATTAGTGATCAGGTTGGATATAAACCCATTGAAGTAATTATCGAAGTTGAAGATCCTGAAGATGATATTATCAGCCTTTCAGTAGATTCCTCTGATACAGATGTGATTCCACAAAATAATTTATTGATCTCCGGTGTTGGGGCAATCTGGACATTAATTATTACGCCGGCTCAAATTGGACACAGCAAGATTACAGTCTATGCAAATGACAACAATGGCAATGAAGTTTCAACCCATTTTAATTTTCAAAGTGAACCGATATTCGTGATGCCTGAAAATATCACCGCTTTACCTGGAACCTTTTCGCTCCCATTGACATTAAATAATCCATCAAACGAAAAAATATATGGTATTGAATTCACAATTGATTACGATCCGCAGGTGATCAATGCAACAGATTTCCAACTCTTTGAAACCACGCTGATTCAAAATTACCTGATGGAATATAATTTAGGCATCAGTGGTCAGATCATTGTTTGTATGGCTTCTAACAGTGCAATTTATACTGGCGCAGTTCTGATTGGTTACTTGCATTTTGAAACAATTACTGAAAACAAGTCCACATCTCTTTCTTTTTCCAATGCAAGATTGAATGAATGGATTGGGTTGGCACAAACAGGCACGGTGACAGTGCCGCCGAATCAAGCACCAACGATTTCGAATATCGCCGATGTAACAACTGACGAAGATACACAGACATCGATTTTTTTCACTGTAGATGATCCAGAGTCATCACCCTGCTCGGTGGTATTGACAATAGGGATCGATAATACTCAACTGGCACCTCATGAAAATATGTACAGCACTTGTAACAACAATAATTATTCGCTGGTCATCCATCCCGCCAATAATCTATATGGCACTATCAATATGACAATTACTGCAACTGACAGTCATCATGCCTCTGATACTAAACATTTTGCAATTGAGGTGGTATCTGTGAATGATCCACCGATGATCTCACCGATTGAAAATCAAACCATGATTGAGGATACTGTTAGCGATGCGATATCTTTTCATATTTCAGATATTGAAACTTTGGCAAGTGACCTGGATCTATTTGCAAGCTCATCGAATACAGATGTGATATCTGTTGACAATATCGTGTTTGGGGGAGCAGGTGAAAACAGAACCCTTTTGATCTCTCCATCAAAGAATCAACATGGCATTGCCACCATAACTATTCGCCTCGCAGATTCTGAAACCACAGTCAGCACAGATTTCAGTGTCAATGTTTCCGAAATAGATGATCCTCCTTTTGTTCAAAATGAAATCACTGATATTTCAGTCATTGAAGATTCGGAAGATCAAATAATTGACCTGTCTTCGATTTTTACAGATATTGATAACAACGATGCCCAAATTGAAAAACATCTCCTTTCAAATACAAATAATGCACTTGTCAATGCAATGATCAACGAAAACAATCTTCTTATATCCTTACAAGAAAATAAAAGTGGCGTTGCAGATATTGAGGTTCAGGCTACGTCCAATGGTCTCACAGCAGTAGCTTTTTTCTCTATTTCTGTCACTGCAATTGATGATCCTCCGGTCGTTTTTGCGTCTATTGATGATGTTAACGTGGATGAAGATTCGCAGGATTATCTTATCGACTTATCCGATGTTTTTTCTGATATTGATAATGAAAATGTCGCCATTTCGAAAATAGTTCAACATAATTCCAATCCAACGCTGGTTTCAACAAGTCTTTCAGAAAATGCATTAACGTTAAGCTTTTACACCAACCAATCTGGTTCCTCAATGATCACCATTGAGGGGGAATCCAATGGGTTAAAGATCACAGATACCTTTGCTGTTACAGTGCAACCTGTCGATGATACCCCGATTTTGAATCTTGAAATTGAGAATGTTGTTGTCAATGAAAATGCAGATGATACAGTGATCCCATTAACCAATGTATTTATTGATGTTGATCAGGATCCAATTGATTATACAATCGAGAGCAACACCAATGAATCCCTGGTCGATGCCACCATCGTTGGCTTAAAGCTGATATTGCGTTATCAAAATTATAAAAGTGGTGAAGCAATTATTACCATTCGGGGAACAGCAAACACGCTATTTGAAGAAACCAGTTTTATTGTAACTGTTATTTCTGTTGATTTTCCACCTGAATTGATTCATCCTATTCCGGATGTTACTGTCAATGAAAATGCAGAGAATACGATTATTCCTTTAACCGATGTATTCAGCGATCCGGACAATGATGATCTCGCAATTGAAAAAATAATTATCGGTCAACCGAATGAATCCATTGTGATCGCCACCATTGATAACAACAGGTTAATACTTGCCTATCCTGACGACATGAATGGGTCGACCCGTATCACGATTCAGGGAATATCCAATGGAAAAAGTGTCACTGATACGTTTAATATTCAAGTAAATTCAGTGGATACCGCACCCAGGGTAAAAAATCCGATTGATGATATCACAATCGCTGAAGATGCCCCGGTCAAAACGATCCTTCTGACAAATGTTTTCACTGATATAGACAATGATGATGCCTTGATCACATTCAGTATCAATCAATCAAACGAATCATTATTGACCGCATCTTTAGAGCAAAACAATTTGCACCTGACTTTCCAACCCAATCAATATGGAAATTCTCTCATTTCAATCCAAGCAACATCTAATGGCCTGACAGTTGTGGATGCATTTAAAGTTTTGGTAACCCCTGTTAATGATCTTCCAGAAATATCCAATCTGGTTAATGTCAGTACTTACGAAAGTATGCCTGTCACACAAACATTTATTGCCACTGATCCTGAAAGTCAAGACCTGACATTAACAATGATCATTTCTGATTTGCAACTCCTTCCTTTTGAAAATATTATTTTTCTTGGAGGCCGGGTCATTGATGAAGACCAGTGGGCCATAACAAATGATACGCCCATTAAAATGAATATGACTCCCGCACCCGGGCAAACAGGGACTGCAATAGTGACCCTTAAAATAACAGATGGTATGGGAGGGGATGTCGAACAATTCTTTGAGCTGGTCGTCAGGAAATTTCATATTACAGCAAATGTTCAGGGAAATGGACAGATTGTTCCATCGGGAATAGTGGAAGTGCAAAAAAATACGCCATCAATAACCTTTCAAATACAGCCTGAAAATGACTATATAATTGATTCTTTAATTGTTGATCAACAGGCAATCAATGCACAGCCCACATATACCTTCCGAAATGTATCTGAGAATCATACGATTACAGCCATCTTCAGGGAACCTATCGTGTACACAATCACGACACATTTAGATTATGGAGGAAGTATTCGTCCGAATGGATTTGTTCAGGTGAAAGAGGGACATTCCCAAACATTTGAAATTCAAAGTCAGACTGGATATCGCATTGATTATCTTAAAGTAAATGGCAAGTACGTGGTTGCAACCAATGAGTATACATTTAACAATGTAAATGAATCCCATAACCTGGAAATTTTCTTTGAACCGGTCCCTCCGCCTGAGGCAGATTTTGAGGCCTCAGTAAACAGTGGGTCTTTTCCACTTGTTGTTTCATTTATTGACACATCCTCTCATCTTATTTCATCCAGAACATGGGATTTTGGTGATGGACATAGCAAATCATTAGAAAATCCAAAGCATACCTATTTTGAACCTGGAACATATACAGTCACCCTCAATGTTAAAGGTCCTGGGGGAGAAGATACACTGATTAAATCGAATCTCATTGAAGTGTATGACATTCACATTGACTATATCGCTTCACCAGCAGCCGGTTCCTACCCTCTCACTGTCACTTTTTCCGCAGACATGCCAGATCATGTGACACGTGTAGTTTGGTCTTTTGGTGATGGCGAAAACTCTTCCAGTTTGTCACCTGTGCACGTATACAAAGAGTCCGGTGAATATTCGACCCAATTAACAGCATATTCAGGTTCAACCAATGTGACAGTTGTGAAGAAAGGCCATATAAAAGTAAAAGGAAGAAATATTTCAGGACGCGTGACTGCGGCTGACAATGGATCAGGACTGGCTGGTTTCCAGGTGGAAGTGATTCAACAAAAGTACAATCATCGGGTGGGTGAAACCTATACAGATGATAATGGGGATTACACCTTTGACTGTGAGCCAACATCAACGAACTGCCTGACAGTTTTAAATGAAATTCCAGCGGCAACTGATCTGATTGTGGCTGTGTGGCCTCCTGCAATGAATCATGATTATTACATGCAGTATTATAGCGGACAATCCATACTTGCCAAAGGCACGCAGGTTTCGACCCTGAACAATGATCAAAAAAAGATAGATCTGGTGTTGGAAAAAGCCTTACCATTCACGATAGGAGGCAAGGTTCACGACAATGGCATTGCCTTGAATAACACCCAGGTCAGTGCCTATTCTGAAAAACTGTCATTTGGACTGAATACACTGACTGATGAAAATGGAACATATACCTTAAGCGGATTAAAAGCATCAGATGACTATCGCGTCTATCTATGGGACAGTCAGCAAAATTCAGAAATCTATTATGCCATCCCTACCCAGTCAATTCCGGGTGAAATCATTCCAACCTATAGTGTTTATAGCTGGGATGCTGCCACAACTGTTGATTCAACATCAGGAATTCTTAAACATATTGACATTGTTCTCGACCACGCAACAAACAAACGAGGGTTTATACAAGGACAATTAAGCATAGACAGTCAGGGAAAGGCTGAAAATGTTTGGGTATATGCATTTTCCGAGGAACTTGACTTTGGCAATGGTGCATTTACAGATGAAAATGGTAACTATACAATCGTTGCCCTGAATGAAATTTCCAACAGCGATCCCATTACAATGGGATATGTTGTTGCGGTACATTCTGTCCAATACAATAATCAAGATGAGAATCCATCAAATATTTGGTATACATATCAAGCCTACCCAGGTGTTTCTGATAAAACAAAGGCGCAGAAAGTGAGAACAGGTGTAACCGGTATTGACTTTATGCTTGTCACACAATGTCAACTAACCGGTACTGTCATGGATATTTATAATAATCCTATTCCGGATGCCAATGTTACAGTGAATTCTGATAAAGTGGGTGAGGATTTTCCGCCGGCGGTCACTGATGAAAATGGCCAATATGCATTTATAGGTTTGCCACCAGTCAATGATTATATTGTAATCGTTACATCACCATCCTATCCAGTCACATATTATAAAGATCATTCAGAGAGTTCAAGTGCAGATAAAATTGATTTATCTTATGGTAATGTTGGTAATATAGACTTTAAATTGGATACCGGAATGGTAATTCATGGCACTGTTTATCTTCAAGATATCAATACAACCGCTCCTGAAGGCTTTTGGGTGAATATCTGGTCAAAGTCGACTCAAACTGGTGGTGATGTTCGTACCGATATGTATGGTCATTATCAAGCAGTGGGCCTAAATCCCAATGCCAATGACTATATTATTTCAATTCGAATTGAAGATTATATGCCCGCATTCTATCGAGATAACAAAGACGCTGACTTAATGAATGATACTGTTTATTTACCTAATGATGCAGAGGGACTCGCACCATCAAGCTTGCAATGGGCGTTCAATAGAAACTTGATACTGCGAACCGGGCTGACGATCAGTGGTAAGATCCTACATAATGGTCAGTTGGTGTCAGGTATTGAAGTTGAAGCCATTTCTGATAATGGTTGGGATAATGATATATCGAAAGATTCTTTGACTAATGACCATAATTACAAACTAACAGGCTTACCGCCTGGTGAATATATTGTAAAAATCAACCCATTATATTTCCAGGATGATTCCTATCGTGTTAACTTGACCAATGATGATGTTCCAAACATTTTATTTCCATTAAAGGAATTGGAATGTTGTATTTGTGGAACAGTATATGGCCTTGAAATAAATAAACATGCTCAAATCGTGGCATGGGCTGAAGAAAAAGGATACAATCATACGTTTTCTCTGGTTGGCACTGGCGATGCTATCAAGTATACAGTTCCGGTGAAACCATCCGCTGATTATCAGGTCAGATTTACAGCTGGCAATGGCTATCCTGATCAATGGTATAATGGCCAGAAAAATGAAGATGTTGCCAATATTATTTCAGTTTCTGAAGGCGTTGTGTCTGGAATTGATTTTAATTTATCTTCTGGTAGCCAGGTTATATCAGGTACAGTTCATTTCCCCATGAGCGCACAAATTGGGGATATTGTATGGATTGATGCTCATTCTCCTTCAACCGGATCCAATGGCTCGTCTGAAGCGATGCTTGTTCAGGGCAATCAGGTGAACTATGAAATTACCGGCCTTCTAAAAGCATCGGATTTCATTGTTGTTGCCTGGGGCAAGAATTTTCAGGAGCAATACTATCATCATCAATCAATTGAATCCAGTGCAAATCTGGTCAACACTGCGGATACCATTCCAGATCATGCCATTGATTTTGATATGAATCCGGGTGCCAGCATATCGGGTGTTGTTTACCAGAATGGATCGCCTGCTAATGATTTGTATATTGAGGCATTTTCAGAAAGTGCGTCCTCATTTGGTGGGCATACATATATTGATAATGGCAACTATCTCATCGAAGGACTGGACCTGGCAAATGATTATATTGTTAAGGTTTACAAGACTGGCATGGCACCTTTTTATTACCATACTTCTGGGAGTATACGTGAAGCAAAGCTGGCCACTAAAGTTAATACCCTGGATAATAAACATGCGACTGGAATAGATATTCATACATACAAATTGGAAAGCATTAGTGGTACAGTTCGTGATGAAGATGGAAAAGCGTTATCTGATATTTGGGTGAATGTGTGGTCTTACCTTAAAAAATGTGGTGAGGGCATATATACTGCCAAAGATGGAAGTTACCAAATAGATGGGCTTTCTAAAAGCGATGATTATATTGTTTCTATTGATGAACATGCTGATCTGTCTTATATTCCGGACTCAAAAATCCAGGTCAAGAGTGATTCATCGGGTGTAAACTTTATTCTCCGAAAGGCGTTTCATTTAAAGGGTACAGTTATGGATACATCAAAAGAGCCCATTGTAAAAGCACAGGTTGAACTATACAGTGATAATGAAAATTTTGATGTATGGACAAGAACAGATGCGACAGGCACTTTCAATATTAAGTGTGTTCCATCAGCAAATGATTATGTCTTAAGCGTAATGCCATATGATGATAGTCTTAGTCTGACCCAATCGGTTTCATATATAAAATTCAATGAAGCCGGATTATCCATTGATGCCGACCACACTGTTGATTATATGTTGGAAAAGGAAATTATCCTGAAATCTGGGAGCTTTATCGCAGGGCATATTTATAAATCAGGTGAGCAAACACCCATAAAGGATGCTGAAATTTCGGTATATTCCATTTCCAATGGAACAGAATCCTCTGAAAATACAACAAGTAATTATGAAGGCTATTATCAAGTAAACAATATTCCTATTGGATCAGACTATATTGTGACAGTTACAACAAAGAATTATGCGAAAACGAGTAAGATTGATCAAAGCACTGGAACGACGGTGGATTTCTTTTTGGATATTGGCGGATCAATCTCCGGCAGGGTGATTGAGGAAGAAGGCGCTCCGCTTGCTGAAATCCTGGTCGGAATAGTTTCGGAAACCGCATCTTTTTCTAATAGTATCCGGACAGATATTAATGGCAATTTTACCTTTTCAGGATTGCCCCGATACCTGGATAATGGTCAGGAGATCACAGATTTCATCATAAAAATATCTCCTGAAAACTATCCAACACAATCCCAAGGACAAAAGAAAATTGGTGAATTTATCTCTTTTGTTTGCAAGAAAGGTGGAGAAATTTCAGGTCTTATTACAGACAGTCAAGGAAATCCAATTCCTGAAAATGTTGTGGTTGGGATCAAGGTGTATAAAAAAATGACTCAGGGGGGGTACGAAACAAAAGCTGCCGCAGATACTAATGGCCAGTTCGTGATTAATCGTTTATTGTTTAATACGAATTATCAATTGAAAGTGATTGTATTGGAAAGCAATATAGATCATCCGATCCAATGGATAAATTCAAGTGGTTTGGGCGTATCTGAGAGAGATGAAGCCGGTGCATTTATGGCTGGAAACCATGTCACAATTCGACTCACTGGATCCTGGAACAGGTAGATTGTTTTATGTATGAACCATGATTACTGAAGAAGATGAAATAAAGCGAAACTATTTATTGGACATTCCCAATGTTGCTTAGGAAAGCGCTGAAAATAAGTTCCCCATTAAATATTGTTCATTCAGTTTTTTGAACTATGATTACATTGAAGAAGATGAATAAGATGCATTTAAAGTGTCTTTATTTCATCTTATTCATCTTCTTCAGTGTAATCATGGTTCATAAACGAATCAACAAATATTGAATAATGAGGAACTTATTATACGAACGTTCCTTAGGAATGCGCTTAAAATAAGTAACAGGGGCGCACTTTAATGCCCCCTTTTTTAGACTATGCCCTTGTTACTGTTATCATGCATATTGTTCGCAATATTTTAATTCCCAACCATTATAGACCAATATAACTTTTATCAGTTGTGTGCTTCCAATGCTTTTTTGAATACGATCTGATTTCTCATATTGATCTAATTGTTCCCTGGCATCCTGAATCCTTTCCTTCAGAACTTTTTCAGAATATTCCTTTCTTGAAACATATTTTAGTTCAATGAGGTAGGCATATTGTAGATCTGGATATTTAGAAATAAAGGGTTCCATAAAAATATCTGAATACCCTTTATTCATTTCAGTTTCAGATTGAGTCATATAGTAATCCACCACATTCAGATAAGCCAGAAGAAAGCCTTGAACGACTTTTTCGCCATTTAAGTAATCCCGGATGGCGGTCTGTTTTTCAATTTGTTCGGAAAGATATTGAAAAAAGGGCTTCCAATTACCACGAAAAGCCATATCTCTAATATTTTTTTGCAATAACCACATATCAATTTTAAAAACGTTAACATCCTCAAAACCACTGCGAATATAACCATACATTAATTTTTGGATGGTGAGATTTGGTATTTTTAATAAATATACACCATCAGCAATGCCGTGAATGGTTAATAAACCAAAATAATACAAAAGAGATATGAAATTTTCCTGATCAATTACCTTTTCCACAGGAAAACTTTTTACAATATCTGAGACGATTTCCTGTTTTTCTATAATATTTTTCAATCGACTGAAATTACCATTCAAGTGATTATCAATTGTGATTAAATAACGAAGTTTATTGTAGTCAATTTTAACATTTTGATCGATCAAATCTCTAGGAAGTTTCTTTCCTTTCATCGCCTGCAGCACAAAAAACAATACCATGTCTGAATTAAACAAAACAGTCTGGGTATCTGGCGCAAAACAGTAATTATTATACCATTGTTTTATAATCTCCATGCAAAAATTTATATCCAGTGATAATTGACCTGCCTGATAATAATATTCTAATATATCCCGAGTTTCACTTTCAGTAAACCCCATGAATTCATTGATATGGGTATCTAAGCTGACATTTGATCCAATATTGAAACCGCTGGTAACATCATCCATTGTAACCGGAGAGACGCCAGTAATAAAGAGTTTGTCCAGACCGGAGTCGGGCATTGATGTCAATCCCTTCAACAGATTAAAAAAATATCTGAACGACCCTTCGCCTCGAGTCAATTCGAGGTATTCATTTTTGCCTGATGTTGTGAGGATAGTATTGGTGAAATTGTCATATTCATCAATGAACATATACACTTTGAGTTGATGCCGAGCGCAATATAAAAATAGTTCCTGAAGTTTTTCATCTATTGTAGCATATGATCTAATTTTAAGAATTATATCACTGGCAAAAAATGGTAAATAACGTTCTAAAAAATCATTAATAACCTTATCTACATACTTTTGAAAGGCATCCTGAACACAGTCAATGTTCGGATTCACCATGGCAAAGTTAAAGGCAAGGGTCATATATCTATTTTTGTTGGGCGTGGGATTCTGACCGATAAACGTATCTTTGAATAAAGTTTCAAACTGATCTTTCCTGTTACAATCATAATAATACTGAAGCAGGTTCATCCACAAAGATTTTCCAAATCTTCTAGGGCGAATGAGAAATATATAGTCAGGCAAAGATTCAAGGTCGTGAATAAATCGTGTTTTGTCAATATAAAGCTTGTTTTGTCCAATAATTTTTCCATAATCTGAGTCGCCATAAGGAATTTTTTTGATGTCCATTTTTTGGATTCCTTTTGTTGAATTGGATTTTTTTTTCGTTTATTTTTAAACAATGCGTTTTTTTATCTAATTTATCATTCGGTCCCTGTCAACTATTTGAACAAGATAAACCAATAATTGAAAAAAAAACAATGACCAATAAGTAAACGTTCATATGACCGCTTAGGAAAGCTCTGAAAATAAGTTCCTCATTATTCAATATTGGTTAATTCGTTTCTGAACCATGATTACACTGAAGAAGATGAATAAGATGAAATAAAGACTCTTTAAATTCATCTTTTTCATCTTCTTCAGTGTAATCATGGTTCAAAAAACTGAATGAACCTTTATTTAATGTTAATGGGGAACTTATTATCAAAACGTTCCTTATTAGGAATGCTCGAAAAATAAAACCCTCATTTCAAAATGATTGAACTAAATATTACGCATATATGGACCAAAATGTTCATTCTGTTTTTTGAACCATGATTACACTGAAGAAGATGAATTTAAAGTGTCTTTATTTCATCTTATTCATCTTCTTCAGTGTAATCATGGTTCATAAACGAATCAACAAATATTGAATAATGAGGAACTTATTTTCAGAGCTTTCCTTGCTTATGATCGGGTAAGTAATGCTTTTGATAAGATTTTCAGCAATACCTCGTCGTGAAAAAAAATATGAGTGTCACTAAAAATGAAGGTCAAACCGAAATCAAGCCTATGAGCAAAACCAATGTAGGGGCGAACCTTGTTTTCGCCCTCCGGACAAAATACGTTATCAAACCTATGTTCGAGAATGAATTAGAAACGTTTGCCTTCGGTCATAGGTTCGCAAACGAAAGTTGTCAGGAGGTCGAACATAAAGTTCGCACCTACATTGATTTCTAATGTTGGTTTGGTTTCGATTTTTGTTTGAGGGCGCACATAAGGTTCGACCAACCAGACGAATAACAAAATATTTACTACGATATACCCGAAAATTGATGATCGTTTCTTAAGTTCATATTAATTATGAAATGATGAACTTATTTTCAACGCTTTCGCTTTGTATGATTCATGAGGTTAAAGGCGAATTTCACCGATTTAACCCCATGCGGAAGAAGAATTTAATGATATAAGGCCAGTGCCTTTGTTGAATAACCATGACGTAAGAACTTCATTGATTGGCTTTTATTAATGGTATTCATGGGTTCCCAATTTGACTGTTTTTCCTGTCTTCTTTTCAATAAACTGAGCCATTTCTTCAGCTGTGGCATATGGACAGGATGGTTTTGCATTGACCATGCATGAACTCAAATAGATTTCATCCGGGTCTATGCCTGTATTTTTAATGGCGCAGCCAACATTTGATGCTGTTGATCGGCCTGGACATGAGCATTTAACAAATGCGATCACATGTGATTCATCAGAAAATTTACCATCCCCAAGTGCAGCAGCTTTTAAACATCGCCATTCACCTGGACATCCATAGCCACTATCCATATAGGCTCCGCAGCCAACTATGATTATTTTTTTCATAATACCTCCTATTGTTTTGAATATTATCTTTTAGTGGGCGCATTCAAAAAAGGGGGCCTTTTTGTTTAGTCCTGAAAGGGCGTAACATTCTCGTTCTGGGGAAAGATAAAAAAATTTTTAGCCCTGTAAGGACATTACATAAATGGACTCCCTTTAATGATTGTTATTATATGTATTGCCTTTTCAGGGCTAAAAAATACCCCCTTTTTTGAAATGTGTTCTTTTTTAGGTATATACTCATAATGAAGTTGATGTCAAGATTTTTTATTTTTGTCTAGAGAGCTATTTGAAGCATTCGGGCAATTAAGTATGGAAAGCTCTGAAAATAAGTTCCCCATTTATAATGTTTGACTGTTCAAGAAATAAACATCAAACAAAAACGTAGGCAACAGTTCATGCTTTTTTTGACCATGATTACACTGAAGAAGATGAAAAAGATGAAATAAAGAGACTATAAATTCATCTTATTCATCTTCTTCAGTGTAATCATGGTTCAAAAAACTGAATGAACATTAATTTAATGGGGAATTTATTTTCAGAACGTTCCTTAGCGAAATAAAGGCATTCGGAATGTAACCTGATTTGCATAATGTTTCAATTCATGATAAAACTAAAATAAAAATTAAGAAAAAGCTCTACTCATGGGGGACTCATTAAAAAATTGTTCATATTCGTTTTTGAACATGAAAAATTTTGTTCCCATAAGCTTGATGTTATATTATAAAACATTCAAGGTTAATGAAATGGGGTACTTTCAATTCATCTTCTTCAGTGTAATCATGGTTCAAAAAACAGAATGAGGAATATATTTTGAGAATTCCTTAATGTTTCATTCTTGAACAGTCAAACATTATAAATGGGGAACTTACTGTCAGAGCTTTCCTTAAATATACATAAATTAAAAAATTGCCCGATGGGCATTATTTTTGAACATTCAAAACACCTTTGAAATATCTTAGAGGTTCATATGACAAGCCAAGATAATAAAAAACCGACCATATTGATTGTTGATGACAATTTTATAAACTTAAATATGTTATTAGAGTTTCTTAATCATGAAGGGTTTAAGACATTAATTGCTCAGGATGGTAAAACTGCCATTCGGCGGGCAGAAATAGGACGTCCAAACCTGATTTTGTTAGATATCATGATGGCTGGTATGGATGGGTTTGAAACCTGTCTACAGCTGAAATCAAAAGAGATAACAAGAGACATTCCTGTTATATTTTTAACTGCGTTGACAGATACAGTGAATCAAATGAAAGGCTTTGAAGTTGGTGGTGCGGATTATATCACCAAACCATTTGAACCCAAACAAGTTCTAACGTGCATCAAAAAACAAATCAAAATTAAAGAACAAAAGGATGAACTCACAGAACTGACACCATCCATTTCTGAAGATACAAGTGCCAGGGAAAAATTTTTTTCAATTATTGTTCATAAAATGTCTAAAGCCTTTAATCAGTTACATGACCTTTCTGTGTTTTTTGCTGATGCCATTTCCGACCTTCAACATGATGAAATCATTGTTTTTGATCGCCATATTTTTGGATCCGCACGCAATACAATCAATATTTTGGAGAATATTCTAGATTGGGGACGTCTTCAACAAGACTCGTGGAACGTTCAGACTGAAAAAATTGATTTGTATGGGATCTTTTTAGCGGTTTTGTATGCTTATCAAAAACTGGCTCGGACAAAAAATATTGAGATTAGTCATCAGCTTAAACCCGAGCTTTTTGTAAAATCTGATCCTGAAATGACATATCGCGTTTTGGCAAATATAACTGTTTTAACATTGGCCTATCCGGCTTCTGATAAAATAATGGTATCTTATGAAAAGCAAGAAGGGCATGTGGTTTTGCGGATAAAAGACACTGTGCTTCAACCTCGAAATTTTGATTGTCATATTGATTCCAACGATTTACTTAAAACTGTCAAGACAGGTGATGCCCTGCCCATTCAGTTGACACTCGCCTTATGTCAAAAGATGTTACAAAAGAACAATGGTTCTTTTGTTATGAAATCTGAAGATAATCAACATACGTATTTCGATATTCTTTTGCCCTGCGAGATTCAGGAGAAGTGATCCTAATTATGATTCGCTTTGAAAATATTTCTAAAAGTTATGGTAAGCAGCAATTGTTTGAAAATGTCAGCTTTAAGATCAATGCAAAAGAGCGCGTTGGTCTTGTGGGACGCAATGGACATGGCAAAACAACTATGTTGAGAATGATTACAAATAAAATTCTTCCGGATAATGGCCAGGTGGTTATTCCAAAAAACTATCGCATTGGATATGTTGCGCAACACATTGCATTTGAAGCAGATACAGTATTAAGCGAGGGCATGCGCAGCCTGCCTTCACAAGAACGAGACCATTACTGGAAAGTAGAAAAAGTATTGGCAGGGCTGGGTTTTTCACAAAAGGACATGGAAAGGCATCCGGATGAATTTTCTGGTGGATATCAGGTTCGCTTGAATTTGGCCAAAGTTTTGGTGTCTGAGCCTGATTTGTTGCTTCTTGATGAACCGACGAATTATCTTGATATTACTTCAATCCGATGGATTGAACAATTTTTAAATCATTGGCCAAGAGAATTAATCCTTATCACACATGATCGTAGTTTTATGGATCGTGTGATCAATCATGTTTTAGCCATTCATCGAAAAGGCGTGCGCAAAATTCAGGGAAATACTGAAAAGTTGTATGCTCAAATTGCTCAGGATGAGGAGATATACGAAAAGACAAGACTCAATGATGAACGCAAACAAAAAGAAATGGAACAATTTATACGTCGATTTCGGGCAAAAGCACGCCTTGCAAATCTGGTTCAATCTCGAGTAAAAACATTAGCAAAGATGGAAAAGAGAGATAAACTAGAGAATTTAAAAGACCTGGCGTTTCATTTTAATTATCAACCCCTTTCTTCTAGATATGTCATGCATGTCGATAATATTTCATTTTCATATTCATCCCAACCGATGATCAAAAATTTAACGTTGCATATCCAAAAAAGAGATCGTATTTGTATTGTTGGGCCGAATGGAAGAGGTAAAACGACGTTACTCAAGCTTCTAGCACAAAAATTAACGCCCCAGGATGGAACAATCAATTTGCACCCCAGGACGCTTGTGAAGTATTATGAACAAACAAATGTGCAAACACTATTGGATTCAAGATCTGTAGAGGATGAAATTTTGGCAGATTCCCAAAATCATGATCGGCAACAGGCTCGAAATATTTGCGGTGCAATGATGTTCGAAGGTGATGACGCACTGAAAAAAATTTCTGTACTTTCTGGTGGTGAAAAAGCGCGTGTTCTTTTGGGTAAAATTTTAGCTGCCCCCGCCAACTTGCTCCTTCTTGATGAACCGACCAATCATTTAGATATGACATCCTGTGATGCATTATTGGAAGCGATTGATCAATTTGAAGGTGCAGTGATTATCGTCACCCATAATGAATTGTTTCTTAATGCCATATCCGAACGTTTGATTATTTTTCAAGATGAATTCCCATATGTATTTGAAGGCTCCTATTCTGTTTTTTTAGAGAAAAAAGGGTGGGACAATGAGTCCTCCTGGATTGCCAATCGGAAAGAAAATCATGCCACAAAAAAGCAGGATCGAAAAGTGACCAAGAAACAACGTGCTCAGTTTATTCAAAAACGTTCACGTGAGATAACCCCGATTAAGAAGAGAATATCAAGAATTGAGGATCAAATTACGCGGTTGGAAGAAGATCTGGCGAATTATTCGACTGATATGCAGTCTGCCAGTGAGGCTGGTGATAGTGAAAAAATCGTCCAATTGGGATTGGATATTCATAACACTCAAAAAGAAATTGACAATTTGTTTGATACCCTCGAAGCAGAAACGAATGACCTTGAAACATTAGAAAAATCGTTTGATATAGAATCGCTGTAAAAAACTAGCTTTTGTTTTGTTCCAGCCATTGATAGAAGAGTTTGACACAATCCGGGCATAATTGGGTGCCCGAAATCTCATCAATAATACTCAATGCCTTTTCAAGTGACATTCCTTCACGATAAGGCCGATTACTGGTTAATGCATGAAATGTATCTGCAACAGCAGTTACCCTCGCCCATTCAGGTATTTGTAACCCTTTGAGACCTTGTGGATAGCCTTTGCCATCAATACGTTCGTGGTGAGATAATACGATTGGAATAATATCGCTTAACCCTGGTATGGCATTTAAAATGGTTTCACCAATTTCAGGGTGCTTCTTAATTTGATTGAACTCTTCATTGGTTAGTTTTCCGGGCTTGAGCAACACATTGTCGCGAATGCCAATTTTACCAATATCATGTAATCTGCCGCCAATTGTCGCTCGCTCTACCTCAGCATCACTCACTCCTGTTAATTTAACCATTCCAGAAACCATACGTGCGACATCTTCAGAATGACCTCGTGTGTAAGCATCACGAGCCTCAAGGGCTGTTACAAGACCGGTAATACTTGCAATGGTTTGTTTTCGCTCTGATTCGAATTTTTCACGCTCTTTTTGTAGTAACATGAAATGATCTGACAAGATTTTTTCAATGAGTATGACGAGCTGGTCCAAGATGAATGGTTTTACAATATAGGCTGCAGCACCATGTTGCATAATTCGTTTCATATGGCTTCGGTCACTGTTTGTACTCATGACAACAAAAGGAATATTGGAGAGTCGTTCATCAGAATTGACTGCTCTGCAAAATTCAAACCCATTCATTTCTGGCATGTCAATATCACTGAGTATCAGATCGGGTATTTTTTCTTTAGCACATTCCAGACCCAATCTACCATTTTCAGCAGTGATGACTTGGAAACCCATCTGCGATAACCCATTGCCAACGATACGACGAATTGATCCAGAATCATCCACGACTTCAATTGTTCGGGCATGACGAAATTTTGACTGTTCAATGGTCTCTTTTACAACTGTCTGTAAATGCGTTTGAATTTCCTGCTTTGAAATATATCCTGAAGCTCCGGCATCAAAACCACGACTCATATCTTCGTCAGATATTAAATTGCTTACCATTAATATTGGAATGGTTTGAGTGCGTTTATGCTTTTTTAATTGTTTGCACAATGTAATGCCATCAAGTTCGGGTAAATCAATATCAGTAATATACAAATCAAATGGCCTGGAGAGTGCTATTTCAAGACCCCTTTTGCCATCAGATGCATCATGAATATTCGCATTTAGTGTGCTTAATGCCTTTTTGGTCATCATTCTGACTGTTGAGCTACTATCTATAATTAATATTTCATGTGGTGGGTTCATACTCTGGATTTACCTGAATTTTTTTATGTTTTATGGTTCTTTTATTATCGGTTAGATTGATTCTGTCGACAAACTGAATTATTAATACAAAAGTTCAATTTTTTTTGTTGTATCATAGTAAATTTTGAGCAATAATCATGCCATCATTTGAAATCTCAATACCCTCTTCTTTTTTTGGATTTTTTGATAATAAGTGGGACGATATTTGCAATACAGAGCGTATAAAAAAAACAGTAATGCGTAATTTAGATTAATCTTGACAACTTATTAAAACATTTTTCATCATACTTGAGACAAGTATATTGTCAAGAATTAAAAATAGAACTGGATAAAACCTATAAAGATAGAAGATTTAAAGAATGATCAAAGTATTGATAGCAGATGATCGACCGACAACCCGATACATGCTCAAAAAAAATATTTGTGATTGGGGGTATGAAGTCGTTGAGGCCATTGATGGTGACCAGGCCTGGGAATTACTACAAATCAAACCTTATCCGAGAATCGCTATTTTGGACTGGATGATGCCTGGTCTGAATGGGGTTGAGATTTGTAAAAAACTGCAAAACGCGTCATCGTTTCCGCTAATTTATACGATTTTGCTCACCAGCAAAAAAGAACGTGAAGATCTGGTGTATGCATTGGAAAATGGCGCTCATAATTTTCAATCCAAACCTTTTTCTCCGGTTGAATTGCGGAGTCATCTCAAAGTTGCGAAGCGTCTTGTTGAATCTGATGACCAACTCAAAAAATATGCCGCTGAAATGGAACAGATTGCAGAAGTTCGAGCAAAACAATTGATTCATGCCGATCGTCTGGCAACATTGGGAACATTGGCGGCCGGTATCACCCACGAAATATCCAGTCCCATAACATATGTTTCTGCCAATACAGATGCTGTATCAAATCATTGGCGAAACGTTCGAAATTTTATTCAAGAAAATATGCATGATACTCATGAAACCATATCCCATAGTATCAAAAAAGTTGATAAGTCGTTGGCGCGTATATCAAGTGGTACTTTACGTATTATAAAAATTATCCGGGGAATCAGTTCTTTTTCACGAAAAGAACACGCTCAAAAAGAAACAATTAATATTCATGATTGTATCAATCTGGCCCTTCAATTATGCCAGAACCAGCTTAAGTATCATATTCAGGTTCACAAAAATTTTGTACCGGTTGTTCCAATGGTTTTAGGAAATCAGCATGAAATTGAACAGGTTTTTGTCAACCTGATTTCAAATGCTTCACATGCGATGAGTCAGACTCAATCCGGACAGTTAACAATATCTTCTCAAGTGGTGGATAAAGAAATTCTACTTAAATTCAAAGACAATGGAACTGGAATTTCTGAAGAAGTTCTGGAAAATATTTGGGATCCTTTTTATACCACAAAACCGGAAGAAAAAGGCACGGGTTTGGGGTTATCCATTAGTAAAGAGATCATCGCTCGACACGATGGTCAAATTCGTGCTGAAAGTGTACCTGGCGCGGGGGCATGTTTTATCGTATCATTGCCAATTTATGAAAAAAATTAATTTGGAGGCTTTTATATGCCTATATATGATTGGAAAGCAACAGACAATAAGGGAAAAACACAGACTGGAGAGCATGAGGCAGAGAACGAAGCCGCTGTTCGCATGCATCTTCAGCGAATGCGGTTAACACCAGTCAAAATAAAAAAACAACCCAAAGACTTATTTCCGCCTAAAGTTACAAATGATGATATTATCATCTTTGCGCGTCAATTTTCAACAATGATTGATGCGGGGTTGCCACTTGTGCAATGTTTGGAAATCCTTTACTCGCAGTCAGAAAATTCCACTTTTAAGCGAATTTTAAAGAAAACGAAAGAGAGCGTTGAAGGCGGTTCAACGCTGGCAGATGCACTGAGAGAATTTCCAGACACTTTTGATGAATTGTTTGTCAATATGATTGAAGCTGGAGAATCGGGGGGTATTTTAGATACCATTCTGAATCGTCTGTCTGGTTATCTTGAAAAATCAGCAAAATTGAAAGCCAAAATTAAAGGGGCAATGATGTATCCCATCATTGTATTGTGTATTTCGGCCATTGTTATCGGAATTATTCTTGTATTTGTTATTCCGGTTTTTGAAGAAATGTTTGCAGGTTTTGGAAAAGCCCTGCCTGTCCCAACACAACTGGTTGTCACGATCAGTGATTATACGATCAATAATATCCATATTATTATTATCGGTCTTATTGGGCTGATCTATGGATATCGTCAATTCTATAAAACAGATTTCGGCAATCGTTTGATGGACAATGTCTTTTTGAAGCTTCCTGTCTTTGGCTTATTAATTCGTAAAGTATCAGTCGCCAAATTTACAAGAACACTATCCACCATGCTGGGAAGTGGTGTTTCCATTCTGGATGCGCTGGATATTGTTGCAAAAACTGCTGGAAATAAAACAATTGAGAGCGCAGTTTATAAAGTGCGTAGTAGCATTGAAGAGGGCTCTTCTATGGTTGAGCCTTTGTCTGAATCAGGCGTTTTTCCTTCAATGGTGGTTCAAATGATTGGTGTCGGGGAATCAACTGGTGCTCTGGATTCCATGCTCGAAAAAATTGCAAATTTCTATGATGATGAGGTTGATCAAGCTGTTGATAATATGACGACCATGATTGAGCCTCTGATGATTGGATTTTTAGGAATTACCATCGGTGGGTTGGTTGTTGCCATGTACTTACCGGTATTTCAAATGGCCGGTTCAATTGAATAAGATTTTTTCTGAAATCAAATTCCCCACTATTTTGTTTTTAACCAGGAATATACTAAAAAAAGAGAAATTAAAACCCATTTTCATTTCTCTTTTTTTAGCTTGTTCAGTAACCAGGTTCAAAAAAAGAATGCGCAGTGTAAGAATTGTAAATGGGGAAGTGGGAAAGTTTTTTCGTTACTTACAAACTCAATCAACTGCATGCATGGAAATGCAGAACATCGTTTTTTCACATGATAAGGTAGCCAGTGCAGACTGGATGATACTGTTCTGGTATGAAAATTTATGTTAACGAAAAGAAGAGGAGATATGCTTTTTTTTACCTTCGCATTAACATTTTTTCATTTAAGAATCAATCATATGAATTTCTGATGCATAAGCGTTAGAGGTTCAATTGATTTGTGTTATCATGATCGCCTGAACCGTGGTTAGTTAAATTATCAATTTGATTACAGTAAGATTTGTTCCATTCTATCATAATTTATTTAGACGTTTCGTAAAAAAAATTGAGCAATTTGGTCATTTCAAAATACATTTAGACGTTTTTATAAATTCATTCGTTCGTTTTTTTATATCAAAACAATTTATACTGCATTCCCACGCATATAGTTGATTGTCAAAGAAAAAAGAAAATAGTCCGAATTTAGGTATTATGAGTTCCATCACCAAAACACATAAAATATATTTGAGGCATACATCAATTTAAACTAAAAAACCCTCGTAAGGAGGAAAAATGTTTTTTGAACACTTCGGACTATTTTCTAGACAAATAAATGATCTGTCTATTAATATAGACACGAAAAAAACGAAATTCTTACATAAAAAATGAATGAAAATATAAGATATCTATAACTATTTGATATTAATGTGAAAAAAAATTAAAAAAACTGATCGAAAAATTAATGTTTCACTGCTGCTCTCAGGGTTCTGATGTGGGCGTATTTTAAAAAGGGGGAAGATTTTTTTTAGCCCATAAAGGACGTAATTGCACGATAGTATAGCTACATTTGTTTTAGGCAGATGGGGTATAGTAGAGACAAGATATTTCACTTGTCTCTACGATGTTCAATTGTCATGAATTGCAGGAAAAAAACTGATACGTTGAATTAGAGGTGATTCTTTATATTTAAGAGATTCCCAATTTATATTTAAGAGATTTCAAGGTATTATTCATGAGCATGGTGATTGTCATTGGCCCAACTCCACCAGGTACAGGTGTAATAGAACCTGCAATTTCTTTCGCGGCATCAAAGTCAACATCACCTTTGAGAATTGCAATCTTTTTACCGGTTTTTTCGCTTATTTTTTCGCCCACACGATTAACCCCCACATCAATAACACAAGCGCCTGATTTAATCCATTCAGGTTTGACAAGGCCGGGAACGCCGGCTGCAACAATTAGGATATCTGCGCGTTTGCAATGTGATGCAAGATCTTTCGTTCCGGTGTGTACAATTGTTACAGTTGAATTTGCACCGACGCCTTTTTGAAGCATCATATTGGCAATGGGTTTTCCAACAATATTGGATCGCCCAACGACAACAACTTCGGCGCCTTTTGTCTCAACACCAGCGCGAACAATCATTTCCTGGATTCCAGCCGGTGTACAGGGTGGAAATTTAACTTCATCTCCACCAATCATCAATCGACCCACATTGACAGGATGGAAGCCATCAACATCTTTGTCCGGATCTATGGCATTAAGCACTTTTTTCTCGTCAATCTGTTTTGGGAGGGGGAGCTGAACAAGTATACCATTTATTGAATCATCGTTATTGTACTTCTCAATCAGTTCCAATAATTGTTCTTCAGAAATATCTTCAGGCTGGGTATCCTGAATTTCTTTAAAACCGACTCTGTGTGCAGTTTTAATTTTGAGGGTCACATATGAAATGGATGCTGGATTTTCACCCACTAAAATGGTTACCAGCCCGGGAACAACGCCATGTTTTTCCTTTATTTCAGTAACCTCTTTGGTTATTTCTTCAAGGATTTGTTCGCGTATTTCTGTTCCTTTAATTAATGTTGCCGACATATTATTCTCCTTTCAAGATGGATGAGTCCTGTCGTTTTGTAAGAAAAGACTATCCGGAATTTAAAAAATTATACTGATTTAAATATCAGTGCGATTGTTGACATTAAAATATTTTATTTTTTGTACAGCTATACTGGAAATGGGATGGTATCCAGCCCATCAGTCTCTGAAAAACCCATCATGATATTCATGTTCTGAATTGCCTGGCCCGCAGCGCCTTTTATCAGGTTGTCTATAGTAGAAACAATAATCACCATTTCCTTTTGTTTGGAATACTTAAACCCAATATCGCAATAATTCGTCCCCCGAACGTGTGCTGCATTTGGCAAACGTTGATCAGGTAATATTCGAACAAAAGGACAGTTATTATATGTTGCTTGAAGACATTCACGAATTTTGCTTTCATTGGCTTGAGATCGAACATATATGGTCGATAGAATCCCACGAGTCATTGGAATCAGGTGGGGTGCAAACAGGATCTGCACTTGATTTCCTGCTGCGAATGAGAGGTGTTCATTCATTTCTGGCTCATGTCTATGTTCTGCAACCTTATAGGCCTTAAATCCTTCGTTGACTTCACAGTACAACGTTCCCAATGATGGTGACCGGCCTGCACCACTTACACCAGATTTTGAATCTGCAATAATTCCATTTGAATCAATCAGTCTTTCTTTTAATAAAGGTATTAAAGGCAAAAGAATACTGGTGGGGTAACATCCCGGGTTGCCAATTAAGTCAGCAGAGGATATTTCTTTCTTGTATATTTCGCTTAATCCATACACAGCTTTTTTTAGTAATTGCGGATATTCATGTTGCTGATAAAAGGCTTCGTACATGGATTGATTATTAAATCTAAAGTCTGCTGATAAATCGACCACTTTTTTTCTGGCATCTATAAGTGGTGCTGCAACGTTCATCGACGTTTTGTGAGGGAGTGCTAAAAAAAAGAAATCGGCCTTTTTGATTGCATCCTCCGGAACAAACAATTCACAATTTAGATCAATTCGTTCAGTAAAAGCAGGAAAAACATTGGTATAAGGTTCGCCCGCATACTGGCGAGAGGTTATTAATGATAGCGTTATATGCGGATGTCCTGAAATAAGGCGCACGACTTCTGCACCTGCATATCCACTGGCTCCGATGACTGCAACACGTTTTTTTGTTGTCATTATCACTCCTGAGCAGTTGGCAATCACTTAATAAGAGAAGAGGTTAAAACGTAGAAATCCAATTCTCTGAAAAAATTGACAGGTAGACTAACGTTTAGAAAATTGGTATCGTGCACGCGCGCCACGTTGGCCGTATTTTTTTCGTTCTTTTTCTCTGTCGTCTCGAGATATAAAACCGGCCTTTTTGAGTGTCCGCCGAAATTCAGGGTTCACTTGAACCAGTGCACGTGTTATTCCATGACGTACAGCTCCCGCCTGTCCAGATATTCCACCACCTTTGACAGTTACTGTAACATCGAATTTGTCTGTTGTTCCTGTTAATTCAAAAGGTTGCATTAACAACATTTTGGCTGTTTCAACCTTGAAATAATCTTCTAGTGGTCGTTTATTTACAACAATTTTGCCTTCACCAGGTTTTAGAAAGGTTCTTGCGATTGCGTTTTTACGACGCCCAGTGGCATAGTAAACATGTTCTTGACTCATTCATTGTCTCCAAATTAGTGATATTTCCCCACTAAGATTTAGCGGGGCTGAAATGATATTGCATTTCTAAATTGATTGTTCCAAATTATACAGCTATTGGTTCAGGGCATTGAGCCACATGTGGATGTTCAGGGCCTGAATAAACTTTTAGTTTTTTGAAAAGCTTTCGCCCCAACCGATTTTTAGGAAGCATGCCTTTGACTGAATGACGAATCAACTCTTCTGGTTTTTTTTCCAGTTGGTCTTTTGCATTGATTTCTTTCAATCCACCGATATAACCGCTGTGTCGGTAATACATTTTATTGTTCAGCTTATTACCTGTGAGTTTTACTTTTTCCGCATTAATAACGACAATCCAATCTCCCATATCTGTATGCGGGGTGAACATTGGGTTATGTTTTCCGCGTAAACGTGTTGCGATTGTTGTGCTCAGTCGTCCTAATATCTGATCCTTTGCATCCACAACAAACCATTTTTTCGGATTGTCAGATTGTTTTGCACTGTATGTATATTTTTTCACTGACTCCACTCCTTCAAAACAATGACCGATGAACGTCATTGTTTGTAAAAAATTATTTTTTACCTTTCATCTAATTATGATGATCAAGTTTAAAAGAATCAAATAATATAAAATATGAACTTTAATCTGTCAAGAATAAATTATTCCCATATTTCAATTTGTTTTAAAGAAATAAAACGTTGTGTGTCATCATTACCAGGTAGCCCTTTTGATTGAAGCAAATCGCTAATTTCTTTAGAGTTTAATCTAAGGAAAATATTATGGGCTTTTTCTTGTGAAAGTAATGACCAGATATTTTTTGAATCATACACTTTTAAGAAAGAATCCACTGCTTTTTCACTTAGATTATTTTTTTTTGCGAAATTCATTGCTGACAACGCATAATCATGGCCGGCATATATAACTGTTTGGTCAGGTAATGTCAGGATTTTTTTCAAACTGTTCACAAACTCCGATTCATCATTTGTAAAACAATTTCCAACAGTACCATTGAACAATGTATCTCCTGTTATCAGATAATTATCAACATGGAAACAAATACTGTCTCGTGTATGACCCGGGGTTTGATATATTTTAATGTCTCGATCTTCAAGATGAACATTGTTTTCAGTCATTAATGTGCTCACTGAAACATAAGTGGCTTCAGTCGCCTGAAGAAGGCTGTTATTTCCTGAAGTATGATCACCATGACTGTGAGTGTTAAAAATATATTTGAGCGTTAAATGATTCTTATCAAGATAGGATAAAATATCAGCCACTGCACCACCATCAATCACAATCGCATCTGATTTGCCATGTATGAGATATGCCAGATTATCGCTATGATATCTAAATTGTTTAATTTTCATTGATGCCTCCTCAATTATAAGAAATCTTCATCGTCACCTTCTGATTTATCTTGAAACCAGATAAAGACCATGATAAAGGTAATTGTTTTGGAATTGTTAAAACATCTTGAAGACAGTAAGGTAAATCCTTAATACCGGCTGTCGTGTAATTAATTACAAACCCCCTTATAGATAGAGAACATATAAAATGTCAATCAAAGATTTAATTGTACCCCGATGGAAACACAGCAACCCCCAAGTACGAATCCAGTCAATCCGGTCTCTGGACTCTGCAGATAAATCTGATATTTTAAAACAGATTCTAGAAAATGACCCTGAATCAGAGGTTCGGATTGAGGCTATTCACCAGCTGGATGATTCTGACGTGCTCAAAAAAGTGATGAAGACTGATGATGCTCCTGACGTGCAGAAAGCTGCCAAAAACAAACTCAATAAGTGTTATGCCAGGCAAATTCATAATACAAGCGATCCACAGATTCAAAAAGAATTAATCATTGAAATAGATGATGAAAAAGTTCTGGCGCAAATAGCCTGTAATGCTGAACGGCCTGAAGTTCGTTTGATGGCGATTGATTATATTTCAAACGTGATGATATTGTGTCAAATCGCTGAACAAAATTGCGGACTCAAGCCAGGAAAAGCAATTGTTGATAAAATTGCCGATCCAAAATCTCTTGAGATCATATCTAAAAATGCCAGTAATAAAAAAATAAAAAAGTATGCCAAAGAAAAATTGACCCATCTTTGGGAGAATCCAGAGGCCCTTTCTCCTGAAAAACGAGCCGAGTGGGAACTTGAAGAATTATGTTTGGAATTAGAAAAGGTCGTCGCCTCAGAAAAATGGGCTGAAAGTTATGCTGTCTTAAAGTTGGTTCAGGCAAAATGGACTGAATTTGATCCAGACAAAACACATCCATTAAGAAAACGATATAATCAATTCCGAAAAAAAATTGAAGAACAGATTGACCAACTAGATCGTAAAGAAGATACTGTCTCACAAATGACCGATCTTTGTAAAACGCTTGAACAATTGTTTGACGAAATTGAAAAATCTTCAATTCCTTCCAATAGCGTCCAGTTTTTATCGTACTATGAGAAAAAAATGCAGGAAATAAAAGAAAAATGGGATATGGCTGAACTCAGTGTTGAAGATGGTATTATTCCTTTTTCTGTCTATCACAATCTTAGCTCTCGTTACAATCGTTCGATTGAACAAATAGATCGTTGTATTCTTGATCGAACCAAATCATATGCCAATTATCAAGTTAGAATCAAAGAACTTTGTGATATATGCTCTCAACTGGAACAACTCAAAGACAAAAACGATGATCTCAATCAGGCGGATATGCTTGAATCTTTCAAACTACAATGGACTGAGATACTTAAAGAAATTCCCTGCGTCCCTCCTGCGGATATTTTAACACGATATAAAAATGTTGTGGATTTTTTTGCCCAACAACAAAAAAATGTTGAAAACGAAATCATTGAACTCAAAGTAAAAGAAGAGAATAGACTGCTGGAACTGTGCGATATTGTTGAGCAGGCTAAAATAGCAGAGATTCGGGCAGGGCTTGAAAAAATTGTCAAGGCTGCTCAAAAAGAATGGCAATATCTTGGAGAAAAAGCACCTGAAAAGAAATTTGAGTTGACCGACAGATTTGAGTTGGCTTGCAAGGAATTTTTTACTGTTCAGCGAGATTTTTGGGAGAAAAGAAATTGGGAGCAGTGGGCTAATCTCGCATTAAAAGAAGAATTATGCGATACACTGGAAAAATCCTTAAAAGAAGATTCTGTTCAGACGATGGCCAAACTTGCGCGCAAAGCTCAAGAAAAGTGGCGTGAATTGGGATCTGTGGAAAGAAATAAATCAGAAACCATTTGGGCAAGGTTTCATCAGATTTGCAATCAAATTTACACTCATTGCTACGCGGAAAAAGTAAAAATTCATGATTCTCTCAAAGTGATTATGGATACCCTAAAAGATGATATCAGTTGGAAAGATACAACAGAAACGATCAAGGCAATTCAGGAACGATGGAATGCCATTGGTCCATTACCAAAGTCTGTTGAAAAGGATTTGAGACAATCTTTTCAAGATATGTGTAACCATTTTTTTGATAGACAAAAAGAGTTTTACAATAAAAAAGATCAAGAACGTTTACAGAATTTGAACGAAAAAAAGGATCTTTGTGAACAGGCAGAAAAATTGGCAAATTCAACCGACTGGGCTGAAACATCACGCAAACTAAAAGCACTCCAACGCAAGTGGAAACAAATCGGCCCGGTGCCAAGACATGAAAGTGATTCCCTTTGGAGTAAATTTCGGGCTGCATGTAATACATTCTTCCAGCGACTGGAAAAAGAACTTCCAAAAAATTTGGAAAAAAAGAAATCCTTGTGTGAACAAGTTGAGCAGATTGTTCAGCAATTGGATCAGACCGAAAAATTTGACCACTTTACCCAACAGATTTTGGATCTGCAACAGCATTGGAAACAGATCGGTCCTGTCCCTCAAGAAGAATCTCAGACAATATGGGAGCGTTTTCAGGCGCCATGCAATACATTTTTTGAGAAAAAAAGTGATTATATCAAACAGCGAAAACAACAGTGGGATGAAAATCAAAGGTTCAAAGAAAAACTTGTTGAAGAAGCCGAATCTTTGGCATCTTCAACAGACTGGAAAGCAACTTCTGCGAGGATGAGTGAATTACAAAAACAATGGCAGCAAACCGGAAGCACAACCCGAAAAATCGAACAAGAGTTGTGGAGTCGTTTTCAGGAAGCCAATGACTATTTCTTTTCTAGTCAAATTAAACATTTTGAATCATTGGATACAGAAAAAAATGAAAAATTGAAACAAAAAGAAAGCCTGTGTTTGAGTTTAGAGATTCTGGCCAAGTTGACAACATCAACGACAGCGAACTTTGAATATAATAAATTTATTCCCATTGCAGAACAACTCGATATGGCCTTGAAATTTAAAGATGAAATATTTGTTCCAAATGATAGTTCCATTACACGTGCCAATGCATTGAAAAAAATGAAAGAAATTCAAAAAACATGGGAGTCCATTGGGAATATCAGTGATCGATATGACAAATCTCTTTTCCGACGATATCGAAAGGCGATTGATTATTTGGGCTTTGTGACATCAAAATAAGGAAGACGTATGAACATTTCCACGCATAATAATATTGATCAAGAACTTTGCGGTAAACCCATTGAATTGTCGGATGGATTTTGCCGCATCGCGCTTTTAACTACAGAGCGAATGTCTGTTGATGATTATCATCTCGTCCATGGCGGTTTTGTTTTTGGTCTGGCTGATCATGCTGCCATGTTGGCTGTAAATGATCCAAATGTTGTTTTAGGTTCGGCATCAGTCACGTTTACAAAACCGGTTCGATCTGGTGAGTCTTTAATTGCTGAAGCCCTCGTTAAAAGCACCGAAGGAAAAAAACAAAAGGTTTTTGTTAAAGTTTTGCGACATAGAGAAGTTGTATTTGAAGGTGAATTTGTGTGTTTTACATTAAAAAAACATGTTTTGGATGCATAACTCGGGAAATTTCATGAAAGATTATCTATCATTGAATTATTATGAACGTACAAAAAGTGTTCAAAACCGGTTGAAAGAGAAATCATATGATGCTTATCTGGTTTGCAATGCAGAGAATAGATTTTATTTAACCGGCTTTTTTGCGGATGATCATTTCATCAATGAAATATCCGGATATCTGTTCATTACAGAAAAAAAAATCCTTTTGGCAACTGATTCTCGATATGTCACACAGGCAAGACAACAAACATCAGGAATTGAAATCGCTTGTTTTAACAAATATCCAGAAGAATTTATTCCGGAGATTCTTGAAAAATTGAATGTTCAATCTTTGGGCTTTGAAAGCAATCGGATTGCTGTAGAATTGCATAATAAGCTCCAGCGAAATATTTTAGATCAAAACCTGAATGTACAATTGATACCCGATCCAGCTTTTGTGGGTGATGACAGAATTGTTAAGGACCCAGGTGAACTTGATGCTATCAAAAAAGCCTTGCACATTGCCGAAAAAGCTTTTTTACGAATGCTTGAATTCATCAATCCGAAAATGACAGAAAAAGAAATTGCCTGGTTATTGGAAACTGAAATACGACAAGGCGGTGCCGATAGCCTCTCATTTGATATCATTGTCGCTTCCGGACCTAATGCGGCGCTCCCTCATGCCATTCCAACAGATCGGGTCGTTGGTGAAAAGACTCCTATATTGTTTGACTGGGGGGCTCGGTTAAATGGATATTGCTCAGATACCTCACGAACAATCGTTTTTGGCACACCTGAAAAAGACTTTATTGAATCCTATAATGTTCTGGTCGATACACAAAAAATGGCTACAGAGGCGATCATTGCTGGAAGTAAATCGAAGGAGATAGCCCAAAAAACTCAAGATTTTCTGGATGAACGTGGGTATAAAGAAACTAAATTCAAACATGGATTGGGCCATGGTATTGGATTGGCAACTCATGAGAGTCCTTCCTTAAGCCTGCTCAGAGACAACACGCTGCAAGAGAACACAGTGGTAACTGTTGAACCAGGTATTTATATTCCAAATCGATGGGGTATACGTCTCGAAAACATGATTGTTGTTAAAAAAGACCATTCACAAATACTGAATCAATTGCCGGTTCAGTATGATATGATTTAACTTATAATGAATGCCTTTTGGCATTTCAATGGGAGAAAAAACACATGGATGATTCTGTACCTGGCGATATTATTCGTTTCGGACTGGCCAGTCTGATAAAAATCGTTCTATTTTTCTTTGTTGTATTAATTATCAGTTCAGTTTTTCTCATTACAATGGGGTGGATACTGACGATGGCTTTTTCGGAGTTCAAACTGTTTGAAGCGACTTTGATTCCATTATTAATTTTGGGGTTTGTTTCAATACTGGTGGGGTTGATCTCTATTTGGCTCAGATTGGGTGAAATTGGATATGTTTTGGACTCAGACTCTGAAGTTTTTGATGAATCAGATTTATATGATGAAGACTATGATTTTGATGAAGAAAACATCCAGGGGGATGATGACTCTTCAAACAAAGAAAAATCTTCCATAGAATCTTTACTCAAACATCGAAATAAAATCAATACGCAAAACGAAGATCCTGAATCATAAGATGATTACGAAAGTCGAACAGGGAAGAAATGAAACGTAAATTTTTTTTGATACTCATCATCATCAGTGTGCTATCTTATCTTTTTCTGGATATTCATCAGATTCTGATGCATCTTTATCAATACATCACAGATGATACACCGGTGAAAGTTCAAAAAGAGGGCTCTCCCATTGTTCCAGGGAAACCATGTATTATGCCTGATGGCAAAGCTTACTATTACCCCAACCCCAATCGAAAAGGTTATGTAGAGGTGACAATTAAAAAAGTTTGTGAAAAGCCGAGTCAATCACTTGTTATTATAGAAAGAATTAGAACCATTCGGCCCTTTAAATATCATAACGTAAGCTACTACCCAAAAGAACAATTGTGGTTACCATCTGAAAATCTTCAATGTCACAAACAACAGTAATTTAATCTGGCATGAAAATTGCCAAAAAGTTGTTTTTTTATATGGGAACAATCATCAATGTCAAAGTTAAGAATTCATGAACTGGCAAAAGAGTTGAACGTGTCAAGCAAGGTGTTGATAGGCTATCTTCGGCAAAAGGATTTGGATGTCAGTAGCCATATGAGTTCATTAGATGCCGAAACTTTTGAACGCATTCGTCCGGAAATTGAGACTAAAATCGCAAATTGGAAAAATCAGGGATTGTTTACGACACGTGATATTTATAAATCATCTGAAAAAGTAGCCAAAGAAAGAAGCAGAAAACCTTGTAACCCATATATAACCGGAAATCCTGTCGGACAGGGTGATGCCTTCATCGGTCGGACTGATATTTTAAAAACAGTATTGAATACCCTTCATAATCCCAATGAAAATGGTATGATTTTATACGGCCAACGTCGTATTGGTAAAACATCTGTTCTTCAACGTTTGGCAAATAATCTTTCCAAGAGAACCGATTTTATTCCAATCTATTTTGATCTTCAAGATAAAGCAGCCTTAAGTCTGGACAGTCTTCTTAAATTTCTGGCCGACCATATTGTTCAGTACTCAGGAATTCTTCCTTTTGAGAAATGGACGCATGATACGCAGTCTGATTTTCAAAAAATGTTTATACCATATGTGTTAAGGCACCTTCCTCAAAAAACGAGTCTTGTATTATTGTTTGATGAATTCGACATTCTGGATAGTCCAACTCATGATCAGGCGGTCAGCGTTTTTTTTCCATATTTTCGAAATTTGATGCAACTTGATATTCGCCTAAAATTTATTTTTGTCATTGGCCGTCGCCCGGAAGATTTATCCACTGTATACTTATCTCTTTTCAAAGGTGTCAAATCCATTCATGTATCGTTGTTGAGTCATAAAGAAACAGAATCATTGATACGATTATCAGAGCAAAATAACAGTCTGAAATGGTCAATTGCATCTATTGAGAAAGTGGTTCAACTGACAGGTGGACATCCATATTTAACACAGCAATTGTGTCAGGTGGTTTGGGATGAAAAAATTGAGAAACGACGAATATCAGATTATTCTGTTGAACCGCAGGATATTGAACCTTTAATATCAAAAGCTCTGAACTGCGCAACAAACTCCCTTGAATGGCTTTGGGATGGTATCGGTCCTGCTGAACGTGTGGTTATTTCCGCACTGGCTTCAAGTGGACCTGATACCATTTCACAGGAAGAATTGGAAAATAAACTTCAAGAAAGTGGGGTACGTATCTTGATTGGCGAGTTGCGTGATGCACCTTCTGTACTTGAAGAATGGAACCTGATTTATTCAAATGATGATGGCATCCGGATGCGCGTAGAAATTCTTCGGCAATGGATTGTCGATAAAAAACCTTTGAGTCGTGTGCGTGATGAAATGGATCGTATTTTGCCTGTTGCAGAAAATTTGTTTCAAGCAGCATATCGACTGTATCAAAGTGGAGAATTAGATGAGACGCGTCAATTGTTACAGAGAGCGTTAGGGCATAACCCGAACCATATGAAGGCCAATCAATTGTTGGCAGAAATTTTTTTGGCAAAAGGGGACCTTGCTGAAGCCCGAAAGCTCTTGGAAACGCTGTATACTTATAATCCATCATTGGCAAGGCCACGATTAATCCAAACATTATTGAGCCAGGCCAGAAGAGAAACTGAAGAAACTGCTCAATTGGTATTGTTTGAAAAGGTGATAGAACTAGATCCCAGGCAGCCAGAAGCCATTTCTAATTGTTCAAGACTTTGGGAAAACAAAGGTGATAGAGCCTTTGAACAAAATGACTATGAGAATGCGCTGATTGAATATGAAAAAGCAGGTCTTACTGAAAAAATTGATCAGGTTAAAAAAACAATACATTTAAATGAATTGTACCTTGAAGCGATTGAATCGCTTAAAAATATGAATCGAGCACATGCACTAGATTTGTTAGTAAAAATTGCATCCATGGAACCGACATTTCGAGAAACCAGTCGATATTTTCATCTGGCCGCTACAGGCGTCGATATTTTTGAGATTGAAACGCGTCTTGAAAGCCAGACGAAAGTAACTGTCGAACTGAATAATGAATTGGTTGAACTAAAAAAACAAGTTATTCTCCTTGAATCAGAGAAAAAGAAATTGGAAAACAGTACTGTGGTGAATGAACGTCGGGAGTTACAGGAAAGAATACAGTCTCTTGAACAAGAAAAACTGGAATTGCGTAACCTTCAACATAAATTGAAAACAATGATCGAACAATCTGTTGTAGAGAATCGTAAAGAAAAAACACGACAACATCGTCCTTTTAACTAAAAATTAGAATGTCTGCCATGTTTGATGAGCAAGTCGTGGTTTTTTGAGAGAACGACATCAGCGCATTCTTGAATTGTTGAATTTTTAAATAAAATCTTGTAAAAAGCTTGAAATATAAATGCAATACATCTATATTGTATTTACAAACATACAAGATGTTTATTAGAATGGATAGTAAATATCGAATTTTTAGGAATGGCATATGTCTGCCGGTCATCAAAACAATTATTAATTTTTGAAAGGAGAAACAATGCATTATTTAAAAATTTTATGTCGCATATTGAGTTTTTGGCTTTTAGTCAGCTTTTTTGGCATCGCTTTTGCCACGCCGCCCAAGGTGCCTCTGGGTTTGGTTGTCAACATTGAAGGTAAAGTGGAGTTCTCCAAAAATGGACAGAATTTTCAAACAATTCGTACCAAAGATAGATTTATACTGGATGGCTATCATATTCAGACAGGGGCTGATAGTTCTTGTCATATTATATTTTTACAACAGGATAACATGTGTAAGGTCGAACCCAATTCACACATTGAAGTTATCAATGGATATATTAAAAAGGTAAATGGCAAATTTCAAGATCTCCCATCATCAAAAAAGGTATTAGAAGGCATAGATCAGCAATACTTACATGCAATGAAGTATACGATGTCCAGAAAATCCGGTGGAAAGAAAAAAATAAAAATCAAGCTACCACGATCTCAGTCGGTTTCTAAAGATTTTCCATTATTGGTGTGGGAAAATTGTGGCAAGGAATATTCATATCGGTTGACTGTGGGAAGTAACACTTATAATGTTCCGGCGACACAAGATAAAGTGGCTCGTTTTACATTGCCTGAACTCAAACCTGGAAAATACAAGTTAGGTGTTGAAGTCCTTAAGGGGGGAGAGTTGATATACAAACCAAAACGAACGAAGAAATTGGAAGTTCTTGCTGATGATACACTTAAAGATTTAATAAATGCCAAGAAAACCATTGAAAGTATTGCGAATGGAAATCTTCTCTTATTGGGGATGAGATTGGAATCTTATGATATGCATGCTGCAGCCTATGATGCTTATGATCGCTACTTTAAAGTGCATCCTGATGATAGCGAAATGCGTCCATTTTTTGTTCGAGTATGTCATAGTTTGAAATTAAAAAAAATAAAGATGGAACAAATCAAACTTTTTAATCCTGAAGCATCAGGCTCTCGTGGATTGAGTCGCTAATTACAAGGAGACCATTAGTGAAAGGAATTGTTTTAGCAGGAGGATCGGGAACTCGTCTCTATCCAATCACGCATGTTATAAGCAAGCAGTTACTACCAGTGTATGATAAGCCAATGATCTACTATCCACTGTCTATACACATGCTTGCAGGGATCAAAGAAATCTTGATTATTTCAACACCTCATGATTTACCCCTGTATCAAAAGCTATTTGGCGATGGCTCCCAATTGGGCATTTCATTATCATATGCAGAACAACCGAGGCCGGAAGGATTAGCTCAGGCTTTCATTATTGGTAACGATTTTGTGGGAGAAGATTCTGTTTCATTAATTTTGGGTGATAATATATTTTATGGCCAGGGATTACCATACATTTTGAAAAAGGCGGTTGCCGATAATCAGGGAGCAACTGTTTTTGCTTATCAGGTAAAAGATCCGGAAAGATATGGTGTTGTGTATTTTGATGAAAATGGTGCACCTTCAGAAATTGTTGAAAAACCCTCAAAACCCAAATCTAAAATGGCAGTGACGGGTTTGTATTATTATGATAATCGTGTTCTTGATATTGCAAAAAAATTGAAACCATCTGCAAGAGGCGAGTTGGAAATTACAGATGTCAATCAGATTTATCTTGAAGAGAAATCGTTGAAAATTGTCTCCCTGGGTCGTGGGATTGCATGGCTGGATACAGGAACCAATATTACACTGATACAGGCATCAAATTTTATTGAGGCAATTGAATCAAGACAGGGATTAAAGATTGCGTGTCTTGAAGAAATCGCCTTTAGGAAGGGATATATTAATATAGAACAGCTTGAAAAACTGGCAAAACCATTGACGAAAGGCGACTATGGACGTTATTTAATGGAAATTGTCCATCAAATAAAAGGAGCCTATTAAATGAAAATAATTGAAGCGGAAATACCGGATATAAAAATCATAGAACTTGATACGTTTCCAGATAATCGTGGGTATTTTTTTGAGACTTATCATGAGCAGCGATATAAAAACAAAGGCCTTTCTTCAACGTTTTTACAGGACAATGTGTCTTATTCAAAACAAAACGTCTTGCGAGGCCTGCATTTCCAGCAAAAAAATCCACAGGGAAAACTCATTATGCCAATTGTCGGTCAAATTTATGATGTTGCTGTGGATATTCGTACGAATTCTCCAACATTTGGAAAATGGGTCGGGGTTTCATTATCTGAAAATCATCCGAGACAATTATTTTTGCCTGAAGGTTTTGCACACGGTTTTTGTGTGATCAGCCAGTATGCGATCGTTCATTATAAATGTACTAATTTTTATGATCCAGGTGATAATTGCGGAATAATATGGAATGATCCGGATATTGCCATTGATTGGCCAATAGAAAAACCAATTGTTTCACAAAGAGACAACCAACTCCCTGCATTCAAGGAATACATAGGAAAGCTCTGAAAATAAGATCCTTATTATTCAATATTTTTTGATTCGTTTCTGAACCATGATTACAGTGAAAAAGATGAATAAGATGAATTTAAAGTCATATGTTCGTTTATTGTTCGGAGGGCGAACATAAGGTTCGCCCCTATATTGGTTTTGCTCATAGGCTTGGTTTCGGTTTGACCTGCAATTTTGGATACACTCAAATGATAATGAATAATTTAAAAAGTGGTTGCACTTTATTATAGACAAATGATATAATTAAAATTTTATATTTAGGAGGTGATAAATTAATGGGTTCAGTGATCAAAAAGCGCAGAAAAAAAATGCGTAAACACAAACATCGAAAATTATTGGCCCGCACCCGCCATCAACGAAACAAGGGTAAATAATTGAAAAATGGATATATTACCACTTAACTGTTGTTTTTTCAGGTAAGATCTGGAAAGACAATAGTTGGTAATATATTGTATCCGCCACACATATAGTCTTTTCGTTTGAAGCGTTTCTCTTTTCAAATGTTTCACCTTAAACACTCTTCTTCATTTATTTCATTAAGTTTTCTTTTATTTCATTAAAGAAGCCTTGCAGTTTTTTTGTAACTGGACCAGGTTTGCCATCATTTATGAAGCGATTATTCAGCAATATGACGGGTGTTATCTCAACCGTTGTTCCAACAATCATCAATTCATCTGCAGTAAAGAGTTCTTTTTCTGAAACCGAACGTTCTTCAACTGTTATATTTTGTATATGACATATGGAAAGAACAACTTTGCGAGTGATTCCAGCTAGAATGAAGTTTGTTGCAGGCGGGGTGATAATGGTGTTATGTTTTACCAATAAAACATTGGTATGAGCGCCTTCAGTCAAGTAACCATTTCGTATGAATATTCCCTCCTGGGCACCCGATTCAATGGCATGCTGATGTGCCATTGAATTGACTACCAGATTAATAGATTTAATATTGCAAAGAGTCCATCGGACATCGGGATAGAGCGTTGCTGAAATTCCTTGTTCCATACTCATTGGATTTGGGGAAAATTTTCGTGCTGTTGCATAGATTGTAAGCGGTGTATCTGAGGGTGGAAACTGATGAGAACGACTTGCAACACCACGTGTTACTTGAAGGTATATTGTAGCGTCGTGTTGAGATAATTCATTTCTTTCTATGAGTTGATGTGCTATTTCTTCTATTGTATCAAACGAAGAGTTGGAAAATTGTAATTCATTGGCTCCATTTTTAAGACGTTCAATGTGCGCATCCAACTCAAACAAATGCCCTTTATAACTTCGGATAACTTCATAAACACCATCTCCCATTAAAAAGCCACGGTCTTCAGGAGAAATTGCTATTTCCTGATGTTGTAAAAATTGACCATTATAAAATGAAATCATAATACCTCCTTAATAAAAGCAACCAGCCATTCAAAAAAATTCTTTGACATGAAGTCATTTCAATGGTATAGAATTTTAAATTTTTTTATGCAATAATTTTTATTTTTTATAAACAACAGGAGGGTGATATAATGGTAAGTGTTGATGGTTCTGTGTTTATCCAAATCATTAACTTTTTGTTGCTCATTTGGCTCCTGAATTTGATTTTGTATAAGCCGATCAGAAATATTTTAAAGGAACGAAAGCAAAATATACAAAATCTGGAATCAACTGTTCAAAAGTGCAACGCTGATGCCGAGGCCAGTGAAGCATCCTATAAAAAAGGACTGGATGAAGCACGTCAAAAAGGCCTGGAACAAAAGAACTCCTTGATCAAGGATGCGGAAACACAAGAACGAGAATTGATTTCCGAGCTAAATCAAAAAGCGATGAAAGAGATGGAACAGATCAAGCAACGCATTCAAAATGATGTCGGCAAAGCCAAAGTGGCACTTGCGGAAGAAATTGAATCCTTTGCGCAAGCCATTGGTCAAAAAATTTTGGGGAGGGCACTTGCATGATAAAATGGCGCTTCGCTAAAAAACGTTCCCTGGTTATTGCGGCAATTTTTATGATTGCGTTCTGTGGTATGGTAATGGCATCCTCAGGGGGGCATGATTCCCACGATTCACATGATGCACATGCGGAAAAAACCTGGGTGTCTACAGATACATATCGTGTCATGAATTTTTTGGTTCTTGTGGTGGCCTTGTTTTTGCTACTAAAAAAACCTGCATCGCAAGCATTAAATTCCAGAATCTCAGAAATAAAAAACGAGCTTGAAACCCTCGAATCTGAGAAATCCGCAGCAGAAAAAAAACTGGCTGAGTACAATCAGAGGTTCTCCGACCTGGAGAATGAAGCAAAACAACTGGTTGATGACTATATCAAGCAGGGAGAATCCGCCAAACAGCGGATTATTGACGAGGCCAAACAAACCGCTGAAAAAATGCAGGCGCAAGCGAAAAAAAATATTGTACAGGAATTCAGTCTTGCAAAAAAGTCGCTGCAGGAAGAAATTATGGACAAATCCATTGCGCTGGCAGAAAACATCATCAAGAACAATATCACTAATGAAGACCAGGATCGTCTGATTGGTGAATTTACAGAAAAGGTGGTGGCATAATGAAAAATATGTCTGTTTCCAGGCGTTATGCCAGAGCACTGCTAATTCTTGGAAAAGAAAATGACCAGGTGGATCTCTATGGCAATGAATTAGATCGATTTTCGCAAATGATTGCCAGAGAAAGTGAGTTTCGCCAGGTAATTGCCAATCCTCTGTATGGTGCTGAACGCCGAAAAATGATACTCACACAGGTTCTGGAAAAAATGAACCTTTCGATGGTGATAAATTCATTTTTACAATTATTATTCGATAAACGCCGGTTGAGCTTTATCGATAGCATCAATGAGTTTTACCAAAGACTTGCTGACGAATATAAAGGAATTGCTCGAGCAGGTCTTATCTCGGCAACAGATCTTTCTTCAGATGCAGTTGATCAGATACGATCGGCCCTGTCAAAAATGACTGGTAAACAAATCATTATTGATTTTGAACAGGATCCCGGACTCATTGGTGGTGTGGTTGCCAAAATTGGTGACCTTGTTTTAGATGGGAGTATAAAAACACAGTTACTTTCTATGAAAGAATCAATAAAAAGGGGTGAAAGTATCTAACATGGAAATCAGAGCTGAA